>SDBU01000077.1_pt1 | contig 123457 bp, 90 predicted proteins | sample 2277071 | NCBI WGS metagenome assembly SDBU01 (sample SAMN10397929, study PRJNA504765) | marine sediment metagenome | isolation source: marine sediment core GS08_GC12, 126 cmbsf | place: Arctic Ocean: Gakkel Ridge, Loki's castle | collected 2008
GCCGGAAGAGGTAAAGCCGGAAGCAGCAAAGCCGGAAGAAGCGAAGCCGGAAGAAGCAAAGCCGGAAGAGGCAAAGCCGGAAGAGGCAAAGCCGGAAGAGGCAAAGCCGGAAGAAGCAAAGCCGGAAGAAGCAAAGCCGGAAGAAGCAAAGCCGGAAGAGGCAAAGCCGGAAGAGGCAAAAGAAAAAAAGGACAAAGCAGCAAAGGTTGAAATACCCAAAAATTGTGCGGCGTGTAAAAAACCGATATATAAAATTCGTTATTATCGAAACATGAAATTTTTCTGCAATAAAAAGTGCTGGAAGGCGTTCAAGGAAAAAGAAGAGAAAAATAAGAAGTCACAGGAACAGCCAGCATAAGGCATGATACTTAAGGCCAAATCAATATAATGGTAAATGTTTTAATCCTTATTCTGCTTCTGGTTATTTTTACTTTTGTGGTTTTTGTGTATTTAAAAGCGCAAAAGCGGACGAAGAGTGATGCCCTCGGTCTAATGCAACAGCAAATTGACAGTTTGCGCGGGCAACTCAGTGATTCATTAAATGCAACTTCTCAAGCGTTAAATCAACAAATAAGTGAACTTACCAGTTGTGTAAATCAAAACTTACAAGCTTTAGCTCAGCAGATGCTTTCTTCTCAGAAGTCCGTCGGGGATCGCCTTGACTCTGCCTCCCAGATAGTAGGTGAGGTGCAAAAAAACTTAGGAGAACTTTCGCAGGCTACGCAGCGTGTTTTCGAAGTTGGCAAAGATATCGCCGGTCTACAGGAGATTTTGCAAGCGCCTAAATTACGCGGAGGGCTGGGAGAGTTATTTTTAGGTGACCTTTTACGGCAGATTTTACCATCTTCTAATATTAAGATTCAATATAAATTTAAGAGTGGAGATACGGTTGATGCGGTGATTTGCCTGGGGCAAGGATTGGTAAGTGTAGATTCTAAATTTCCTTTAGAGAATTTTCGCCGGATTGTAAGTGGGACTTCCGATGAGGAGAAACGGAAAGCGCGGAAAGTCTTTATTAGTGATGTAAAAAAGCATATAGATAATGTTGCCGCAAAATATATCGTTCCGGATGAAGGGACGTTTGATTTCGCGCTTATGTATATACCCGCAGAAAATGTTTACTACGAGTTGATTATAAAAGAAGATTCTGATGATGGGAATTCCTTGAGCAGTTATGCTTTGGCTAGAAAAGTTATTCCGGTAAGCCCCAATTCTTTTTACGCATATCTGCAGGCAATTGTTCTGGGGTTGAACGGCTTAAGAATAGAAAAAAATGTTCAACAGATTGTTCAGCATTTAAATGCTTTAAGTGGAAGCATTCAGCGTTTTCGGCAGGATTTTGATGTCCTCGGAAGACATATTGTAAATATTAAAAATAAATATGATGAGGCGGAGAAGAGGATAAATAATTTTGAAACAAAGCTTGTCGGATTTTGTTCGGTAAATAAAGAAAGTGAACTTTTAGATAATGATAAAAAAGAATAAATTTATTGAAAGACGAAAAAATCCTCGTTTTGCGTTTCATCTGCCTTTGGAAATCGATTTTTGCGATTTTCATCTTAAAACAGAAACGACGAATATAAGTTGTGCCGGGATTTTTTGCCCCGTGGATTCTTATGTCCCAGTCCAGACGAAAGTAAACGTGAAGATGAAGCTTTCTTTTATAATCGATAATAAAAGACATCAAAGAGTGGTTCATTGCCCGGCAAAAATAACGAGAATTATTCCATCTAAAGCAAAAGGCGATGGGCATTATGACATAGGAATTGAATTCTTGAAGATTGAAGAGCATGATAAGGATCTCATTATAAAATTTATTCATCAGAAGAATTTGAAGGAAGCAAAAGAATTGAAGAAGATGTATTTAGAGTTAAAAGAAATGGCTGCCCGGCTGGTAGAACTTGAAGAGTCTCATCCGACGGCCGAGCATTTTCGTAAGGTTATCAGCGGGACGATTTCCGAGCTAGATGCCGCTGCTCATATTCTGGATCATGAGATAATTGAGCTAAGAGGCTTAGACTAAGATGGAAAGAGAAAATAATAATTTTGAAAGAAGATCTCATCAGCGTTTCCACATTAATTCTCCGCTCGAGATCAAAGGAAATGATTTTCAGATTATGAGCGAGATGAAAAATATAAGTGTCGGGGGAGTTTTTTGCCGGTCAGATCGTTATATACCGGTAAAAACCAAGTTAAAAGTAACGATGGAACTACCCGGGCAGAGCCATAGAAAAAGACAGATAAGAGAATTTACTTGCCCGGCGGAAGTATCGAGAATTGATCCGCCGCAAGCAAGGGGAATTAGAGATTACAATCTGGGGATTGAATTTTTAAGTCTTGCCGAACAAGACCGGGATCTAATCTTGCGATTTGTCCGCCGGAAGAATGCGAAGGAAGCAAAGGAATTGAAGAAGATGTATACACAATTAAAAGCGATGGTTGCTAAACTCCTAACGCTCGAAGAGTGTCATCCTACGGCCGAACATTTTCGTAATGTTATCAGTGGGGCAATTGCCGAACTGGACAACGTCGCTTATATCCTGGATCATGAAATAGATGAGTTAAGAACTTTAGAATAAGATGGAAAGACAAAATAATAGTTTTGAAAGAAGGGCCTATCCCCGTTTTAGTATTAGTCTTCCGATAAAGATCTGCGGAACTAATTTTAGTTTCAGCTCAGAAACAAAAAATATAAGTCGCACCGGTCTTTATTGTCAGGTTGACCGTTTTATGCCCGTGATGACAAAATTGGCAGTAACAATGTTTATATCTTTAATTATAAAGAAAAGAAAAGTGGAAAAAGAAATCAATTGTTCCGTGGTCATTGTCAGGATTGAACCAGAGGAAGAACAAGAGTTTGTTGATAAATATGATGTTGGACTTTTTTTTGCCGATATAAAAGATAAAGATCGGGATATTATTAGTCAATACCTTCAACAGGCATTTTTTGCAAGTAGTAATTAATCTATAAGGGGGCATGAATCATGACTAAGGCGCTAATTGCATACTATTCACGCTCAGGGAATACAAAGGGCATGGCTGAGGAAATTGCCGGGGCGATGCAGGAGCAAGGATTAGAAGTAGATTTAAAAGAAGTTACTGTCCTTTCTGCCAATGAACTTGTTGGTTATGATGTTTTGGTCTTTGGCTCGCCGACCTATTATGGAACAATGGCTTATCAGATGAAAAAGTTGCTGGATGAAAGTGTAAAATTTCATGGACGTTTAGATGGAAAAATTGGGGCGGCATTTTCTTCGGCAGCAAATATTGCCGGAGGTAATGAAACCACGATCCTTAATATTTTGAATGCCTTTTTAATCCACGGGATGATTATTCAAGGCGATCCTAAAGGTGACCATTACGGTCCGGTAGCGATTAATTCTCCTGATGAGCGAAGTATAAAGGAATGCCAACGGTTTGGAAAAAGAATTGCTCAACTGGCGAAAAAACTGTTTGGTTGATGAAAAAACACTAAATACTAAACTCTAAACACTAAATAAATACAAATATTAAAGTCCAAAATTCAAAACAAAATAATTTATTTTTTGAGTTTTAAATTTTTGTAATTTATTTAGGGTTTTGGATTTAGAGTTTAGGATTTTATTAACAAAAAATAAAATATGCGCCTGTAGCTCAATGGATAGAGCATTTGGCTTCGGACCAAGGGGTTGGGGGTTCGAGTCCCTCCAGGCGCGCCAAAGAGGATTACATCAGGGGACTCGAGGCGAAGTGAACGCCGACCAACGGGAGGAAGAGCGAGCAGGATTGTGAGCGGAAGTGAACGTAGGGGGAGCCTACGCAATGAGCAACAGGAAGTTGTGAATGTAGTGGGCGAGTCCCTCCAGGCGCGCCATTAAAAAATTAAAATTCAAATATTAAAAATATGGATAAACAACCTAATTTTTTAGAGCAGTTTAAAAAGGCCTGTTTCACTTTTGATAAGCATTGCGCTTTACAAATAAGGGATAATGGGTCATATCGAAAATTTTCCTATTCTGATTTATGGAAATACAGTCGGCGGATATCTAATTATTTGATTGAATCGGGACGAGGAGAGGCGGAATGTATCACTTTGTTATTTGAAAACAGGCCGGAATGGGCTGGTTGCTTTTTTGGGATAACATCCGCTGCCTGTATAGCTGTACCTTTAGATATAAAACTTAAAGACAAAGAGTTGACGTATATTATCAATGATTGTAAAAGCCGTCTCCTTTTTGTTGATAAAAATAACTTAGAGCAGGCTAATAGACTAAAAAAGGTCTGTCCGGATTTGCAATTTATAGTTTGCCTTGATGCGTTGGCGGAGCCCCTTCAAGGAGTGATTGATTTTTCTAAGGTCGAGGCTTTAGCGGAACCGTTGCTCCCCATGCAGATTAGCGATGAAGATACAGCTTTGCTTGTCTATACTTCAGGAACGACCGGATATCAGAAGGGCGTTCAGATAACCTTTTCAAATCTAATGTTTCAAATGCAGTCTTTTCAAAAAATATTGACGCCTAGTCCGGAAGATAGATTTTTATCGGTTTTACCACTTAGCCACATATTTGAAATAACTTGTGGACTTTTCGGCCCCTTATTTAGTGGAAGTTCGGTGACCTATCTACATAGTTTAAAATCTAAAGATATCGTTGGTGAGATTAAGGGAAGTAAGATTACGCTAATGATTATTGTCCCTTTAATCTTAAGATTGTTTCATAATGGCATTTCACGCAATCTTGAGAAGTCTTCATCTTTAGTACGGTTGTATTTTTGTCTGGCCAGATATATTTGTTTAGCATTAGGAGGGCTGGGAACTTATCTGGGGAAGATATTATTTAAAAAAGTACATCAACAAATAGGCAGCTCACTGCGCTGTTTTGTAACCGGAGCAGCTCCGCTTGATCCGGTAATTGGTCGCGATTTTGAATTATTTGGCATAACCGTGCTTGAAGGGTATGGATTAACCGAAACTTCTCCGGTGATCTCAGTAAATACATTGACGGAAAAAAAGATCGGTTCGGTAGGCAAGCCGATAGAAGGCATAGAGGTTAGAATTTTGAAAGAGGATGAGTCGGCAAAGGAAGGAGAAATCATTACCAGGGGGCCGCATTTGATGAAAGGCTATTTTAATGCTGCTGAAAAAACAGCCGAGATGATTCGGGACGGCTGGTTGCATACCGGAGATATCGGCTATTTTGACAAACAGGGTTTTTTATATATCTCGGGAAGGTTGAAGAACGTTATTGTAACTGGGAAGGGTAAGAAGGTCTTCCCGGAAGAACTAGAAACTGAGCTTTTACGAAGTCCTTATATAAAGGATGCTTGTGTATTTAGCCGGTTGGCAAAGCAGGGCTTAAGAAAGGGAACAGAACAGGTAAATGCAATCATTGTTCCGGACATGGATTATTTTTTATCTCATGCAAAGAAAGCGACTGCGGAAGATATTCACTGGTTAATCAAGCAAGAAATAAACGAAACCAGCAAAAATATTGCAGATTATAAAAGAATTGTCGATTTTAAGATTTGCCAGCAGGATTTACCGAAGACAACGACTAAAAAAGTCAAACGCAGAGAGATAGATAAAATTTTTGATGAAAGCACAGGCGCGAGATGAAAAGTTGAAGGTGCTTGGAAATATTGACGTTGGAGTTGTTTTTTGTTATAATTTAACAGCTTTTAAACTAAAAATAAGATTCTGGGCCGTTAGCTCAATCGGCAGAGCATCTGCCTCTTAAGCAGGGGGTTGAAGGGTTGAGCCTTTAGGCTCAACGCGTAGTGAACGGCGCGACCTGATGGGAGCGCAAATTTGCAGGACTGCAAATTTAGTGAACGCAGGGGAGCCTACGCAGGGAGCGACAGGATGTCGCGAAAGTAGTAGGCGATTTTTTCACGGCCAGCCGGGAAGGAATCTTTTGACAATAGTTTTCAATGGGCCGTTAGCTCAATCGGCAGAGCATCTGCCTCTTAAGCAGGGGGTTGAAGGTTCGATTCCTTCACGGCCCACCAGATAAGCAGAAGATAAGGAATCGAAGCGAGTTGAGCGCCGAACAAAGTGAGGAAAAGCGAGCAGGATTGTGAGCGAAAGCGAAACGAGGTGGGCCTGCGCAATGAGCAACAGGAAGTTGCGAATGAAGTAGGCGATTCCTTCACGGCCCACCACTGAACCACATAGGGTTCAGTGCAAGCAGATGAACCACGTAGGGGTCTAGATAGAGATCAAGGGCGGATTTATCCGCCGGAGTTTACTTCAATAATAAAACACGAGTGAACGTAGGCGGACGTGGCGGAATTGGCATACGCGTACGGCTTAGGACCGTATCCCTTAGGGGTTGAGAGTTCAACTCTCTCCGTCCGCACCATGAACTATTCGCCCCAAACCACGAAGGGTTTAGGGCTCAGGTTCATGGCTGGCTATTAATTATATATAAGAATGCGGCGGTAATTCAGTGGTAGAATGTCTGCTTGCCAAGCAGAATGTCGTGGGTTCGAATCCCATCCGCCGCTCCAGAGTAAGTGTTCTTCTGGGATTCGAAGGGAACGAACGCCGAGCAGAGCGAGGAAGAGCGAACAGGATTGTGAGCGGAAGTGAGTGAAGGGGAGCCTACGCAGAGAGCAACAGGAAGTTGCGAACGAAGGAGGCGAATCCCATCCGCCGCTCCAAGACAGAGGAGAGAAGATACGTGAAGAGAAATATTAAAGATTTATCTAAATGTCAGAAACTCCTGGAAGTTGAAGTTTATAAGGAAGCGATTCAGACGGAGTTTGACCGTTATTATGAAAACATACAAAAGACAGCACAGGTGCCAGGATTTCGAAAAGGGAAAGTTCCCCGCAGTATTTTGGAGCAACGCTTTGCTGATACGGCGGCAGAAAAAGTTTTAACTGCTTTAATTAATGATAATTATCACAAGGCAATTCAAGAAGAAAAAATTGTCCCGGTTGAACTGCCGCAAATTTCAAATGTAAACTTTAAAAAGGAGGAGAAGCTTACATTTCAGGCAACGATCGATGTGCGTCCGAAATTTAATTTAAAGGATTATAAGGGGCTAAAAATAAAAAAACAATCCTTAGCCGTAAAGGATGAAGAGATAAATAAAATCCTTACATTTTTACAAGAGCGTTATGCACAGTTTCTCCCGGTCGAAAAAAGACCGGCAAAAACAGAAGATTATATCATCTGTGATTTTAGCTACTCTGTCGACGGAAAGGTCGTGGAAAAGAAAGATAATGCCTGGCTGGCGATCACGGAGGAGATGTTTATCCCTGGTTTATCAGCACAACTTCAAGGAATGAATTTGCAAGACAAAAAAGAATTCGAGATTAAATTACCAAAAAATTTTCAGCCCCAGGAACTTGCGCAAAAAACCGCCTCCTTTTCTTTCTTCGTTAAGGAAATAAAAGAGAAAAAGTTGCCGGAGCTCAATGATGAATTTGCTAAAGTAATGGGGAAGAATTCGTTGGCTGAATTAAAAACTCTGATGAAGGAAGATTTGATTAAGGAAAAAGAAATTCAAATAAAGCAGGATATGAAGATACAGTTGATTGAGCAATTGGTTAAGGCAATGCCGATTGATGTGCCTTTGGCTACGCTTAAAAAAAGAGAACAGTTATTGAAAGACGCGGCCCGGCAGAAGCTAAAGCAACAGGGATTGAATGATGAGCAGATTGAAAAAGAAGAAAAACAGATGACGGATGTTTTTGAAAAGGAAGCGTTGAAACAGGTCAGAATGTTTTTCATCTTGGAGGAAATTTCAGAAAAAGAAAAAATTAAGGTTGAAAAAGAAGAAGTGGATAAGCGGATTGAATTAATTGCCCAGTCTTATGGTCGAAAGCCGGAAGAAGTGTTAAGACATTTAGAAGAAAAGAAATTACTGGAAAATTTGCACTGGGAGCTTTGGGAAGAAAAGGTTATTGCTGTGCTTTTAGAGAATGCAAAAATCGAAGAGATTGCTTCTAAATAGTGTGTATTGGAAATAAATTGTGCGTAACGGATAAGTTAAAGGAGGGGAAAATGAAAGAAAAGGGACAAATATTAGTGCCGATGGTCGTTGAGCAGACCGATAGAGGAGAACGTGCTTATGATATATATTCGAGATTATTAAAGGACAGGATCGTTTTTATTGGGACGGTGATTGATGATACAATTGCTAACCTGGTAATTGCCCAGATGCTTTTTTTGCAAATGGAAGATCCCGATAAAGATATAAATATTTATGTAAATTCACCCGGGGGAACGGTTACCGCAGGATTAGCTATATATGATACGATGCAGTTTGTAAAATGCGATGTGAACACTTATTGTATTGGACAAGCAGCGAGCATGGGCGCGGTGCTTTTATCGGCCGGAGCAAAAGGGAAAAGGTTCCTTTTGCCGAATGCCCGCGTTATGATTCATCAGCCCTGGGGCGGGGTACAAGGGGCCGCGACGGATATTGGTATTCAGGCCAAGGAAATTTTGAAAATGCGGGATAAGATTAATGAAATTTTAAGCAAGCATACTGGCCAACCAATGGAGAAGATAGAAAAGGATACGGATAGAGATTATTTTATGAGCGCTGAAGAAGCAAAAATTTATGGAATTATCGATACTGTTATTTTAAACACAGAGAAGAAGAAAAAATAAAATTAGGGGAGGAAGTTTTAAAATGAAGAAGGATTTTTTGTTAACTCCTGGGCCAACCCCAGTACCCCCGCAAGTCTTGTTGGCGATGGCAAAACCGATAATTCATCATCGCACGCCTCAATTCAAAGCGATTTTTAAAGAAATGAATGAGAACCTGAAATATTTATTTCAGACAAAGAACGATATATTTACTTTTGCCGCTTCTGGTACCGGGGCGATGGAGGCAGCTATCGTAAATCTTCTTTCGCCCGGGGATAAAGCTATCTGTGTGCAGGGCGGAAAATTTAGCGAACGCTGGACAGAGATTTGTAAGGCCTATAATATAAATGCCGTAGCCGTAGATGTAGAGTGGGGTGAGGCGGTAAAACCGGAAAAAATTTCTCAAGTTCTAGAGCAAAATAAAGACGCAAAAGTTGTGTTTACTACGTCATGTGAAACATCGACCGGGGTCGTGACCGATGTAAAGGCAATCGCACAGATATTAAAGGATAAGGATGTTGTATTAGTTACGGATGCGATTAGTTCTTTAGGCGGGATTGATTTGCAGACAGATAATTGGGGCATTGACGTTGTTGTGGCTGGTTCTCAGAAAGGATTGATGATTCCGCCCGGACTTGCGTTTTGTTCAGTGAGTCCAAAAGCGTGGAAATTGGTAGAAAAGGCTAAATCCCCGCGGTATTATTTTGATTTTAGATTAGCCAAAAAGGCGTTAGATAAGTCAGATACGGCATTTACGCCAGCCATTACTTTATGTATTGGTTTGAATGAAGCATTGAAAATGATTAAAGCAGAAACATTGGAAAAGATTTTTGCCAGACATAGTCGCTTAGCAAAAGCAGTGCGGGTGGCCGTAGCAGCGCTAGGCCTTAAACTTTTTGCTAAACAGCCGGCTGATGTAGTAACTTCTGTTTGTGTTCCGGCCGGTATAGATGGCGTGGAACTAGTAAAAACAATGCGCGATAAATATGGTGTAAGTATAGCGGGTGGACAGGCCAACCTTAAAGGGAAGATCTTTAGAATCGCTCAGTTGGGTTTTATGACGGAATTCGATATTATTATCGGCTTGAGCTGTCTTGAGATTGTACTCGCAAAAATGGGATATAAATTTGAGTTTGGCAAGGCGGTAGGTGCCGCAGAAAAGGAATTGTCGGGTTAATTAGTTTGAACATTGAAAAAACTTAATGTTATCCCGCCTCATAAACAATGGGTAAATTCTCTAGCGATAATTTACCTCATATTCGGTGGGATCAATTCGCGCATACAATTTATATTCGCACTAAGTGCTCTATAAATTGTGCGCTCATTGAGGAGAGATAATGAAAGTATTAGTCAGTGATCCGTTAGCTGAAGAAGGAATTAAGATTTTAAGAGAAAGAGGGTTGGCAGTTGATGTAAAGACGAAATTGCCTCCCGATGAATTAAAAAAGATAGTTGGTGATTACAGTGCCTTGATTGTCAGAAGCGGCACAAAGGTGACGGCGGATATAATCGGTGCGTGTAAAAATCTTAAAGTAATTGGCCGAGCCGGGGTGGGTATTGATAATGTGGATTTGGAGGCGGCGACAAAGCAGGGGATCGTGGTTATGAATACTCCCGGGGGCAACACTATCTCAACGGCAGAACACACGTTAAGTATGCTTTTATCTTTAGCCCGGAACATTCCGCAAGCTAATATTTCGATGAAGCATGGAGAGTGGAATCGAAAGAAATTCTTAGGGGTTGAAATATCCGGAAAATGTTTAGGAATAATTGGGTTAGGGCGAATTGGGGCCGAGGTGGCAAAACGGGTTTTAAGCTTTGGGATGCGCGTCATTGCCTATGATCCATTTCTTTCGACCAAGAAAGCGCAACAGCATGAAATAGAACTAGTAGAACTTGAAGAGATATTTAAAAGGTCTGATTTTATAACCGTACACACCCCATTAAGCAGTGAAACAAAGCATGTGTTAAGTAAAAAACAGTTTCATCAGATGAAAAAAGGGGTAAAAATATTAAATTGTGCGCGGGGTGGTATTATCGATGAAAAAGCCCTTTATGAAGCGATAAAGGAGGGAATTGTTTCCGGCGCAGCTTTGGATGTCTTTGAAAAAGAACCGCCAAAAGACAATCCCTTGGTCGGGCTTGATTGTGTGATTATGACCCCGCACTTGGGCGCTTCGACTGAGGAAGCGCAGGTAAATGTTGCCGTTGATGTTGCCCAGCAAGTTGCAGATTTTTTAGAAGGAAAATCAATTCGCAATGCCGTAAATTTCCCTTGTTTGGAAGGGGAAGCCTGTAAGATTATCGAGCCGTATATAAGATTGGCGGAAAAGTTGGGTAGTTTGCAAGTTCAGATTATTTCTGGACATATCAATAAAGTAAGTATAAAATATGGGGGAGAGATTGTAAATCATGAGGTTGCGCCAATAACGATTGCTCTTATCAAGGGCTTACTCTCACATATCTTGCAAGAATCGGTTAATTATGTTAATGCGCCAATTATTGCCCAAGAAAGAGGCATTACAGTAAGTGAGACCAAAGTATCAGAAACTGAACAGTTTGCGAATCTTATCAGTGTAGAGGTGGAAACAAATAAGGAGAAGTGTTTTGTAGCGGGGACATTATTCACCAAAAGTAATCCGCGCATTGTAATGATAAATGAATTTTATATTGATGCAATCCCCGAAGGGCACATTATTATCACGCATAATGTTGATAGAACTGGAATCGTCGGGCAAATCGGTACGATTTTAGGAGATAATAATATAAATATCGCGGCGATGAATTTTGGCCGCACTAAACCTGGGGGTGAATCAATAATTGTTCTTAATATTGATAGTGAAGTTTCTGAAGAGATTTTGGACAAGATTAGAAACAGTAAGAACATATTGGAAGCAAAGCTGATAAAGCTTTGAAATGTTAAATAAAACGGGGTGGGGGATGAAAAGAAAAATTTTATATTTATGTTTTTTGATGTTTATCAGTGCTATTATTCCTGATCTTGCTCGTGCTGAGCCTGCGATTATTAAAAAAATCGTCGTTGATACGCAAAATTCGGCGGTTAAGATTTCCATCACTTCTAGTAAGCCAGTGCCAATCGAAACTTTTAAAAGTCAAAGAAGTCCCACTAATTATATTGTTTTAGATTTTATGGGTGTTGTCTATACGGATCTACCGCTGGTCATCGAAGTTAATCAGGGCGCGGTGGAAAAAGTCAGCCTTATTCGCGGCGGGGAAAAGGAAATTCAGGTTCGCGGAAATAAGTACTATTCACTGGATTTTTTAGCAATAAATTTAAACACTTCCGCTGATTATAGGGTTGCTCAGAGTAAATCAGTTATTGATTTAAACATCGCAACAACCGCAGGCACAGCGGAAATAGGACTTGCGCAAGTTGGGCGGGAAGAATCGCTTAAGGCGCAAAAAGTAGTTGAGCTTGAACCACCGATTATTGTTTCTCGGAAGGCAAAAAAGAAAACAGAAACAAGGGTTGCAAAAAGAAAAAAATCAAAGAAAAGAGAAAAGCGAAAAGCAGTCAAAAGAAAAAAGAAAAAGAAAAAGAAAAAAAGTGCGTGGATCTTTGGTCGGACAAAAAAAACCGCGAAAAAAAGCCAGCGGCCAGAGCCAAAGACCAAAAAAATAGAAGCAGATAAGTTCGCCGGCGATGATTCTCTAATGGATCAAATAGTAGAAGAAACAATAAGAGAAAAAGAGAAAGCGGTCAGTCGAATTGAGGATTTGACCACTGATTTGAGGGTGATGGAAAAGGATCTCAACTACACCAAGGGGGAAAAAGTAAAAATAGAAAATAAAATTAATGAGATACTGGCTAAGCTGGATGAGCTTAAAAGTGCTTTGGATGCGGAAATAAGCAGAAGAAAGTCTTTAGGCGAAGAGGTTGATGATCTGGTTGCAAAAAGGGATGCTTATGTGCAAGCGAAAAAAGCATATCTTAATTCTGCAAATAAGCTTGCTGATATTAGCGATAAAGTTGATGGCTTGGATGGGGAAGTTAATAGAGTTAAGAGCCGGCTGGAGTATCTGCAATCGGAAAGGAAAAAGTTTGAAGCAAAAATGGATTTATTCAGCTTGGAATATGCTAATTTAAAATTGGAGTATGAGAAGGCGACGAAGCTAAAAGAAGCAACTTCTACCCAGATAGACGAACTAACACAAAAGCTTGCCGAATTAGAGGGAAGGCTTGATGAAAAGATTGCGCAAAGGAAGAAATTGCTCACACAACTGAAAAAATTAGGCGAGGAAGGTAGTTATAGAAAGGCTGAATTATCCCACATTAAAGATGTGCTTGCTGATCAAAACGCGGAGATCTCAATCTTATCTAGAGAATATAGCCAGATCAAGCAAGCCCTGGAGAATGCCGTATCACAAAAATTTAAAATAGAGTACGCTTATCGAAATGCGAAAAGAGAGCTTGAAGCAACCAAGAAGAAAATAGAAGGATATTTAAAGGATCGATGAGGGTTGTTTTAGTGCCAAGCTTTTGATAATGATTTTTCCATTTTAAGGATCTAAATGAAAAAAAAGGGGGATCCATGAGGAAGAAATTTATTACTTTTACGGCGATAATAGTTATTTTAATATTAACCAGTTTAAATTCACAGCTTTTTGCCCAACCGATTATTTTAACCGAGACAGACATAAAAGAAGATGCCGATGCCGTTAAAATATTATTTTCGATGAATAAATCTATCCCGATCGAGTGCTATGATTTAACTGTTCCGCCGCAAATCGTTATTGATTTTATGGGGGAGATATATACCAATCTCTCAGAAGTGATGATGGTCAATAAAGGTGTCGTTAAACAAATGCGCGTTATTAAAGGGACGAAGCGGCCGTCGGAATTAGATGAGTCTTACTATGCCGTTGATTTCATCATCGTTGATTTAAAAGAAGCAATGCGTTATGACTTCCGGCATGGATTAACAACAACGGTTTTGGTTATCTCTAAACCCGGTAAAAGGGTTAGGACTTCTCTGCCAAAAGAAAAAGTTGAACCAAAAACTAAACCCCCGCAACAGGTAAGCTTATTATTAGATGAAAAAGAATATGATCCAATCGAGCAGCCGTTGGAAGAGGAAGTTGTATTATCGGAGGAAGAGCAAGTAGTCGTGGTCGAGGAAGAAGTAGTTGCACCAGCCCCCGCCCCGCAAGTTAAACAAAAGCCGGTAAAAAAACAATCGGTTTTAGCTAAAATGAAGAAAGGAACAAAGTCTGTTGGTCGGGGAATTTCCAAGGGGATTGGTAAGGTCGGCAAAGGGATAAAGAAGCTTTTTACTTTTAAAAAGAAAAAGAAAGCAAAGGACGTCAAGGTTGTCAAGAAGCCGAGAAAAAGTCGCAAAGCCCAAGTAAAAGAAAAGAAAGTTGAAGTAGCCAAAAAACCGAAGAAAAGCCGCAAAGCAGAAGTAAAAAGGAAAGAAAAGAAGAAGCCACGAGCAAAATTTAAATCTAAGAAAAAGAAAGCGATGGCGTCAAAATCCAGGAAAAAGAAAGCTGCCGCTTTAGAATTTAAAGGATTATCGGATACCGAGAAAGGCATAAGATTAGGCGAAAGGAGAAAAGAAGAAATAGCCGAGGAACTCAAAAAGATAAAGGAAGGATTAAATGCGGCAAAAATGAAATTTGAAGATGCTAACGCCGCACAGGAGATGACCTTAAAGGATTTAAATGTCGCGCGAACTAAATTGGAAAGAAGCGGTAAGGAGTTTGAAGATGGTTTTCAAAAGACCAGAGCCGCAAGAGACAAGGCAAATGTCGCTTGGGCAGAGTATTCTGAGGCAAGAGTGAATTTGAGTCAGCTTTTGAAAAAAGGAGCCGAAACGTCAGCCGTAGATGCCGCGCAGGAAAAATATGATGTAAAAAAAGCAGTGCTGGAGAAGACAATAAAAGTTGCGGATAAGACTAAAAATGAAAGCGATAATAAGCTTAAAGCTTATCATAAAACAAAAGAAAAAGTTGCTAATCTGCAAGCATCTTTGGAAGCTCCGCAGAAGAAAACAGACCGTTTCCGGGCTGAATATGAAAAGGAGAAAAAGAAAGTTGATGATTTGAATGAGGAAATGGCTGAGGTTGAACAGGAATTAGTAGCCGCCAAAAGAGCGCATAAACAATATGAATTAGAAGAAGCCGAAAAAGAGTATAGAAAATCTTTATTAGCTTTAGACCGTTCTATGTTGGATGAAATTACGTCAGAGGATAGAGCAAGGGAAGCGGCTAAAAAGGCAGAATTAAAAAGAATAGAAGAGAAAAAGAAAGACGTAGAAAAGAAAGTTGCGAAGGAGAAAAAAAAGAGAGCTGCTAAAGAACAGAAGAAAGTTAAACCAAAAAGCAGAAGAAAATCGAAAAAAATGTCTAAAAAGGCAGCAAAGCGTAAAGAAGAGAAAGTGGAAATGTTAAAGACAGCAATTGAATTTCGTAATGCCGGTCTAGAGATGCACAGAACGGGGGACTTGGATAGTGCCTTAAAATATTATCAGCAGGCCTTGATGCAGGAGTCCCAATATTCTAGTGTCCATAATGATTTAGGTATTCTTTATGAGCAGAAAGGCTTGGATGAGAGAGCAAAAATGGAATATCTAACTGCGCTTAAAATAGATCCTCGTTATATTAAGGCGCATAGCAATCTTGCGCTTTTGTATGAAAAGTTGGAAAATTTTGATAAGGCGTATTATCATTGGAAGCAGCGCGCACTGTTAGGTGAACGTGATGATCCTTGGACTCAGAAGGCGGAAGAGAAAAAGAAAGAATACGAGCAGAGAAGGTAGGATCATGTCAAACGTGATTGTTATTGGTGCGCAGTGGGGTGACGAAGGCAAGGGAAAGATTATAGATATTCTTACTAAGCATGCTGACTATGTTGTAAGATTCCAGGGGGGTAATAATGCCGGACATACAGTTGTTGTGGATAATGAGGAGATAATTTTACATCTTGTTCCCTCCGGAATTTTACATAAAAATAAAACTTGTATAATTGGTAATGGCGTCGTTATTGATCCACAAGCATTATTGAGTGAAATTGACTATATTAAAGCTAAAAAAATAAACCTAAGCAATAATCTGCGCATAAGTGAAGGGGCCCACGTTATTTTCCCCTACCATAAGATTCTAGATCGCTTAAGAGAAGAAAAATTCCGAAAAATAAAGATTGGTACCACGGGCAGAGGAATCGGTCCTTGTTATACTGATAAATTTGCCCGCGGGGGTATAAAAATTGCCGATCTTCTAAATAAACGTATATTTAAAGAAAAACTGGAATGTAATATAGCGGAAAAAAATGCAATTTTTAGCAAAGTTTATAAATATAAAAAATTTTCTTTTAAAGAAATTTATGGACAATATTTAGATTACGCAAAAAGAATAAAGCCATATGTCTGTAATTGTTCTCTTGTTTTAAATAAAGCAATTAAAGATAAAAAAAATATTCTTTTTGAAGGCGCCCAAGGCACACTTTTAGATGTTGATCACGGAACTTATCCCTTTGTTACCTCTTCTAATTCTACTGCCGGGGGGGCTTGTGTCGGCAGTGGAATCGGCCCGACAAAAATCGATAAAGTTATTGGTATTGTAAAAGCTTATACAACACGCGTTGGTGAGGGTCCATTTCCAACAGAGTTTTCTCCACGGTTGATGCAGAAGATCCGCAAAAGAGGGAAAGAATTTGGCGCGACTACCGGACGACCGCGTCGCTGTGGTTGGTTTGACGCCGTAATTGTTAAGCATGCCGTTGCGATCAACGGGATGGATAGTATTGCGGTTACCAAACTCGATGTTCTTGATCTGATGCCGTTACTTAAAATATGTGTCCGTTATAAGTATAAAAGAAAGATTTATGATAGTTTTCCTGCCGACATTGAAGTTCTCTGGAAAGCTAAACCTGTATATGAGGAAATGCCGGGTTGGCTCAAAAGTACAGCGGGTATTGAAAAATTTTCCGATCTACCTAAAAATGCACGTAAATACCTGAATAGAATATCTCAACTTCTCAAAACTAAAGTTGAGATTGTATCTATCGGATCCGGACGAAATCAAACCCTTTTTGTTTAAAATATCGGGCTTCACAGAAATCGTTTTGCCCTTAATTAAATAAGGAGCAGTGAAGATTATGGTTGATGTTTATCAAATTGCTATACGCCTTTTACTTGCTGGTTTTTTAAGCGGTATTATCGGATATGAAAGGGAAATACATGGCCGGGCGGCTGGGTTGCGGACAACCATTTTGGTTGGTGTCGGGTCTTGTTTAATTATGCTTACTTCAATGCATATCTATGATCTTTATCAAGGCGTAACTACGGTAGATCCGGCAAGAATAGCGGCTCAGGTAGTAACGGGGATTGGATTTTTAGGTGCGGGTACTATTTTGCGGTTTCGGGCCTCGGTCCGTGGATTGACTACTGCCGCAGGCCTCTGGGCCGTTGCCGGAATCGGTTTGGCCGTAGGCAGCGGATTCTATTCAGCAGCGCTTATCACTACCGCTTTAATTTTTATCGTTTTAATCTTTTTGTCTCGGGTGGGAAGGAAGATAAGGAAAGACTTTTATAAGACAGTAGAAATTGAAATTATTGGCGGGATAGATAGATTATACGAAATAAGAAAAATTCTTACTGAATTTAGAGCCGAGATAAAGGACATGGAAATAAATGCCGCGGAGGAACGGGGAAAGTTTATTTTGTCCATACAGTTAAGACTTGATAACGATAAGCTTGATGGTCAGATTGGTGAATCATTATCAAAAATCGAAGGTCTGACAATTTTAAAGTGGATTTGATAAGAAGAGGCTAAAAAAAAGATGTCATCGGCACACCGAATACAAAATCTTGCCTTAAATTCTAAGAGCGCTTGTATGGCAAGAATTGATATCGGTCGTGAAAAACGTCGTGGTTTCCCGGAAGTAATCTTTTGTCCGGGAAAGACAATTAAACAAATCGAACAAATTGCTGAGTGTATACTTCGCTACAATGATACCTTGTTGTTGACAAGAACAAATGAAGAAATTTTTGAAAAAATAAAGAAGTTGGCTCCAAAAGCTGTTTATAAGCGTGAAGCTAACCTTATCTATATAAAAAGGAAGAAAAAGGCCCTAAAGAAAGGCTTAATTTTGATTGTCAGTGCCGGCACCAGTGATATTCCGGTTGCCGAAGAAGCGGCAGTGACCGCTGAACTTATGGGCAACAGAGTGAAGCGGCTTTATGACGTTGGCGTAGCCGGAATTCATCGCTTATTAGAAAAAGAAACTCTCTTGAATCAGGCCAAAGTCTTGGTTGTTGTTGCCGGGATGGAAGGTGCTTTAGCGAGTGTCGTAAGTGGGATGGTGAAAAAGCCTGTCATTGGTGTGCCGACCAGCATTGGATATGGGGCAAGTTTTTCCGGTATTGCGCCACTATTAACCATGCTTAATAGTTGCTCGCCCGGGGTCTGTGTAGTTAATATTGATAATGGTTTTGGCGCCGGATATTTAGCGGGACTTATTAATAAATAGAAACCAGTTGCCAGTAACCAGATACCAGAAAAACAAGTATATTCCTGATTACTGGTTTCTGGTTACTTTTTACTTGGAAGGATTGCGGCGTTGGGTAAGATAGCGTATCTTGATTGTTTTTCTGGCATTAGCGGTGATATGGTTCTCGGAGCTTTTGTCGATTGCGGATTAGAGATAAGTCAGCTAAAAAAAGAAATTTCTAAATTGAAGATTGGCGATTTTGATATAAAAGCAAAAAAGGTAAAACGTGGGCATATCTCAGGAACAAAAATTAATATATTTGCCAGGGGAAAAACCAGACTGTCTCGTTTGCAAGGCATTATCAAACTAATAGATACAAGTAAGATCGCGCCGGGCCCGAAAAGAATAGCGAAAGATATATTTACAAATTTAGCTAAAGCCGAAGCAAAGGTTCACAACCAGTCTCTTAATTCTGTGCATTTTCATCAACTGGGCGAGCTGGATACGGTTATTGATATTCTCGGGACGGCAATAGCGATAGAATACTTTGGCCTAAAAAAGATATATTCTTCGGGGATTACGTTAGGAACGGGAACGGTCAATTTCCAGGGCAGGGTGTTACCGTTGCCGGCGCCGGCAACAGTAGAGCTTATAAAGAAGCGTACGGTGAGCATAAATTCACAAATTAAATACGAAATGGTTACACCTACTGGTGCCGCAATACTAAGCACCATTAGCAAGGAAAAACTTGAATCTTTGCCAATGCGCATAAATAAAGTGGGCTATGGGGCGGGAACGTATAATGATCCGATGCGGCCTAATCTTTTAAGAATTATTATTGCAGATTCAGGAGACAGGTATGCTACGGATACGGTTAACATCGTTGAGGCCAATCTTGATGATATGCTTGCGCTCAATTTTGAGTTATTGTTTGAACGATTGTTCAGGAGCGGAGCTTTAGACGTTTATACAACGGCAATTATGATGAAAAAATTGCGTCCGGGAACATTATTGAGCGTTCAAGTTCCAGATGAGAATTTGGATACGATTTTAGCGATAATTTTTGAGGAGACAACAAGCTTAGGCGTTCGGATAAACAAAGTCGCCCGTCGTAAATTAGCAAGAAAGGTCTTGAATCTAAAGACGGATTATGGCATAATTGTGAAGGTGAAAATTGGGATAATGGATTCGAAAATCGTAAATATCGCTCCCGAATACGATGATTGTAAGAAGATTGCTCAACAAAAAAATCTGCCGTTTAAGATGGTTTATGATCGGATAAAAGCTCAGGCTTTTAGAAAATTTACTTAAATGAAAACAAAAATATATACCTTAGTCGTTCCCCGGTTCGAAGATATATTCCATGCTTATTTTGCACAGGAAATTATTAAAGGAGCAAGCTCGGCAGCCAGTCGTTTAAAGGTAGATCTGCTTGTCCATATTACCGAGCGAAAAATTCATAAGGATTGGTTTAATTCCAAAGCCCTTAAAGCTTCATTTTCCGACGGGATTCTTTTTGCGGATATTGATCAGGATCGGGCGGGACTAAACAAAATTATCAATAAAAAGATTCCCTACTTAGTGTTGAATAACTATTTTGAAGAATCGATAAATTGTATTGGGATAGATAACTATAAAGCTTCTTTAAAAGTAATAGATTACCTTGTGCAACTTGGCCATAAAAAAATAGCGATTGTTTGTGGGGACTTAAACACCGAAGCTGGTATTCAGCGGTTAAATGGCTATAAAGACGGCCTTAAGGCCCATAATATTGCGGTTAATGAGCGATATATCAGAAAAGGCGAATTTTTAAGAACACCGGCACATAGTGCGGCTGTTTATCTTTTGTCCCAAAATGAGGTACCAACGGCTATTTTTGCGGCAAGTGATGTTATGGCTTTAGAGGTGATTGATGTGGCCAAAAGCAAAAAGATAAATGTGCCTAAAAATTTATCAGTGATTGGCTTTGATGATAATCCCCTGAATGTTTATAGTCCGGTGCGGTTAACTACTGTTACGCAACCAATTATGGAGATGGCCAGGATTGGACTTGAGACGCTACATCGGATAAAGCAGGGTAAGGAAAAATTGCCGGTGCGGAAAAAATTAGTAGCCAGGTTGATAAAACGAGATAGCGTTGCTAAATTGTGAGGAGGAATAAGAAATGTATATATTTTTGCTTGTCGTTCACGTTATTGTATCTTTATTTTTGATTTTTATTGTTTTAATTCAGAGTGCAAAGGGAGAAGGCCTTTCTGATGTTTTTGGCGGTGGTTCAAGCCAGACCACGATTTTTGGAACACGTACCGGAACATTTTTGACTAAGGCGACAACGGGCTCAGCGATTGTTTTTATGATTACATGTTTAAGTCTTGCTTTCATTTCCCGAAAAGAGGGAGGTTCTGTAGTCCAGAAAGAACTTGTCAAGGAGCAAGTAGGCAAAAAAGTGGAGCAAATAATGAAGGAGAAGGGGATATTGGGAGAAGAAGAGGGCGCCCCCACAGCATCAAACCGGGAACAGGCTGATGCTCAAGAGCAGGAAGTGCTGCCTAAAGAATAAGAAGGAGCTGTGGCTTTAAGATAATCATTTTCTACTAGGATTTCTATAAGGAGGATATGTATGGGCCGAAAATTACCGCTGATCGCGGTATTTTTTTTCTTTTGCTTCGGGGTATTTGGTTGTTCAAAAATTCAGGAAGATAATTTCCCGAAAAGCATAAAAGATGATCGTCCGGCCTACGGAGATACAATTGTTTTTGCTTCCATTGCCGATGCGAGAACACTCGTGCCGATTCTTGCTTCTGATAGTGCCTCCGGTCAAATTTGCGGGTTGGTCTTTAATGGCCTGGTAAAATACGATAAAGACTTAAATTTGGTGGGCGATCTAGCTCAAAGCTGGGAGATCAAAGATAAGGGTCTGGAGATTGTATTTCATTTGCGTAAAGATGTAAAGTGGCATGATCGTACCCCATTTACAGCTTTCGATGTTGAGTTTACGTATAAGAAGTTGATTGATCCAATGGTTAAGACCCCCTATAGCGGTGATTTTGAAAAAATAAAAACCATGGAAATAGTCGATGATTATACGATTAGGATTACTTACCAAGAACCATTCTCTCCGGCTTTAGCAAGTTGGGGAATGAATATTATGCCGAAACATCTTCTCGAGACTGAAGATTTAAACAGCACTTCTTTTTCCCGCCGCCCGGTTGGCACCGGTCCCTATAAGTTTACAGAATGGAAGACTCAGGAATTAATAGTGCTGGATGCCAATCATGAATATTTTGAAGGCCGGCCCTATATTGATAGATATATTTTTCGAGTCATTCCTGATCCGGCAACAATGTTTCTTGAGCTTCAGAATAGTGGTGTCGATTATATGGGGCTGACAAGTTTGCAATTTGTTCGCCAGACCGCATCAGCGTTCTTTAAAAAATACTACCAGAAATTTCGATATCAGGGATTCAGCTTTACTTATCTGGGATATAATCTTAATGACCCGAAGTTTGGCGATGTTCGCGTCCGGCAGGCGATAAACTATGCGGTAGATAAGAAAGAAATCATTGATGGGGTCTTATTGGGGGTAGGGATAGAATGTACCGGGCCGTTTGCCCCCCGTTCTTGGGCATATAATAATCAGGTAGAGCCGGTTGAGTATAGTTTTAAAAAAGCCCAAAAACTTTTAGCCGAGGCTGGTTGGAACTTGAACCGGGAAGGATGGTTACAAAAAGATAATAAGATTTTTGAATTTACGATTATCAGCAATCAGGGCAATGAGGAAAGAAAGCGGGCGGCGGAGATTATTCAAAAGCGTTTGAAAAAAATAGGAATGAAGGTAAAGATAAAGATTATTGAATGGAGTGCTTTTATAAATGAGTTCATAAATAAACGGAAATTTGAAACCGTGCTTTTGGGTTGGTCTTTGTCATTTGACCCGGATATATATGACATCTGGCATTCCAGCAAGACAAAAGAGGGAGAATTTAATTTTGTCGGTTATAAAAATAAAGAAGTAGACGCGCTTTTAGAAAAGGGGAGAAGGCAGTTTGACCAGAACAAAAGAAAAGAAATATATAATAGAATTCATGAAATAATTTATGCCGAACAGCCTTACCTTTTTTTATATACACCTGATAGCTTGCCGATTCTTAGTAGTCGTTTTAAAGGAATAAAGGTTGCGCCGGCAGGCATCAGCTATAATTTTATTAAGTGGTATGTTCCGAAATACAGGCAGGTATATACTAGATAAGTTAAAAGTTTCCGCCACAACGCATGGCGGACAGAAAACTTAACGGTAATTGAAAGTGTATTCTTCTCGAGATATAATATTGATATGAAGAGAATTGCACAGATCTTATTTATAATTGTTATCTTATGTATTAGTGGTTGTGTTCAGCGCTATTATAATTTAGCGACTCAGCAAGAAGAAGTCTACTTTTATTCTTCGGAGAAAGAAGTCAGAATAGGTAAGTCCTTATCCAAACAGGTAGAGCGTAAGTTTAAACTGAACAATGATTTGTTAGTGCAGCAGCGGATTAATGATATCGGACAAAAAATAGCGCGTGTTTGTGACCGTAAAGATATTCGATATAACTTTAAAGTTTTAAGTGAGGAAGAAGTGAATGCCGTTGCTTTACCGGGAGGGTTTGTCTATATTTTTGAAGAACTATGGAAAAAGGTAGAAGAAAAGGATGAACTAATAGCTGCAGTTTTAGCGCATGAGGTTGCGCATGTTAGTGCCCGTCATAGTATTAAACGCTTACAGAATTCTATCGGTTATGGTGCCTTGGCAGTATTGGTTAATACCGCTTCGGGGATGGATTCCTATTCAAGAAGAAAAGCAACAATAGGTATCAACCAATTACTTCTTTCCTATTCCCGGAGCGAAGAGTTGGAAGCTGATGAGCTTGCCGTAACATATTTAAGTAGAGCAGGTTATAAGCCAGGAGCGATAATTGAGGTTTTAGAAATTTTGCAGCAGACGCAGCGAGAACGTCCGATAAGACAGATGAGATTACCAACCCATCCCTATATTACGGATCGCATGAAAGTGGTTAAAGAGCAGATTAATATGGGGACGATTGGATTTGATGATTATATCAACACACAGGGTAAAAGTAGAGAGTAATAGAAAGGGGATGTAATAATGGATGAGATTATAAAGAAGAATGTGCTCGAAGAGCCATGGCGGATATTTAGAATCATGGCTGAATTTGTTGAAGGATTTGAAACATTAGCTAAAATCGGACCAGCGGTTTCAATTTTTGGTTCCTCACGCAAGATCTCTAAAGATGATAAATATTACAAGATGGCCCAGCAAATTGCCTACCTGCTTTCTAAAATGGGATTTGCAATTATCACCGGCGGAGGGGCGGGGATTATGGAAGCAGCAAATCGGGGAGCAAAAGCAGCCAACGGCAAATCAGTAGGACTAAATATTTATATACCGGTAGAACAAAAGCCAAACAGGTTTATTACAAAATTAGTGGAATTTCGCTATTTTTTCTGTCGGAAAGTAATGTTTGTAAAATATGCATCGGCTTTTATCATTCTCCCGGGGGGATTTGGAACGCTGGATGAGTTTTTCGAAGCTGTTACTCTGATCCAGACCGGAAGAAGTGAGCCTTTTCCGGTAATTCTTGTCGGGAGAAAATACTGGCAGGGGTTAGTCAAATGGCTTAATATGACGGTAGCCAGACAGAAAAATATTAAAGCACGTGATTTAAAGATTTTTGAAATGGTAGATACGCCGGAAGAAGTAATAGAAATCATAAAAAAAACTAAATTGATTAAAAAAAGTACGAAAGAGTGACTCTATCAAATATAGAGCTAATGCGTAGTTTGCGGGATAGAAGTGACCTTTGAAAAAATCGCAACATAAAGACTACAAACGGCTTAATTGCTTGATTTAGTGGTAGAAATCTGATAAAATTTTGATGGGTTACATTTTTTTAACCGGGGCAAGGGGAATATAGTTAATGGCCCAGTATGAGTTAAACTTAAGAGACTACATACGGATATTTCGCAAGCGGAGAACGATTATTATCGTTACGGTTTTGCTGGTGACAGGTGGTAGTTTATTGTTTTCTAAACAAAAGCTCTCCAGTTATGAGGCCGTTACGACCATTAAAATAGAAGAACGCAAAACAATCGCCGGATTACTCACCGAATGGATTGTCTATAATCCCGCCGACACGATGGAATCCCAGACAAAGCTGATAAAGGGATATCCGATTATGAAGAAAACAGCTCTGCGTCTTGGGCTAATCGATTTAGATGCTTCCGAAGAAGAGATGAATTCGGCGATAAGTTATGTGGCAGATAAAATTAATACTGAGATGGTTGGACGAACAAATATTATTCGGATTATTGCTGTCTCATCCGATCCGGAAGAACCAATACTGTTAGCCAATACAGTCGCGGATGTCTACATTGATGAGAATTTATTGGGAAAAACACGCCAGGCCCGCAGCGCACGCCAATTTATTACCGAACAATTGTTATCTTTAGAAAATAGATTAAAGGATAAAGAGGAAAGGGTAAAGAAAGTATTAGCGGAAAGCAAAAATGTATCTCTGGCCGTACCGATTCAGGAGAAGTTAGCAGAATTGCAGTTTGCCTTAAGTGATCTTCAGCAGAAATATACGGAAAAACATCCTCTGGTAATACAGCTCAGAGAACAGATCAGTGAACTGGAAAAACAACATGCGAATATGTCCGGAGAGGACCTTAAATATGCTCGTTTAAACCGAGAGGTGGAAGCAGACAAGAAGCTTTATTCCATGTTGAAAGAGAGACTTGAGGAAGCACGTATTACGGAAGCCCAGAAAGTAGGAGATATTTCTTTAGTTAATCCTGCAGTTGGCGTTCGGATAATCTCGGGCGGCAGCAAAGCTTTTGGAGTTATGGTCGGAGGATTTTTAGGGATAATCTTAGGTTTTGCTTTTGCGCTTATCGTCGAGATTATGGATACATCTATTGCCTCGATTGAAGATGTGGAAGAGATAATGAAGGTTCCGGTATTGGGGATTATTTCTTCTGTTGCCTTGGAAGGAAAAGCTAACGTAAAAAGAGGGTTGTTTTTAAATTTAAAAAGAAGATTTTGGAACTATGATAAAAGCGATAAAGAAGAGAGATATGTTCGCTTGATTTTGCATTATAATTCGACTTCGCCGGTTGCGGAAGCATACCGAAATGTTTATACTAACCTTAAACTTGATGGTTCAAAAAAGACAATCCTTATAACGAGCGCCGGTCCCCGCGAAGGAAAAACTACAATTTTAACAAATCTGGGGCTAACCCTTGCCCAGTCGGGATTAAAAGTCCTTCTTGTTTCTTCCGATATAAGAAGACCGGCGATCGCTAAGACTTTTGGCATAAAGAGAGAACCGGGATTAACCGAGGTTTTATTAGGGATGATGCCCTTAAATGAGGTCATAAGAAACGTAACCGATTTTATGCTCGGCGATATGGATTTTGAGGAAATAGGGCGAACGCCGGGATTGGATAACCTGCATGTTTTGTGTTGCGGGCAATTGCCGTTTAATCCGGCGAAAATACTTGAATCAAAGGAGTTGGTTGATTTAAGTGAGGCGTTAAAAAAACAATTTGATGTGATATTTTTTGATTCTCCTCCGGTATTGCCGGTAACCGATGCTAGTATCTTAGCTTCCAAATTAGATGCGTCGATCATAGTTTATGAGATAGGTCGCACCAGTCGCGAGGCACTGCTAAGAGCAAAAAACCAGCTTGATTCCGTAGGCGCGGACATCACGGGTATAATTTTAAATCAAACCCGTCCAAAAACAGATGCGGATGTGCTTTATCCATATTATTATAAATATAGATATTACCGGGAAGAATCAAAAACCTCAAAAAGAGAAAATAAATTAGCTCAGATTTAATAAGTGCGACCATTAGATTGCTTTTTAAGGTTGATATCGAAAAAATGCCCAAAAGAAATGGCCAGGTAAATGTTCGAACCATAGTTTTTTTATTATCCTTAGCATTGGTTGCTGCTTTGTTTCTTATCAGACCAACTTTCTCCCCTTTACCAACATCTTCATTTTTGCCTTTCGTTATTCTGGCGGCGCCGGTAATTTTTATAATCGCATTCATTAATACAGACTTTGCTTTAATCATACTTATTTTTTCTATGCTTTTATCTCCGGAATTAAGTTTAGGTGGAATTAGAGGGCGGGAAGTAGTATTGCGCATGGAGGATATATTTTTGTTTGTTGTTTTTTTTGGCTGGTTGGCGAAAATGGCGGTTAATAAAGAATTAGGCCTGTTACGGGTTACACCACTGAATAGGTTTATATTATTGTATATAATTATATATGCTATTGCTACTTTTTACGGATCTTTAGTCGGGCACGTAAAAATTCAGGAGGGCATATTTTATCTCATAAAATATTTTGAGTATTTTTTGCTTTACTTTATGGTCTCGAATAGTTTAAAAGACAGAAAACAGATTAAAATGTTTATTTATTGTATAATTTTTGTTGTGTTTTTAATAAGCCTATACGCGTGGTTTCAGCACTTTTCCGGAGCAGGAAGAGTAACAGCCCCTTTTGAGGGAGGAGGGGAGCCGAATACTTTAGGTGGCTATTTGCTTTTGATGATGATGGTAATTGCTGGTCTATTATTGAATATCGCGGCCATAAAAGTGAAATTTTTTCTTGGCGTAGTTTTATGCTTTGCCTTTCCGGCTTTCTTATTTACGTTATCACGAAGTTCCTGGATCGGATTTATCCCGGCATATATCACTTTAATGTTTTTATCCCGAAAAGGAAAGCACACACTTTTTCTTCTTTCCATGGTTTTAGTACTTTTGTTTTCAGTAATATTTCCTAAATATGTTTATGAGCGCATAGAACATACTTTTTCTGCTAAAGATGAAGTCACCTTTATGGGTAAGACTTTTAATCTTGATAAATCAGCCGCTGCACGGATCGATACCGTAAAACGTGGTTTTAAAGCCTGGGCAAAATCCCCAATTATAGGCCATGGGGCTGGAAGTGCGGGGTCGGTATTTGATAACCAATATTTGCGGGTTATGGTCGAAGTTGGTGTAGTAGGATTTATGGCTTTTTTTTGGATGCTGAGCGCGATATTTATAAATTCTATTTACGTTCTTAATAAACTAAAAAACGACAATTTTGCTCAAGGGTTAACCGCTGGGTTTATTGCTGGATTTATCGGCCTTCTAATGCATGCAATGGGCGCAGCAACGTTTATTATTGTCAGAATTATGGAGCCTTTCTGGTTTTTGGCGGCGATTGTAGTGATGCTTCCAGAAATTAGTGCTTCAGTTCAAACCGAGGAATAGGAAGGCCTAGCTTGAGCTTCAAGATTAGCTAAAAGCAGGCAAAATTTACAATATTATTGCAAGATAAAGCGGAGAGATACGTTTTGCAGTATATTACAACCTAATATATTATTCTTGTGTTGGGCTCGGGGAACAATAATATCATTATATGAAGTCATGGCTATAGAACCGGTTACTCGTTTAAAGAAAAAAAATCGATTTTTTATAACCAGGCTGTTTGTTATTACCTGGTTACTCGTAGTATATAGCGCCTACTACATCCATTTTTTTAGGGGATTATCCGGTTATTTTGGCTATATTTTTCGTAGATTCCCTCAATTGTTCGAGTTTCTAAACTATATTTCTAAAAAGCTAGGTTAAAATGATTTCTTTATTAAGTCTTTTTGTAATAGCTTTGGTAAGCGCTGCCTTAGGAAAGAAGATATTGAGTAAATTCAAAATAGATTTGCATAGTTATCTGGAAGAATTTTGTTTTTCAATAGGGATCGGGCTGGCATTGCTAGCTCTGCTTTCGTTTCTGTTAGGTATATTCGGCTTGCTTTACCGATGGCTTTTTCGGCTCCTGTTATTATCGCTAGCCGTCCTTTGCGCGAAAGAAATGTTTGCCCTGTGCCGCACCAGCGCAGAGAATTGGCGGATATTTATTGGCGTTAGGAAAAGCGGCTTGGAAACCTTTCTTTTGATAACTATTGCAATTTTCCTTCTTTTTTCATTGTTGGGCACGCTTTCCCCTCCCGTTGGCTGGGATGAACTTGTTTACCATCTAACCGTGCCCAAGCTATTTATTAATAATCACTCTATTTACTATATGCCGGATAATTTCCACTATTCATTTCCGCTAAATATTGAAATGTTGTATATGTTCTGTATGTTGGTCCATAATGATATCACAGCAAAGCTCATTGTTTTTTTGTTTTCCTGCTTGGTAACTATTTGTATTTATTGCTTGGGGAGAAAATTTTTCTCTAAAAGAATTGGCCTCTATGCAGCGACCATCTTTGCTACGATGTCGTATACGGCCTTATGTTCTCGTTATGCAAATATAGAATTAGGCTTAGCTTTTTATGTGCTCCTATCTTTTTATGCGTTTATCAACTGGGTACATTCGAAGGGAAATAAGATGTTTTTTATCGCCTCGGCTTTGGTTGGGTTTTGTTTGGGGATTAAGTATACAGGGGTAGCAGCCGGATTTTTATTAGCCACCGGAATATTTTATAAACTATTCCTGTGGGAAAAAAAGGGATTGCGTGCACTTTTTGGTGCACTTTTTACAATGGTACTTATTGCCGGAGTTGTCGGATGTCCCTGGTATTTAAAAAATTACCTTGATACCGGCAATCCTGTTTATCCGGCGATGAGCAATATATTCGGCGGTAAATATTTAGTCTATGAGCGAGCAATAATTTCAGGCGGGAATCTTGTGAAACAGCTTGTTAGATTCCCTCTCTTTTTATGGAGGATTAATGTGAATACCCAGTGGATGAGCTCTTTGGGGCCTTTCTATTTGTTCTTTATCCCTTGTCTTTTGTTTCTGCGGCGCAATGACCGCAATATCAGAATAATATTAGGGTATGGCTTGGCTTGTATTATTTTCTATTCGTTGCTTGCTCCTGAGGAACGGTGGAATTCTCCAAGGCATTTTTTCCCTTTTATCGCCTCCTTATCCATTGCCTGTGCCTATTGTTATGAGGGGCTGGTTTCTCAAGATAAATTTTTTAAAAAAGTTTTGAATATTTTTATCCTGTTTACTATTTCGTTAACACTGCTTCTGCATGTTAGTAAAACAGCCGTTAACATACCTGTGGTTTTTGGGTTGGAAACAAAAGAACAATACCTAAGAAAGATGATTAATAGTTATCAGGCAACAGAATACGTTAATAATAACTTAGATGATACCGCTCGAATTCTTCTTATCGGCGACAGAAGTTATTATTTAGAAAAGCCTTTTATTTCCGGTCCGGGGTATCACGGATATATTGATTATCATTCATTTAAGCGGCCTCAAGAGTTTCTCGATAGATTAGAGGAATTAGGGGTGACCCATATTCTGCTGAATACAATAAAAGAGGCAAAGTCGGGAGCGTTTCTTAAACTCCTTGCATCAAATAAAGACTTTCTAAGTCCGAATAACTTTATGCTTCTTTATGAAGCTAATGAAGCCTATGTCTACCAGGTACATTATTGACAGAAGTAATTGACTTCTCAAAAAAATGAATATGAGTGATGATTGAATGAATAGGTCAAAAGGATTTAAAGAACTGGCGTTTAAAGGTGGCATGATCATATTTTTCGCCAATATAGTATGTTCGATGTTGGGATATCTGCGAGATGTCCTTATTGTGAAAAACTTCGGAGCCTCAGGGCTAACCGATGCCTGGTATATTGCTTCCAATATCCCGGAGTTACTATTTAAATTTTTACTTCTCGGAGCCTTGGGAGCAACCTTTATCCCTGTTTTTGTAGAACACCTTTCTAAAAATGAAGAGAGTAAAGCCTGGGAGATTGCCAGCTCGATTATAAATGTTTCGGCTGTTGTGCTCGGGATTGCCGCGATTATCGGAATCTTCTTTGCTTCAGGGATAGTTTCTCTGCTTGCACCGGGATTTGATACTCAGACTCACATCTTAGCGACAAAGCTCACCCGGATTGCTTTACCTTTATTAGTAATTATTGGTGTTGGCGGGCTTTTAGGGGCAATTTGCCGAGCCTATTTTAACTATATTATTCCGGCGATAACTCCGATTATAAATGTAACAACACTAATTATTTTTATTATATTTTTTGCAAAAAGATTGGGAATATTTTCTGTTGCTTGGGGCACGGTTTTTGGATATTTAGTCGCTTTTTCGATTTTAATAGTATTCTTTATTATTTTTAAGAAGCCTTATCAGTTTACAATCAATCTAAAACATCCGGCAATAAAAAATATTCTAATTCTGATGATCCCGTTAATCGGCGCTGAAGTTATCGGCAAGGGAATCGGTATCGTAGATAGAATTTTTGTCTCCTTCTTGGACCGAGGAGCAATTACGGCTTTTAGTTTAGCCAATAGAATTGTAACATTTCCAGTGACGTTCTTTTCAACGACAATCGCGATCGCAATTTTCCCAGTGCTTTCAAGATTTACTGCGGATACTGATAAAAAGGATTTTTCCAAGATACTTGTCTATGCTCTAAAAATGTCTCTACTTGTAATCGTGCCTTGCATGGCCGGTCTAATTATCCTTGGTAAACCGGTAATTAGAACTTTATTTGAACATGGTCGGTTTGGCCCAGAGGATACGGAAATTACCTGGCAGGCCTTGTTATTTTTATCTCCGGCTTTAGTTGCCTTTAGTCTAAGGCCAATATTAGCAAGAACATGTTATGCCTTAAAGAAAAATTGGATCCTGTTTAGGTATGAGCTGTTTGGTTTTATAGCTAACCTCATTTTAGATTATATTTTAATAAAACATATGGGGATTTCCGGCGTTGCTCTGGCGACAACCATTGTAGTTTCGATAATGGGTATATATCTTATAGTTATGTTAAGTAAGACGTTGGGAAAAATTGACTTTAAAGATATGAAATTGTTTTCATATAAGGTCTTATTAGCTGCCGTACTTATGGGTATATGGACCTATTTTTCATTTACTTTCATCGGAGGGTATGGCGATGATGGCTATAAAACAGCAATGTTGAAGCTGATGTTTACAATAATTTCTTCCGGGCTGTGTTATTTTTTGATCCTGAGAGTTTTGAGATTAGAGGAGTTGAAATTGTTATGGGAAACCATGAAAAAGTCAATCGCGAAAGATTAGATATTATTGAGGAACGATTTGAGAGTAATATTGGCTATCAGGAACATTTGGCACGCTACAACTTTGTTAAAGAGTTGGTAAAAGATAAGTTTATTTTAGATCTTGGTTGTGGAATTGGAGAGGGGACATCTTTACTTTCTTCTGTAGCACGCAAAGTAATTGGGACAGAAATTGATAAAAACAGATTAATAAAAGCACAGAACTACTTTAAAAATGACAATATCGATTATCTGGTAGCTGATGGATGCGACTTAAGCTTTAAGGATAAAACTTTTGATGCTGTTGTTTCCTTGGAGGTAATTGAACATTTAAAAGACCAGGATAATTTTTTGTCAGAAATTAAAAGGGTCTTAAAAGAAGGAGGGACGGCGATAGTTTCTACCCCCAATAGAGAACTTATAAAAATACAAGGCTCGGGGCCGAATCCGGACCATGTAAAAGAACTCACTTTTAGAGAATTTAAAAAACTAATTTTAAAACATTTCAAAAACGCGGAGTTTTATGGACAGAAAAGAGGCCGGGGGATTGAAGGCATCGGCCGGGCGATACATTATTTTGTCAGGACTATAGATATTTTTAAAATAAGGAGACTGTTCCCTAAACGATATAAGGCTAATATTTATAACAAAATAGCAAAAGCAACCGGAGCTAAGGATAAATCTGATATCTTTGCTGATGACGTTAAAATTTCCAAGAGCAGAGTTCACCGGGCAAGGAATATTATTATGGTAAGTAAAAAATAAAAGGAGAACTTTATTGGCTATTTTAAAACGAATCATCAAAAACATTTTTCATTATCTCGGCATCGGAAATGTATATTTTAAGTTACGGTGGTTTTTAAAACATGGCCTCAAATATTTCCCGATTGCCTGTTATTGGAATATTGATGGTTGGTTGTCCGAAGGAGAGGCTATGGCCTTATACGATATTGCATTAGGCCTTCCGGAGCATGAGCCGGTAGTAGTAGAAATAGGCTCGTGGCTGGGAAAATCGAGCGTAATTCTCGCAAAAGGCATGCGTAAAAAGAGCAACTCTACTCTTTACTGCATTGATCCTTTTGACGCTACCGGAGATATTTTGAGCCGGAGTGATTATAATCAAAGAGTCAAGAAAGTAAGAGGCACATTGAAAGAAACCTTCACCAGTAATGTAACAAAGTCTGGCGTCTATAGATATATCAAAATATTAGAGGGGAAAAGTTATGATTTTGTTGAACAGTGGAATAAAGAAATAGATTTTCTTTTTATTGATGGAGATCATTCTTATGAGGCGACATTAAGGGATTTTCTGTCCTGGAATAAATTCATAAAGACAGGCGGTTATATCGCATTTCATGATGCCTCTATAAGTGAGGAAAAGATGGAAATTTATCATGGTGGTCCGTATCGCGTAGTTAAGGAAAATATTTTAGATAGTACTGAATGGACAGAAAAAAAGTTTTTTAACTCTCTCTTTGTTGCCAGAAAGATACAAATATAGGACAACGCTTGTTATTAGGGTGAATATATAGATTATGTGGAAGCGAAATAAATATATAATTATCGTATTAGGTTTGAGCTTTTTTTTGAATGTTTTCTCTATTAATTGGGGGCTGCCGGAGAAATGGCATCCCGATGAAGAGCTTTATGTTGATGAAGTTATAAATATGGGTTCTAGTTTAGATTTAAAACCCACAGCAGTGCAACACCCTACATTCCATAGGTATCTTTTAGTGGCGATACTTCTGCCGTATTTCACATTTATAAAACTTAATCCCGGTGCGCATTTAAATACTTATCTGATTTATTTTATCTGTCGCCTTTTTTCTGCTTTTATCGGAACATTGACGGTATTGCTCGTATACTTAATTGGCCGGAAGATTTGGGATAAAAGAGCTGGAATTTTTTCGTCTCTCTTTCTTGCGCTAACAATGGGTTTTGTGAATATTGCTCACTTTGCAACCCCTGATATTACAATGACTTTCCTCGTTACCCTAACTATTCTCTTTTGTGTATACATAGTGCAGACAGGGAAAGTGAAATATTATTTATTAGCAGGCTTAAGTAGCGGTTTTGCAATAGCGACAAAATATACAGCATATTTATTAATTTTTAGCATATTTGTTGCCTTCTTTTTAGATGAAGGTAAAAAAATATATCAAGAGAGACTTAATAATTTAAATATTTCTACTGTTTTTAAAATAATGTTCATAATTGGACTCTTTATTACGGGCATTTCTTTAATGCCGTCGGTAATAACTAACTTAATTACAAAATACTTAAGTTCTGATGGCGTATTGGAAGAAAAGACAATCCATTTTTTAGATTTTTTAAGAAAAACATTGTTTGGTCTTGGGGTGGTCATCGTTCTCTTAGCGGTCTTATTAAAATTTTTTAGACCTTTAGCCAATCTCTTAACAAATGTTTGCACTAACAAAAAGATAATTTTGGGTTTATTTTTAAGTCTGTTCTCTTTTGTGGTCGGGAACCCCTATTGCTTACTAGATTTTCAGAATTTTTCAAATGGTATTATCGCGATTTGGGATTTAAGTAAAAGTCATTTTGGTTTTCCAACTGCTCAGCCATGGCTGACATATATATATTTTCTGAATAATATCTTTGGTTTTCCTCTTTTTTGTCTGTGCTTAGCCGGGGGAGTTTACGGACTATTTAAAGCATATCGGGGCAATAAATATTTTGTGCTTTTTTTATTTTGGATAATTCCATTTTATATTTTTTTGAGTTTAAATCGCACCTGTTATATGCGCTATATAATTCCAATTGCGCCGGTAATCGTGATTTTTGCCGGCATAATTACGGCCAGGATTTCAAGCGGGAAGAGATTCAGAAGGCTAATCGCTGGATTCTTTATTGGCATAGTTTCAATTTATAGTTTCGCCTATGTTGGAACCCTTGATTTAATGTTTGCTAATGATACCAGGTACGACGCTCAAAAATGGATAGATGAGAATATACATGAGAATTCAAGTATCGATGTATATAGCAAATTTATGCATTATTTGCCCACAATTCCTAAAGTATACAATATTCGATTTATTTCCGAGATTGATGACCGAGGGATAGATGGCGTGGAATTTATAAGATTCTTAAGCAAATACGAAGAAGATAATAGGGATTTTTTAATTCTAACGAGCCTTTATTACGAAAGATATTTACAAAATCGAACAGTTTACCCCGAACGGACTGATTTCTATGTAAACCTTATTAATGGCGAGTTCGGTTATGTGCTGCTTGAAGAATTTAAATTTAGGAGCATTTTAAAACCTGAGCCGGAATTTGTGGCCCCAACTATTTTGGTATTTGCAAAATGAGATTTTTAATTCGCGATGATGATATTTGTTTTTTTACGTCCCCCGAAGAATTAGAACGGATCTGGGGGTGGTATCTAAATAAAGACTTTGGAAAGTTAAATCTGGCAGTGATTCCTTTTGCCGAAGCAACTGAGTTTAGTAAGTCAGCAGCAGGCATCTATCCGATCGGGAGGAATGAGCAGTTGACTGGTTATATCAAACAAAAAATAAAAGACAAGAAAATTGAAATATTGCTTCATGGATACAGCCACGCCGCAGATTCAGCTGCAGAAAAATTTGAATTCACAAGTTTAGATAAGGAAAAGCTATATAAGAAGTTAGGAGAGGCAAGAGAATACTTAGAGGATTTATTTAAAGCGAAGATTTCCACATTTGTTCCCCCCCATAATGCTTTAAGCAAACCGGGATTAGAAGCAGTAGCGAAGAGTGGATTAAACATTCTTGCGGCGACTCCTTTATCCCCACTTAAAATGGAATGGGGATGTCAAAGATTGGTTTTCTTTCTGAAAAGACTTTTTTTTAGCCTTAAATATAAAAAAGTTCTAAAGGGCAAATTTGTATACCCTTTTTTGACTAGATTTTCTTCACATCAACAGCTTGATTGTTTAAGTTTGATCCCCGGAGTATTTAACGGCGAAGATTTAATCGCTTTTTATAATATAGTTAAGAAAAATAAAGGGACCTTTTGTTTAGCTACACATTACTGGGAGATTGAGCATAGTGAGCAGGAGATAATTCAAGGGCTTGTAGAGTATATCCGGAGGGATCCTGACGCGAAGTTTGTATTCGCTTCGGACATTTTAGGAGTGAAAAAGTGATTTCGGTAATAGTTAATACTTGTAACGAAGAAAAGTATTTAGAGCGGTGTCTGGAAAGTCTTAAATGGGCTGATGAGATAGTAATAATTGATATGCATTCTACAGACCGAAGTGTTGAGATTGCCAAAAAATATACGGATAAGATATTTTTTCACGAAAAGACAATCAGTGTGCTTTATGCCCGTGATTTTTCTTTAACCAAAGCCCAGGGAGATTGGATATTAATAATGGACCCGGATGAAGTTATTCCCGCGGCTTTAGCTGATAAATTAAAAGAGATTGCTAATACAAATCCTGAATATGTCGCGGTTGCTTTACCAGCAGCGATGGTCTGTTTTGGAAAAAGACTAAAGTATGTATTTCCTGTGCAATCGAAGGTTCGCTTCTTTAAAAAGGGATTTGTATCTTTTCCCCATAAAGTTCATGCTCATCCGGTGGTTAAAGGTGATACTTATTTTCTTCCCGAAGATGATCGCTATATTTTTATGCATTATGTTGCTGATAATGCATCTCGCTTAGTTGAAAAGATGAATCGTTATACTACTGATGAAGCTAAACATATGTACAAAGATGACGGCATAAGATTCAGTCTGTGGAATTTATTAAAAAAACCTATTGCCGAATTTTATTATCGCTTTTTCAAGGGGAAGGGATATAAGGATGGAAGGGTAGGTTTTCTTTTTAGTGTGTATATGTCAATCTACCGTTTTAAAACTTATGCAAAATTATGGAAGATAGGTAAAAAGTAATATGGATGTATCGGTTATAACTATATTTTTTAAGGAAGAAAAAGAGCTCCTTGTCCGCTTTTTAACTTCAGTCTATAAAAGCGCAGGAAACTTATTTATAGAAGTTATTATTGCCAATAACAGTAATGAGGATTTAGATTACTTGGCTAAAGAATTTAGCGATATCCATATTATAAATAACAAGGAAAATAAGGGCGTTGCCTCTTCGCGTAATCAGGCTTATTTGCGTTCACAGGGTAAACTACTTTTATTCATGGATAGCGATATAGTAGTTGAGGCTAAGGCGATAGAACAGATGTATGCTTATTTGACCGCTAACCTCTCAGTAGGTGCCCTGGGGGCAAAGATTGTTTATCCCGACGGCAGTCTGCAGCATAGTTTCGGCAGCTTACCTGCGCCAGCTTTTCTCTTTTATGAAATGCTTAATATTTCGCCTCCTTCTTATAACCGGGAGGCTTCTTTACAGGAAGTTGATTTTATAAGTGGTGGGACCTTAATGGTGCGAAGAGATATATGGGAGAAAGTCGGGCCGCTGGATGAGAAATTCTTCCCCTACGGATGGGAAGATGCTGACTGGTGCCTGAGAGCTAAAGCGAAGGGCATTAAACTTTGTTATTTCCCTCAGGCTAAGTGGGTTCATTTTCTTCATAAAAGCGCAACTCAGACCGGAGCCCGTCAGGTAGAATACTATTTATGCGGCATTTACTACTACCGAAAACATTTCGGAAAATTTTTTGCGAGCCTGGCCGCTGTCTTTATAGTGGGTTTTTCATCCTTGCGGGTTCTGGTAACTTTCATAAAACCGAAAAGGAGCCAATTGCGCAGGCAGCTGCTTAAATTAATAAAGGCAGTTATAACCGGAAAAGTATAATGAAAGTAACATTTATATATCCTGACTTTATGAAAGGTGCTGAAGGTAAGTATTATGAGGGAATTGCCTCTCTTTCAGCTGTTCTAAAAAAAGGCGGCCATAGCGTACGGCTCTTACATGTAATAGAGGAGATAAATCCCCAGGAGTTAGCCGAAGGTTTTAAGCGAGATTACGCTGATACTGATATCATCGCTTTTTCCTCAACCACCAATGCTTTTCCTTACGTAGCCCAATGCGCTCGCCAGCTACGCAAGCTGACTAACATTCTGATCCTTTGCGGCGGGCTTCATCCGACCCTGGCTCCCGAGGAAGCTATTGCGGTCGAAGGTATTGATATAATTTGCCAGGGCGAGGGCGAATATCCCTTGCTTGAACTCTGTGATAAGCTTCAAAATAATCAGGATATCAGCGCTATTGAAAATCTCTGGATAAAGAAGGGTGATAATATTATTCGAAACAATGTGCGGCCCTTAATTGAAAATTTAGACGAATTACCCTTGCCGGATAGAGATGTTTTTGATTATAAGAGTTTAGCTGATTACCGGTGGGGCCGGCTGGTATTTATGGCTTCCCGGGGCTGCCCTTTTCATTGTACCCATTGCTGTAATCGCGATATCCAGCAGGTATACCCCAATAAACTAAAATATGTCCGCTTTAAAAGCGTAGATAGAATTATCAGTGAGGTGAAGGCTGCTATGGCTGCCTGGCCGGATGTAAAGGAGAATATTTTCCACGACGATATACTTACCCTTAAGAAAAACTGGTTTGGGGAATTTGCCTCCCGCTATAAGAAAGAGATAGGAATTCCCTATATATGTAACTCCCGGTTTGAGCTTCTTAGCGAGGAGACCTTAAAAAGCCTGAGTGAGTCAGGCTGTTCCGGCCTCAAAGTCGGTGTTGAGAGCGGAAATGATTTTATCCGAAAAGATATCTTAAAGAGAAAACAAAACAGAGAAGATATGATAAAAGTGGCTGATACCTGTCGCCGGCTGGGTTTGCGCCTGCATACATTTAATATGGTAGGTATTCCTTTCGAAGATTTAAGTAAAGCCCTGGATACCGTAAAAGTCAATGCCCGGCTTAGGCCAGCGGAAATACAAATTACGGTTTTCTATCCCTTTCCCCAGACAGAACTTCACCGGATTTGTAAGGAGAGGAATTTTCTTACCGGGAAGACTTTAGACAGCTTTGCTCAGGGTGAGACTATTTTACAGCTGGATACTTTTCCTCCAAAAGAGATAATTCATGCTTACCGGAATTTCGTGGCGTTTGTGCGTTATTATGAGATTGCTTATTTTTTTCCCCGGCCGATTTCGTCTGTTTTTATAAAAATCTGGGATTTATTCTGGTATAACCCTAAGATTTTCTTTTTGCTAAGGCCTTTCCAGGCGGTTTTCCTGTATTGTTACAGTTTTATCTGGAGATTTAAATCTTGGCTGAAGCGCCGGAGAGTCTAGTTGGCAAGTCCAGAGAGGAAAGAATGAATAATGACGAAATAAAACATTTAAAATCTTTGTTGGAGAGCTTCATCGCCTATGAACGGGAGCCGACCAGCTATACCCGTACCTATTACCGCTGGAAAAAATTTTGGAGCACTGCTTATTTTGTCCAAAAAGAACTGGCCATAAAAAAAGGCAAAGTTAATATTCTGGATGTGGGCTGCGGCTTGGGCTCAAACCTTCTCTGTTTAAACAGGCTTTATAACCAAGATAATCGCCTTACCTGCCGGGGAATAGATTTGGATCCGGCAAAGATATTTTACTGCGATATCAAAAAAAAGATGTTTAAGGAAGAAAACATGACCTTTGAGGTCGGCGACATCAACTCCCTTAATTTTAGCGATAGCAGTTTAGATATAATTACCTGCCAGGAGGTAGTAGAACACTTAAAAGACCCGCAAAAGGCCCTTGGCGAATTATTCCGGATACTTAAGCCGGGCGGCATAGCTGTTATCACTACTCCCAATGAAAGCAGTTTGATTCTGAAATTTAGTCGGTTCGTCAAAGGTCTTAAGCCTGGGGCTCTCAAGAAGAGCGGTACAGTAGAGGACAAAAATACAGGTGTCGAAGCCAAAAAATTAGAAGTTGGCTACGGTCATATCTCGGTTTTTAGTTTTAAGAAGTGGCTTGAGGTTTTCAGAGCCAGCGGGTTCAAGGTAGAAAAAATAAGAAAGGGCAGTGCCCTGGCCGGAGGCTCAAATTGGGATAAGCGCCGGCTGGTTTTTGCGCTCAGCTTACTGGCTGAGGTTATCTTAGACTGTCTGCCGATTTTGGGTAATTTTTCAGAAGACGTTATTGTTTGCCTAAGAAAAGAGACCCCTAAATGAAGAAGATAATAATTATTATTTTCGCCATGGCTGTAATTTATGGCTTGTCTTTGCATCCCTACATTGACGGAGGCGGGGATGATGCCGGCTATATTATCCTGGCCCGCTCAATAGTAAGCGGCCAGGGCTATACCAATATTGAATTTCCCCAGCCGACCCCTCATGCTCTGTATCCACCTTTTTTCCCGCTGATGCTTTCGGCGTTGATGGTCTTCTTCGGTGAGAATGTGCTTATCTTAAAGTTAATCCCTCTTTTCTCAAGCTTAGCTTGTGTCTATGTGCTTTGGCTTATATTTAAAGAAGATGCGAATAAGAATTATTTCTGGGCTATCGGGCTTTTCGCCTTAAGCCCGCTTACCCTGATTTTTGGCACGGAAGTACTTACTGAAGCACCCTGCATTCTGGCTTCATATTTAGCTCTTTTTTTCCTGATACAATACGATAAACAGCGCTCGTTAATGAACAGATATCTCTTTTTTAGTCTATTGATGATGCTGGCTGCATTTTATATTCGCACGGCCGGTATTGTTGTCTTTGGGGCTGGTTTTTTATTTTTGTTATACCGGCGGAGAATAAAAATCACCCTTTTTATTTCCTCAGTATATGCAGTCTGTATTTTGCCCTGGATTATCAGGAATATTTCAGTGGGTTCAATATATGCAAAAGTTATATTAAGATCAGATGTCATGCAGGCAGATGCTGGTTCGCTGGGTATCTCAGGACTCATTCAAAGAGTATCGCATAATCTTATTGTTTACAGCGGTAAATTAATGGCAGAGATATTCTTCTATCCTTATTTTGATGATGTAACCAAGCTTCATAAATTCTTTGTTATTAAAATTATCTTGAGCGTTATTCTTTCTTTATTAATTTTTTATGGTTGTCTGTGCAGATTAAAAAAAGGGCTTAGAGTTATTGATTTTTATTTTGGTTTGTTGATCGTCATGCTCATACTTTATCCCTTCAGCTCAACGCGCCATATTTGGTCGATTTTCCCCTTGCTCTTGCTTTTCTTCTTTGAGGGCATAGAGAGAGCCTTAAAAACCAGAGGAAGGGTACTTATTTGTATCCTGGTAGGAATTTTTCTTTCAGCAAGCCTTTATGCTGATATAAAGCATATTCATAAAGTTCAGATTAACCCTTATTCAGCCGAGGAACAGGATTATCTTGCCGCAGTAGAGTGGGTGAAAGAAAACAGTCCTTCGGAGAGCATAATTATGTGTAGAAAACCCCGGATAGCCTTTTTTTATTCTAATCGACGGGCGATGTTTTATCCTTCCACTCTTGATACCAAAAAGACTCTAAAGACAGTAAAAGACGATGGCGTTGATTATGTTATTTTTGATACCCTGGGTATAAAGGACGCTGCCTTCGGGATGTGGAAGGCCGATAAGTTTCTCAAGCCGTTATTGAGAGATTATCCTGAGCATTTTAGCCTGATTCATTCGATAGACGATTCAGGCACGGCAGTTTACAAAGTCAAGAAAGACCAATTATGAAAGTCGCTATAATAGAGACCGGTGGTTGGGGCGGTATTTCTCACTACGCCTATAATTTATCAGAGGCTCTCGTCCAGCATAAAGATAGTGAGGTTTTCCTCATAACTGATGCTAAATATGAATTAGAGAGTTTAAAGAGAAGTTTTAGGCTTGTAATGATACCCATAAGCGGCCAACCCTACCATAAGGCTATTTGTAATATAATAACTGTTCTTTTTAAAATTAAGCCCCAGGTAATTCATGTTCAGTCATTGATCTCCGCCAGAAAGGACTGGTTTATTTTCCTTATCGCCCGCCTCCTGGGGACAAAAATTATCTTCACCGCTCATAATATCCTTCCTCATGCCGAGTTTGAAAAGAAAGCGTTTTTTATGAAAAGCGCCTATAGGATTATTTATAGTTCTGCGAACCAGATATTCGTTCATTCCCAATTCTCTAAAAGAGATTTATCCGCCATTTTTAAGGTAAGGGAAGAGAAAATTGCTTTTACCTACCATGGCAATTATTTATTTGCCCGTATCCGGAAGGTCTCTAAAAGCGAAGCCCGGAAATCCTTGGGTTTGCCTGAGGATAAAAGGATACTTCTCTGCTTCGGAGCGATAAGAAAGTATAAAGGCATTGATGAACTGCTGGGCACTTTCCAGAAGATAGCCCAGGCACACAAGAACGTTTTTCTCCTGATCGTCGGTAAACCGATTAACATAGATTCCGGCTATTATAAAGGCCTTATTGAAAGTTTAGGCTTAAGCCGTAATGTTATGCTAAAAAGCGAATATATCCCCTTAGAAGATATACAGCTCTATTTTTGCGCCTCCGATGTAGCAGTTTTTCCTTATAAGGAAATAGATGCCAGCGGTTCTCTGCAATTAGCGTATGCTTTTGCAAAACCGGTGGTTGTCGCCAGAGTAGGAGGCTTTGGCGAGGTAGTTGATAATGGAGTAAACGGCCTTTTATATGACCCGCAGGATTCGGGTGGCTTATCTGAAGCAATAGAAAATATTCTCTTTGATGATGGAAAAATAGCAGAAATGGGCCGGAAATCCTTGAAGCTGGCTGAGAATAAATTTTCCTGGGAGAAAATATCCCAGGCAATAATGGATAGCTATAAGAATTTAGGCACCTAGTATGAATATTTTATACCTTACTGATACTGGAAATATCATTGGCGGCGGAGAAATAAGTTTGCTTAATCTTTTGGAAAATATCAATCAGAGCAAATTCAATCCCCATGTGGTAATGCCGCAAAGTGGTGACTTTACGGAAAAAGTTAAACAGTTAGGTGTCGGCGTAAATATTCTTGAACTTAAAAAGGTTAAGAATCCTTTAAATATTTTCTTTTCTCTAAGACGTATTAATAGGCTATGTGGCATTATAAAACAGCAGAAAATAGGCTTGATTCATTCTAATTCTACCGGTGGGATTGCTTTTCTGGGTGGGATGGCGGCGCGTATTATGAAAATTCCGTTTATCTGGCATGTAAGGATAATTAACTCCGCCGGGCCCTTGGATATAATTCAGTGTGTTTTATCGACAAAAATTATCGTTATTTCTGAGGCAGTAGAAAAAAGGTTTTGGTGGATACCGGTAACAAAAAAAATCGTCACGATTTATAATGGAGTGAACACAGATAATTTTAAAGAGCAAAGGGAGATGAATTTTAGAGACGAGATAGGTTGCAAAGAAGATGATTTTTTAGTCGGCACAATCGGCAGGTTTATTCCGCTCAAAGGTTACGAATATTTTATAAAGGCGGCTAAGATAATTTTAGAAAAGGCACCCAATGCAAAATTTCTTATTGTCGGATTAGATTATGATAAAGAAAATAGATATTTAAGTTATCTAAAAAAGTTAACCAGAGATCTGGAGTTGAAGGACAAAATTATATTTTTAGGCGAACGAGAAGATGTTCCCCAAATTTTGTCATCTTTAGATGTATTTGTTTTTACTTCCATCGGGGAGTCTTTCGGAAGAGTATTGATTGAGGCCATGGGGTGCGCCAAACCGGTGGTTGCCTTTAGGAGCGGTGGAGTGCCGGAGATAGTTGAGGAAGGGCTAACTGGATTTTTAGTCTCACCTAAAGATTCCAGAAAAATGGCCGAGAAAATAATTTATCTTTTAAATAATAAAGAGATTAGACAAAAAATTGGTCAAGCGGGAAGATTACGGGCTGAGAGATTATTTGACATAAAAGCACATGTTAAGAGAGTGGAAGATTTATACCTGAGTTTAATTAAAAATGAAGATAGCAGTTGATTCCCGGGAGTTAAAATATAATCATATTACCGGTACGAGCCGTTATTTGAGGCTTTTTTTGAATAACCTCAATGCCGATGAGAGAGAAAAAGTATGTCTGCTGGTGGATGATAAAACTGATTTTTCTGATTATAAAGACTTGTTTAAAATTATCGTGGCGCAGAGTCCCGTTACCTTATGGTACGATCAAGTCACGATACCGGCAATTTTGCGCAGGAATAAGATAGATGTATTTTTTTCGCCTTTCTTTAAAATTCCGTTTTTTGCAAAAAGCAAAAGAGTCATCACTATTCACGATTTACATTTTTTAAAAGGTATTTTAAGAACCGGAATTTCGCGTTTTAAGCCGTTTATTTGCTATCTTAGACAGGCGATAAGAAGTTGTGATAAAATAATTACGGTATCAGAGTTTTCCAAACAAGAAATAATCAGCATGTTTAAGACAAGAGAAGATAAAATCAAAGTAGTCTATAATGGGATCGCTAAAGGATTTAAGGCTGCCGATAGAAAACAATATGAGGTTCTAAGGTCAAAATATGCGATAAATTATGAATATATTCTTTATGTCGGCAACATGAAGCCGCATAAGAATATTGAAGGGCTGATAAAAGCATATAATCTACTGGGGGACAAAAACAATAATAAGCTCATTATTATGGCTAAAAAAGATAAAAATTTTAGGCGCTTAGAGAATTTGGTAAAAAGTTTATCTTTAGAAAGAAAAGTAGTTTTTTTGGATTTTGTCTCTGATGAGGATTTAGTCTTATTTTATAGTTTTGCTAATGCTTTTGTTTTTCCTTCCTTTTACGAAGGGTTTGGCCTGCCGCCGGCAGAAGCAATGGCCTGCGGGGTGCCGGTTGTAGCCTCAGATGCGACCTCATTAAAGGAAATATTAGGTGAGGCGGCCTTATATTTTAACCCGTATAATATTGGGGAAATGCATAAAATATTGTCGGAACTAATAAGTAATGATAAGCTTAAATCTGAGTATAGGAATAAAGGGATTATCCAGGCAGAAAAATATAGCGCAAAGCAGTTTTCGGAAAATTTATTTAAGGAACTGATAGATATTTAAGCGATAACTATGAAAAAGATATCTTTATTAATCACGTATGATTTTCCTCCGATCCCCAGCGGGATTGCCACAGTTTTTTATAATGTTTGGAAAATGTTCTCACCGCAAAATCATTTGATCCTGGCCCCCCGCATTAAAGGATATAAAAAAATAGATTCAGCCACTGGCTTTAAAATATATCGATATTTTCCTTTTGGCCGGATGCGGATAATGAGAATAGTGCTTTTATATGTATACACCTTGGTCCTGGTTATACGAGAAAAAATAGATGTGTTGATTTGTGGGGTGCCGTTGAGTATCGGAGTAATCGGATTGACGTTTAAAAAAATATGGGGCATGCCTTATTGTGTTTTTTATTACGGGGGAGAATTTAATAAGTACCGAAAAAGAAAAATAATGTTTGCTTTTTTAAAAATAATTATAAAAAACGCTGATTGTGTAATCACTAATAGTACTTTTTCGAGCCGGGAAGTAAGTAAATATGGAGTAAAAGAAGATAAAATCCATAAAATCACACCCGGCGTAGACCTGGATAAGTTTAAACCGGACTTAGAATGTGCTGATATAAAGAAAAATTTAAAATTGGATGATAAAAAAGTTTTATTAACTGTATCGAGATTGGTTAGACGTAAAGGTATTGATACGGTCATTGAAGCGCTGCCAATAATTATTAAAGAATTCCCAAACATAAGATATCTAGTCGTTGGCAAGGGCGAAGAGAGTGAAGATTTGAAGAAGTTCGCTAAAAGCAAAGGGGTAGAGAACAATGTTGTCTTTGTCGGCTATGTCCCTGATGATGAATTACCTAAATATTATAACACATGTGATATTTTCCTTATGCCTAACCGAGAGACGGTGGGGGAGGAAACTGTGGAGGGGTTTGGTATTTCTTTTATTGAGGCATCGGCTTGCGGAAAGCCAGTTATTGGAGGCGCTTCGGGGGGCACGAAAGATGCGGTTATAAATGGAGAGACTGGTTTTTTAATTGATCCGGAGAATATTCAAGAGATGGCAAATCTTATTGGCCGGCTGTTGAAAGACGGAAATTATGCCGCGACTATCGGGAATAATGGCCGCAAAAGGGCTGAACAAGAGTTTGGCTGGCAGCTGCGGGCTCAAAGGATAGAGAAATTTTTAGAAAAAGTAAGTCAAGGAAAAGAGGAATAATGGAAGATATTAAGCTCTCCATAATAATACCTGTTTATAACGAAGTAAATACGATTTTAGAAATCATAAAATTAGTCCAGAAAGAACAACATAAAAAAGAGATCATAATTATCGATGATAACTCTACAGATGAAACAAAGGAGCTATTAGAGAAGGTTGTGCATGAGAACATTAAGGTGCTTTTTAACAAGGTAAATAAGGGGAAAGGCTATTGCATCAGAAAGGGCATAGAACATGTAAGTGGAGATATTGTGATTATCCAGGATGCTGACCTTGAGTATTATCCTGATGAATACGGAATTTTAATTGCGAAGATTACGGAAGGAAAAGCTGATGTTGTCTACGGGAGCAGATTTTTAGGCGCGCATCGAGTATTTCATTTTTATCATTATTTAGGAAATACAGTGCTTAATATCATTGCTAATATTATGCTCAATACAAATCTTACTGATTTGATGACCTGTTATAAGGCTTTCCGGACGCCGGTAATTAAATCATTGGTTTTAAGGGCGGATAGATTCGGGATCGAGCCGGAAATGACCGCCGGGGTGTTTAAACATCAATACCGCGTCTATGAAGTTCCAATTTCGTATAACGGCAGGACATATGATGAAGGGAAAAAGATAAAGTGGACGGATTTTTTCCGCTGTCTATATTGGTTATTCCGGGCTGTTTTGAGAGGTGTAGATGTAGGAAAAGATACATTACTGAAGATGAGAGTCATGAAAAATAACAATCGTTGGACATATAACACAATCAAGCCGTATCTAGGAGCAAAAATGCTTGAACTGGGCTCAGGGATAGGAACATTTTCTGCCTATTTAATAAAAAAGAAAAAACAGGTTACTCTGACGGATATCAATTTAGAATATATAAAGTATTTAAAGGGACGGTTTATCGGCAATCCTAACGTAGATGTTAAACAAGCAGATGCTGTAAAGATAGATGAAAAGGTGGGAGCTGTTCGGTTTGATACGGTGGTCGCCATAAATATACTTGAACATATAGAAAATGACACTATCGCGATTGAGAAGTTTAGAAAGGTTCTTGTTCCGCAGGGAAAGCTTATATTGGTCGTGCCGGCCCATAGATATCTTTACGGAAATTTTGATAAGGGGCTGGGTCATTACCGGAGATATTCCAAAAAAGAATTGATGGAAAAACTTACAAAACAAGGGTTCACTATCGAAAAGATACGGTTTATGAACTTTTTATCTGCCTTGGGGTGGTTTTCTGAGTTTAAAATATTGAGAAAACGACATATGTCGCTCCTCACTATTCGCTTAGGAGATATGTTGATACCGCTTATCGCTTGCGTAGAGAAATACATAAAATTTCCGTTTGGTCTTTCTTTGTTTTGTGTGGCAAAGCGTGTTGATTGACGATATGGGTTGAACTTAGGATATTATCATGCTGAAAAAAATTTATTATTGGTTTCATAAGAAAATATCAAAACCCGAAGAAAGAGATGCGCCTTCAGGCGGGGTATGGCCTAATAAAATCAGGGAAGAGGTTATCAAAATATGTAGACACCATCAAGGTAGACTTCTTGAGGTCGGATGCGGGGAAGGGTTGTTTATTAGCCAGTTAACAGTTTTAAACCAGCAATTAGAAATTACCGGCGTAGATAATAATTTAAATAAGTTATCGCAAGCCAAGAGAAAATGCGACGAACAGCGCTCAGGAAGGGTAAAATTAATATATACTGATGCTACTTGTTTGCCTTTGGACAATGAGCATTTTGATAGTGTGATATGCATTAATGTGTTTTTAAATCTTGAATCGATTGTTACAGTGAAAAAGATAATCGCAGAGATTTCCAGGGTATGTAAGCCTCAGGGGAAGGTAATTTTTGATTTCCGTAATGCTTTAAACCCTTTGCTTAATCTAAAGTACAAGCTTGCGCCGTATTATGATGCAACGATAAGGCGGGATAATTTACCGCTCAATACTTATCATCCTGAACAAATTAAAGCAGTGCTTGAGGAAAATAACTTCAAAATGATTAATAAAAAATATATTGGTTTTCCTTATAATTTCCTGGCGCCGATTATTATTGTTGAGGCTGAAAAATGTTAAAAAAAATACCGATCGTTAGCTGTCCGATTAGCGTGGGTGATTTATTATCTGGAGGTATTTCTTCTTTTAGCAATGTTTCCGAGGTGGAATTAGGTTCGGCGCTATCAAAATTATTAGGACTAGAACACATATTTTTTGCAAATTCGGCAACTTCCTCTTTTTATACTATCCTTAATACCTTTAAACAGAACTCAGACAAAAAGGAAGTCATCCTGCCGGCATATACAGCTTCCACTTTGGTTATCGCGATAAGAAAAGCAGGACTAACTCCGGTTTTATGTGATATAAGTTTAGATGATTTTAATATGGATCTTAGTTTGCTCTCGGCATTGGTATCTGAGCGCACGCTTGCTATATTAGGTGTGCATATGTTTGGAATAGTAAGTAAAGGGATGAGAGAGATAAGGGATAAGGGGCAAGATTTTTTTGTTCTTGAGGATTGTGCACAAGGTATGGGGAGCAAAATAAATGGTGCGCAAGTTGGCAATTTAGGAGATGTGAGTTTTTTTAGTTTTAACCGGGGGAAAAATTTGCCGACCTATGGTGGGGGATGTATTGCTACTAATAGTAAAGAATTATCAGAGAAAATAGCTGCGCAAGGGCAAGGGATTAAGAGAGTCGGAATAAGTGAAGGAGTGAATATTGCTTTAAAACTTATGGCGCTTTCAGTAGTGATGAGACCTTGGGTTTATGGAGCCTTATTCCCTTTGATTGCCCGGTGTAAAGAGAAACCACCGCCCGATGATTTTGAGGTTAAAAGATATACTTATTTTCAGGCCGGAGTGGCAGCGTCATTGTTAAAAAAAATGGAAAAGCTAAGTAACATAAGATATAACAATGGGATGAGATTGATTGAAGGAGTAAAAGATGTTGATGGAATTATTCTCCCCGAGATAGCCGAAGGGACTAAGCCTGCATTTAACCGTTTGCCAGTAGTATTTAAAGATTTAGGAAAAAGAGATAAGGTTGAAGAGAGTTTAAGGCAAAAGGGGATAGAGACATCACGCATGTATTATAAACCCCTGCACCATCTATTTGATTTAGGATATAAGAAAGAAGGTTTTCCAAAAGCAACTTATTTTGCCGAGCACCTTTTGACCCTACCTACCCATCCTTTGCTTAGTGCTGGCGACGTTGGGAAAATCATAGATGTCATAAGAGAATGTTGATATAATGTGTGGTTGGAGGAGGAGTAAAAACCATAAAAAATAAGGGAGAAACAAAGAAGATGAAAATATTAGAAAGATGTTATAAAAGAAGTGATGATATTGTCTCAAGAAAGATTGCCGATGAGGTTATTTTGGTGCCGATCAGGAATAATGTGGGGGACTTAGAAAGTATTTATACCCTAAATGAAGTTGGAGCTCGCACTTGGGAGCTTATTGATGGGCAAAGAACAAGTGCTCAAGTAAAAGATGTGATTGTTAGCGAGTTTGAAGTAGATGATTCACAGGCCAAGATTGATGTGGAAGATTTTATTCAAGGATTGATGGAAATAAAGGCAATCAGGGAGATTTGATATGGAGTGCAGTCATATCGGAGAAATACCCTATAGTGATTTTACAGAGCGCATCCATGAGCATGCCGCAAGACATAGAATTCCGATAAACGCAGTGCTTGAATTGACCCAGCGCTGTAATCTAAGCTGTAATCATTGTTATTGTGTTTTGGATCGATTAAAGCCGGAAATGGATTTTAAACAGATTTGTTCTTTGCTGGATGAACTTAGCGTTGCCGGATGCTTATGGCTTTTGATTACCGGTGGTGAACCACTTTTGAGGAATGATTTTCTGGATATTTATATATATGCCAAGAAAAAGGGGTTTATTATATCTGTTTTTACTAACGGGACACTGATTTCTCCTGAAATTATAAGCTGGTTTAAAAAATATCCTCCTTTTGTAGTTGAGATTACTTTATATGGTATGACTTCTCAAACATATGAAAAAGTTACCGCTACACTGGGATTGTTTAAACGCTGCCTTGAAGGAATTAGCTTGCTTCATGAGGCAAATATTCCGTTTAAGCTCAAAACTACTATTACAAAAGATAACGTGGTTGAACTTCAGCAGATAAAAATTTTTGCTAAAAAATTGGAGGTAAAATTCAGGTTCGATACCATGCTTCATCCGCGGCTTGATGGTAATAAAACTCCGCAGAACTTTAGGCTCAGCCCGGAGAAGATAGTAAATCTCGATGCTGAGGATGAGCAAAGGAGTAAAGCCTGGGGAGATCTATGGCAGCGTTTGGGGCCAGGGGGAAGATCAGATAGAATTTTCTTTTGTAATGCCGGCATATCTTCAGCGCATATTGATCCGTATGGGGTTTTAAGGATTTGCGATATGGTGAGGATTCCGGCGTATGAGCTTGGTGAGAGTTGCAGTTTCAAACAGGCATGGCAGAATTTAGCTGGGATATTTTCCCAACAACACGGTCCGGATTATAAATGTAACGGGTGTGAATTGGCTAATCTCTGCGACCAATGCCCGGGGTGGTCGCAGTTAGAAAATGGTGATTATGAAACTTTGTCTGACTATCTTTGCACAATTACAAAATTGAGAGCGGAAAAAATGGGAATTATAAGAGAAAAAGTAGGAGGTGTTGTGTAATGGAAAAGCGCAAAAAATATCAAAAGCCGGAAATAGAAAAGGTAGCTTTGACTCCGGATGAAGCGGTTTTGACATTCTGTAAAGGGGACGTAGGTACAAATAGAAGTGGTGGTAAATGTGTATCGGATGCAAGTTGCCGGAACAAAGCAATTGGATCCTGATATATTCTGATTAAAGGATGGATTTAGTCAATGTCTAAAGAAGATTTAGTGCATGGTTTTACCATTGCGATCGGTGGGATTAGAATTACAGTTGCTTGTGCTCAGGAAAGTTTAAGATTTAAGCACAATAGGGATTATGTGCCGTTTCTCGATTCGGGGAAACCTGAGGTGAGGCTTTATTTACATCAGGCAGATTTCGCCCTGCCGAAGATTAAGCAGACGGTTTTTAAATCTGAGGGCAGTTGGCAACTCTTTCGCAGCAACGGAAGTTATATTTTTGGCTTTTATTCACCGGATTATGGCCAAGAGCCTTATAAAGTAGCAGTGATGGAGACTGATTTATCATCAGGTGAAATCTACAGCCAGGATACTGATGAGGAAGATCTACAGCTTTATAATCCGCTGGATTACCCCTTAGATGAGATATTAATGATGCATTTACTTTCTAAAGAACGGGGGATTATGGTTCATGGCAGCGCCTTAGAAATAAATGGCCAGGGTATTCTTTTTATCGGTAAGTCGGGCTCAGGAAAAAGCACAATTACTAATATCCTGATGCGTGAGGAACAGAATACAGTACTTAATGATGACCGGATTATTATCCGCAAAAGCGATGAGAAATTTTGGCTCTATGGGACCCCTTGGCATGGGGATATCAAAGAGTGTTCAGCTGGCAAAGTTCCGCTAAGGAAGATTTTTTTTATTAAGCATGGACAGGAAAATAAAATAAAAAGTTTGAGCCCTGCTCAAAAAATCAGCCGCCTTATTGCCCAAGCATTCTCTACTTTATGGGATAAAAAAGGAATGGAATTTAGCCTTTATTTTTGTTCTGAACTAGTTACTGCTATTCCGGCATACGAGTTGGAATTTCTGCCGGATAAAAGTATCATATCTTTTCTTAAAAATCAAATATGAAATACTCAAACCTTGAATTTTTTGAAATCAATAAAGCCGTGCTTGATAAAAATCATGCCGTAGAGTTTAGAGCATATGGGGGAAGCATGCGTCCTTTTATCAAAGCCGGGGATATTCTTACCATTGCTCCCTCAAGTCTAGCAAGTATTCGTATCGGTGATATTGTTGCCCATAAAACTCAAGATGATGCTTTTGTTATCCACAGAGTTATCAGCCGGGTAAAGACTGATAAAGGAATTATCGTAAAGACAAAAGGTGATGCCGAAGTTAGGAGAAGAATACCTGTTGTTGAAACTCAGTTACTGGGAAAAGTTGTTGCCCTTAAGCGGGCAGGGCATATGCTTAAATTGGAGGGAAGAGCAGGGAAAATGATTAATATTTTCTGGCTCGGTATTTCACAAATAAATCCCTTTGTCTATCCGCCGGCGCGGTGGATAAACAGGGGAATACGCTTTGTGGGCCGGCGGTTACTACAGTCTATTCAACGTGTTAAAATCTATCGAATATTAGTTAAAAAAACAATGCGATATCCGATTGATTATACAGTTGCCCAATTAGATGATGCAACGGCTTTGGCTTATTTTTATGGCTATGATAAATCATCAGATTTTCTAAAAAGTGTTGAATCTTTAAAGGAGCAGATTTGTGATGTGTCATCTGGAGAATGTTTTCTGCTGGCAAAAAGAAAAGGTAAGATCGTGGGAGGTATCTGCGTAGGTCGAGAAGAAGAAGATAAAACCTCTAATGAGGTTTGGCGGATTGATAGCCTAATGGTGCATTGGATGTCTCGAGGGAAGGGAATCGGGAGTAAGCTGGTTGAGGTGGCAACTCAGGCAGCAGAAGATAATGGGGCTCGATGCCTTCGGCTGTTTGTTTTTAAAAATTCAAAATCAGCGCAAGAATTGTACGCAAAGATGGGTTTTAGAAGAGTTTTTATATCTGAGATTGATGCTTATCTTGAAAAAGAGGCGCAAGCAGGCGCAAGGCAACGGATTATCCTAGAGAAGCAATTAGAGATAAACCAAAATAACTTTCGAGCGCAAAGATTTTTACTCCGAGAAAATGATTTAAGTCCAGAGAGGAAGATAGAAACCATTTCGGCTTATTTTGCAATACCCAGAGATAATGATCCTCGGTCTATAGATCAAATTAAAAAAACAGTAGAATCAGATTTTGACTGGAAGAATTTTTTTAACCAGGCCCAAAAGGAAGGACTTGCGCCGATTATCTATAAGCGGATGCTGAAAAATGAGGCAATCAAATCAGTGATCGCGCCGGAGGTACACTCAAAATTCAAAAAGTCCTATTATGCTGTTGTCCGGTGCAATTTGCTTCTTCTGGAACACACAAAGAGCGTTTTAAAGGCTTTTCAGGATGAAAGCATAAAGGCTTTGATTCTAAAAGGAATAATGCTGGCTGAAGTTGTATATAAGGATATTGGGGCCAGACCGATGGGTGATATTGATATCCTGATAAAAAAGGATGACTTAGCAAAAGCAGATCAAGTGCTGCTCTCATTAGGATATACTAAGCCGAGATACTACCAGAGCTATTTAGAAAATCAAAACCCGAACTCAATAAACAGTCTGATGTACAATATCGATAATTCCATGCGTCCGGCTATTCATCTTCACTGGCATCTGATAAATTCCACCTGGCCGTTAGATTACTGGGTAAAGAAAATTGATATGCAAAGAATCTGGGACCAGGCAGAATTGATCCGAATTGGTGATCTTGAGGTGTTTACATTAGCAGGATACCATCTTTTAATATATCTTAGCCTGCATGCTTTTACGCATGGTTTTGACCGGCTGATTTTAGTTTCGGATATAGCGGAAGTTTTGCAACGCGATAAAGATACAATTGATTGGGATATTGTAAAGACCGAATCAGAGCGGTTCTGTGCTTCTTTAATCATATATTATGTTTTGTATTATACGCAGCAGCGGTTAAATATTACCATACCAGAAATAGAGCATATTAGACCTGAAAAAATTGGTTTCCCGGAAAAAAGACTTGAAATGCTTTTTAAGGATGCTGTAAGGGGATATAAATTATCTTATCTTACCTATCTTCTTCTGCACAAAAGGTTGCCTGATAAAGTGCGTTTCATCTGGAAAACAATTTTCCCCTCAAGATTAACCTTGGCAAATAATCTTAACCTTAGTCCGGATGAGATTAGCAGCTTAAGTTATTGTAAGCGGATTTTTAATAATTTTTCTAAAATCCTTTAATGAAATTAGTACTGCAGAAGGCCGCCCTTAAGGCGCGTTTTTCGCAAGGCATATTTAAACGAATAAAGACTTAAGGGGATAAGAATAAGAGAAAAGAAAATAAGGAAAAGTAGTTCATTTTTGATTTGAAATATATTGTAGCCTCTATATACCGCGAATTCCATCGCTCTAATGGCATAGGTTATCGGAAAACATTTTGCGATTAGCTGAAAAGACGAAGGCATGACGGTAATCGGAAAGTAAACTCCGCCCAAAAGCCCCTCTAAAGTATTGATTATCCATCCGACCGGGTTACCTCTTTTAAAAATCAGGACAAAACTTGCAGAAATAATTCCTAAACTGCTAAAAGAAATAATGGTTAAGATCAGGATCACCATCGTGGCCAGAATATTTACATTAGAAAAATCAATTTTAAATAGAAATATTCCCATTCCGATATATATGATGACATCTAAAGTCGCAAAGATAAGGTTCCATAAGGCCATACTCATAAGCAGCACGCCGATTTTTGTTGGGGTCAAAAGAAGTGATTCCAAAGTGCCCTGCATTTGTTCAGAACGAATCCGAGCGGAAAATGAACCCAGGCCGACGCCAATATAGCTAAAAAAAGCCATACTCAAAAGAACATAGGAGAAGTAACTGACGCCAAATTTCTCCAAATGCGGGGCGATTCGATGCCCAAAGAGTTTATCGATAAAAAAGTATGTCAGTAGCGTCGCAACAACACTGAAAACATTAAAGAAGAAAGCTGTTTTATAGCTGGCTTCGATGAGAAAGTCTTTTTTTATTAAAGCGTATATTTTACTGAACATTTTCGGTAAGTTTTAAATAAATTTCAGCCAATGTTGCCGAAGGAGATTGGATCTTTTTCCTCAGGTTTTCCAGGGAGCCAAAGCCAAAGATTTTTCCTTTATCCAGAATCATGAAATTATCACATAAATTTTCCGCTTCCTCTAGATTATGGGTGGCAAAGAGTATTGTCTTGCCTTGGGCGGCTAAGTTTTTTATAAATCCCCTTAATTCCAGAGCAGTATTATAATCCAAGCTTTTTGTCGGCTCATCCAGAAGTAATAGATCCGGTTCGTGAAACAAGGCTCTAATGAGTGAAAATTTTCTTTTCATGCCGGTCGAATATGTGTCAAAGCGTTTATCGGCATAGTTAATTTTAAATATTTTGAAAAAATTTTGTATTTTTGATCTGGCCTGATTTTTATTTAATCCGTGCATTGTCGCAAAAAATTGCAGGTTTTGGAGTCCGGAAAGCCTCCAGTAAAAGCTGCGTTCTTCACAGCTCATTAGTCCGATAAGGGATTTTATTTCTTTATCGTCTTTACCGGGGGTGTATCCGGCGACGCTTACCTTGCCTTTATCCGATAGGATTAAGGTGGAAATTATTTTAAGCAGTGTAGTCTTGCCGGCACCATTTGGCCCGAGAATACCTAAGATTTTCCCCTGGGGTAGGGAAAAGGAGATATCATCAAGTGCTCTAACCGGGGGCTTTTTCCTGAAATTTAATTTAGCTAAATCAGTAAGAGTCAGGAGCGGATAAAATAGCTTGGTTAAGTTCTTTACTTCCAATATGTAATTATTCACTAAATTTAAGGTTAACAAATAAAAAGGTACTAGTCAAGCTTCAGAAGAAATAATAAGGAAAGTTTCATATCCGGCGCCTTTTGTATTGTCAATGTGTTTATAAATATGGTAAAATTAATGCGTTGAAGGGGTTGTAGAAAAATTTAGCATATTTTTGTCAAGGAGGAGTAAGTTATGGTATTGAGTCGTTGTCTAGTCTTAGTGCTGGTTATATTCATACTTAGTTTTTCTCTATGTTTTGCTCAAGAGGGAACTGAGAATCCGCCAGCTAAGGGGGCCCAAATTTCGCTACAAGATGAAGCGCCTAAAGTTGCCGGAGAATTTTTTGGCATGCCAGTTCCGATAAATAATTACTATTTTGCGAAAAGAGCGGTAGTGACTTTTAATGCCAGCTGGCGGGGAACGCCGAAGGACGAGAAAGCATTGGAAGATATGGTCTGGCAGGAATTACTTTTTTCTTTTGAAACATTTCGGAGGGGGATAACCGTTGAAGAAGATGAGATAGATGAGCAGGTAGAAAAGTTTTTAAAAGCAGATAAAGTAAAATTCAGATGGCGAGTTGATAAAGAAAAATTTAAAAAGTGGGCAAAAGAAAAATTAAACATGCCGATCGAGTACTTTAGGCGTCAAATTGAACATCTGGTAAAAATAGAAAAGTTACGTAAGCAAGTTTTAGAGAGCATTGAGCCTGAGGTGAGCGAGGAAGAGGCTTATCAGAAGTTTCTTGATGAGTATAATACGCTTTTAGTCGAATTAAAGCAATTCGATGATTTAGAACAAGCGAAGAAGTTATATGAGGGAGCAATCCTTCCGCTAAAAGAAAATGCTTTTGAAAAGCTGATCTGGCGCGATCTGCTTCTTTTACAAGAAGCTGCTTTGCGAAAGATAAAAGCCGAAGATAAGGAAATTGAAAGAAAGGTCGTTACCATACTAAGAGAATACGAACTGAGGTTTAACTGGAAAAAGGAGCCCGAGAAGTTTAAGGGATGGATACAGGAAACATTTGGGATATCCGAAGATGTCCTTAGGTGGCGAGTTGCCTGTTTTATTAAGATCGATAAACTTATCGAAAAAATTGCTGCCGGGGAGGAACCGGATATCGATGAAAGCAAGACTTACGAGAAATTCCTCGAGGAGCAGGGCACTTATAGCCAAGCCTATGAGAAGTTTTTTGAAGAGCTGGTCCAGTCGTCCTCTTCCAAGACATTGCTTCGGTTTGATAGCTTAAACAAGGCAAAGGAATTTTATGAAAAGATAGATCGAAAACCAGGGTTTTGGGAAGACCGGAAAAGAGAAACCCCGAAGCAGTTTAAGCAACCGGGGTTTGTCGCCCTGGATTTTCTTATTAACATGTGGGGTTTTCAAAAGGAAGATGCTTATAAGATGTTAGATGAGAAAATAGGTAGTTTCTATCCACCGGCACCGATATATAAGGGATACGGTGTATTTAAAATTCTTAAAATAAGAAAAGCAGATATTGCCAAGTATGAGGAGCGTAAAGATTATTATTTTGATAGAGTAAAAAATAAAAAAAAATACGAAGGCCTCAAAAAGTGGGTGGAGGATTTAAAAGAGCAGGCAAATATAAAGGTATTTATAAAATAAAATGCCCTGGAGAAATTTAAAGAGATTCCTCAGCAAGTTCTTTAAACAGCCCCTTTACGCTATATCTGTATTGTTGAAAAGAGCAAGGGCATACCTTGCTTATTCTTTTCGCGCCGGCCGGAGCAGCCTGCCTGAGGCAATAACCTTATTTTTAACCCATCGTTGTAATCTTCACTGCAAGATGTGCGGGCAGTGGGGAGAAGGCGGAGTTACCAAGAAAGAATCTAGCGATTATATCCGGCAGGAACTCGGGATTAATGAACTTAAAAATTTTATTGACGGAATTTGCACTTTTACCCCAAATATAACCCTTTTTGGCGGAGAGCCCCTGCTCCATCCTTCCTGTATAGAGCTTATTCAATATATAAAGAGTAAAAAAATGCATTGCTTGATGATTACCAATGGCTCGCTGCTTATCGATAAAGCGGGAATGCTGGTTGATGCCGGCTTGGATGAGCTAAATGTATCTTTAGATGGCGGGCAATCTCTCCATGATCAGATTAGAGAAATGCCGGGATTATTTAAAAAAATCACTGCTGGGCTGCAAGCGATTAATGATTACAAGAAAGAAAAAGGATTAAACAAACCGTTTATAAATTTGCAATGCACAATTACCAAGTATAATTATAAGCATTTAGAGCAATTACTGGAAGTCGCTAAAAGTATAAAAGCTGATTCGCTTACCTATCATAACCTGATTTTTTTAAATCAAGATTTAATTGATAAGCAGAAGCTTTATGATAAAGCTCTAAAATCTTCTTCTCGAGATTGGGAAGGGTTTGTTTTTGAGCCGGAAATTGATCCCGATGTTCTCGATGCTAAGATTAAAGATATAAGCAGTAAAAATTATCCTTTTAGTGTTGATTTTTATCCTAATTTTTCGGCTAAGGGTTTAAAGGAATACTACGATAACCCTTCTTATTTACCTTGCGAATATCCGGCGCGATGTCTTAGCCCCTGGATTGTGGCTTATGTTTTCCCGGATGGTGAGGTAAGACCTTGCCTTAATTTTACCTATTCATACGGAAATATAAAAGACGGGAGTTTTACCAAGATCTGGAATAGCGAAAAAGCAATTCAATTTAGAAAGCAGCTTAAAACAAATAAGGTTTTTCCGGTGTGTGTAAGATGTACTGAATTGTATAGGTATTAGGTATGAATAAAATAAAGATTGCTCAAGTCATCACCCGCATGGATTGGGGCGGTTCTCCGGATATTGTAAGAATTATTTGTGAGAATTTAGATAGAAATAAATACGAGATAAAATTTATTACCGGCCCGACCCGATACCCTAGCGCAAAAACGAAAAAGTTTTTTGAAAAATTTAAAGATAATATAATTACAGTGCCAAGTTTGAAAAGAAATATAAATCCAGTTTTTGATTTAGCGGCACTGATTAGTCTCTATCGGATATTTAAACAAGAGAAATTTGATCTTGTGCATACGCATACGGCTAAGGCCGGGATCCTCGGAAGGATTGCGGCGCGCTTAAGCCGCGTAAGAAGAATATTACATACTTCTCATGGCCATAATTTTTATGGTTATTTTGGCTCAGTTATAAGCTGGATCATAGTAGTCTTGGAACGGTATGTAGCTAATTTTACCAAGAAGATTGTAACCCTAACTGAGCTTGAGCGCAAAGACCTGCTTAAGTTTAAAGTTATTGAAGATGCAAAAATTTCAGTGGTGAATACGGCAGTAGAATGGGATAAACATAAAGGATTAAATGATCTTGAACGACTCCGCCGGAGAGAGCAGTTTGGAATTGCCCAAGATGCGCTATTAATCGGAATGGTCGGCAGACTTGAATGCATTAAGGGGGTAGAATTTTTCATGAATGCCGCCGAACTACTTGTCAAAAAGTTAAAAAATGTAAAATTTATACTTGTCGGAGAGGGAATTCTAAGAAAAGAGTTAGAGGAGAGGGCAAAAAAAGTAGGCCTTCAGGGAAAGATTACTTTTACCGGGTGGCGGGATGATGTTTTAGAGATTATATCGTGTTTAGATGTACTAGTCCTGCCCTCTTTAAATGAGGCGGTAGGGTTAGTATTGATCGAGGCTCAAGGTTTAGGGGTACCGGTGGTCGCAACAAAAGTAGGTGGAATACCGGAAGTTGTAGAAAATGGAAAAAGTGGGATTTTAGTCCCCCCGGCAGACTCTAGAGCGCTGGCAGAGGCTTTAGAGGAGTTAATTCTGGATAAAGAAAAGAGAGAAAGAATAGCAGAATTTGCTAAAAATTATGTAAAGGATAAATATAGTGTAAAAGACCTAATTGAAAAAATTTCAGCACTCTATGAAGGATTAATATGATAGTTTCCGTACATCAACCTCAATATTTACCGTGGCTTGGATACTTCGATAAGATCGACAAAAGTGATTGCTTTGTTTTTCTGGATACGGTACAATATAAAATAAGAGAATTTCAAAACCGAAATAAGATCCGGATAAAAGATAAGTGGATATGGTTGACGGTTCCGGTTAAGACAAAAGGAGAGTTCAGACAGAGAATTTGTGATATCGAGATAGATAAAGAGAGAGACTGGGCTAGTCGTCACAAAAAGAGTTTAACCGCCTGGTATGGCCAGGCTCCCTTTTTTGAAGCGTATTTTCCATTTTTTGAGTCGGTATTTACAAAAAAATGGGAAAAGTTAGCAGACTTAAATATACATGTAATAAAATATATTCTAAAGCAGTTAAAAATAGATACGCCTTTATATTTTGAATCTGAAATAGGTACAACTAAAAAGAGTACCGAACGCATAATAGAGATTTGCCGCAAGTTAAACGCTGATACATATTTATCAGGCATAGGAGGCCGAGATTATCTTAAGGAAGATGAATTTAAAAAAGTAGGGATACGATTGATATATCAGCAGTTTAATCATCCCCCTTATCACCAACAATATCTAAGTGATAACCAGCCTTTTGAGCCTTATATGTCTGTTGTAGATTTATTGTTTAACGAAGGACCGAAAAGTATAGATATCATTAGAAACAGGGAATAGGGAGTAGGGAGTAGGGAATCCCCTATACCCCACCCCCTAACCCCTGACACCTAACCTCTTGACCCGACGGAGAAAAGGCGTTATGTACGAAGCATATTGGGGACTAACCAAAAAACCGTTTGAAAATACTCCTGACCCGCGTTTTCTTTATCATTCCCAGCAACATGAAGAAGGGTTGTCACGGCTTTTATATGTTGTAAGCGAAGGAAAAGGCGCGGGATTACTTACCGGGGTCTTTGGCTGCGGTAAGACATTATTGGGAAAGACGTTATTTAAGGAACTAGACCGCGATATATATCGAACATCTTTCATCGCTAACCCCTTTTTAGATTATGCCGAGCTCCTGATGCATATTGCCCATAGTTTAGGCGCCAGAGACCTGCCTCAGCGCAAACAGGATGTTTTAGTGAATGTAGTCTTAGAAAAGTTAAATGTGATTCTGCAGAATAATATGCGTGATGGAAAAAAAACAGTTGTCGTAATTGATGAAGCCCATGTCATTACCGATCCTAAAGTATGGGAAGAGTTGCGGCTTTTACTTAATTTTCAGATGGAAAACCAGTTTCTGATTACCCTCTTAATTTTAGGTCAGCCAGAATTAAGGGAGATTATAGATTCTAATAAGCAGTTTGCCCAGAGGATTGCGGTTAAGTTTCATTTGGAGTCTTTAACAAAGGAAGAAACGGAAGAATATATTTTGCATCGTCTAAATGTTGCCGGGAAGAATGATTCGATGTTTTCCCCGGGGGTAGCAGAGTTAATTTATAGAAAAAGCGGTGGTATCCCGCGCCGGATCAATCATATATGTGATCTGGCTTTATTTGCGGCTTTTGGTAAAAATTCCCCGATAATAGATGAAGAGATAATCAGGGAAGTAAGTCTTGATATGGAGGACTGAATGAATATACTGGCTGTTGGCGCACATCCAGATGATATTGAATTCGGATGTGGGGGAACGCTTATGAAATACACAGAAAAAAAGCATAATGTTTTTCTTCTTGTTTTAACTGGCGGTGGCGTGGGCGGAGATTCTCAAATGAGGAAGAAGGAACAGGAAGCCGCGGCAAAGTTTATGGGGGTAAAAGAAGTTTTTTGGGGTGGTTTCAAGGATACGCATTTACCTGATGATCGGCCGTTAATTACCGAGATTGAAAAGGTAATAGATAAGGTTAAGCCTGAGGTTGTGTTCGTTAATTATTTTCATGATGTGCACCAGGATCATCGGGCAACAGCAAAGGCCTGCCTTTCGGCTACCCGTTATATTAAGGAAGTACTTTATTATGAGGTTCCGACAACCCAGCATTTTGAACCGGAGATTTTTGTGAATATTACCGATATCCTGGAGAAAAAACTGGAATTGCTAAAAACCCACGAATCTCAGGTTCACAGAACCCGGGTGGAAAATCTTACAATTTTAGAAACTACTCAATCCTGTGCTACTTTCCGTGGATTTCAGGGAAGAGTTAAATCCGCCGAAGGTTTTAAGGCGGTGAGAATATTACGGGATATCCTTTAGTTCAAAGTTCCTGCCTGCCGGCAGGCAGGCAAAGTTCAAAGTTGAAAAATAGGAACAGATTATTATGCAGACATTAACTGCTTTTCTGATTGCGTTTCTGGTGGCATATCTTAGTACCCCTTTATTCAGGAAGATGGCCTTATTTCTTGGGGTTTTGGATATTCCCAATCAGAAAAAGGTTCATAGCAATCCGATTCCGCTTTTAGGGGGATTGGGGATTTATCTGGGAATAATTATTGCCTTCCTCTTTTTCCTGCCCAGTTTTAAAATTATCTGGCCGGTTATTGTCGGCGGAACGATTATTTTATATGTCGGGGCTTGGGATGATATAAAAGGATTGTCTGCCCAGCTGCGTTTTTATGTTCAAATACTGGTTGCGGTTATCGTTGTCAGCTTAGGGGTCAGGGTTAGTTTTTTACCGATGAGTCTTTTGGGCGATATTGGAGAATTTATCGTAACCGTAATTTGGCTGGTCGGGGTAACCAATGCTTACAATTATCTGGATGGGTTGGATGGTTTGGCCACGGGTTCGGCAGTATTGAACTTTCTTTGCTTTTTCATTATTACCTATACCACCAATCAATTTCCGTTGGGACTGGTAGCGGTAATTTTAATGGGTGCTTGTTTAGGATTTTTACCGCATAATTTTTTAAGAAAGAAAAAGATGTTTTTAGGTGATGCCGGAAGCATGTTTTTGGGGTTTACTTTAGCCGGGCTGGCTGTAACCGGGAATTGGGCTAGTAATAATGTGGTTAAGTTATCTATTCCGATTTTAATTCTGGGGGTTCCCATATTTGATATGATATTTACAACGATTATGAGAATAAAAGAAGAGAAGGTAAAAAATATTATCGAGTGGCTGCGCTTTGGCGGTAAAGACCACTTTCATCATTATCTTGTTGATTTAGGTCTTAGCCCGCAGGGAGCGGTAATATTTATTTATTATCTTACCTTTTCCTTAGGGTTAGGAGCAATAATGGTAAGCAATGATACAGCAGTAGAAGGGGTGTTAACAGTTTTGCAGGCTTCGATCGTATTCGGGGTTATCGGGGTCTTGATCGTGGTCGGGAAAAAGCATCGGAGCGGGTGGAAAAAATTGTCGGAGTAAACTATAGAGAGGGGGCATAAATGGAAAAAGCGTCTAGAATTGCGATGGCATTAGCAGGTCTTAGCTTGGTTATTGGTGTTGTTTCACGTCTTACGGTAAAACCTATTCCTTTGTCGGGGCATGGGTTGGAAGCACAGGCATTTTTGCAGTTTACGAACACCTGTTTACTAGCAGCTATTGCTTTCATGCTCATAGATAAGAAGAAATAGCAACAGATAAAGTTTATAGTTGTAACATGTTGTAACATATATGGATATGGCATTTACAGGGAGGATATATTATTAGCTTTTATAAAGCATTGACATGTTGCAGTAAATATGATACACTTATATTAGGAGTAAAAGGCAAACTCGTGGTAACACGGGGGCGTCCTGTAGTATCTCTATACTATGGGATCACGTATGGAAATACGTGGCAAAGCCGTGCGTCCCGCTTCGGTGGGAAAGGCAGGTTGCCTTCTAGTATGTTACCCAGACAGTAGTTTGTCTGGGTTTTTTTTTGAAATAGATGAAAGTGCCAGGCACAAACGCAGAAAAAGGCGGAAATTGACAGGCACTAACCATGGATGAAATAAAGAGATAGGGATAATGGAGTAAAAGATGCCCAGGTTACCACGAGTTTATATAGAGAATGCCTTATGTTATGTAACATGTAAAGGATTACATAACCAGATAATATTTAGAGAGAAAGAGGATTATGAGATGTATTTTGGACTGCTGAGCAAATATATGGAACAATGCCAGGTAAAGGTATATGCTTATACCCTAATGCCGAGCCATTTGCATCTCTTATTAGAAGCAAGCGATAAAACAAGTATTTCAAACCTTATGCATAATCTGAATACAGCCTACACAAAATATTTTAACGGCCGCTACATGAGAAAAGGGCATCTTTTTAGAGAAAGATTTAAAGCGGCATTAGTGGAAAAAGACCCGGCGCTTTTACTTAATCTTACAGCTTATATCCATTTGAACGCGGAAAAATTGGACTTGGCAATTCAGGCCCAGACTTATCCGTATAGCAGCTATTCACTTTATCTTGATTATGACCAGCAAAGTGATCGGGGCTTAAAAATAAAAGAAGAAATAGAGCAAATATTAACTGCACTTGTTGGTGAAAATTATGCTGATTTTGTAAGTAAAGCGGCAAAAAGTGGGGAGTTGGGCAAATTACATAAGAAATTACAACGAAAAGGAATATTAGGAACTGAGGAATTTATAAAAAAAGTAAAAAGAGAAATACAGTATCAGCAGCAGCAACAGCAAAATGAAATGCCGACAGTGCCCCCAGCAGAGAAAAAAAGTAATCCTTTAATTGGCGCGGGAACGGCTTTGATAATCTTTGTCTTGGCTGCCGGCGGGATATATATGTATTTTAATTTTTCAAGAGCCCCGGTTGAAGCTGAGGGAGAAAAAAAGGTTGTTGTTGTTGATAAAGGATTAGAGGACTTGGATAAGACGGAATGGCAAATAAAGTTGATTTCAGCGGATGGAAGTGCGGTTAATAATGACGTTATCAGCTTTAATAAAGGAAAATTTAATTCGGCTCATCTGGCAAAATTAGATCATCGCAATACTAATTATTCTATGGTTATCGAAGGAGATAAAATGACTTGGGAAACAATGCAGTCTTCACCCCAGGGCACAGCTTCCTGGCGGGGTGAGATCAAAGAAGGGAACATGCGAGGAATATTGAGCCTGCGGAAAAAAGGAGAAAAGCCGCAGGATTTTTTGTTTAAAAGTCTAAACTACAGGAGGAAATAAAATGAAGGTTATGGGAGAGAGAAAATTTTTTAGTATTGTATTAATTGCGGTAATGATTATTTGTGTTGGATCTAGGGTTGCGGCGAAAGAGGATAAAGAAAAGGATGCTAAAGAAAGTGCTGTCCAAGATACCCTGCTTGAAGTGGGGACAATGACCGGGGAACTGATTTCTTTTTATCCTAGAAATGAACCAAAATTCGTTGGGATTAATGATGCAGGCAAAAATGCAGAATATCATTTTCTTATGAACGAGAATGTAGAAGTTATAAATAAGAAGGCCCTAAGTGAGTTATTAATTGGTGATAGGGTAGAGATTACTTTTGACAAAATTAAAAAAGCATCAAAATCAGATATAGAAAAGATAGAGTACCGGGTAAAATCAATCAGGTTTGTACGGGCTGCGGTAAAAGAAGATAACATGCGGTCTGAATAATAGATGGAGTAAAGAATGAGAAAAAGTATTTCAATTAATTGTTCAAGACGAGAGGGAGGCGAATGAAAAATGAGTAGCCTGATGTCCAAATTGAAAAGCTTTAAGATTTTACCGGGGGTATTTACCTTGATTTGTTTTTCGGTGGTGATGCTTTTCTTTGCCGGTGCTATACAAGCAGTAACAATAAAATCTGTGGAACGAGGTAGTGGTACGCTTGGCGGGGGCAATAAGGCGGTAGAGGTTCCGATTACTGCTGTTGATGTTCAAAAGAGTATGATTATATTCGGCAATACAGCATCGGGTAATCCGTCAATAGAAGGGTCTTTGGAAACTGCTGAGTTTACGGCATCAGACGTGCTTTATGTATCGCGTAATACAGCCGGGGATAGTACTCAATTTGAATGGTCAGTTGTTGAATTTTTAGATGGTGTAGCTGTGCAAAACGGCTATTCAAAAATTTCTGCAAAAACGGAAGACAAAACCGTGTATTTGGGGGCATCAATTGATCCGAATACATCGTTTTTGAATTTCGTAATTCAGAGCCCGGCGCAAAGCCCGGGAGATGCTGCGTCTTGGACCATGGGTGAAATCGTTTCAACAAACCAGCTTAAATTCAGCAGGGCATACCATACTAACGATGTTTCTGTTGAAATAACCTGGCAGGTGATTAGCTTTGAAGAAGATGTTACTGTGCAGCACGGAACAACTTCCATGTTAACAACCGATCCTGACCCGCTTACAAAAACCCAGAGCATAACCGCGCTTAGTGATGTAAATAAAGCTTTTGTTGTAACTTCATCAAGAGCGGCTAGTACTGGTGTCGGTGCGGACTTTAGTGATATGAAAGTTGCCGTTGAATTGACAGATGCAAGTACACTTACTCTAAAACGCAAGACTTCTGCTGTTGATGCCGATGTTGCCTGGTTTGTGGTTGAATTTAGTGATGATACTTGGGTTTATAAAAATACAGCAGCCTGGGCAACAACGACCACCAATGTGGCTATTGTTAACCAGCCTGATCTTACCAGGGCATTTGGTTTTTGTTCATTTAATACAGATTCTACAGCTTTAAAAGCAGCTATTACAGAATATCAGGTTGGAGAAATTGACGGAGCTTCTGCTTTAGGAACAGATCAATTTTATTTTGCAAGAGGCGGTTCAGCTAATAGTGATCTTTCTTATTTTGTCGTTGAACTTGCACCGATTGAAATCAGGGTTCCAAACGGTGATGAGGAATGGCGGGTCGGAGAGACTCCAGATATTGAGTGGAAGCATGCAACATCAGTAGAAAGTGGTGGTACTGGTTACAACAGCAATCATAAAATCAAAATAGAATTGTCTATTGATGGGGGAGTAGATGCTTATCCTTATCTTATTTATGAATCACCAGCTACACCGGCGGTAGATGAATATAATTGTGCAAGTGATTCCTATCCCTGGACGATCCCAGCTTCAGTTGGAACTACTCCTTCAACCGATCCAATACAAGGTAAAAATTTAAAAATAAAGCTGACAGATACAGATGCATCCAGCGGGACGAATATTAATTATTCAACTACAGACGGCCTTTTTGAAATCATTGCTGATATTAGTTTAACTTATCCTGTAGGCGGAGAAACTATACCTTATGATGCAACACCGGCAAACGGAGGAAAAATTGAATGGACTTTTTCCGGGGATGCAACAGGAAGAACAGTGGCGATAAAATATGATGAGAATAGCGGGGCAACTTATCCATCAACATTAGTTACCGGACTTGCCGCTAATAGTTCTCCATACAATATAGATTGGGTAAGTGCACCTTTGCCTTTGGGTGATAGGCTTAGAATAAAAATAGAACAAGTCGGAGAAGAGGCACGTGTATTCACTACTTCAACTTCTGATTTCACGGTAGAACCGGATCTTACTTATGATAATAAACCGGCAGGTGGAGAAATTTGGAAGATCGGGGAAGTAAAAACTATACAGTGGTCGGCTTTGGGCGGAACTTTTATGACCAATGGTGTTGATTTTCAGATTTCCCGCAACGCTGGCGGTACTTATGCTACATTTTTACATCTTACCCAAGCACAAGCTTCTGGTTCTCCTGATCAAACTTGGACAGTAGATGGGCCATCTTCTACAGAGGCAATTTTAAGAATTCAGTCAACTGATTATCCTCTTCAAGCAACTGATGAATCTCCGCAATTTACAATCCAGCAGACAATAACAGTTACAAACCCGCCTGTTACCGGGCAAATATGGAGAGTCGGAGAAGGTGATGCAGAAGGAAGAACTATTGATTTTACAATTGAAGGTACTATAGCAAATGTAGATGTACATTATTCTACAGTAGATAGTCCTGTTTGGACTACAGATGCTGACTGGACCGGTGGAAATGGTGGGGAAATATATGCAGCTCAAGCTGCGGGAACCGGTTCTTTTTCTCTTACGTGGCCGGGAGGAGTTGCTAATAATATAGATGATATAGTTTGGCTAAGAGTACGTGATAGTGCTAATACAGATATCTATGGGCAAAGTAACTCTTTTAATATCAAGGGAAATATAACTCTGAGCGAGCCTGTGCCAGGTCAGGTGTTTAAGTATGGAGTTAATGAAACTGTATCATGGACAGTTACCGGAAATGTAAACGGTACGGCAGAAGTTTTTATTGATAACGGCACAGGATATACGTCCATAGGAACAAAAGCAATAGCCGGAGCCGGACCTTATAATATTGCTTTTACACCTAATGATGCGGCTAACCATCTTGGGACTGATTGTGATATAAAAGTAGAAATGCAGGGTGATGCTAATACCGTAGGCACTGTAGAAGGGTTTAAATTGAGACCGAACATTACCATAACTTATCCGACAACGCCGGGAGAAACAGTTAATGTGGATGATGATGCGAGTAAGATGTATATTAAATGGACGCCTGAGCCGGAAGATTTCGGTACAGTTAACATATGCTATGACCTTAATGGTGGTGGAGACAGTTATCCAGCAGTGAATGTTGTTATGTCCGATGGTGTTCCGGCAAATAATATTGCTTCAAATAATAAACCAAATGCTGTAGACATCGGTTATGAATGGAAAGTGCCGGATGATATAGGAATGGTAACCAATACAATGAGAGTTAAAGTCTATAAAACCGGAGAATATGATGATGTAAGCGATGTTAGTGCTAATTTCACGGTGTTAGGAACATTAACTCTTACCGGTGCTTCAGATGGCGATGGCAGCACCTGGAACATAGGAACTAATCAGGTTATAACGTGGACAGCTAAAGGAGATATTACACCAGTACATATTGATTACATGATAGATGGTGCTAGCTGGAATGACCTTACGCTGCCGGCTGGCTATGCTGCTGGTTCGGGAGATCGGACATGCGGTGATGTCTGGAATCCGATACCGGATGATGTATTAAGTTCTGTTGCTGGTTCTGTTTATGAAAATGATGTTAAATTTAGAATAACTAGTGATGATGGGACAATAGAAGATATTTCAACCGGGACGATTACAATTCAGGCGAGGATTATATTAAGTAAACCGCAAGGTTCCAGTACTGTGCTTACGGTTGTTGATCCAGCAGATAATCCAGTTGATTATACCGAAAACCAGATAGGCTGGACCTATAATGGTGATGGCCTGTCGGTGGTTGATATAATGTATGATACTGGAGGTGCGGGTACTTTTGCCGGAGAAATATTTATCGGCGCAACTGCTTCCGCCGGAGGTTGGAACCTCTGGGAGGTGCCGGATATTATTGGTGATGATATTTTAGTCAGGGTAAAGGCTCAGGGCACAGACGGAGATTATGTTTATGATGATTCTAATTCAGCTTTTAAAGTAAAAGGGCAGATAAAACTTGAATCTCCGGCTCCGGATACACAACCTGACGGGACTACTGTCTGGACAGTTCATAGAGTTGCAGCTGATGCTGATTTTGATAGTACCCAAAACATTCAATGGAGATGTTATGGTACTTTAAATAGTGGTGCTGGTGTGAATGTGCAATATTCACCTACAGGTTTGGAAGTGAATTTTGCAAATGTAGCTAATGGTGTTGGTGTTGTTTCAGGCTCGGGTGCTCTGGCAACGGTGCAATGGGATGTTCCGGATAATATTGGCAGTGATAATAAGATCAGAATCGTGGATCCTGATGCGGTTGGGACCCCAGCAGATTCGGAAACATCAGCTAAGTTTACGATCAAGGGGGAATTAAAAATAGTAAGGCCTGGCGGAGGAGAGACACATTATGTAAGTACAGGTGATACGGTAATATGGAAATATGCCGGCACTATCGGCAATGTTAAAATCACGCTTGATGATGCAGGTGGTACTGGCGGTTATGATACTTTGGAGATTACACCGTCAATAGCTTATGATAACGGAGAAAATCCACCGGGAGATTATGAGTGTGAAATCGGCTGGACATGCCCAGCAACTGCAGGAAATGATTATAGTGTTAAAATTGAGCCTTTAGACCCGAACAATGCTGATGCTGTTACAACTTCCGGTACTCATTTTCCGATCTTAGGTACTATAACTTTAGTAGAGCCGGGAATGGGTGGCGGCGGAGAAATCTGGTATGTTAATGATGCGGACAGTGTTAACCGCAGGATTGACTGGACTCCTTCAACAGGAATTGTAAATGTTGATATCTTTTTGGATACAGATAGTTCTGATAATGGCGGAGTTCTTACTAAAGAAAGAACAATTGTTTTAAATCATAATGAAGCAGTGCAAAAACCTTATGAGTGGATGATCCCTGATGCCCCAACAAAAATAGCGGTTACCTCTGATAAATGTAGAATAATAATTGATGATGCTGATGATCTCACCGGATTGGTAACAGATGAGTCAACAGATGATTTCATGATAAAACCGGTAATTACACCGGGAGCTTTGATTGGCACTCCCTGGCAGCTTGGAGAAAGCCCGACAATAACCTGGAGTATGGAAGGTAGTATTACTAATATGCGGCTTTATTATGCAGCGGATGGAACCAATTTTGAGGTTACTCCGGAAGTAGATAATATTTTAGCTGGAGACGGACAGGTTGACTGGTATATTGACCCGTCTGGTTATGATAAGACGACTAACGGAGCGGTAGGAAAACTTAAACTTGTGCGTATAAACGGTGCTAGTGAAGATGCTGATGTTTTGCTGGGTCCTTTTGAAGTTGACGGCCTTTTAACCTGGAATTCTCCCACGGTTGCTACAGATTTTAATGCTACGGCATCGGGGTATATTAATTGGTCTGTGGACGGGACTGTAGGCCTTGTAGCGCTTAAATATTCCACTGAAGATCCCACCTATTCGGATGCCAGCTTTACTAATCTGATCGAACAGGATATTGCCGCAAACTGGTGTGATTTTAATGTACAGGATTATGAGTTCACAGTTCCTGTTGATGTACAGCCTAAAATCAAGATCAGGGTTATGGACCAGGTGGAAAACGAGGTTTATTGCGAGTCACCGGCAGTATGTAAGATTAAAGGAAATGTAGTATTTAATCAAGGAACCACAGAAGGACAGAGCCTTACAGTAGGGCAAACGGATTATTATGTTAGCTGGACAAATGTAGGTACTTTTTCCGGCTTAAAAGCCTCTTATAAAAGAGTCGGGATTGATACACAATGGCAGGAAATAGACTGGGCGCTAGCAGGTACTGCTACAAATTGCCAGTGGATACCGGGTGACAGTGATATTTCAGATGATGTGCTTTTCCGGGTTGAAGATACCGCTGATTCAACTGTAGCCGCAGAAACCGATCCGTCTGATCCGAATAATACTGTTGTCGGAAGTTTAGAACTTAGAAAACCTATCCTTGGTGATATATCAGATGCATATACTGTTGGACAGCCAGGAACTATAAAGTGGTTTAAACAGGGCGCTATTGCTGATCTGGTATTTACACTTGAGACTTCATTCGGCGGAGGATTCTTTAGTGCCGGAACTAATTTAGATGATCAGGATCCGGGAACTTCCGGGTTCGAGAACGAATATACTACCTGGGCTGTTCCGGATATGATCACAAGCGAAGGCCGGATCAAGGTTACGAGCGGGTCTTTAAGTGATGAAACAATAGTTACAAAAGAGTTTGATATTAAAGGAGCATTTAATTCCATACCTACACCAAATGCCAGCACAGTTTGGAAAGTCGGTGATGACCATACCGTAACCTGGAATGCTGTTGGAACTATGTCTGCGGTTGATATTTATTTAATTACACCAAGTGGTGGCGAGCAGCAGATAGCTGATGATTATAGTGGTAGTGGTTTAATCTATGGCGTTAACAGTTTTACCTGGACATACACAGGTGATGCTAAACAGGATCAGATGACAGATCAAGCTCAGATAAAGATAGTCTCATCACAGCATGCAGATGTAAGTATACCATCAGCACAATTTGACTTTATTTCGAAGATAACCGTAACTGACCAGCCGGCAAAAGTAACAGCGGAGACAAGTCCTACAGTAACGTGGACATATACAGGGACCAAGCTGGGTACTGTTGATATTGTATATGATCCGAACGGGGACGGGGATGTATCAGTAGATGGCGTAGTGCTTGAGAATGGAGTAAGCAGAGATGCAGGAGCTGGAGGTTATACACCAACCGGAACACTGCCTGCTACCCTACTAACGACGGGAAAAATGCTGGTCAGAGATGCGACTGAGACTTACGCATACGGTATAACAGCCAGTTCGTTCGAGACCGAAGGATATATAGAGGTAACCCAGCCTAACGGAGCAACGACATGGAAAGTAGGAGATTCTACGAATAATATTCTCTGGAATTACAAAGGAGATATAGGGAATGTAAAGGTATGGGCGGATTATAATGGAAACGATGCTTTTGATGGAGGCGTAGATGAAAATTTATCAGACACAATGTCAGTGGGCGCCGCAGGCTCAGGCAGCCTTGAATGGCCTGGGAACATCGGTGACCATGTAGCTACGGGAGCAAAGATATGGGTAGAATCAATCGATCCGATACCTTCAGTAGTTAAAGATGATTCAGCTCCTTTTAATATACTTGGACAACTGGAACTGGATAATGACCAATATGGTATAGGAGGCAGGATAATAAAGATAGACGCAGCTAACGGCCAGTCTTTAGATATAGGCTGGTATACGCAAGGAAGTGCAATAGACGAGGTTACGATACAATATTCAGTAAATGGAATAGCCGGACCTTTTACAGATATAATAACAAGAACTAACAATAATTACGGCCCTTACGGAGGAGCAACCAATGCAAATGTAAATACATATCAATGGAATAACGATACTCCTGTTGTACCGATACCGACAGGGCAAAAGGAGACATTAGGAGTAATAAAGGTAATAGCAGTAATTAGCGGAGTGCCGCAGCTAGGTACAAATGCTGATTCCTCAGGACAGGGTAATTTTGTAATCTGCGGTGATATAGTAGTTAATCCGAACTTAGACGGTGAAGTCTGGGAAGCAGACAATGCAACAGTGCATACAATCACGTGGGAGTATTCGGGTCCTGTAAGTACGGTTGATGTATTATATGCAAAAGACGGATCAAATTTTGCTTTATATCCTGCGTTACAGACGAACGTAGATGCAGATACTCTTCCGACAGGAGATGACACTGGATTTTATGATTGGACAATACCTTCACATGTAGACCAGGCAGAGGACGGGGATTTATTATCCAACGGACAGAATGCGCGTATCAAGGTGCAGGATAACGCATTGCCAATAAATTGTTTTGGGTTATCACAACCGTTTACGGTAAAAAGCGTATTAAATTTTAGTGCAGGAACATTGACGACATTGAGTAACGGAGTAAAAGCAGGTACCCAAGATGTAAATGTAGTTATAGAACGTAAAGGAAAGACAGCTTCATTTGATCTTGAGTATTCAAGGAACGAAGGCGGAGCATACACATCGATAGTAGCAGGAGATACATTTGTTGGGACGAATTTATCAAAGACGATATTATGGGATGTACCGGAATATGTAGGTCATCAGGATGTAGGAACTACCGGGTATATGTTGCAGGTAACGAGCCCTGACGGAGCATCGACACCAACACCTTTATTTAATGTATACGGTGAGTTGAATTGTACAGAGCCAGGCGCGACATGGCAGATGACAGATAATGTAACAATAGACTGGAACGTGGTGCATGGAGATATAGCAAATGTAAACGTGATCGGGTTAAGAAAACTTGGTACATGGGGAGTTGCAGCAGATGAATTTCCGATAGCAATGAATACAGATGCGGATAATGAAGAAGGTTTCTTGCTAGGTGGATATGGTACGTATGTGGGCAGAGGATCATGCAATTGGACAGTAGCAGAAGAAGGTGCAGAGCCGACGATCATATCAGATGGAGTAAAGATAAAAGTAGTGGATGCAGAGGCAAATTATGCAACATATAACGTAGAGCATGAATCTGCTGGTACGTTTGTAATAACAGGAAAGATAACAGTAACAACACCTAGCTCAGACTGGATAGTGGGAAATACAACGGAGCAGATCCACTGGTATGCAGACGGGGATATGCAGAATGTAAAGATAGAATTTAACAATGGATCAAGCTGGGATATCGTGGCAAGCACTACGACCAGTGATCCGGGAGATAATTATTTTGATGTAAGCAATTGGGAAGATGATAATCAGATACCGGATGTCCGGTATGAAGCATGCGAGTTAAGGGTATCTTCGATAGATGATATAGCAACTGATGTAAGCGATGTAACAGATTCAACATTTTATACATATCCAGAGATTTCCAGTGTAAGCGTAGTAAATCCACCTTTAATTGCGGAAACTCAGCCACAAGTGCAGTGGAGTTACACAACTGCAAAAGTTTCAAACGTGGATATTCTGGTGGATTACAACGGAGATGATGACTGGTCAGATGCAGTTTCACTACAGAATAATGTCGCAATTGATGCCGGACAGCCGCATACAACTGTAGGTTCACTTAACAATTCTTTGCCGGCTAATGCCAAAATACGAGTAAGAGATAATAATATAACTTTCCAGGACAAGATATACAAAGATACAGGTTATTTTGAAATAATCGGAGAAATCACAATAACCCAGCCATATACCGGCATGAGCCCGAAATGGAAAGCTGGGGATACAGATAAGGATATAGTATGGACATCCAAAGGAGATATCGGCAGTGTAAAGATCTGGGCAGATTATGATGGAGACGGTGATGACAGTGATCCGGAAGATGAGACCTTGATTGGCAGTAGGCAAGTGGGTAACAGCCCGTTCACCTGGCTTGTGATTCCACAGAGCATATCCACCGGAGCAAAGATATGGATCGAATCAATCGATGCCTTGAATACACCGGTTAGTGATGATTCTGAGCCGTTTAATATTTTAGGTGGCATTGCATTGGATACAGGGACTTATTTAATAACCGGGTATCCAGTGAAGATAAAATCAGATAACAGCCAGAGTTTGACAATTGGCTGGTATACGCAAGGCAGCGCAATAGACGGAGCTAAGCTTTGGTATTCATTAAATGGAACAGACGGGCCATGGTTTGAGATAATCGAAGTGGCTAATACTAAATGGGGAGCATATCCAGGAAACGGAGTGACAGACCTACCAACAGTTATGACTTATACCTGGGATAATAATTCAGCAGTGCCGATACCAACAGCAACAGCTGAGACAAATGCGATGATCAAGGTAACAGCAGTTATATCTAGTGTGGAGCAGGCTGATACTAAAGATATATCAGGCGCATTTGCTATCTGCGGAGATATTAAAGTCAATCCGAATCTTAACGGCGAGGTGTGGGAAGCAGACGGAGCAACTCTACATACAATTACCTGGGAATATGCCGGGCCGATAAGCAATGTTAATGTGCTTTATGCAGCAGACGGCTCAGACTATGTATCCTATCCGGCTTTAGCTTCGAATGTGGCTGCAGATACTCTTCCTACCGGAGACGGGTCGGGATTTTTTAATTGGACAATACCCTCACATGTTGACCAGGCTGAAGATGGCGATTTGCTTTCCAACGGTGAGTTTGCAACGATAAAAGTAGAAGATGCCGACGGAATGGATGTTTTCTCATATGGCGAATCGCAGACATTCACAGTAAAAAGCAAATTAGATTTTAGTGCAGCAACCTTAGCTACATTAGCTGGAGGACTAAAAGCAGGAACACAGAATGTAGATATAGTAATAGAAAGGAACGGATATGCAGCGTCGTTTGATCTTGACTATTCAAAGAATGAAGGCGGCGCCTATACTCCGGTAGTAGCTGGAGAAACATTTGTCGGTACAGCTGTATCAAAAACAGTGCAATGGGATGTACCAGAATATAGAGGCCATGAAGATGATGGAACTACAGGGTATATGCTAGAAGTATTCAGCCCTGACGGAGCTTCGACAGAGACACCGATCTTTAATGTATACGGAGAGTTAAACGTTACGACAATAGGAACAACCTGGCAGATGACCGACCCGGTTACAATAACATGGGATGTAGTGCACGGAAACATAGTAAATGTCGACGTAATCGGATTAAGAGAAGGCGGCACATGGGGAAATGCAGCAGATGAATTTCCGATCGCAACAAATACGCTGGCCGACAATGTTAATGGGTTCAATGAGGCTGGATACGGATCATATGTAGCCAGAGGTTCTTGTAATTGGACAGTGGCCGAAGAAGGCGCCGTAGAACCAACAATAATATCAGACGGCGTGAAGATAAAGGTAGTAGATGCGAACACATATTACTCTGCATACAATGTAGAGCATGAAGCTACGGGAACATTCATAATTAAAGGTAAGATAACAGTAACAACACCTGGCTCAGACTGGATAGCAGAGACGAATACGGAGCAGATCCACTGGTATGCAGACGGGGATATGCAGAATGTAAAGATAGAATTTAACAATGGATCAGGCTGGGATATCGTGGCAACCACTACGACCACTGATCCGGGAGATAATTATTTTGATGTAAGTAACTGGGAAGATGAGAATCAGATACCGGATGTCAAATATGATGCATGCGAGTTGAGGGTATCTTCGATAGATGATATAGCAACTGATGTAAGCGATGTAACAGATTCAACATTTTATACGTATCCTGAAATTTCCAGTGTAATCGTGATAACCTCTCCGGTGATGGCAGATAGTCCGGTAGAGGTGCAGTGGGATTATACAACCGCGACCGTATCGAATGTAGATATATTGATTGATTTAGATGGAGATGATGACTGGTCAGATGCTGAGACATTAGTGGTGCAGCCTAGCGTGGCAGTTGCTGATGGCAAAGCTCCGGCAACGTATACAACGATAAATTCTCTGCCAGCCACACTTTCTCCTAATGCAAAGATCAGGGTCAGAGATTCGCAATTAGCATTACAAGATTACGTTGCAGGAGATTCAACAGGGTTTGAAATTACTGGTACATTAACAGTAAATCCTCCCAATGCTTCATCGCAGTGGGTTATTGGAACAGGGTCGCTTAATGTGAACTGGGCATATACAGGAGATGTGGGAGATTTGAGGATATGGCTGGATTATGATGGAGATGGGGTTGAAGATGCGGAAGATGAGCAATTAGATATAAACAGAGCAGTCACTAATAAGCCTTTGATATGGTTAGGGCCGGTAGATGATTATGTATCAACCGGTGCAAAAGTATGGATTGAAGCGGCTAATCTTACAAATCCTGTTGATTCCGCTCCGTTCAATATTTCCGGAGCATTTACAAATTTAACGGTAACAACATCAGATACTGAAGTTATCGCAGATAAGGCTGGAGCAACCACAATTACCTGGACAAGGACAGGTGTTGGCATAACTGAGGCATTGTTGGAATATAGTTTTGACGGGAGCAACTGGAATACTTTAGATGATGCACCACTTGGTTCAGTAGACCTTGTTAATAATACAGGGGTTTATAGCTGGACACCTTTAGCTACGGATATTGACGAGACATGCTGGGTAAGAATTTCGGATCCAAATAACTCTTCGGCAACGGATCAATTCGGGCCTTTTACGATGACCTCAATGATTGAGATATATAAACCGGATTCTAATAACGTTGGTCCGAATGGATGGGAAGCAGGAACGACAAAGAGGATAAGCTGGTCAAAGTATGGTGATTTTGCTAATGTGAAAATTTATTATTCTGATGACGGAGTTGATTGGTCTCATGAAATCGATCCAGCTGTTTCGAAGCCTTCAAATGTAGATTTAGGAGATGTTGATGGCGGAGGGGCAGGAACAGAGGATGGATATTTTGATTATGACTGGATAATAGATGATACAGTAACTCTTTCGCCAACAGCGCAAATCAAGGTTGTTGATGAACAGCATCCGACTTATTGTATAGTCGGTGTATCGGATCAATTTACGACAAAGGGTAATGTGCAGGTATTATTACCGGATGGAACGGGTGAGGGTGCGACAAGTGACTATGTAGCCGGTCAGTCGATAACACTTAGATGGAAACGCTGGGGAAATATTACCGGGGTAAATGTGTATTATGACAGTACAGCATCTGGGGAAGTTCCAATACCGAGCTTACAGGGTATTGATTTTGTTGGTGCATTAACAGAACATCAGGTAACCTGGACACCTCCGGAAATCGTAGGAACAGATTATGTTATTAGAGTCAAAGATAAGGGCAATGAAGCCGAAACTCAGGATGACTCAGTACCATTTGAACTAGAAGGCAAATTAGCAATAACTGATCCTAATGGTCAGGGCGAGACTATGTATATAAGAAAACCCGCAGATTCGCTAAAGACCATTACCTGGGAAGTGGTGCATGGTAATATCCAGAATGTTAAGATTGTCGGTACAAGAACCGGTACATTTCCGGATCCTGCCGGTGATTTTGTGGTAGTTGATTCAACTGACGCGGATAATGTGCTTACTTTCAGTGCTTCTAACTTTGGCATAGAGGGTTGTGTTGCGCGTGGTTCGTATAACTGGGATATCCAAGAACCAGTGGCAGCAGATTCGATTATTTCAGATACCGTGAGACTTAAAATATTAGATGAGAATACTGATTACAGCGTAGAGTCATTACCATCGTCTGCCTTGTTTAAAATAAAAGGACAAATAGTAGTTACGACACCAGCTGTGGACTGGAATGTTGATGATATTGATAAAAATATAGAATGGGTAGCATACGGGGATATCCAAAATGTTCTGATCAAGTTTGATAACGGTACAACACCAGTAGACGTTGTTAATCCGGCAACAGGAATAGCATCAGGCGAAGGAGCAAAAATCTTTCCGGTTACAAGCTGGACATACAACAATGACGGCAATGTCCCTGATGAAAGAAGCCTGAACTGTCAGTTAGAGGTAATTGATTTTAACGATCAGACTAATGTAAGCGGAACATCAGGAACATTCGGAGTGTATCCGGTAATATCAAATGCAGCTACATCAGTTACACCGCTGATGGCTGATACCAAACCAATTGTTTCCTGGAGCTATACTGGTACAACAATAACCAGTGTGGATATTCTGGTGGATTTAAACGGTGATGATGACTACTCAGATGCTGATGTGCTTCAAAATGACGTGCCATTTAACAGCTCGCCGCATGAAACAGCAAATAAACTTCCGGTAACTTTGTCTGACAATGCCAAGATCCTGGTTAGGGATAATAATTCAACCTATTCAGACTATGTAAAAGATGATACAGCAGCGTTTGTGATCACCGGTGAGATTGTTGTGACCCAGCCTAATGCCAGCCTGAATCCTAAGTGGAAGGTAGGAGATGTAGACAAGGATATTATCTGGACATATAAAGGAGATATCGGCGATGTAAATATTGAAGCAGATTATGACGGAGACGCAACCTATGACCAGACCTTAGCTACGGTTGCTGTTAATACTTCACCGTGGACGTGGCCGACAATACCGAGCCAGGTGTCGAATAATGCGATGATAAAAATAGAGTCTGTTGATAAGCCAGGTGTAATACTTGATGAGTCCGAACCGTTTAATATTATCGGTGAGGTTGATTTTACCAATGTAACCGGACAACTGATAAAAGTCAAAAGAGACGACACGCAGTTCATGGATATAGAATGGACAACAAAAGGAAACGGGATAACTAAGGTAAAATTTGAATATACGCCAACAGGACTTGCTCAGGATTATATTGAAATAAGTTCAGACATTGATAATACCTTTACTGACGGGTCGACATTGAACTCCTGGACATGGGATGCATTCGATGCAATTCCGGTTCCTACTGATGTTGCGTCGGTGTTAGTAAAATTAAGGATATCGGCAAGCACACCGCTACAGCCGGAAACAACTAATGAATCAGGCAGTTTTGTGATTTGCGGTAATGTGTATGTGGAAACGCCATCAGGTGGAGAAAAATGGGTTGCCGACGGAGTAACGGCAAATACAATCGAGTGGGAAATAGCGGGTAAGGTAGACAATGTAAAAATATTGTACGCTCAGGATGGTTCGACTTTTGATACTGGCAATCCGATTACATCCTCAACGGATGCTGATAATGTAACTGCCGGGCAGTATGGCAGTTTCCCCTGGACCATACCGAGTAATGTTACCAGTGATTTAATCTCCAATGCGCAGGCAAAGATAAAAATACAGGATGCCGATGCTGTATTTGAAACAAATGTTGTGCACACATCGCAGCCGTTTACCGTAAAGGGAGTACTGGCGTTTGAGCAGACAACATTAGATGCCTTGGCAGCCGGCCTTACAGCTGGAGATAACCAAACTCTAAGCTGGTCAAGAAAGGGTAAGATCGGAGGAGTTGATGTATCGTATTCAAGAAACAACGCAAGTACGTTTCCGAATCCGATACAATCGGTTGCTTTTGATATTGGTGTGGCAACAAAGAGTGTAAGCTGGGATGTGCCTGAATATGTGGGAACACAGGCAGGTACAAACGGATATGCGATAAGAATAGAGGATACATCTAACAGCGAAACAGAGGCCGAGACTCCGGTGTTTACAGTAAACGGTGAGCTTTTGGGAACAAACGCAAACGATACCTGGTTTATAGGTACTTCGGGGAATACAATAACCTGGAATGTAGTGCACGCTAATATCGCAAATGTAGATATAATTGGCTCAAGAAACGGCAGCTGGGGAGGAGCAGAAGAGTTTACGATTGCCAGTAATCAGGATGCGGATAATGTTACGACATTTGCCGATACGAATTTCGGTACGCTTGGATATGCAGCACAGGGTTCTTATCCATGGAATATAGTAGAGAAAACACCAACAATTATATCTGAGGCTGTAAAAATTAAGATATTAGATGCAGATACTAACTACAGTGTTGAATCTATTGTCCCAGGTACTTTTACTATTAAAGGACAGTTTGAGGTAACTGCACCGAGTTTAGGCGATACAATAATAATTGAGGATACTACGCCATTTGATATTACCTGGAACAGATGGGGCGATATTGCTACTGTTAAAATAGAATATTCAACAGATTCTGTCGCTGGTGTGGGTGGAACCTGGACTGATGTAATTGCAAGTACAGCTAATGACGGAACATATGAATGGACAGCACCGAATACGGTTCCAATATCAACTAACTTGTATATAAAGGTAACAGATAACACCGTAGCTGGAGGAGTTTATGATGTCTCTAGTGATGCAGTAACTACTAAAGGCTGGTTTGAGTTTGTTCAGGCTAACGGAGATACACCTGATACCAACAGTCGCTGGGATGTGGCACCGTCATCACCGCATGAAATCAAATGGACAAAACACGGCAATGAACTTCTTGTTAAGATAGAATATTCACCTGATGGAAGCAACTATTATGATGTTATTCCATCAACAGCAAATACCGGCACATTTGACTGGTCGCCGGTTCATGATACTACAAATTTAAGCGCTGGAAAAACCGCAACAATCAAGATTTCCAAAGTAGGAGAAGCGGGTAATTTTGCTGTTTCACCTGTGTTTAAACTTATTGGTAAGATAGCGCTTATAAATCCTACCGGCGGAGAGGCCTATTCTTTTGGTGATTCAGAATCAGTAAGTTGGGTGGGTACCGGCTTAATTCAGAACGTAAGTATAAAATTTTCCGCAGACGAATTAGCAGGAGATGATCCTACAACATATGAACAGACAATTATTGATTCTACCCCAGCTGGTAATAGCGGAGAACAAATGTTTTATCCATGGCCTATAAATGGCCCGACTTCAAATAGTGTTGTATTAAGAGTTGCTGATGTTCTTGATTCGACTGTAAACGCGAAAAGCGATTATCAGAATCCGATAAAGATTATGGTTGTCTATACAATAGATACGCCTGCTAATGGTAATGTCTGGGCTGTTGGATCACCACAGACAATAACCTGGAGAACTTTATTGGGAACATCTCCTCAGGTGAAATTGGAGTACTGGGATGGGGCTGATTGGCAGGCATTCGACGGCTCAACAGGAGTAACCAGTAATGACGGCACAGAGCCATGGCAAGTGCGTGATGATATCCTGGACGGTAGCCAGATGCGGATTTCAGACCCAAGAGATTATCCGGGCAGTATACAGGTTATGGACACCACTAATGATACCCCTGTAGTTACTGAGGAATATTTCAAAATCCGGGGCGACCTACGAATAAAAGAGCCGAATACAGCGGTTGATTGGAATGTAGGCTCATCCCATGATATTGTTTTTACAACTACAGGATCGATTGATTTTGTAAAATTGGAATATTCGATCGTCGGAGGCGGTATAGGAAATTATCCGGCTTCACCCGCGTTGCCTTTTAATCCTATAGCTACCGGTGTGGCAACTAATCCGGGAGGGGATACTACAGAGCCATGGACTATTCCTGATGCACTTACAACCAAGGCAAGGGTAAGGGTTGTTGATGAAAGCGATCCAACTGTATTAGATGAGTGCGATGTGGACTTTACGATAAGAGATGTGCTTACTTTTGACGGAGGTACATTTACTGCCGGAGAAGATATGTTTGTTTATGATTCTGTCTTAAGCCCGGTTAAAAAGACAATCAACTGGAGCCGAGTGGGATCAATAAGTACAATAAAACTGGAATATTCAGTTGACGGTGGAGGTTATCAGACGATTACCGGAGGGGGAAGCTTAGATGCATCTCTTGGAACTTTCGACTGGGAAATCGATGATGGTATAAATACTACTGCTGATTCAGTGCTTGTGCGTATAAGCACAGCAGATGCGGTAAATGAACCGGCACTGGAAGCGGTTTCACCGGGAATGAACATTAAAGGTGTTTTAAAACTGAATGAACCGCCAGCTATTTTGTATGTTGATGATCCATATACAATAACCTGGCAGAAGAGCGGTTCAATTAGTCATGTAGAATTGCAATATTCAGTCGGCGGTGCAGGTTTTAGCACGCTTCCCGCTACCGGCGCAGATGACGTTGATATCACCGGTGCTGGACCTGATTATACATTTCCTTGGAGTGTGCGGAACTCAATCAACGGGAATATCGTTCTTAGGGTTGAAGATTTAGATGATGGTAGTGTCTCTGATGAGACTAACCCGTTTAGGATTGCTGGAGCTTTAAAATTACTCACTCCAAATGGCGGAAGCTATTATGAAGTGGATCAGGGTTGTGGAGTTACCTGGGAAGTTCATGGAACTATTGCCCAAGTAAAATTATCTTATGATACAGCCGGAAGTGGTACCTATGCGAATCCGATAACCACTCTTGCCTCTGCGCCTACTTCGTGGTCATGGCCGGTTGATGTTACCACTGCAAGTGATATCGGAAAACAGGTAAGAATGAAAATCGAAGATAATGATGGAGCTGCTTTTACCAGATCTGATACATCAGATGCAAACTTTGAGATCCGCGGTAAATTAACGGTAACATCACCTGTTAATGGAAATATATGGTTAAGTACTTCAACTGCTGATCCGATTACCTGGACAAAGAACGGGGCATTGGCAACTGTCAAAATAGAGCTTGATATTGATGATGGCAGTGGATATCAACCGTTAGCAGATGCAGGTGCAGATTCAGTTAATATTAGCGGCGCAGGTCCGGTATATAGTTTTAATTGGACAGTTCCGTCTATTCAGAGTACTCAGTGCAAAATAAGAGTAACTGATTTGGCTGATGCAACAGGGAATACATATGATGAGAGTGAAGGATTTTTTACGATTCGCGCTGGGTTTAAATGGATAAGTCCTGAAGAAAGTCCGGTATCAGGTGTGAACCCCATGGTTGCTACTGATGTTTATGCATTAAACTGGCAGACATTCGGTGACGTTGCCACAGTAAAAATATTCTACTCAACTAATTTAGGTAATTCATGGAAAGATTTCTTAAATGATGGTGCGCCAATTACAGATCCAGATACAGAGGGTGACTCGATAATAAATACTTCAGAACCAATAGCTCTTCTTGTGCCTGATGATATTGCTTCTACAGTTTATTTAATGATTTTGGATGCAAATAATTCTGCTGCACAAGCTGAACTGCAAAATTGCCGGATTGAAGGCGAGCTGACGATTGTAAAACCTGATGCATCAAGCATATGGCTTGCCGGAGGATCTGGTCGGGTCGAATGGACAATGAAAGGTACCTTGAATCTGATAAAGATTGACTATTCTAAGAATTCTGGAGGGAGTTTTGTGTTTCCAAACGGTGGTGCGATTTATAATTCGGTTTCAGCTGTCCCATTGTTTGCCGACTGGCTGGTGATTCCTGAAGACGCGATATCGCCAAATACAGTAGTCCGAATTACAGATACTACAAATCCAGATGTTACTGACCAATACGGGGATTTTCCGATCAAAGCGAGCTTTGCTCTTATAACGCCAAAAGATACTGATACCTGGATTGTAGATGATCCGGAAGATATTACCTGGACCACAGTTGGTACAGTTGCTAACGTCAAACTATACTATTATAAGGAGAGCATTACTAATTGGGTATTGATTAATGAATCGGCGGACTTTCCTAATAATAGTGCCGGAGTTACTACGTATCCATGGGCGGTTGCTGATAATGTTTCTGATGATGTAAAAATACGTATTGTAGATGCTTTAGACCCGACAGCTACCGGAGATTCTTTGCAGTTTAAAATTCGCGGTAGTCTTAATATCACACAACCTAATGACGGCTATCTGGTTGACGATACGGAAATATTTGTGGTCGGCAGGCCGCATAATATTCTTTGGGAGCCCCATGGATCAGTAGGTGATGTTACTATTGAATATTTTAAAGATCCGATTTGGGTAGAGATTTATACGGGAACTAATTCAGGTGGTTTCCCTTGGGACGTGGAGGATACTTTGACAGATAATGCGCGGATTAGAATTACCTCTGAGGATTGGCCGGATATAACCGATACATCAGACGCTGATTTTAAGATTGTCGGTGGATTTACAGTTACCTATCCGCAAGGTGGAGAGGCATTGTTAGCGGCAGATGATACGGTTATAATTACCTGGACGTCGACAAGTGCTTATACGCCTAATGTGCGCATAGACTATTCTCTTGATAGCGGGGGAACCTATGATCATAATATTACTTTATCTACCGGTAATGATGGAAATTATGAAGATTGGACTGTTCCGGCGGATTCAATTTCCGGTACGGTAAGGATGCGGGTTGCTGATGCGTCTGATACTGATGGCTATGATGAATCAGACAATGATTTCCGGATTCGGGCGGTTCTGGTTATGGATGTACCTAATGGTGATGAGCAGTTTATTGTCGGAAGAAGTCAGGATATTGAGTGGACATCAGTAGGGACGATTACCGATGTTAGATTAGAATTTAGCCGTACGGCGAACTTTATCACCGATAAAGTATTAATCGGTGATGTGCTAAATTCCGGGACCTATCCCTGGACCATACTCGATGATTTCAATATTGACGATGGGGTTTTAATGCGGGTATCTGATCCTGATGATCCGGAAGCACGTGATGATTCTGATGCTACATTTAGAATCACCGCAGGCTTTACCGTAATTTCTCCTAACGGTACTGAATCTTGGGCTGTGGGCAGCAACCATGAGATACAATGGAGTTGTACAAGTGTTGAGGTGACTGATGTAAAGATAGAATATTCTACTAATGGTGGGGCAACTTATCCGAATAGTATTACGTCCACAGCAAATGATGGCTCTTACTGGTGGAATAATGTCGATGATAATATCAGCGATGAAGTCAGGATTAACGTAAGTGATGACACTGGGTTAGGTGATCCTACGGCGTTTGATGAGTCTGATGCTAATTTTGATATTCATGCTGACCTTGAACTGCTGACACCTAATGGCGGTGGTGGACAGGAACTAACGGTTGGTGAAGATTACGATGTTACCTGGACGACTCTTGTCGCAGATATAGCTAACGTAAAATTAGAATATTCTAAGGATGACTTTGTAACGCCAATTGAAATAATCGCCTCGACCCCTGATGATGGAACTCATCCTTGGAAAATACCTAATGACGTATCGGCCACAGTTAAGGTCAGGGTAAGTGATCAGGCTGCTCCTTACGGTTTTGATATATCGGATAATACCTTTACGATTGTAAGAGGTACACTTAGTTTAACCGCTCCGGTTGGCGGAGAAACTTGGGTTACCAGAGAAGAACATAACATCAGCTGGACGACCACAACAGGGTCAATTCCGTTAGTAAACATTGATTATTCAAAAAATGATTTTGGTTCGGATGTTAATGTGGTCGTTGCTGATTATGCGAATGTGGTATCACCTAATTCCTATCCCTGGAGTATACCAGATGATCGGTCGACTACGGTAAAGGTGAGAGTGTCTGATGTTCGGGATGTAACGGTCAATGATATTTCTCCGGCTGATTTCACGATTGATTACTATTCAATTTCCTGGGTACTGCGTGATTTAGTTACCAATGAACAGATGTCACAGATTAGTGTTGTTTCCACTTCGGATAAAGGTGATGAATGGAATACCGATAGTATGCCGAACAATCCTTCCGCACCTTTAGGCTCGCCGGTAACCGTTGAGTTACCGTACGGTTTCTGGACTTGCGTTTGGAGTAAAACTGGTTTTGGGGATAAGCAATATAGTTTTACTGCTGATGCTGACCAGACTTTAGAAACGATATACTTGGAAACTACGGCTATCCATATCTGGAGGGCAGCTTCGGAATATACCTATAATGTTGAATTAGATGAGCTAGTAATTACTTCCTGGTTAGAACGTGACGGCTCGGTTGTTACCGGTGCGATAGATGTGACCATAGATATTTATGATGATACCGGTGCTTTATTCGAGACTTTATCGACAACCACTGGTAATGCCGCTGGTTTCTTTACTCAGACTTTGCCGGCCCCGACTGGGTTAGAGGCAAATATTGTTTATGGAACAGTAACAATAATTAATAATGCCAGTGGGGCAACGTTTAGAACACCGGGATCTTTTAGTATTACGGAAGTTAAGCAGTTGGCGTCAACAGAAGCGGCGATTCAGGAACTTACTAACAATACAATTCCTCTGTTTCAGAGCGGTATTGAAACAGCGATATCGGATGGGGTAGCAGAGCAGAAGAGAGTAATCGAAGAAAAGATGAACCAACAGATCGAGGTTATTGAAACACAGACAACCTTGATGAAAAATTCAGTCGATGCAACACTTTCTAGTTTTGAAGAGAGAACTGCTACCGCGATTGAGCAATTGCAAATCGGAGCTGATCAGGCAACGGAAGCCGGAGAAGCACTGGAAACCATCGCGATGAGACAATCCGGAGAATTGATTCTTCCGACTTCGGTCTTGACCGGGGCAACGGCAGAAGTTCGCTACCGGATTGATTCTGGGTTAATGCCGCTAATGGATATAATTGCTTTTGATGGAACAGTGATCATGGGAGCACGCCTGTTAATAGAATCAGCGACAACCGCTGGTCTCTACGGGTTTGATATATTTGTCGATGCTAATCTTTTTGTCGCTGGGAAAGCTTTTACCGTACTCGTTACCGAAAGCACAACCGGGAATCTTCAGGCCGGTTCAGTTATGGTCGAATCAACTACGCTTTCTTCTATCGAAGGCTTAGCGTCAAGCATCCCGCAGATAAAATCTATTACTGATGACGTACTTTCAGCGATAAAAGGCGTTGAGGGCACGTTAGCTACTGGTGGTGATGTCGGCCTGGCTTTAGAGTCTTTGCAAGAATCCATCGATGACTTACCGAATTTGATTAGTACCGGTGGTGGTGGCGAAGAAGCAATTAACCAAGTGCGCGGGACGATCAATGACATCGCGGATAAACTCATAGCTTTAGCCGGTGAGGAAGGTTTTGATATTTCCGAGATAATTGAGGACGCATTAAGCTCATCACCGACGATTCAGGATATAAAGAAGAAGACAGAGAAAATAAAGAGTGCGATAAAGTTTATGCAGGCTCTTTTTGAGCACAAATTCGGGGGCATGGAGGATGAGCCAATTGTTTCTACTTCCTTGTCTACGGGTAGTGTAATTGTTTCGATTGTCGCTGCAAACCCATCGAAAACGAAACCGCAGATGACAAAGATCAAGGTATATCTGCCTAAAGAAATAACCCCGAAGTATATTATCGATACGGGAGGGTTAGACGTAGAATTCGATGCTGATAAATCAATATACTATGTCTATCAGAAGAATATAGAACTTGCACCAAAAGAAGTCCGAGTATATAAAGTAGAGATGGAGGATGTCTGGATGATTCCGCGGACAACTATTGATTTATTGAAGTTGAGAGCGGCAAAGTTGCAAACAACACTGGAAGGCACCGAACATCAAGAAAAGATTGAGCAAATGGTTGAGGGGGCATATAAACGCTTAGATGAAGTTGTTAAGTTGCAAAATGATACCCTGGTAAGCAGGGAACAACATATTGGAATCTATCGTACCAATCTGCAGGCAATTGAACAAATTAAGGAAGACTTGGTAGATATGGAAAAACTCATGATCAGGAAGCCGGGAGAAGTCGGTGCGCTTACACCAGCGATGACCTGGAAGGTTATCTTGATCGTGATTGTTTTTATCGGGCTTTTGACGGCGGTGTTCTTCTTTACCTGGTATCGTAAAGCAAGCCTAACGGGTGATGCTATTGCCAAGGCAAAGCAGTTTACCTTTCCGGAAGATAAGGATTCAACAAGCGGGGAAGAGAATAAAAAATAGGATGTAACGTATAGGGTATGGGGTATGGGGGTTAGGGTTTAACAAAAATATACCCTACCCCCTATCCCCTACTCCCTATACCCTAATTTTGTTGGGGCTAAATTTATGGGGCTAAAAATACTGGATGTTACCGTGATCAGCCCGGAAAAGATTATTTTTCAGGGTAAAGCAGAACGGGTTATTTTGCCAGGGGAAGAGGGGGTATTTGAAGTCTTACCTTTTCACAAACGGATTTTGAGCCGTTTACTCTCAGGAACGATCATTGTTGATGAACAACTTATCCCTATTTATCGCGGCATAGTCCGGGCGGGGAAAAATTCAGTAACCGTTATTATTGAGAATGAAAGAGTTTGAAAAAAATTTATAATTTATAATTTATGATTTATAATTTGTAGGAAGGGGAGCATGTTGTGGCCAGACAAATTATACTTTTGTTGATTTTTTCCTTATGTGTTTTGGGGCCGACCGGGGTCATGGCGATTGTTGCCTTTGCCAGTATAAATGCGTTAGGCCGAAATCCGTCTGCGGCGCCTAAGATTTTTACGGCGATGACGATTGCCCTTATTTTTGCCGAGGCCTTGGCGATTATTGCGATGTTGATTGTGTATCAGTTGTTTATGAAAGCATAAAGAATAGGGAGTAGAGTGTAGGGAGATACTAATCCCCACCCCCCACTCCCCAAATTAAGCGAGGTGATATATGTTTGTCGTAAGCTTAATAATATTTCAGATCATTATTTTTGGCGGGCTGGCCTTTTTTCTGCGGCATCTTCTTACCCGGAATGTAACCGATGCGACATCAGATTTGAAAGTAATGATCGAAGATACGACCCAAAAAGAAGAAGAAATAAAAAAGAAGCTTAAAGAGTCAGAAGAGCATCATATTGCCGCCTTGAAAAAGACAAAAGAAGAAGTCGAAGACTTAAAGATAAAATGTAAAAAAGAAATGGAAAAGGAAAGGGATGAAATTTTAGATCAGGCCCACAAGCAGAGCGAAGAGCTCATTGTCAGAGCTAATAAGGCCTGCGAGACGATTGAGCTGGAACTCCAGAAGAAGATAAACAAGCGGGCTGTAGAACGAGCAGGAGAGCTGATTTGTAAGGTTTTGCCGCAGAATGTTTGTCAAACAATGCATGCGATGTGGTTGAAGGTTTTGATTGCCGATAATATTAATGGGCTTGAGCGTTTGCGGGTTCCGGAGGAAGTAACGAAAGCTAACATTTTAACTGCATTTGAGTTAAGCAAAGAGCAGATGGCGGAATTGACTAATAAATTAAAGGAAAAATTGCATCGCGAAATTGAAATGGAACAGAAGGTTCAAGCTGATCTTATTGCCGGGGTTGTTATTTATCTGGGTAATTTGATTTTTGATGGTAGCTTTGCTTCGAAAATGATGGAGGTAACGCATGAATCCGTCTCCGCAGGAGAAGATTAAAACCCAGAATATAAAATTCGAGGTTAAAGAAGTCGGGAAGGTAACTGCTGTGCGGGAATTTATTGTCAAAGCTACGGACATGCCCTCCTGCGTTAATGGCCAGATTGTCGAATTTGAAAAAGGCTTACGCGGAATAGTGATGGGTTTTACCGAGGAGGACGTTCAGATATTGATGCTCGGGCCCAAAGCGAAGATTAGAGCTGGTGATAAGATATATAGTAAGGCTAAAGCACTTTATCTTCCTGTGGGTGAAGCATTTGTCGGACGAATTGTAAATGCGTTATGTGAACCGGTTGATGGCAAAGGGGCAATTGCCGCCGATGATGAATATCCGGTATTTAGGGATGCCCCCGGAGTTATGGACCGGATGTCTGTAGAGAGAACATTGGAATCAGGTACGAGGATTATTGATGCAATAATGCCGTTAGCTAAAGGGCAACGTCAGCTGATCATTGGTGACCGGCAAACCGGCAAGACAGCTGTGGCTACAGATGCGATATTAAATCAAAAAGGGCTGGATGTTATTTGTATTTATTGTTCGATTGGTAAAACATATTCCAGCCTTATGAAAATTATATCTCTTTTTCAGGAACGGCAGGTTTTTGACTATTCGATTATTGTAAGTGGGGTTGCTTCGACTTCGGTCGGGGAACAATATTTAGCACCTTATACGGCTTGCATGCTCGGCGAATATTTTATGGGCAAAGGAAAGGATGTTCTGGTTGTTTTTGATGACTTTACCCGGCATGCTTGGATTTATCGGCAGATATCCCTGCTTTTAAATCGGGCGCCGGGAAGAGAAGCTTATCCCGGAGATATTTTTTATCTTCATTCACAGCTTATGGAAAGGGCTGGGCAGCTTAAAGCCGAGCTAGGGGGAGGGTCGATGACTTTTCTTCCGATTGTCGAAACCCTGCAGGGTGATGTTACCGGATATATTTCAACCAATCTTGTTTCGATGACCGATGGCCAAATATATTTTAGTACGGCGTTGTTTAATAAAGGTAATCGACCGGCAATTGATAGCGGGCTTTCGGTTTCCCGTATTGGCAATAGAGCACAATGGCCGGCGATAAAAGGTCCAAGCCGTAGTTTGCGGCTTGAATTTTTGCAATATAAAGAGCTTGTCCAAATGACTCAGTTGAGAACTACGGAACTGTCTAAGGAAGCGGAAAAGAAATTAAAACGCGGACAAGCAATAACGCAGTTGATGATTCAGGATAAAAACAGCCCAATTCCGATGGAGCAACAGGTTGTTGATATGTATGCATTGTTTCGGGAGGTTTTAGATGAGTTGTCGATTGCTGAAATAGAGAGATTTAAAGTTGATTTCTATAAGAAAATATGTGAATGGTTTCCCAATTTACCCGGGCAGCTAAGGGAGAGCAAAGTTGTTGTTGATGAGAGTATTGCTAATCTCGAAGAGTCGATTTACTATTATTTTAATCCTCCGGGATAAGGCTCATGACTCATAAAGTAAAAGCGTTGCGGGCTGATGATTGATTGAGAGAAAAAGTGAGGAAGAATTGCGATGATACCGGTTTCGGAATTAAAGAAAGACATGGAATTTTATAAGTCGCTTGGTGCGCTAATCGAGGTTTTAAAACTGCTGGCTGCCGCGCAATATCAAAAATTAGAAAGAAAACTTAAAACATATACCGTTTACCTTGAAGCGATAAAAGGATTTTTTCCCTGGCTGGATGTGCAGAAGATGCATCATCCCTTTGTAAGCCAGACCGAGAAGCCGACCGCTATTATTGCCGTGACTACAGATGCCGGGCTTTTAGGCGGGCTTAATGCGCTGGTGATGAATGAAGCCTTGAGCCAGTTAAAGAAAGAGGGCAGCAATAGACTTGTTATTCTTGGTCGCCGGGGACAGCTTTATGTTGAAAAGCATAAAATGGTTTTTGCTAATTTTCCGGGTATCACCGACGAACAACGTTTTGAACAAGCCTTGAAATTAAGGGATTATATTGTGAACAGTGTGTTGCAGGGAAGGTTGGGACAGATTAAGATGGTTTTCCCCCGGGCCTTGTCATTTGCCGTGCAGCGCATTGAAGTTGTGCAGCTTTTACCCTTTATCCCCGAGGTTCAGGAACGACCGACTAATTTGGAGCTTAGCGATATTATTTTCGAGTCAGAATTAGATAATATTGTTGAGTATCTTGTCTATCTTTGGTTAGCGCAGAAGATATATGAGATTTTTGGCCTGAGCCGGTTAGCCGAACAGGCGGCCCGCGTTATGCATCTTGAAAATTGCACACAGCGATTAGGAGAATTAGATAAAAAACTCAAGTTTCAATATTTTCGGGCGCGGCATGAGATCGTTGATCAGAATATGCGTGAACTTTTTTCCGCGAGGTTAGTCGATGAACGCTGAACAAAATAAGAAAAGAGAAAAAAGAAAAATCGTCGGCAAGGTGGTTGCTGTTCAGGGACCGGTAGTCGACGTGAAATTCCAGCAGCAGCGGGATGTGCCGAATGTTTTTGATATTATCAATACTTTTACTGTTGATGGGGCAAAGGTGACGCTTGAGGTTGCCGAACACCTGCCAAATTATATTGCCCGATGTATTTCTATGAATTCTACCCAAAATATGCAAAAAGATGCTCCCGCTTTTGTTACCGGCGGGGGGATTGAAATCCCGGTTGGCGACGAAGTTTATTCCCGGCTGATAAATGTTATGGGTGAGCCGATAGATCAGAAAGGGCCGATTAATGCTACCCAAACCATGCCGATTCGAAGGGCGGCAAGCGGGACGCAGATTCGCAAAGGTGAAAATGTAAAAGCCAGCCTTGAGGTTTTAGAAACCGGAATTAAGATAATTGACCTTTTGTTTCCTTTAGTTAAGGGCAGTAAGAATGGAATCCTTGGGGGCGCAGCGATGGGTAAAAGTGTATTGACCTTAGAGATTATTCAACATATTGTCAAAAAGCATAAGGGTAATTGTGTATTTACTGGTGCCGGAGAACGTATTCGCGAAGGTAATGAGCTTTATCATGAGCTTGGCCGCCATGGTATTCTTTCTAAAATGAAGATGGTCTTTGGTCAGATGAATGAACCGCCGGGCGCGCGTTACGGGGTGGCAATGACGGGAATGACGCTGGCGGAAAGTATTCAACGGCAAAATAAAGATGTCCTTCTCTTTATTGATAATGTTTTCCGTTTTTTACAGGCGGGGCAGGAAATTTCTACGCTTTTAGGTCGTGTGCCTTCAGAGACCGGTTATCAACCGACGTTGATCTCGGAGGCGGGTGAGTTTCATGAACGCATAAGATCCGCCGAAGGATTGGGCGGATCGATTACGGCAATTGAAGCGGTATATGTTCCGGCAGATGATTTAACCGATCCGGCTGTTGTTGCTATTTTTAGTTTTTTGGATTCGGTCATTGTTCTTTCCCGGGAACGTGTTCAGCTGGGGATTTATCCGGCGATCGATCCTTTGCTATCTTCCTGTGCTAATCTGGACCCGGATATTGTCGGCAAATGGCATTTTGATGTTTCTCAGCAGGTTTTACATGTCTTTCAAAGATATGAAGAATTGCGCAAGATTGTTTTGGTTATCGGGATTGATGAGCTTTCGGCAAACGATCGCCTGATTTATGAACGCGCCCGCAAAATACAGTATTTCCTTACCCAGCCGTTTTTTGTTGCGGAAGCTTATACCGGAAAAATGGGTGAATATGTAACCACAATGGAAACCATAACCGGTTGTCAGCGCATAATAAATGGTGAATTTGACCAAAAGGCCGAAGATTTATTTTATATGATCGGGTCGTTGAAACGGTGAAGAGGGGAATAGGGGTAAAGGGCTAGGAATATTATACTTATCTCTTGTAAGAGATAAGCCTACCGGCATTTGTCTGATTGACAAAGTGTTTTATCAATGCAATAATAAAGATTAAATATCAAACATCAAATATCAAAATGACATATCAAAGTGTAAAATGGTGAATAATAATAATTTTGAATTTTAATTTGTCATTTTGCATTTTAATATTTAATTTTTGATTTCTATATCGCTCATCAAAAATACTCTTTTGCAAATTTTTGAGTTCACGATGTATATATATATGTGTGTGTCAACTAATTACTAAGATATCATTATGGATAAAAAGACCGACGCGCTTATTACTCAACTTTTGAAAAAGAAGAATATTTTGTCAGATGAGAAAGTCATTCAAGCCTGTTTTAAGGAAGCGGAAAAAAAACAGTGCTCACCGATCCCGCTCTTAGCTAAACATAGCGAATTCTCAGAAGCTGAGCTTTTAGATGTAATCGCTCAAGAATTTCATATCGATCGGTTAGATTTAAAGACGACATTGATCGATAAAGCTCCGATTCAGAAAGTCCCGGTCAAAATCGCCTCTTATTATAAATTTGTTCCGATTAAGTTAGAAGATTATATCTTAACGATTGCTGCGCCTTATCCCTTGGATGTAAAAAAGCAGGATGAAATCAGGACCCATCTTGGCTATAATATCAAAATCGCCTTAAGCTGCGAAGAAGATGTCCTGGAAATGATTAAAAAACATTACGGTTTGGGAGCGGCTACGGTAGAGAAAATAATGGCCCAGAAGACGTATGCGGGGATAGAAGTTCCGACGAAGGAAGGGCCAACGGTAGAAGATTTGGATGCGCTTACTGAAGGGGCTGGAGCCTCGGTAATCGAGTTAGTTAATCAGATCATCTTGGAGGCTTATAAGAAAAGGGCAACTGACATACACATCGAGCCATATCGCCGGAAGATAAGATTGCGATATCGGATTGATGGTATTCTCTATGATGCAAACATTTCCTCAAAGATAAGGAATTTTCTCACGCCGATCCTTTCCCGAATTAAGTTAATGGCTAATTTGAATATTGTGGAGCATCGCTTACCTCAAGATGGCCGGGCAATAGTAAAAGTTCAAAACCAGAATTTGGATTTGCGGATTTCGTTTATTCCAACGGCGCATGGGGAGAGTGTAGTTATCAGGATATTGCCTGCGGTCATGTTGTTTGGTCTGCATAAATTAGGCCTGACTCAATCAGAAGTAGACTTTTTTAATGATTTAGTTAAAAAACCGCATGGAATAATATTTTTAACCGGGCCGACGGGTAGCGGTAAAACCACGACTCTGTATGCCTGTTTATCTTGTATGAATACCAGTAAATGCAAGATAATCACGATCGAAGACCCGATCGAGTATGAATTGGAAGGGATAACTCAGATCCAGATCACGCCGGGGGTTGGGCTTACTTTTGCCCGCGGATTGCGGAGCATGTTACGTCACGACCCGGATGTAATGATGGTTGGGGAGGTAAGGGATTTGGAGACCGCGGAAATAGCGATTAGGGTTGCCCTTACCGGGCATCTGGTATTTTCTACTTTGCATACAAATGATGCCGCCAGCGGAATTACCAGACTTATCGATATCGGCGTTGAGCCGTATCTCGTTGCTTCAAGTGTGGATGTATTTATTGCCCAACGATTGATCCGGATGAATTGTTCGGATTGTAAAGTCGAGGAGGAGGAAACATTGCTCAGCGTGAAGGAGCAAATCGCAAAAGATTTAAATTATGATAATCCTAAAGATGTTAAAGTCTACCGGGGTAAAGGCTGTGCGAAATGTAATTTTACCGGTTTTTATGGCCGGACGGCTATATATGAGATTTTATCGGTTAATGAATCAATCGAAGTATTGATTTTAGAAAAGGCCTCTAGTGAACAGATAAAGAAACTGGCCGTATCCCGCGGGATGAGAACATTGCGTCAAAGCGGCTGGCTTAAAGTTATTGAAGGCATAACTACTCCGGATGAGATTTTGCGTGTGACGCAGGCGGATGAGTTGCTCGCGGAAAGTTCTAAGGGAGCAATGAGGACAGAATCAGCGGAGATAAAAGACACCGCGCGAAAGACAGTACAAAATTTTCCTGCTTCAGGAGAAAAAAAGAAGGCCGATCAGTCAGATAAGCGTATTTATAAACGCTTGGACAGTAAAGTATATGTCCGTTACAAAATATTCCAATCGAAGAAAGTTGGCGGGATAGATTATGAACCGGAAGTGGCTGTAGTTACAAAAAATATGAGTGCCGGAGGTTTACTTTTTGCTACTTCAGAATCGTTAGCCTTGGGGACAATAATTGATTTATCCTTGGGGTTGCCGGAAGAAAAACCTGTTCAGTGTTTAGCGAGAGTGGTAAGGGTCGAAGAGATCGAACCGAATGAAAACTATGATCTGGCGGTCTGTTTTCTGGATTTACCTAGTTCCGAAAGGGCCCGACTTAACCGCTACATAATAAAATCTACGGAATAAGAAACTTATTAAGTTGCAGGTGATTTAGGAGGAGGCAACGATTATGGGTGCATATAGATATGAAGCGAAAAAGGAAACCGGAGAAATTATTGAATCGATAATTTATGCTTCTTCTCAAGAAGAGGCGATGGAGAAGATCAAAGACATGGGGTATCTACCTGTAAAGATAGGCGATATGCTCTCTCCGGATTCGGTTTCAGAGAAACGTATTTATGTGCGCTTGGATAATCGAGTATATGTGCGCTATAAAATGTTTAAGCTGAAAACGAAAAATGCCGACGATATAGATTATGAGCCGGAGGTCGCCGTAATTACGAAGAATATGAGTGCCGGAGGTTTGCTGCTGCGCACTTCAGAATCATTAGCCCTGGGGACAATAATTGATTTAAGTTTAGAGTTGCCGGAAGAAAATCCTGTTCAGTGTTTAGCCCGGGTCGTAAGAATCGAAGAGATAGTCTTAGATAGAGATTATGAGATCGCAGTATGTTTTCTGGACTTACCTAACTTAGAAAGAGCTAGACTTAACCGATATGTGTTGAGATATGAACAGTGATGTTGTTTTATGATAAATTTTAAATGGTGAGTGAATATTATGGGTATGTATAAATATCAGGCAAAAAAAGGTCCCGGGGAAGTTATTGAATCTGTGGTTTACGCTGCTTCGGAAAAAGAAGCAGTTGAAAAAATTAGTCAGATGGGATATCTACCGGTACGCCTTGAAGAAATTAATTCTGCGGCTTCGGCCTTACCGGCAAAAATGGGATTTTTTCAGCAAAGAGTGAACCCAAAACTTGTAACTGTATTTAGTCGGCAGTTATCTATTTTACTTAAATCCGGCGTTCCGATTCTCAATGGATTAACGATATTGATCGAGCAGTCGGACAGCTATTATTTTAAAACAGTATTAGGTGAAATCCGTCAAGACATAAAGAATGGGAAAAGTTTGTCCTTGGGATTATTGCGCTATCCGCAGCTGTTCCCACCCCTGTATATAGCTTTGGTAAAAGCCGGGGAAGACAGTGGGACTTTAGAAAATTCATTATTGAGGATTGCTGAATATCGACATAAGCAAGAACAAATACTTTCCCATATTCGCACCGCGTTAACCTATCCGATACTAATGGCCATCGTCGGGACCGGTACAATAATTTTTATGCTTACGTTTGTAATGCCAAGACTCTTAAAAATCTTTTTTAAGCTGGGACAAGATTTACCGTTACCGACGAGAATTCTGATCGGCATGAGCAATTTTTTAACCCAGAATTGGTTCTGGCTGGTTTTGATTTTATGTGCGATGGTGCTCCTTGTAAAACGTGGTGCTCCTTCACGAAAGGAGCAACTCTATTGGAGCAGTTTAAGGCTGCGTTTGCCATTTTTTGGTGAAATTTTTTTGAAAGCAGAATTAGCGCGTTTTAGTAGAACACTTCAACTGCTATTGAAAAGCGGGATCCAGTTATTAAAGGCGATAAGGGTCGGTATTCCTACTTTGAATAATGAGATAATCAAAGAAGCGCTCCGTAAAGGTTATAAAGAAATAGAACAGGGTGAAACCTTTGGTAATATTCTTAAACGTTCAAGGATATTTCCGAAATTCATGATTAGTTTAGTCAGTGTTGGCGAGGAATCGGGACGGTTAGATGAGGTTTTAGAAGAGTTGGCAAATACTTATGAAAGTGATACCGATGAGGCGATTAAGATAATGACTAATCTCTTGGAGCCGTTGCTGATTTTAGTCATGGGAGTTGTGGTCGGTTTTATAATTGTTTCTATGCTGCTGCCTATATTTCAAATCAACGTAATGATCCAATAACATCTATTAAATTATAAGTGAGAAATGAGTATTCCGGAAACAGGAAACCAGAAATTTTTAACTCAAGTTCCTGGACTCTGGTTTCTGGCGACACTATGTATTTTTTTCATGGGATGTTCTTTATTAGCGGCAGAAGTCGAATGGTTTCAGATCCGCAGTGAGCATTTCATTGTTTACTGCAATAAAGAGCATGAGGATTTTGCGAAAAAGGTTTCCCATAAAGCGGAAAAGTATTATCATTCTATTGCCGAAGATTTAGGATATGTGCGTTATGCGAACTTTTGGAAGTGGGAAAACCGGGGCAAAATTTTTATCTATCCGGACCACAATTCATACTTGCAGGCAACAGGTAGACAAGCGTGGTCTCATGGGCTGGCGGATTACAAAAAAAGACAGATTTTAAGTTATGTTTGGGGGAAGGAGTTTTTGAATACACTGCTCCCGCACGAAATTACGCATCTGGTTTTTAGGGATTTTGTCGGATTTAAAGGAGAAGTGCCGCTTTGGTTAGATGAGGGAATTGCGCAATGGAATGAAGAAAGCAAAAAGGATAAAAGAAAATTAATGATAAAGCAACTGGTTAAGCAAGGCTTATTAATCCCTTTAGATGAAATGATAAAATTAGATGTAAGAAAGGTTCAGGATGGGGATAAGGTCTATATTCGTTCGCCCGGAATACATGAGGAGAGAAAAAAAACTTTTACCGTGAAAGGTAAGGAGTTGGTGGACATTTATTATCTTCAGGCATTTTCACTTATTGGATTTTTTATGGAGCGATATAACAGCGAATATTTTGTTGTCTTTTGCCGGCAGTTACGAGATGGAAAAAGCATCTCCGAAGCTTTAAAATATGCATATCCGACCCAAATACGCAGTCTTGATGATCTGGAAAGGGAGTGGAGAAAATATTTAGAAAGCATGTAAGCGAGGAAGATACGATCAAAAGTTTCATGAAAAAACAAGAGAAAAGACATTGATTTTAAAGGAATATTTGGTCATAAAGAGGGGGAGGAAACCCTAAACACTAAATCCTAAGCCCTAAATAAACTTAAAATGAAGAAAACACAAAACCTAAAACAAGATAATAAGAGAGAACACATTGTATTTATTAATGTTTTGAGTTTTGGGTTTTTTAGTTTTGGATTTATTTAGAGTTTAGAGTTTAGGATTTAGAGTTTTAAAGAAAGAAGAGAGTTTTGACAGTACGACGAATAGGTTAAGGAGGATGAAAATGAAAGGCAAGTATGGCTTTACGCTTATTGAATTGATGTTGGTGGTAATTATTATAAGTGCTCTTGCGGCGATGGTCTTGCCCCGCTTGGCGGGCCGTTCCGAACAAGCGCGGATTGCCGCGGCCGGGGCCGATATAAAAGCGAATATTGCTACGGCCTTGAAGTTATACGAGCTGGATAATGGTAAATTTCCCACGACCTCAGAAGGTTTAAATGCCCTTTTAACTAAACAGTCTTCGGCAATAAACTGGAATGGTCCTTACTTAGAAAGAGAGCCGATCGACCCTTGGGGCCGGCAATATGAGTATAAATCCCCTGGGTATAACCGGCCTCAGGATTATGACCTTTATTCCTTAGGTCTGGATGGTCAGGAAAGTTCAGATGATATTACTAATTGGGAATAGAGCGTCACACGCTGCACGCCACACGCTGCATGCCAAAAGCCTGAAGCGCAAAGAGGGGTTCACCTTAGTTGAAGTGATGGTTGCCGTTGTTGTCTTAGCCGTAGGTCTTATAATTATCTACGAAGCATTTCTAACGTCTATCGATACAATCAATCTTTTCTACAACCGTTTAAATGCGCAGTTATTTATTAGCGAAAAAATTGGGCAGATGCAGGATAATTTGGATCAGCCCCAAAGCAGTTTTTTATTTAGCGTAAGGAGTGGGACAATTAAATATGCGAACAGAAATTTTGATTGGCAAATTAATTTAAAATTGGAAGATGTCGCTCAGGAACTCTATCAGATTGAGGCGCTGATAAACTGGAAAGACGGGCAAAGCTCGAGAACGATTAAGCGGACAACAAAGGCCCTGAGATATTTTGGCAATGCCGGTGTAGATAATTATTAACAAAAAATTAAAAAGATGAAAACTTTTACTAAACGAGATGTTAAATTTAGAACTATAGCTTGCAGCCGCAAGCAAAAAGATGGGTTTACTTTTGTCGAGATGCTCTTGGTTACGCTGATGGTGCCGGTCGTGGCTATCGCTTTGTATGCAATGTTGGCTAACGGGATAAAAGTTTGGCAGCTAGTTAATCGGGAATCACCGCAGATTGATATGAATCTTTTTTTTGAAAGAATATCCGAGGATTTGAAGAATAGTTTTAATTATAAGACGATTAAATTTGTGGGCACAGATATTAGTTGTACCTTTCCCACCCTGCTTAAGGTCCATCAACGAGAAAATGGTTTTAAGCAAGTCGTCGGGCAGGTAAGCTATTTTTACGATGCGGATACGAAGACCTTAAACCGGCAAGCGGTTGATTATCAACAGTTGCATTCAATGAAAAAGCCAGCCGCACGGTATCTAATGGAAAATTTAGAGTCATGTTCGTTTAAATATTATTTTTATGACGATAGAAAAGAATCATTTTTTTGGCTAAATGATTGGCCGGTGAAAGAACTTAAAATCCAGGAGGCAACTCTTCCGCTGGCCGTAAAAATAGAACTGGTTTTTGCGGAGGGCGGAAATATCGAAAAACGGACTAAAACAGTTAGGATCCCGATTGGGGGAAGGTAGTTACAAATTATAAATTAAAGTTGAAGATGAAAATTAGAGAAAAACAAAAGGCAAGTATTCTTATTTTAGTTTTGTGGGCACTTGGACTTTTAAGTATTTTTGCGATATACTTAGGGATAAGCGTCCGGCAAAAAATAGATTTTTTAGTCAGATTGGAAACAAGAAATAAGTTGTATCTTATTGCCGAAGCGGGAATTAAGCAAGCAATCGCGGTAATCGGAAATTTGGATGCGAGTGCCGATCCCTATATTGCTTTAAAAGATAGCTGGAGCAATAATCAAGTGGTATTTTCTGAAATTCCGGTGGGGGAAGGTACATTTACAGTTGGCTACGATTATCAGGGAGCGGAATTTTGTGCTAATGGCCAAACTGAGGTGGAATTTAAAACAATGTTTGGCGCGGCTGATGTAGAAAGCAAGGTCAATATAAATGTGGCGGAACGCGGCGAGCTTCTTCGTTTAATTCATAAAGTGGCAGGGGTGGATAAGCGGACCGCTGACATTATCGCTTCTTCTATCGTTGATTGGCGGGATGAAGATAATCGGTCATTGCCGAATGGGGCGGAAGGTAAATACTATCGTAGTTTGAGATGGTCTTATAAGTGCAAGGATTTTCCTTTTCAGACCTTGGCGGAATTAAGTTATGTTAAAGGGATGAACGCTGATATTTTTGAGAAATTGAAATCATATATTACTATTTATGGTTCGGGGCGGGTTAATATAAATACGACTTCCAGGAAAGTTCTTTACGCTTTAGGATTAAGTGATGAATTGGCGGAGAAGATTCTTGTCTTTCGCTGTGGAGAAGATGGCTTAGAGGCAACGGAAGATGACTGGATATTTAACGATTCAAATTCAGTTGTCGCTGTGTTGAGCCAGGTTTGCCCGCTATCTTCATATGAAGTCACCCAGTTAAGTAATCTGGTCTCGGAAGGTAAGATTTCTACATTTTCTAATATATTTTTAGTCCAAAGCACAGCCGGCCTGGAAAATAGAAGAGCGCAATGTCGGATTAGCTGTGTTTTTGAAAAAAATTTAGCACCCGAAGCTCAAAAGGCAGGTTGGATTTTGAGCTGGCGGATGAAGTACTTTAATTAAGTTATAAGTGATAAGTTAAAAATGAAAAATTATAATTTTAACTCTTAATTTATAACTTATAATTTATAACTTATAACTTTTGTGGTGGATTTATGCGGTTTGGAAAAAGGAAAGATATTATCGCAATCGATCTCAGTGGGGATGAATTTATTCTCGCCCATTTTAAGCCGTCTCATCGGCGCGGGGAGTTTGTTGATTTAATAACTTATAAAATCAAAGGAACCGCCGATGATGATATTGCTAAGATGGTAAAAAATACTTTTAAAGATTTAAAAGTTAAAAAGCCCCATATTATTAATGTTGCTCCGCTGCACTTAGCGATCACAAAAAATTTAGAGATTCCTTCTTTAGATGACCAGGAGATTAGAAAGATTGTTGAGCTACAATCAAGCCGGCAGACTCCTTATGCGCGAGAGGAGATTATTATAGACCATATTAAGATTGGAACATATAAGCAAAGTTATACCAAGATATTACTGGTAATCGTTACGCGCGCGGCGATAAAAAGGCAGTTTGACATAATGAGTAAAGCCGGATTTAAAATTGAAGATATGTTTTTCGCCCCGGAAGGGATAAGCCGGATTTGTTTGCCGCAATTAAAAGGGGAATTGGCAAATAGTCCCGCGGGAATTGTTCATATCGACTCCGATTCTACTGATTTTATTGTATCTTTAAAAGGCGTGCCGATTTTTACCAGGAGTTTACCCCTGGGCGTAAATCATTTTACTACTGAAAAAGACAAGTTTACGCTTAAGTTTATAGAAGAATTAAAAAGCTCGCTGGAAACGTATCAATCTGAAGATATAGACGCCGCCCCCCAAGTTTTACTTTTAACCGGGGCCCTGGAGCCGGTTAAAGATTTGGAGCCGATTTTGAACGCCGAATTACAAACCCCGATTCAGATTGTTCCTTATTTTAAGTCTCTGCCGTTAAATTCGAAAGTTTCAACCGTGCCGACGATATCCGGACATTTGTCCTTTTTAAATGTAACCTCCATCGCATTGGCCGCGAAAGAGATGAACGTTAACCTTATCCCGGATGAAATAAAGTTGCAGCGGACTTTTGAAAAACGCGCGTTTGAATTAATTAAAATGGGCGTCAATATTGTTTGTTTATTTGTCTTATTTGGAGGGATTTTTGGCAGTAAACTTTATTTTGAAAATACACATCAGAACCGGTTAAAAGCACTTTATGAATCGACTAAAGAGGAAGCGAGAATTTTAGAAAAAGCGATGGAGAGAACTCGGATCGTTAAATATTATCTTAAAAAACGGGGATATTCTTTGCAGGTTTTAGCGGCGATGTACGATATTTTGCCGAAAAGGATAATGCTTACCGATATTAAAATGGATACGGAAAAAAATTTATATCTGAAGGGAACCGCCCGCGCGATGTCTGATGTGTTTTCATTTGTAGTTTCCTTGGAGGAGTCGGTCTATTTTAGTAATGTCAAAACAAATTATACAACCTCTCGCAAGCAGGATGATGAGGATTGGGCGGATTTTGGTATTACCTGCATATTGGCAGAAAACTAAATTTAATTGTTTGTTCTGGATTAATTTATAAATAGTTTTGACCATAAAAAGTTGAAAAAGATATGAAGTTAGCATGGATTTCCAAACTTTCGAAGAACGAGAAGATAATTTTTTATCTTTCGATAGTTCTTGTCGCAGTGGCTTTTTTGGATCGGGGGATTATTAGCCCACTGGTAAATAAAATGGAAATATTGAAAGAGGAAAAGAAGACAGTGCTTGATGAAATGAAGAAAAATCTGAGAATTATAAACCAGCGTCAGCGCATTCAAGACGAAGAGAGAAAATATTCATCTTTTGCCCTCCAGGCTCGTTCGGAAGAGGAAGAGATCGCTGCTTTGTTGAAAAAGCTTGAGAGCTTAGCAACAAAAGCTTCCGTATATCTTGTCAATTTAAAGCCGGCAAATGTGCAAATGGAAGGATTAGTTAAAAAATTTGTGATAAACTTAAGTTGTGAAGGAGAGATGGAACAGCTTATTTCATTTATATATTTGGTTGAAAGCTCTAATATGCTTCTGCAAATCGGAGCGTTTAATTTAAGTCCGAAGTCCAAAAAGTCGACCGTAGTTAAAGGCGAAATATTGATATATAAAATTGTTCTCCCTTAAACGCGGATGATCACAGATAATTATCGCAGATTAGCACAGATTGAACCCTAATGACCCTGTGGAGAGGTGTTTGCAAAAGAGCGTGTAGGATGGTATAATTATGACTCTATAAAAAATTAAGATAAGAAGGAAAAATGAGATGCATAAAAAGACGGTGAAAGATGTAGAATTGAAAGATAAAAAAGTATTAATGCGTGTAGATTTTAATGTTCCTTTAAATGATCGCTTGAATATTACCGATGAATTGAGGATTGTTTCCGCTTTGCCGACGATTAAATATTGCATCGAAAAGCAGGCCAGAAAAGTTATTATTATGAGCCATCTCGGCCGGCCGAAAGGAAAAGTTGTTGAGACGATGCGCCTTAATCCCGTCGCCAAGAGATTAAGTGAACTTCTTCATATGCCCGTAAAAAAAATGGATGATTGTGTGGGAGAGCAGATAAAAACGGGTGTTGATTCTGCGGTGGAACAGGTTATTTTGCTTGAAAATTTAAGATTTCATGCTGAAGAAGAGAAGAATGATCCGGAATTTGCTCAAGCGCTTGCTAAACTGGGAGAAATTTATATAAACGATGCTTTTGGTACCGCTCATCGGGCTCATGCTTCGACCGAAGGCGTGACCCACTATCTTCCTTCCTTTGCCGGTTTTCTCATGGAAAAGGAAATAGAATATTTAGGTAAAGTAATCCAAAACCCGGAACCTCCGGTGGTCGCCATTTTAGGTGGAGTAAAAGTTTCTGATAAAATAAAAATGATTGATAATTTAATGGATAAAATTACCTGTTTTTTGATTGGCGGCGGAATGGCTTATACGTTCTTGAAGGCGCAGGGAAAAACTATTGGTAATTCTAAATTGGAAGAGGACAAGTTGGATTTGGCCCGCAATATTTTAGCAAATGCGAAAGCCAAAAATATTGATATAATTTTACCGGTTGATAATGTGATTGCTGATAAAGTTGAAGCCGGGGCAAATGTTCAAGCGGTCGGGGAAGAAATACCTGAAGGATGGATCGGATTAGATATCGGGCCGAAAACAATTGAATTGTTTAAAGAAAAATTAAAAACGGCAAGAACAATAATCTGGAATGGGCCGGTTGGGGTTTTTGAACTGGAACCTTTTGCTAAAGGAACGCAGGAACTGGCTGAATTCATTGCGCGTCTTGAGGTGACCAGTATTATCGGCGGCGGAGATACCGCTAGTGCCCTCCGGCATTTTCAATTAGCTGATCAGATGAGTCATGTCTCAACCGGAGGCGGGGCGAGTCTTGAATTTTTAGAGGGACGGGAATTGCCGGGAGTACTGGCATTACAGGATAAATAGTTTTTAGGAAGCAATGTGAGTTGGGATATTTAATCTAAAATTATCAATACAAAATTAACATTTAACAATGAATATAAAAAATAAATTTAAATTGTTAACTTTAAAATTTTCATTTTGCAATTGGCGGGTTAAACAAAGCGCGGCGGGGTTCACGATAATTGAGATCTTAGTGATTATTGCCGTTATTGCGATCTTAGTTGGATTATTAGTGAGTGGAGGAACCGCGGCCCGCCGAAAAGCAAAGATTTATCGGACCAAGGCGATGATTGCTTCTTTGGAAACGGCATTAGCTATGTATCATGTGGATTTTGGAGCATACCCGGACCCGAGTACGGAAAAAAACAAGAATTTGATTAATCTCCTCGCTGCGGTGTCCGTATTTGGGACAAATGCTGACTGGCAGGGGCCGTATATTAGTTTTAAAGATGAAGACTTAAAAGGCAGTATTCCCAATGCTACCTTAGGGGATCCCTGGGGAACTGATTATACCTATTCATATAATAGTTCGGATTCTTCCTGCACAATAACATCAGCCGGACCGGATATGAGCCTCGCAACGGGGGATGATATTACAAATCAGTAGGCTTGGGTGGTAAATCAGCTACTCATTTAAAAGAAAGGACACTCAAATGCGTAAACCGATTATTGCCGGGAACTGGAAAATGAATAAAACCATAACGGAAGCATTAGAACTTGTACGCAAATTAGGGATGGAAGTTAAGGATGTCAAAGATGTTGATATTGTGGTTTGCCCGGTATTTACGGCTCTCTATAGCGTTGGACAGGAAGTCGTTGGATCGAATATAAGATTAGGAGCGCAGAATTTATTCTGGGAAGAAAAAGGCGCTTTTACCGGAGAAATATCAGCCGCAATGTTAAAGGATGCTAATTGTGAATATGTGATAATCGGCCATTCTGAACGTCGTAATATATTTAAAGAAACAAATGAATACGTAAACAAAAAAATAAAAGCGGCTTTAAATGCGCAGTTATTGCCGATTGTTTGTGTCGGGGAACGTTTAGAAGAACGCCAGCGGGGAAAGACATTTGAGGTCGTGGCCGACCATATCAATGGCGCGTTTGATGGTTTAAGTGCCGATGATTTGAAAAATATAGTCATTGCCTATGAGCCGGTTTGGGCAATCGGGACCGGTCAAAATGCAAGCCCTGAGCAGGCGCAAGAAGTGCATGCTTTTATTCGTAAAATTATCGCCGATAATTTCGGAGGGGAAATAGCTTCAAATATGCGAATTCAATATGGCGGAAGTGTAAAGCCTGAAAATATTAAGTCATTAATTGACCAGCCGGACATAGATGGGGCGCTTGTGGGAGGGGCCAGTTTAAAAGCCGAATCGTTTTTACAAATGATAAAGGTCGTCTCTGTTAGCCCGGTAAAGATTTCCAAAAGCGAAACAGCCAGTTCGGATTAAAAAGAGCGGTAGGAAATTTGTCTTTTTAGAAATCATTTAACTAGAAACGAATAATGCTGGATAAACAAAAATTTATAAGTGACTTCCTTATCGCCAAAGGAATTGTAACTCAAGAGCAATTGGAACAGGCCCAAACCATACAAGAACATTCCCAGGAAAGCATCGATGAAGTTTTAAAAAAACTAGCTATTATTTGCGATAAAAACTTAAGTGATTTAATGATTAATGAATTGGGGATACCCTTTATTGATCCGGCCACATTTAGCTTAAATCCTAAGCTTATCAAATCAATCGACTCTTTTTTTGCGAACCGGTTTAGAGTCTTGCCGCTAAAATTTGAAGATGAAACGTTTATCGTTGCTTTTGATAATCCCGTTAATTTTTTATCTTTAGGATATTTTTCTAAAATTTTAGGACAAAAGCTGAGTGCCGAGTTAATTGAAAAAGAGAAAATGGATGAATTCCTGAAAAAATGGTATCCGGGAACTGATGAAAACATTTTTGCTTCCGGGCAAGCCCCACAAACCGGAGTTCAAATAGAAAGAGAAGATGAGGCTCCGGTCATCCAACTGGTAAGCATGTTAATTTCAGATGGTTATCAAAAAAGGGCAAGTGATGTACATATCGAACCCCTGTATGATAAATTACGGATCCGCTACCGGATCGACGGGTTATTGCAGGAAGTGCAATCACCGGAAAAAAAACTGCAGGCTTCGATTATTAGTAGAATAAAGTTGATGGCCGGAATGAATATCGCCGAGAAGCGTCTGCCTCAGGATGGACGAATTCGTACGGTTGTTGATAATAAGGAATTTGATTTGAGAGTTTCTACACTTCCGGCTCATTATGGGGAAAGTTTAGTTTTGCGTATTTTAGATCGCCGGGTTATGCGGCTTGAAGAGTTGGGGTTTTCCGACGCTCAACTTAAACTGTTCAAAAATATTGTGGCCACACCTAATGGAATTATTCTCGTAACCGGTCCGACAGGTAGCGGTAAAAGCACTACTCTTTATGCTGTTTTAAATAGCATGAATAGAACGAAAAAGAAGATCCTTACCGTTGAGGATCCGGTTGAATATCAAATAACTGGTATTAACCAGGTCCAGGTAAAGCCAAATATTGGGTTGTCATTTGCCCGGGTATTACGTTCAATGTTGAGACAGGCTCCGGATGTTATTATGGTTGGTGAAATCAGAGACCTGGAGACAGCTAGTATTTCTGTGCAATCAGCGCTTACCGGCCATTTGATCTTAAGTACACTGCATACAAATGATGCTTCAAGTGCAATCACCAGACTTGTGGATATGGGCGTTAAATCGTATCTTATCGCGGCTACTCTACATGCGGCATTGGCGCAAAGATTAATACGTTTACTCTGCCCTGATTGTAAGGAACCTTATAAAGCACCGAAAGATGAATTGCGGATTTTGGAATTGGAGAATAAAGGTATAGAGCGCACTCTTTACCGGGCAAAGGGTTGTAATCGATGTGCGCATACGGGTTATTTTGGCCGCACCGGTGTATTTGAGCTATTAGTTGTTAATGACGAGATTCGTCAGTTGACACATCAATATGTACCCAGTACTCAAATCAGGGAAAAAGCAAAGGCGTTGGGCATGATGACGTTAAAGGAGCATGCAATAGAGAAAGTATTAAGTGGCCTTACTACTTTTCAGGAATTAGTAAGAATCACACAGAGTGATGTTGATTAATTCGCAGACGGCCTTTAGATTAGAAAGTAATGATTTACCCCTTGCTTAAACACTTGAAAATTTTTTTAAAATTTTCTACGTAAGCTTCGGGATTAATTCGCACAGCGACTTATGTTCACTGGCGCTCCATAAGTCACGTGCTCATTAAAAGGGAGGAAAAGATGATTGAAATTGGAGATTTATTACAGCTCTGCGTTAAGCACTATGCTTCAGATATACATTTAACCGTTGGCAAACCACCGACCTTGAGACTGGATAGTGCCTTGATGCCGCTTAATTATAATCCTTTGACGCATGAAGAGACGGAAGCTCTTATGAAATCTATCACCAGTAATGAAAATCAGCGTCGGATTCAAGAAGTGGGTGGGGTTGATTTTGGATTTGCTTTTGAAAAAATAGCGCGGTTTCGTGTTTCTGTTTACAAGCAGAAAGGGCATTATGGTCTGGCCCTGCGTTTGATTCCCAACCGGTTGTTAAGCTTTGATGAAATCGGGCTGCCGCAGGTAATCAGAGAATTGCTATATCGGCCGCGCGGCCTTATTTTAGTTACCGGGCCAACGGGTAGCGGAAAAACAACTACTTTAGCGACAATGACGGATTTTATAAACACAGAAAGAGATTGTCATATAATTACGATTGAGGATCCGATTGAATATTATCATACGCATAAAAAAGGAATAATTACGCAGCGGGAGTTAGGAGTCGACGTGCCCAGTTTTAGTGAAGCTTTGATCAAAGGGCTGCGCCAGAATCCAGATGTGATTTTGGTTGGTGAAATGAGGGACCTGGCAACAATTGAAGCGGCAATCCTGGCTGCGGAAACCGGGCATTTGGTTATGGCTACTTTGCATACGACGAGTGCGGCTTCTACGGTGGATAGAATTATTGATGTTTTTCCGCCCAATCAACAGGAGCAAATAAGAACTCAGCTTTCTACTTCAATTTTGGCCGTACTATGTCAACAGTTGTTAGTTAAAGCTTCCGGGCGCGGTCGTATTGCCGCTTTTGAAGTTATGATTAGCACAGCGTCCATTCAAAATCTTATTCGTGAAAAGAAAACATTTAGAATAACATCTGATTTGCAAACTGGAGGTAAGCATGGGATGAGGCCCTTTGATACATCTTTGTTTGAGTTGTTTTCAAACGGGATAATTCGGGCTGAAGATGCTATTGCTAAAGCGTTCGACATAGAGCAAATGAAGGCAAAAGTTCAGGGCCGGTTATAATCGTAGAGAGGATATGAAGATTAATTTCAGGTTTAAAAGTATTGGCGACATTTTAAAAGAGCGTGGTCTTGTAACCCAGGAAGAACTGAAGGAAGGCTTGGAAAATCAGAAGGTCAGCGGTCTGCCCTTAGGGCAGATTTTGGTTAATTTAGGCTATATCACCGAAGAAGATCTGCTGAGAGTTATGGGTATTCAAGCGAAAATGGAAACTGTTGATTTGGAGCGGTTGCCGATTCCTAAAGATGTGCTTGATAAAATTCCGGGATCAATCGCCAGGCTTTATCATGTCGTGCCAATTGCCTTTGAACAAAATAGTCTTACGGTTGCGACGTCTGAGCCGTTAAACTTTAGTATTGTTGATGACTTGAGATTCATGCTTAATTGTAATATAAAAGGTAAGGTTGCCATGCCAACGAGTATCGCCAAAGTGATAAAGCGATATTACGGTAGTGAGACCGAGAGTGTGGATGAAATATTTTCGCAACTCAGTCAGAAAATTCCTGATTTGCTTGAAGAAAGTAAAAACATTGAAAACATCGAAGAAATGGCCTCACAACTTCCGATTGTTAAACTGATTAATCTTATTCTGCTTGAGGCGATCAGGAAGAAGGCTTCGGATATACATTTTGAACCTTTTCAAGATGACTTTAAGATTAGATACCGTTTGGATGGACTACTCTATGATATTGTTTGTCCGCCGAAGGCCTTGCATCTGGCAATTACTTCGCGGATTAAAGTTATGGCAAACTTAAATATTGCCGAAACACGCCTGCCCCAAGACGGCCGGATTTTTGTTAGAATCGACCGCCGCATGGTTGATTTGAGAGTTTCAACTTTACCGACAATCTTTGGCGAAAGTGTCGTAATTCGCATCCTGGATAAAGAAGTCGTTCAGCTTTCTTTAGATGAATTAGGTTTTGACGAAGGGATGGTAAGAAAAATTAAAGGCTTAATTAAAAAGCCTTATGGGATAATGTTAAGTACCGGACCTACGGGGTGTGGTAAAACTACGACCCAGTATTCTTGTCTAAGTGCGATAAACAAAATTGAGCATAAGATTATTACCGTCGAGGATCCGGTAGAGTTTGATTTGCCGGGATTGATTCAGGTTTCCATAAGGCCAAAAATAAATTTAACTTTTTCCGTTGCCTTGCGGCATATTCTACGCCAGGATCCGGATATAGTTATGGTTGGGGAAATTAGGGACACCGAGACAGTGCAAATGGCGATTCATGCTTCACTTACCGGACACCTTGTCTTTTCCACGCTCCATACCAACGATGCTCCCAGCGCGATTACCCGGCTTATTGATATGGGGGTGGAGCCGTTTTTGATTGCTTCGGCAGTCGAAGCAATTTTAGCGCAACGCCTAGTGCGGCTTATTTGTTCTAATTGTAAAGAAGAAGATATTCCGGCCGAGAAAGAATTAAAAGAGCTTAAGTTAACCGAAGAAGAGATAAAAGATAAAACGTTTTACAAAGGAAAAGGCTGCTCCTTATGTAATAATTCTGGATATAAAGGGCGGATCGCAATCTTTGAGCTGTTAGTTTTTGATGAAGATTTACGTTCGTTGATTTTAGATAAGGCCCCGGTTTCAAAATTGAGAAACCAGGCCGTAAAAAATGGTATGTCTACTTTGCGTGAAGACGGATTCTTGAAAGTTCTCGCGGGGAAGACGACTTTAGCGGAATTGATAAGCGTGACTTCGGGATACGTGTAATTAGTTCAAAGTTAAAAGTTAAAAATTTGAGGCAAGAGCAATGGCACAATTTCACTATACCGCAATCGATAAAGCCGGCAATGAAGTTCAGGCCGAGATCGAGGCATCTTCAGTAAATGAAGTCTTAAGTCAACTGCGCGAAAAGGGACTTTTTTCGGTCGAAGTTATCGCCGCTGATAAAAGAAAGGCTAAAGCCGGTCTTTTATTTTCGATTTTTGATGGGTTTAACTTATTTAACATCAAAGCGCAAAACATAAAACAGCAAGATCTGGTTATCTTTACCCGCCAACTTTCGGTATTACTTGATGCCGGGTTATCACTTGTGCGTGCTTTGAATACCCTACACAAACAAGCCCGGTTTGAGATGATGAGAAAAATAATTGGTGAGATTATTAATATGATTGAGTCAGGGAGAACATTGAGTGATGCTCTGGCGCAGTATCCAGCATCATTTTCAAATGTTTACATTAATATCGTCAGAGCTGGAGAGACCGGGGGAGCATTAGATGTGGTATTGAAGCGCTTAGCTGATTATTTAGAGCGCAATTTAAGACTGACCCAGCGGATACACTCGGCATTGATTTATCCGATACTTGTTCTTTGCGTTGCGGGTGGTATCCTGGGTTTTATAATCTCTTTTGTTATCCCGCGCTTTATGGAACTATTTGCCGATAGCGGTGTAAGTTTACCTTTTTTAACGGTGTTAGTTTTAAATGTCAGTAATTTTTTCCGCGTTCGCTGGTATATATTTGTAATCGGTATTGTTTCCCTGGTTGTGCTTTATAAAATATTTCTTCGCAACTATAAATTCAGATATTTTAAAGATCGAATAAAACTTAAGCTACCCGTTTTTGGCGTTCTTATCCAGAAAATAATTGCTTCTCGTTTTGCCCGCACTTTGTCAACGTTAATGAGTGGTGGTGTACATATACTGCAAGCCTTGGAATTGTCGAAAGAAGTGAGTGATAATGAAGTGATGGCTGAAGCAATAGATGCGGTCTATGATAGTGTGCGGGAAGGTGGTTTTATTGCCCGGGTGCTTGAGAACAGCAACGTTTTCCCCCAACTGATGATTGATATGGTTGCCGTCGGCGAGGAAAGCGGTTCTTTGGATAAGATGTTAGCAAAAGTGGCTGATACATACGAGGAGGAAGTTGAGATTACAACGAATACATTAACGGCACTTCTTGAGCCGGCTTTGATCATTGTAATGGGGGTTATTGTCGGGATTATTGTCCTATCTATGTTCCTGCCTATTATTACTCTAATTGATTCCTTAAGTTGATAATGAAATTATAGTTACAAAAATAAATCAATATTATTTTTGGGAGAAATAATATTGTCCGTGCATAAAATATTGCGAGTTTTGTTAAAATAGGGTATAATATAAAGGTCTTATTGGTTAGGACTTATTAAAAGCTCTTAATATAGTTATTACGGAAAAGGTTAACAAAGATTTAACTATTTAACAGGAGTAGTATGTCTACTTTAAAAAACAATTTATTTTTGGGGATTGACCTTGGTGCCCGGGCGGTAAAAATTGTCCTTTTGAGTAAAGAAAAAGGCGGGCGGTTAAGGTTGGTTAAGTCTGAGTATAATCAATATGAGACCGCGCTTAATTTTGATTCCCAACAGCAACGGGCAGTGTTGACGGATATATTAAAGAAGTTTTTGCGTAAAGAAAAGGATTTAAGAAACGCCAAAATCGGGATATCAATTGCCGGCCAAGCCGCCTTTGTCCGCTTAGTAAAAATTCCGCTTACAACGCCCAAAAATTTACATAAAATTATTCGATACGAAACACAACAGCAGATACCGTTTCCGATTAAGGATGTCGTTTGGGATTTTCAGATTTACAGCCGGCATAAAAAGGAGCTCAGTGTGCTTTTGGTGGCGATAAAGAAAGAACTAGTTGAGTCTATCCTTAAGGTTATCGACGATTCTTTAATCGATGTCGAATACATTGATGTAAGTAATTTGGCTCTTTATAATTGTTTGCAATATTTTTTTCGTGATTTGGAAAAAACTCTGATTTTAGATTTGGGCGCAAAAACAACCAATATTATTGTTGTTGGCGCGGAAAAAATTTGGACGAGAAGCTTGCCCTTCGGCGGGGAAGATATAACCGAGGCGATTGCCCGCAAGCTGAATGTTACGAGAGAAGAAGCCGAGCAGCTTAAAAAAGAAAAGGGCAACGTATTGATGCTGTATTACGGTAAAGAGCGTTCCGCCTCAGAGCAGGAACAAAAAGTAGCGGAAATAATAACCAGTGTCTTGACCGATTTGACCAATGAGATCGTAAAAACGTTAAATTTTTATAAATCACAGCATGAGATGGATATGGATTTTCGCAAGGCATTAATAACCGGAGGCGTAAGCAAGACGCCAAATATAGATAAATTTTTTGAAAATAGTTTAGCGATTCCAACCCAGATAATAGATTATTTTAGTTTTTTAAGTGTTCATCCCAAGGTCGATATGCAAACAAATGAATTCCTAGGTACGGCGCTTGGCTTAGCTTTAAGAGGGGCGGGCCGTTCGGTTTTAAATATTGATCTTTTGCCGCCGGAGCGGATGCGGATTAAAAATTTTAGAAAGAAAAGACCATTTATTATTTTTTCATCTGTATTTTTGTTTTTAATTTTATTAAGTTTCGGTTCCGCTGTGCTTAATCAATATTTCTTATCAAAAAGATACCTTAATGCCCTGAAGAGCGAGGTTTCTAAATATGAGAAAATCAAGGGCCCCCTTGATCGATTGGAGGCTGACGTTTTAGCTTACGAGAACAAGTTGAAAACTATAGCCGAGGCATTGAATAAGAAATATACCGGGGTTTTAGTGCTTGATAATATTGTCGGATCCGTGCCGAAGTCGATATGGCTTGAAGAGTTAAATATTGATTTGGACGGCAGGTATATATTCCTGCAGGGCCGCTGCCAGGCTGATTTGAATGAAATTGGCTTATTTCAGGATGCTTTGCAGGAAAAAGATATTTTCCAAAGTGTCCAGATCAAGACGGTCGGCAAAGATGATGCTGGTAAAATAACTTTTTCGCTTAAAATCAAGCTAATATAAAAAGAGATGGATAAATTATTTATAAAAAAATTCAAGAATACCTTTATCGCGATCGCTCTGCTGTGTATTGCTTCGCTGCTAATGATTTTGGCGACAATAATTATTTTATTTGCAAACACCAAATTGAATTCTCAAATTAGGATTGAGGAAAAAAAGTTAAAAGGTTATAAAGATATCTATCAGCTGGTTACGGATAGAACAATTAAGGAGAGGGAATCTATCAAGGCAGATTTAAAGAAGAAATATATTGATTTTATAGCTCTTTTTTCTTCAAAAGGATCGGCGTCAGCGGCGCCGGTAACCTCGCTCATATTTAAGCAATACCTTTTTGATCTCCAGGATAGATTAAAAGAGAAGGCAGGGCGCAAAAAAATTCCGCTGCCGGAATCTTTGGGTTTTAAAAAATATGAGTTAAATGTGCCGGATGTCTCCCAAGCCCAGGTGTTGATTAGAGAGTTATCTATGGCGGAAGAGATCATCAGCTTGCTTTTGGATAGCCAGATAATAAGACTAGTGGCGGTAGAATTTTCGGCGGAGCCTGGAAATCTGAAATCAGAGGCAAAGTTAAATCGCGAGATACTATTTAAGTCATTTACAATCGATTTAACTGTGGAAGCAGATTTTGTCAGTTTAAAAGAATTTTTAACGGACTTGTCGCAAAAGGAAAGTGTTTATATTGTCAAAAATGTAACGATAAAGAAAAAAATTCCAGATACCGGGAATCTTTTGATTGATATTAAAATAGATTATATTGAAATTTAAAATATCTCAAGATACGTGTGTTAACCATCGGGCAATGGAATTTTAGTAAAAAAACCGGATTAAAAAATGAAGGTAATTTATAAAAATTGGGAAAAAGCTATTTTCTTTACATTGATTGGCGGGTTATTAGTGATCATGCTTTTCTGCATTAGGAAAGGAGCAGATTACAAACGCCATATTTCACGAAGAATAGCTGGTTTAGCGCAGGGCGAAGTTAATCGGCATCGCTGGTTGATCCCTGGGGAAGGCGATTATGAGAGTTTCCTGGAAAAAATAAAGAAAGGTCCGGCGGTTTTTTACTTAAGCAAATCAGGACGAAATATTTTTACAACGTTTGGAAAGGAATCAGGTTATGAATCAGTGCGGCCCGGAACATCTGCTTTTAAAATATTTGAGATTGACTATAAACCTTTAGAGATCGAATACCGAGGCCGAATTGTTTTTGGTAATGGCCGAATTGTTGCGCAGGTGAGTTTTCATAATCGGACTTATCTCGTCGGTGTTGGGGCAAAGGTTGCTCGCTATAAAGTAACACATCTGGATAAAGATTATATAAAACTGCAAAGCGATAAGGCAGAAGTTATCAAAATTGGCTATCAAAAGAAAACCTATAGCGAAGAATTAATGGCTAAGGTGAAAGAGCTTAATTCACAACGGATACTCCAAGTCAGCGAAGGGAGTGAGTTTTTTGGCGGCAAGGTGCTTGACATTGATAAAGATTATGTGTTAGTATCTAAGCAGGGACAGCTAATTAGGTTAGAGAAAGGAATGGTGTACAAATGAGGCGTTTTATTGTCTATCCTGTCCTCTTGGCCTTACTATTGGGCTTATCTGATATTGTATTTTCCCAAAGCCAGTCGAATTACTTCGATCAAGAACAAGCATTGACCATTGCTCATGAAATCGTTAAACAAAAAGCGATTGTTGCCGAGAGCGATTTAGATAACTTGAGTGTGCAGATTCCCGATCTTATTGACGAAGGACATATGCATTGGGCCGATCTGGAGTTTGATCAGGCGAAAGAAAAATTTGAACAAGCGCTTAGATTACAGCCAAATGATCCGGCAATAGCCACTCTTATCTATAGCGTTGAGTTGGCAGGGCTAAAGTTCAAAAGACGCCAGGCCGAGATGGAAAAGCAGATTATTCAGGAAAAGAGAATGCTGGAAACCGAGAAGGCTTGGCTTGCACAAGAACCGACCGAGACGCAAGGGGTTGCGAAGAGAATAAAGCCTGTTTCAGATAAGCTGAAAGCAAAGGCCGCGGCAAAGGTCCTCAGTCTGGATTTCAGTAATGCTCAGCTTAGAAAAGTGTTTGAATACTTATCTAAAACGAGTGGAATTAATATTGTTATCGATGAAGCCGCGGTAGCTAATGCGGGAAATATCAGTATCCATTTAAACAATGTAACTCTATTGCAGGCATTAGAGTCGATTTTTAGAACTAAGGGGCTCGGTTTTCGTTTTGAGGATAATTTTGTCTGGATAAGTACCAAAGAGAATATAAAGAATGAAAGTTTGGTTACGCGTATCTATCACCTTTCTCAAGGGTTGGCAACTTTTACCACCTTTACTACTTTTGATACAGTGACCATTGGTTCTGTTTGGAGCGATAACAAAGTAGTGCTGGGAAAGGATGATGAGAGCAATTCCAAAGAAGCATCGCCGACAAGAAGTGTCACCACATTTGAGGGTGTAAAAATTGGCGGTTCTAGTGGGGTCGCGGGGAAGATAACAATAACGATCAGAGAAGTTTTAAGGGAAATTATCGATTGGCCGGAAGGTAGCAGTATCTTTCTGGATAATCGCACAAGCACCCTTATTGTGCGTAATACCCCAAGCAATCTGGCAATCATTGAACAGGCGCTTGAGGTCCTCGATGTCAATCCTCCTCAGGTTATGATCGAAGCGAGATTTGTGGAAATTGGTGAACATGACTTATTATCGTTAGGGCTTAAACTAAGTCCTGAAATCTCAGCTACCGGAGCTGCGTCCCCAACCACATATCCGTTTAATAAAGACCAGAATACAAAATATGCGTCGGCCTTTCCGACGACAACGGCGGCGGATTTCACTTTTGGGCGATTAGATTTTTCTCAATTTCAAGCCGTAATTTCAGCGATCGAGCAGAACAAAAATAGCAATACTCTTTCTTCACCAAAAATTACCACGATTAGCGGACAAGAAGCGATTATCAAGATTGTAAAAGAATACCGCTATCCGACAAAATATGATATCCAAACATTTACAATCGTCGATACCGATGGCGTTGAGCGAACCGAATCTTTCCCGGTGCCGGCAGATTTCAAGACCAGAGATATCGGCATTATCTTGAAAGTTACGCCTAATGTCGGGGCGGACAGAAAGACCATAAATCTGACCCTTGTCCCGGAAGTTAGTGAGTTTGATATCGACAATGATATGTTTAATTATGGAACAGACGATAATCCCTACTTACAGCCGTTTTTTAATGTGCGAAATGCGACAGCAAGTATTATCGTAAATAATAATGATACGGTAGTGATGGGCGGATTGATGCGCGAAGTCGTCGAACATACTGTCGATCGCGTGCCGATTCTTGGGCGTTTTCCGATCATTGGAAATTTATTCAGCCGTAAATATGATAGTAAACAAAAGAGAAATCTTTTGATATTTGTTACGGCCCGTATTATTGCGCCAACTGGCCAGACAGTGCAAGCAAAGTAGCTTGTCGGTAGTGTTCTCGAAATAAAAACCTCATGAAGGGGCTCACACCATTATATAGCAATCAAATCCCAAATTAACTTACAAATTTTTAACTTAAATCTTTTCTGATCAATGCAGAGAAAAAAATTATATCTTGTCGACGGAAATTCCCATTGTTATCGTGCTTATTATGCGCTGGGAAATTTGAGTACATCGCGGGGGCGGCCTTCGGGTGCGATCTATGGCGTTGTGAATATGCTCAATAAGTTAAGAGAACAGATGCACCCGGATTACTTGGCAGTTTGTTTTGATTTGAAAGATCCGACCTTCCGGCACAAGATGTTTAAAGATTATAAGGTCCACCGTAAACCAATGCCGGATGATCTGCAATCTCAAATAGAGACGATTAAAGAGGTGATTTTGGCCTATGGCATACAGATTTTTGAATGTTCCGGTTATGAGGCCGATGATATTATGGCGACCCTGGCGCTTAAGCTAAAAAGTCGGGTGGATGTATATATTGTAAGTAATGATAAAGATATGTTGCAACTGGTGGATAAATATGTTAAAATTTATCAGCCTCAAAAAGAGAGAGAAATTTTCGATGAGGAAGCGGTTTTTGAACGTTACAAAGTTAAACCCAGCCAAATTGCTGACCTTTTAGCCTTAGCCGGAGATAGTACGGATAATATTCTAGGCATACCGGGTATCGGACCAAAGACAGCGGCAGATTTAATCGGAAGGTTTGGAAGCTTAGAGAAAATCCTAGAGAATATAGATCAGATTTCTCAAGAAAAAAGAAGAAATCTCCTGATCCAGTTTTCTGAGCAAGCCCGGTTGAGTAAAAAATTAGCCTGCCTTGAAGTATCAGTACCGGTTAAAATAGATTTAGGCCAGTTAAAAATAGCTAGTGAAGACAGGGAAAAATTAAAAAGAATTTTTCAAGAATTTGAATTTAAGAATCTCCTGCGATCTTTATTGGCTAAAGATCCAGCGGTTTTAGGTGATATTTCAATAACAACGATTGATTGCCAAAGCAAATTATCTGCCTTTAGTGGCACGCTGGAAAAATTAAAAGAATTATCAATCAATATTACGGCGGATAAAGATGGAAGTCGTAATATTTTAAAGTTGCAGATAGGTAAAAACAAGAAAGAAATCATTGAAATTGTTATTGGTAACAAGTTATCGGTTAAGGAGTTAAAACAGATTCTTGAGCCGGTTTTTAATAATCCTAATATTTTAAAAATCGGTTATGACTTAAAAAAAGACGCTGTTCTACTGCGAAATATTGGTCTTCATCTTGAAGGGCCGTTCTTTGATATCATGGTTGCGGCTTATTTGCTTGAACCGGGCCGGGGAACACTTAAATTTGAAGATATTGCGGATCATTATCTTGGTCGAGGAGTAGCGGTAAAAAGTGAAGTTGCCGAACAGCTAAATATTAAAGACGTACTCGCTAATGAACTTCAGAGTAAAGGTCTGCATGATTTGTTTTATTCGGTAGAGATGCCTTTAGCGGGAGTGTTGGCGGCGATGGAATTTGAGGGGATAAAGGTTGATCGGGAACTGCTGCTGACGATGGCCAAACAGACAGCTAAAAAATTGATAGAACTGACCGCGCGGATTTATAAAGTGAGTGGCTGCCATTTTAATATTAATTCTTCTAAACAGTTAAGTGAAATTCTTTTTAAACAATTAAAATTACCGGTTATCAAGCGGGGAAAAACCGGGCCTTCAACCGATGTTGAAGTCTTGATGCGTTTGTCAAATGAGCATGCTTTGCCGGCAATCATTTTAGAATATCGTGAGCTGGCAAAGTTAAAGTCAACCTATCTTGATGGGTTGCTTGAGCTGATAAGTCAAAAAACTCAAAAACTATATACCTCGTTTAACCAAACTGTTACGGCAACCGGACGCTTGAGTTCGAGTTCTCCAAATTTACAAAATATACCGATTAGAACCGAAGCCGGCCGGCAAATTCGTGCGGCCTTTATTGCCCGGACCCAAAGCTGGCAGCTGGTTTGCGCTGATTATTCACAGATTGAGTTACGTGTTTTGGCACATCTTTCAAAGGACAAACAATTAAGCTCAGCTTTTAAGCAGGATTTAGATGTGCATGCCTTTACCGCATCTTTAATCTTTGGCGTTGATAAAAAAATAGTGAGCAAAAAAATGCGGGATCTGGCAAAACGGGTTAATTTCGGCATTATTTATGGCATCGGGGCTTATGGTTTGGCCAAGGATATTGGCGTTTCTCAAGATGAAGCTAAAAAATTTATTGATGAATACTTCCAGCGTTATCCGCAGGTAAAGGTATATTTGCAAGCGCAGATTAAAAAAGCGGAAAGTAAAGGGTATATAACAACATTGCTTAACCGCCGTCGTTATATTCCGCAGATTAATTCCGGGGATCTCCGCCAGCGGGCTTTTGCCCAGCGGATAGCGATGAATACACCGATTCAAGGAACAGCTGCGGATTTGATTAAAGTAGCGATGGTGAATATTTATCGGGCGTTTAAGAAGGAAGGGTTAAAAGCAGCCATGGTTTTGCAGGTTCATGATGAACTTGTTTTTGATGTTCCGCAGGAGGAGCTGAAAAGGGTAAAAAAAATAGTTAAAGATATAATGGAAAATGTTTTAAAATTAGCGGTGCCGATCAAGGTCAGTTTAAAAACTGGGATAAATTGGCGGGATGTCAAATGAAGACCAAATTTACGTAGCAAAGTGACGTAAATTTGTTGGCTGAATTTGACCCCCACACCAATTTTATACGGTGATGTAAAGGTGGGCGAAGTAGAATTTATAGTAAAGTTGATGAATATATTACACCAAAGTAAGTTTTAAAATTGGTGTGGGGGTTCAATTCGTATAGTGACTTACGTTCACTGTCGTTCCGTAAGCCACGTACTCATTGAAGAGGAGATCAAATGAAAATATTATTTTGTTCTTCAGAAGTAGTACCGTTTGCAAAAACCGGTGGGCTTGCTGATGTGGCGGGCACATTACCGCTGGCCTTGGAAGAATTAGGATTAGAGATCAAAATAGTTTTACCGCATTATGCCGGCATAGATGCAAAGAAGTTTAAACTAAAAAGTTTGGACAAAAAGGCCTCTGTTGCAAAGATCGGAAAAAATATCGAAGTTTATTTTATAAAAAATAAAAAATATTTTGGCCGCGATGGGCTCTATCAGGATAAAGGCGTAGATTTTCCGGATAATCTTGAACGGTTTACCTTTTATTGCTCTAGTGTGCTTAAATTGATAAAAGCCATAAAGTTTAAGCCGGATATTATCCACTGTAATGACTGGCAGACGGCCTTAATCCCCGTTTATTTAAAGACCTTATATAAAAATGACTCCTTTTATGAAAAGATAAAGACTGTTTTTACGATTCATAATCTGGGATATCAGGGGCTTTTCCCCGGAAAACAATTTTCGCTAACCGGACTTGACGAGAATTTATTTACGATCGATGGTTTGGAATTCTACGGGAAGGTAAGTATTCTAAAAGGGGGGCTTTTATTTTCGGATAAAATTACTACCGTAAGCCCAACTTATGCCGAAGAGATGCAAACTTTGGAATTTGGTTGCGGCTTGGAAGGAGTATTGCAAAAAAGGAAAACTGATCTTTCCGGCATTTTAAACGGTATAAATTATGCGGAGTGGGATCCGCGGACAAATAAATCGCTAGTTAGAAATTATGGCTTTGAAGATATTGAAGGTAAGTATGAAAATAAAGCAGATTTGCAGCAGGTCGGCGGACTGACGGTTGATAAAAATACACCACTTTTAGGAATGATTACCCGACTAGCTGATCAGAAAGGACTGGATATCTTTACGGAAGTTATTGACCAGATATGTGCGTTGCCGTTACAATTCATCCTTTTAGGAACCGGTGATCCGCGCTATCACACTATTTTTGAGAAAGTAGCCAAAAAATATAAAAATGTTTCTGTCCACCTAAAATTCGACCCGGTTTTGGCCTACAAGATTTATGCCGGTTCGGATATGTTTATGATGCCTTCCTATTACGAGCCTTGCGGGTTAGGACAGATTATAAGTTTTAATTTTGGGACGATTCCTATTGTTCGCCGGACCGGAGGACTTGCTGATACCGTGGTTGATTATGAGCAAATGAACGGAACAGGTAATGGTTTTGTTTTTTCAACCTATGATGCTAAAAGTTTATTGAAGACGATAAAACGGGCACTTAATGTTTATAAAGACACTAAAATCTGGAAAAGCTTAATCTCCAGGGCCATGAAATCTGATTTCTCTTGGGAGCAATCGGCGCGGAAGTATTTGAAGTTGTATGAGAAATTAGTTCGGCAGTTTCAATATTGTTAATATCTTTAATATTGTTATGTTTGTTAGGTTCGTTAGGTTTGTTTGGACTAAACGTGAATTTGAATATGTTAAAAGTAGGTATTACCGGTGGCTTGGCCAGCGGCAAGACGAGTGTGGCTAAGATTTTTGAACGTTTGGGCGCCGTAATTTTGGATGCTGATAAAATTGCCCACCGGGGAATCTATAAAAATTCTCCCATTTTTAAGAGAATCGTCAAAAAATTCGGCAAATCAATTTTGAATTTAAACCAGTCGATAAATAGAAAAAAATTGGCAGCTTTGGCTTTTAAAAACAAAAGAAATCAACGTCAGTTGTGTTCTTTGATTCATCCCTGGGTATTAACTCAAATCAGAAAGCGGGCAAATAAATACCGCAAGTTAAAGTCGGTAAAAGTTCTAATTATCGACGCTGCTTTACTTATCGAATCCGGACTTTACAAAGAAATGGATGTTAATATCGTGGTAAAGTCAACCCCAGCGCAACAAATAAAAAGAGCAGCAAGAAGAGATGAGGTGTATATTTTCCAAGCCAAGCAAAGAATGCAGTTTCAAATGCCTTTGCCTGAAAAAATTAAGTATGCAGATTGTGTTATTGATAATTGTGGCAGCATGAAGCGAACCGAAAGACAGGTTAAAAAAATTTGGAAAACTTTTTAAACGCGGTCCAGGCTTATGTCTTAGAGCGAAAGTGAGCCCGGGCCAAATGGAGGGTGTTTTATGAGGGTAAAACAGGATAAGGAAAGAAGACAAAGGCCGGAAAGAAATCAAACTTATGCGAAGCCGGTTACGGATAATAAGCGGGCAAATTTTGATCATCAGCGAGATCACAAGATGGTAAAGGAGGAAAGAAGCATGGATATTGGCGTATTGAAAAAGATGAGTGGAGCCAATTTAGGTAAAGTGGCTAGGGATTTAAAAATTGCTGGTGCGAGCGGGTTGAAGAAAACGGATTTGATATTTAAAATTTTGCAGGCCCAGGCAGAAAAAGAGGGAAATATGTTCGGGGAAGGGATCTTAGAGATTCTCCCGGATGGATTTGGATTTTTGCGTAGCCCCAATTATAATTATTTGCCTTGTCCGGACGATATCTATATTTCGCCCAGTCAAATCAGGAAGTTTGACTTAAAAACAGGAGATACGGTTAGCGGTCAAATCCGTCCGCCCAAGGAAGGGGAACGTTACTTTGCTCTTTTGAAAGTGGAAGCGGTTAATTTTGAATCACCGGAAAAGTCAAAAGATAAAATTTTGTTTGATAATCTTACTCCGCTATATCCGAATGAACGGTTTTTACTGGAGACGACTCCGACAGAAGTATCGATGCGCATTATGGATTTGTTAACCCCGATCGGAAAGGGACAACGCGGAATGATCGTCGCTCCGCCGTATAGCGGAAAGACGGTATTGTTGCAAAAGATTGCAAATAGTATAACGACTAATAATGAAAATGTAATTCTTATTGTTCTTTTGATTGATGAACGGCCGGAAGAGGTTACCGATATGCAACGCTCGGTAAAAGGAGAGGTAATTAGTTCCACTTTTGATGAACCGCCGGAACGTCATGTTCAGGTCGCCGAGATTGTTTTGGAGAAGGCAAAAAGATTGGTTGAAAGCCGGAGAGATGTAGTTATTCTTTTAGATAGTATTACGAGATTAGCCAGAGCCCATAATGCCGTCGTGCCCCATTCCGGTAAAATTTTATCAGGTGGTATTGATTCTACAGCTTTGCAAAAACCAAAACGGTTTTTTGGTGCGGCCCGCAATATCGAAGAAGGTGGTTCCCTTACCATCCTGGCTACCGCTTTAATTGACACCGGCAGCCGTATGGATGAGGTTATTTTTGAAGAATTTAAAGGTACTGGCAACATGGAACTTCAACTTGATCGCAATCTATTTCAAAGACGTATTTATCCGGCGATAGATATAAAGCGTTCAAATACACGTAAGGAAGAACTTTTACTTGATCCCGAGGAGTTGAAACGAATTTGGATGTTACGCAAAGCCCTGAATGAGTTAAGTAGTGTGGAAGCGATGGAGCTTTTGATCGGGAAACTTTCCAAAGTAAAAACCAACGCTGAATTTTTAATGGCTCTTTCTTTAGGCGGAGAAAAGTAGTCAAATGAAGACATAACTTAGCGAACAGTAGTGAAGCTAAGTTATCTGTCTGAATTTGACCCCCACACCAATTTAACACGGTAATGTGGGGTGGGCGAGGTAGAGTTTATAGTAAAGTTGATGAATATATCATACCAAAGTAAGTTGT
>SDBU01000078.1_pt1 | contig 123046 bp, 221 predicted proteins | sample 2277071 | NCBI WGS metagenome assembly SDBU01 (sample SAMN10397929, study PRJNA504765) | marine sediment metagenome | isolation source: marine sediment core GS08_GC12, 126 cmbsf | place: Arctic Ocean: Gakkel Ridge, Loki's castle | collected 2008
TCAAATTTATTAAGTTCCTTTGCCACACAACCCCCTACTGAAATGTAAACGTGGCCTTTGCTAAAACATCTATCCCAGTATATTTCAAATATTCAAACCACAATGAGTCTATGCCAGTTGTTGAAGGCGGTCCCCAAGTCGTTCTCTCAGTGTAATCCACAAGATGTATCCTAAAGAAAGCCTCGTCAGTTGAATTTACTGGCACTTTGCTAAAATCGGACAGCGCATCAATTGTCAATTCACTGGGATCGGGCGAGCCAACTGTAGAGGGAAATGACTCTCCTGTTTCTGTCCCCCATGTGGTTCCGGGATCTGTGTCCAATAATTCAAATAGAGAGAGTATCGGCTGCCCATCTATCTCATCTCCGGTATCGAATAGCTCATCTGTCTCCTCTACTGCTTCCCCATCTCCATCGAAAGCCGTCACGCCAGACAGAACCACCCTCGCTTCTTCATACACAAGAGTAGTCCCAATATTAGGCACACTCTCAAACGATAGCTCTCCCTTACCCTTCCAAAGATAAACGGTAACAGTCCACAAAGGCAAACCAACCAACTCAGCTTCGTCACCTGCACCTCTAATGCCTGTCCTATCTTCTCCTGAAACAAATACAGGTGTGTCAGCATTCGCAATGGAAAAGGCAGACGCCCTAGTATCCTCCCAACTTGTATCGTGCTGTGTATCTGTACCAATCTTCTCAAGGAACCCGACCGATCCGGCAAGTCTTATGTATCTTAACAGGTTTATCACATCATGCAACTCATTTATGTGGTCTTTTACGATAATATCTTTTTTCTGCAAATCTCCAAAGGTGAGTCCACCGGGAAGACCGAGCGGGATTCTAATCCAATCAGTTCTTGGTCGTCCAGATGCCTCTGTCAGTGCTGTTGTGAGTGTGTATGCTTCTCTATCCGGGTACTGCAATATCCTGTAATACCTCGGAATGACGCTCTCAAGAACCGATCTCCAATTGTTCAAAAGCTCAAATATTTCCAAATCCCCCTTTGCTGGCGAAGCTGTGAGACCGGACACGTCTATGCCAACAGCATCTGCACGCTCTACAATAGCATCGTGCAGTTCAGCCATCTGCTCGAAGGTCTTAACTTCTTTGTCCAATACCGGCAACTCGGACCAAGCCATACTACGCGCCACTCCACCAACGGTCAAACATGCTATGAGGAACATCAGTCCAGAAGAAGAAAAAGTCTCTGAGAGGGTCTTTTTGGTGGTGGAAGTTAATGAACACCTTTTGGCCTACTTCTGGTGCAGTGTCCCATCTCACCCTATACCTCCCAACAGCGGTGCCCTGACCCTCTGTGTCGGCCACACCATTTGGCAACGTAGGTGAATCTACATAAACTACAAAACTTATCTTGTCCGATGTAGTGGCTGTGTCAACATCACTTACAGAAGCATCCACCTTTCCAAGAGCATCAGGAATGGCCACCTTCAATATATTGCCATCCACATCTTCCACGGAAAAGAAAACGCTGAATGGTATAGGCTTTCCTGCGCTGGATTCGCTGTATGAAACTGTAGTCCCATCTCCAGTCCCTATCTGTAATTTAACATTGGCAGTGGCAGGATCGCTTGTAGGAGGTGTTGCTGCCAACTCCTCCAAACCAATACCAGCACCTCCATCAAACATACGAACCACCACATAGTCCCCGGTAGACAGTGACGGATGTAATTTCTCTGAGAGCCTGTGAGTGAATATTGAAGCTGGTGTTGTCGCGGCAGTAATAGCATACCTAGGCCGGATCGTGTATGTATCCCCCCCTTCAGAAACCCTTTGGAACCTTAGAATTTGATGATACGTCCATTCAGGAATGTTACTAGCAACTGGTCCGACTGGAAGACCTAGAGGAACGGATGCCGCACCAAATGCCTTCCTTTCAAAAGACATGTCCGCCCACTTTGTAGGATCTAGATCTGGATCTTTTGAGGGGGCGGGGTTTGGTTCACCAGTAGTAGGAAAAACAAAGGATGCAGTTCCGGGAGCCTCCCCCTCTATTCCAGACAAGGCTTCCCGCAGAGGCCACAAAATATCCACATACACAAGCATTGCATCTTCATCGCCAGACTCGCCCTGCTTTATTTCCGCCACCTGCGCTAAGAACATCTCAGGCGGGGATTGAGGATTAAACCCAATCTTCTGCTTAGTTATTGGAGAGGATAAGATATTCTGCTCAAGGACATTTGTAAAACTCGGAGATGCTGCAAGTGCCTCCTCCATAAGGAAAGGAGTGATCGGACCTACTCCCGGTCCCGGACTTGGTGCTGGAACAACCTGTACACTGGAAGCCTGACACGCTGCTTGACATGATGAAACGCACGTAGGAGTAAAGTCTATCTCATCCACACCAAATACTGCGTTCTCTTCAAAAATACCTACAATACGAGAACCTGTTTGGTCGTCTTTAATGATCGGGAACGATTCAGCTATATCCACTTCCTCACAATTAAGACGTAACAAAACGTGTATAGGCACCACATCCCTAATTAGCGGATCCAGCAACACTCCCTCAGAAGGTGTTAGAAACGAAGGAGCGCCGCCCACATTCTTATATATGTCATATCTAGCTGCCTTAATCGTGTGGCCGTAATCCCTTGTTCTGCTGTAGTCGCACACCTCATTTGGTATTGTCTTCCACAACTCCCAAAGCTGCCACTTCTCCTCCTCAAGCCACAGAAACTGCTTGCGGTTGCTTCCATGGGTACCCTTACCTTTGTAGAAGTATATGAGAGAAGATATCAACCACCGCCTGAACTTATCGTCAAACTCTTCCCCAATAGGCATACCAAGCATAAGAGAAATTGGAATGAGATATTTGGGGTCTGAAACATCTAGGTCTATTATATCTGCAAGCTCTTCTATTTCGGTACAGGTCTCATTAATCGTATCGTCTAGTGCCTCAAAAACCTTCTCCAGATTACCCTTAGAGACCCCATCCGAGGACGAGTCCAAACTGTCTCTTATGCGAATAATCTCAGGTAGGAACCTAAATAGCTGAAGCCCTGCCACTTACCTTTTCGCCTTTCTCTTTTTGAGCGGTGCGAGAGACCCCTTCACACCACGAACTTTCTTAGCATCCTCAGGAACAGTCTTCAGATAAAGTGACCCCTTCTTATTAAATAGAAGCACGTCACCTTCTGGAAGACCTAGTGAAGTAGCCACCGCATTCAGAGTGTCCTTCTGTCTCTGCTGGGCGGCGTTGACTCTTTGCACACTCTCCATAACTAGATTAGCTGCTGCCTGTGGTAACTTGACTTCAGCAATCTTACTCACATCTTCTTTCTTAGGCTTGAGTGCCACAACCCTTTTCTTCTTACTCATCACCACTCCTCCTCGCGTAATGGGCTTCTAAATGAGCCACACAAGTATCCACCAGACGCCTCTTCATTGCCAAGGACAGGTTCTGAAAATCCTGCTCGGCCGACAGGATCTCTCCGGTATCTGTCTGATAGGTAACCAGCACCTCAAATAGTTTAAGACTCCGTACGGTATCACGTGTTATCGGAGTTGTCAATGTACGTTCTGTTTCGTCTGCCACTATTGTCTCCTCTATGCTGCTGCCGCACCTTTCAATACGCTATCCAGGTGTGTTCGCTCCTCCGCAACCAATACCCGACTCCACAAGCCAACCCTGGCAATACGGCCGTCGTAGAAATTCTCCGCCGTTCCAGAATTAGGATTCGCGCCGACTTGTAACTCAGCGGTGCTGTTGTGTATAGCGGTCGTCCTCGCTGTTGTTGCTTCCGTGACATCATTATGATAAAGATGAATGTTGCTTCCATCATAATCACAAACGAATCTATGCCACGTGCTAGTTGCCAATGTAGTAACCCACGCCGCATTCACGAAAGTTCCGCTGCCTAGCGTAGTAGTCAGGAACCGTACCTCCTGTGTGCCCCCATTATTATATAGCTGGAGGAGATACGACCTCTGATTTGCTCCGGCATCGTATTGGCCGAAAATAGAATATTGGTCTCCGGAACTGACGGGCAGGGTTGGTGTGAATAGCGAAACGCAGAACGTAAAATTGCCTGTCAACTCGAAATCTGCATGGTCGGCAACACTTAAATATTCACTATTCGCCGGGACAAACAATCCGGCCCCTGAGCCTACGTCTGGGCCGCCGGCAGTCAAGACCGTATTGTTGTCGGTGAATTGATGCTTGAAGTGATGATCCTCCCGCGCACCGGACTCCTCGGATAAGTCCCAGTAGTCGATCAGTTCGTCATGCAGACTTCCCAAGCGACCTCGCCTAGTCAGGTCAGTCTCACCTGGTAAATGGCTCATGGTAAGTCCTCCGCAGGATTGGGCGGAGCAAGTCTCGCAACCTCCGCATCCATTGCCGCCCGAATCGTCTTCACGCAGCGTGGGCAAAGATCATCTGCGCTGGCACGTATAATGGTCGGCTTCCATGGAGAACCTGTCTCCAGCCGGAAGCGGCCTACGTTTTCAATGGTCACTGAGTCGCCACAAACGTCACACGTTATGATCATCATAATGTCACGCTCCAATCTGTTCCATCGGAAGTATACCCCTCACTGTCCATGCTCTTGAGAGTCCGGTTTGACGCAGACCCATCGATGTTATTCCCATTCGGATCAACCGTGACCTTCTTGTTGGCAGCCCCGATGTTCTTTATTATGTAAGTCTCCCCATTGACCGCTGACGCCGGGAGGGTCGCCGTTAGAGCCCCTAATGTAGTGTCCATGAAGACAAAAAAGTCTGCGGTCGTTATTGTATGAGCCGACGTATATTTATTAACCTCGAAGGTAATCCCGGCCGTGAAGAGAGCCCCGCCGGCCCATTTCAACCCTGTTGCTTCCGCGCTATCAGCAGTAAGCATTTGTCCGTCCGTCCCGACAGCGAGACGAGCTATGACATCCGCTGCGGTCGCTGCGAGGATATCCCCTTTCGCATCAGCCAGTGTATCCAGCAGACATTCATTTGCGATATCCACGCCATCAACAAGGCCGTCCTTCAGCAGGACGCCTTCAGCAGTGATGCCAGCGTCGAGCGTACTCTCGGCCATTGTGTCTACAAAAAACGTGTTAGTTCCCATATCCACAGCGACATTGAAGGTGAAGTCGGGCGTCGAGGATATCGTGTAGACAGTTGTTCCAGCCTCCAACTTGCCGAGCACACCCGTGTTAGCCGCAAATATCCACGGGTCTCCAGAGAGAGAGTTGTCAATGCCGGATGAATAATTCTGTCCGCCCGTCAATAGGTATTGCATCGAGCAGTCGCCTGAACTGTCCTGGTCGATTGTGAAGAACGGAGTGGTCGAGCCAGAGTTTCCGCGAAGATGGAGAGCATAGCCGGGAGGAATTGCGGTCGTTGTACCAATTCCAATATTCCGTCCCACAACGCGCATCATTAATCCCGGAACAAAACCCCCTCCCGAACCTGTGCCTATAGAAAGAATATCAAGAGCAGAATTATCTATTATCATGCTGAAACTTTGCCCACCCGCAGAAAGTTCTAATCCCGCATCGCCTGTCCCTGCTTGATCTATTTTAATTTGTGGCACTAGAAAAGTATCACTTACAGAAACAAGTAATGACTCAACAGAACTAATTGCACTATCCTCAAAATGAACACCCTCTACAGCCATTCCATTATTAAGAGTTCGTTCGTTCATTGTATCAACAAGTATTGTGTCTGCTTCAAATGGAACTCCGGCGTCTAAAAGAAGTTCTTTATCGCCTGTATTAGAGTGCAAAAAGAATTCCTTGCCTACAGTACCAACGTGAAACCCGATCCCCCCATCACCTATGATATTAAAGTCAGAAGTAACAGTAACAGCACCATCCTTAAGCAACACACCTTCAGCAAGAATACCATTAGCAAGAGTTCTTTCCGTCATAGTATCTACAAGAATTGTATCTGCTTCAAACGGAACCCCGGGGTCTAGTATAAGTTCTCTAACACCTGTATTAGAGTGAAGGAAAAACGACTCTGCTGCTCCAACGTGAAAACCAATCCCCCCATCACCTATGATATTAAAGTCAGAAGTAACAGTAACAGCACCATCCTTTAACTCCACTCCATCGGCTGTAACTCCGGCTCCTAGTGTGTTCTCAGAAAGTATATCGACAGCCATAGTGCCAACATTTAATATGTCGTTATCCAGCAGGTCGATATCAATATGAAAATTACGAGCCATCGCTAGTCCCTAAACTCCCGTATCACAGAACACAACTGCTGCGGTCAATGTACCAACAAATGTAAGCACGAGTACGTTGTCATCGGTGTGAGATACTTCCACCTCTATCTCATCTCCGGTTGAATCGAGAACTGTTACTTGTGGCTTCTCTCCAAAACTGTGTGTAACCGTCTTAGTTGTTGTGGCAGTGAATGTCTCCTCAAAATGCTGCCCACCCCCACCTCCCCCAGCATCTACACCAAATTCAACACCACCAGCACCATCAGGCTTAAGAACCAATGACGTGTCTACAGAGGTTGCGGCAAGGCTCTCCAGTGTAATTTCATCACTGCCCCCCTTTTCGTGACTAGCCGCATGAGCTTTAGGTGTTTGTGGATCGGACAGTTCTCCGGGAACGCCCTCCAAATTTAACTGGTCTTTTCCTCCTGCTTGATGTCGTCTAGCATGGTGCTCAAAAGTGGCATCTGCAAATATCTCCTCTCCACCAAGATTAAATCCTTTGTCGATCTTAGTTACTGTAATACCTGCGTCGGCGGGAAGGGCGGTCGATTCTGTAAAGGTGAAGTTCAGCCTTGAATCGTCAGAATACGGGCTGCTATCTATCGCCAAAAGAAAGTCATCATCTCCCTCAGCCTTATCCACCCTCCTTCGTATCAATACATGTACAGGCCTGACAGACTCTATATATGATTGAGCAGCTATCTCGTTGTTAATATCCGGGTTAGTGTCTCCATCTACTATTGTCCTAACATCTACTCTGGCAGCTTTGATTTGGTGATCGTAATCCTTGAATAGAGAGTAATCATCTATCTCAAATACATCCTTCTTCCAAAGCTCCCATGGAAAGTATCCGGGTCTGCCTCTCAGCTTTAACTGTGCGTTCCAGCTTCTTTGAGTGCCCTTGAGCTTCAATAGGGCCACTACAGACCGAATGAAGAATCTTTGCTTATCAGCTGACCAATCCCCATCCATACTTAAACCGAGAAGTCCGGCAAGTCTTGGAAGATGCTCCTCAGCTGTCTCGTCTACATCGGGAAGATCTGTAAGTCCGTCAATATCTACTTTGGTTTCTCGGAGTACCTGCTCGACTGCAAAAATAACCTTCTGGAATGTGCCCTCATCCTCAGCACCCTTTTGCAGCTGATCTCTGGTGCGGATGATTTCAGGGAGTAGGTTATAGATGCGCACACTACCTAGCTCCTCACAGTGGTCGTGTCAATTAGGCCGAGCACAGCAAGCTGGTTCTTGTCAATCGGTATGTCCTCTGAAGGCGTTTCAAGCCTCTGCCTATACGTCGATCTTATAATAGCCCCGTTAGCAGGAGGAAGACTAAAGGTCATGTCATATGCTCCAGTATCATAATCTATGACGTTCACACCTGTTAGATCTACGTCACCTTCCAAACCTCCATCTCCATCATCAAGAATCACCTGAGCACCATCCGAGAAAGCAATTCCGTTTATTCCCAAAACAGGGGAGAAGGGGACTATGGGAGGAAACTCTATAGAACCCTTAAATCTCAAAGTAGACCCATCTCCAGTCTTCTCAGGACCTCCCCTCTGAAAATCTATTATCCTACGATACACCACAGACACTATGTCACCATCTGGAGGGACGGACGATAGAGTAACATCCACATCCCCAGTATCATAATCTATTGTATTGTTTCCAGTACCAACATCACCAACAAGGTTCCCAACACCATCATCGGTAACTGTCAGTGGTCCAACCGTAAGGGTGAATGTTAAAGGAACAACGGGCAGACCTGTCTCCAGATCAAGCTGTGTAATGAAATTAGTCTCAACTCCATCACCCAAACCAATCTGCTCAGTTGCCTTTACAGAAGCTGTTAGGGTATTCACCAATAGATGCTGCACTCCGTTCACATCCTGTACAACATCGTATACTCTGCTTAGTCTGAAGGACTCTCCGGGCTGTATGGCTGAAGAATCGAACAGACCCCCAATAGCCTCAGCAATGGCCTGAGTCACATCAGTCACGGCAAAGTCAGACAATACAGTAGCTGTAAGCGCAATGTCTATGAAAACAAGCTCTCCGTCCTCTACTTCCACATCTGTGTTTATAATCCTAACAGCACCTTCTCCGTTGTTGTTGAAAAAGTCCTCCATGGCCTGCTTGAGTCCTGAAGAAGGTGTCGTTATGTTGCCCTCATTATCTCTAGCGAACAGGGCTATCTTGACAAGGTTTAGTTCCGGCACTTTCTGTGCTAGGAAGGCACTGGCAAAAGCGGGAGAACCGAAGGTGGGATCGGAAAAGGTGTTGGCAAGAGTATTGAAATCGGCCTGCGTTACCGCCCTACCATTAGTGGTTACGTGCCTAGGAAGGAACAGCTTAATGTGGCCGTTCGTCTCTCTATCCTCTCCGCCAGAACCACGTTCCTCATTCAGCAAAACAACATCAATAAATGAAGTAGGTATTATTCCATCCAAAAAGGCCGTGTCTTCAAGAGTCTGATCGATCTCACTTGTAGCAATGTTGCCAACAAACCCACCACCAACTCTGTACTCAACCTCTATAGCAGACCCTATAGGGGGTATCAGACCAGACTCTCCGTCTCCAAACCTTACAAATGCCGCATCGTTCTCATCAAAATCCACTGTGTATTCTTTAGACTCGTCAGTTGCAAAAACCAGAGAATCTACTTCGTCCCAAACTTCCCCATCAACCGTAACCGATATAGAATTAAATATGGTGTTATCGGCAGTAAGAGCAAACTTCTGAAATGAGTCGGCATTAGAACTGAATGAATCAGACCTAGCTTCTCCCTCTGTAAACACTATTGTGGCAGAGGTATCTCCTGTAGGTATCCTCTGATCCGAAAGGGTCCTGAATATCACACCGGAAGCGGAAGTAATCTGTGCCCCCTCCGGCACGATCACATCCTTTGTTTGTGCTGACGCTATTGTGCCCTTGACCTGAACAGCAGCGGAGGTGGCACCACGCACCTTGTAACCTACCAACTTGGCAAACTTTATTATATTCACCCTATCTCTAGCGGTGTCCAAGAAGGTCTCGTTGGCCTGATAGTCCAACATAAAGCTGAGGACATCTATCGAGAACGCAATAATTTCGATAAAAGCTATCCCCACATTAGACTCTGTAAAATCCTTGAACGTGTCAGGGAATTTGGTAGCCAAGTGAGTCTTCATGGCCTCGATGGTTGCGTCGTAGTCCCTATTAGTATATGAAATTGCTGGCTTGGGCATGTCTCACAAGTCTCCTACTGGAAGATTACTGAACCCGGACCAAGTACAAACGTAAGTATCTCAGCAGCCGTCTCGTTTCCCTCTCTGACATTTGAGAAGGACATCCTTATTCTAACATTATTGTCTTCAAGAATTTCAGATTTTAAGTCCTGAACCTCTATTCTGGAGTCCCACTTACGAACTGCCGATGACACGATGGACAGCAAATCGGCGGCGTTCTGTGAATCGTTCATCTCAAACACTTTTTCCAGAAGGTTCGTGCCAAATTCAGGCAACATCACCCTCTCGCCTCTATTAGTAAGAAGAATCCACAAAACACTGGACTTTAATACCGATTCATCATCCTTAAGCTCAACAAGAGACTTAAGTGTCTCGTCCCAAGGTAGTGCCATACTCTCAAACATGGTGTCTCCTAGTGCTGCTCAAAGCCATCTGCTTTGGGAGAGAACCCAAGTATCGCCTTTTTGGAAGTAACTCTGGCCACATCTTCCCCGGATAAAGTTGCCTCTCCCTGACTAGCCAGTGTAAGTGTCTCACTGGCAGACAGTGTAACAGTTTTACCAGCTATTTCAACCCCCTCCGTCGCATTTATTTCTATATTAGCACCTTCCAAAACTATGCTCCAACCACTCGCTGGATCTGCCTCTATCTTTATCCGCTTATTCACCCCATCCAATTCAATTGCTGTTCTACCTAAACCATTCTTTCCTTTGTGAAATACAAGCTCCGCCTTTTTAGTACCCAAAAACCTAACCCACATACCATCAGAAAAGGCTGGGTTTTTGAACATGTAAATATCTGGGTATCTAACACCAGTCTCTGCATCCCTAATCACATGCTCGTTGAGCTCTGGAGGTGAAAACTGTGCTTTCCTTTCGCCGTACCAACTCCCCATCCACACAGGACTTTTGGGGTCTCCAGCTTCAAACATCACCCATACAGTAGAATCAATACCCGGTAAACCAAAAAACTCTTGTGTAATTATGTCATAGTCATCTTCTTTCCTTCCAGCATATGGGAAACACGGAATGGCCCATGGAAGATCCACATCATCTATATCCCCGTATATTTGAGGAACACGTACCTTAATTCTTCCAAGATGTGGGGAGCCTGTCTTGGAATCATCATTGTCAACCACTTCGCCCCTGAATATACCGGGATAGACCACACTCACTGGTTAAAGCTCCTTCTTTCCAAGTAAAATGTAGTAGTACCAAGTGTGTCTGTCTGCTTGTTCTCCAGTGCGTACACAAAGTACCTGCCGGATGCGAAGTGATCCTTAACAGCGACTCTTGAAAATGGGCTTTTTATTACTATGTCCAATATTGTCCCCACCTTCGCATGAGGTTGTGGAGATGTCTCAAGCACTGCCCTAAACAGGCTTCTGGCATTCTTCATCCAAAGAGCCTTACCATAGTCCGAAAAGTAGTCCTGTCTCATGTCTTCGGGCGGTGGAGCGGCAACAATCTTCACATTGGAAATCTGACTTGGAGGCAAGTGTGCTCCCCTCACCAACTTTCTATACGGCACGGACTCACTATCCGCCGTAAAAAACGCCTTCTTCTTCTCTTTTGGATCGTACCCTCTCACTTCCGTTTTAAGACTGGCTGAATTTGCCATGAACTTTCTTCGGTATATGACTGTAAAGTCCTGAACTTCCGCTGGCAGATCTCCTGAGTTTCCCAAGAACCACTCAAAAACTATGTCCGCCTTTTCTCCAATATTAGGAATCTTAAACACCAACGTAGAACCATCCCTTATGTAAAAATGGTAGTCTGCAAATCCTTCCTGACTCACGGCCTGCTCCAGCAGTATTTTCCTAACAAAGTCAAAATCAGACAAAGCACACTGATAGAAGGTGAATCTACCCTTAGTAGGTGTGATGTCTGATTCCAAGTCGTTCCTGTTAGCTATCTCCACAACCATATCTGAAATTCTCATGTTTCTGAACGCTAACTGATCTCTGTGCTGTCTCTCAAGAAGATGAAAACCCCGACATGTGCCGTTTATATCCACAGACAGTTTGCCAAAAGACTCCATGTGTAAATCCGCCGAGTTAATCAACACAGACTTTCTCTCACTAAAAGCAGACTCACCATCAATTCCCCAACCGAATCTCAAACTGGCGGGGCTTTCCCTGTCGTCAGTAAGAATCTTATTCCACTTATCCCAACCCTCGTCGACCGCCTGTATATTATATGAAGCCGCACCATAAACTGACTCAAAATAACTAAACACCTCCAATGTGTCGAGGAGTTGTAAATCATCGTTCCCATACCTTAAGTCTATTAGAGGAGTTACAATCACGAACCAGACTCCCTTTCAGTAGTTCCTGCAAAGGCATCCTCAACACTACTCAAAAGCGGTATTGACAAGGACTGCCCCACAAACATCCCCCCTGTAAACGTGGTGTCCTCATCCATATCGATCAGTGGATTTCTTATGTTATTCACCAAAGCTATCACCCACCACAATCTGGAATTATCATAAAATCTATGTGCTAGTAAGTCCAACCTACCCTTATCCATCGTCTTGACAACGTATGTGTCAGAACCCTCCAAGTCTATTCTAGGAAACTTGGCAGTTGTGTATCTCAATCTCCCCGGAAACACGAAATCATCAACTATCTGTTCTGTTAGTGCGTACCTGTTATCCGGTCCGGGACGATCCTTTAGGTCTTCCCTTCTTGATATAAAATCCCCGCGTTCAATAGCGCCTCTGTCTATCTTAACCAATACAGCACTCTCCTATGGAAAAGTAATAGTTTTTGATTGAAGGTATGACCAGTTTCCAGACGGTGTTCCAGACGCCGATGTAACGTCTTTATCATACTCACTCAGGAAATGCGCCATCAGCACAATGCTTACCTTAACGTGCATAGGAATACCTCTTTGCATATCCCAAGGCTGCATGAAGTCATCATCTATATCCTTAACAACACAAGTTCTTTCAAACCAAGGCCTGTTTGTATCTTTTCCGTGAACAGTCACCAACACAGGCTCCACCATCCTAGCCCATTTACCTGTTTTGGCCGGGGGTATCGCAAGAGACCTTATCTGGTTGAGAGTATTTATCATGTCCTCAGGAGTGGGTCTTCCATCAACACCAACAGCCAAATCCAAGTTGATTCTCAAATCCTTTACTTTACCGCCTCTCCACATAATGTTTCTAGGATGTGCCCTGTCCATTGAGGCAAAATCCATAAACCTGTTCTCGTAGCCGTCACTAAAGCCAGACTGGAGCGCAAACTTGAGAATTATCTTCTTCCTAATTTGCTGATTACCAACAGTCTCAAATCTCAGATAAGCAGTGCGTTCTTCGTTATGTGGCTGTATCTGATTTACCATACCAAAACCCTCTAAGGTGGAGTGACTCCCAAACTTTCTTGTGGTATTCCAATCGCCGACAACCAACCAGCTACTCTAGAACGAGCGCGATCCTCTCTTCTCGCCAAAAACAACATGTCTCTCTGATGATCCAAAAGGTTCTTATTCGCCGTCGCCTGCAATTCGTTTGACTCCTTAGCCGCGCTTCTAGCTTCGTTACTCTCGCCAAAAGGAACAACCCCACCCAAAGCAACTCCCTCAACACGGGATGGTCGAGGTGTGACTAGTTCCCTGCCTCCTAAAGGTGCTGCTTCTTTAGGGGCCAGACCAGCAAATTTTAAGGCTTTCTTTTCACCCTCACCTAAAACCCCCGCCTCCCATGCGCGAGATACCCTAGTTCGTATTCTTTCTTGCTTTAGTTGCTGGTATTCTTCACTTCCAGCATACCCAAAAGTCAGCAGAGATTTTGTCGCCTCCCACCATTGCGACTGGCCTTTAAGATGCATAGCTTGAGCGGCCTCAAACTCTTTCCTAGATCCGTACCCGCCCACTGAAGCTAATTCTTCTGGAGATAGAAGTCCGAAAAACTCCGCAATGGAGATTACTGACTTTAATATAAACTCAAACAATTTAATCATTATAGGAAGGGCAAATTTCAAAGCCTTTCCGATAACAAGACCTATGACCTGACCCATCTGTCTCATTAGGGGCATTAAAGGCTGTAATGCTTCCTGCAATACTCCGCTTATTTCAGCAAGAACGGGGAACAGTGGTTCAATAAAAGCAAACATCAAATCTTGTAATGGTATGAGAGCCTGCTGAAATAATGCCCCAAGCATCTTAAATGGTTCAGACACTACCTCCAAAATAGCCCTGACACTAAAAGCGTCAGTGAACAAACTGATCATCCCAGTAAAAAGGCCGGTTATTTTTGAGATCACGCCGCCGATGGCTGATCCTACCACACCACCAACCACAGTCCCAAGAGGACCTGCCAGACTTCCGATAGCGGTGCCGAGTATTTTACCCAACACCCCCCCCGCCGCCTTTCCTACAAGACCTCCGCCTCTAGCTCCCAACGCACCCAAAATAGACCCACCCTGTTCTCTCTTGGGAACCACTCTGGACAATATCGCCCGACCACCGGCTCCAAATATCTGTCCCGGACCTCTTCCGCCCGCTGCGGCTGCTGCCATAGACTTCATTGGGCCAAGCCGCCGCGCGCTTTCTACCGATCTTCTGTATTTCCTCTCATCGCTATCCGCGCCACCAAAATCTATACCTGCACCGGCAAGATGCTTTTCCAGAACGCGAGGGAGAGCTTTAGCCTTCTTCTCTATATCGGAAGTGTCGGCTGTAAATAACCACTTAAAATGATGTTGCGTCGTTGTGGCCACTATTCCATCCTAGCTATTCCAACCACACCATCTTCCAAGTTCTCTAAGTTAATACCACCAGAGTCCCCACCAGATGCCTCTATCTTTTTCTTTAGGTATTCAAGAGCCTGCTTTGACACTAATTCCCTCTCCGCTCTGGTCATCCGCTCAGACACATCAAACGACACTCCGCCATGAAGTGACAGAAACATCTGTATGCCTAACAAACTACTAATACTAGACTCTCTAAATTCCCTCCCTCCTTGGAGGTCTTGAGCGAAAAAACGAGATGTCCATTGGTATGATTCGCTCACTAACTTCCGCACAGTTAGGGCACTCAATAGACATATTTAGAGAAGGACCACAGTCATACTCCTCCAAAAACTCCTCCATTTTGACAGCATCGCCCGGTCTAAGATCCTGTACAAACTCAAGAGCCTCATCAGAGCTAACAGGCTCCCCGTCCACAGCGTGTATATATCGGGACAGTGTGTGTACTATAAACTCTCCAAGAACGTCCTCACCCTTTCGGCGGGCTATCATTGCAAGTCTGGCAATCTCCTCTTCATCCGACACCCGCAACAGCTTAAGGGACAACTCGTGCTTGCTCAGAGGCAATTCCAGAATAAACGGCTCTTTAACCCCGTGCTCCAGTGTTTTAATGCTCAACCCATCCGACAAGTTCATAGCATGCTCGAACTTTTTTCTACATGAAGGACAAGTAACATCAAACTTGTATTCCTGCCCGTAGGATTCTATTCTAAGCATCAGCAAGATGAATAGCTTGTCGGCCACCAGATAGTCTCTAATAGGCAGAGACTTAGTAATGAGACAGCGATCAAGAATTGTCTCAAAGACCTTGGAAGGATTGGATTGTGAGGAGTAAAGTAGCTTCTCCTCCCTCATTGTCATGGGCCTTATCAGTACCTTACCGTCGGGTAGCTTATCCCCGTAGAGAAAACCACCACTAGGAAGTTCCACCTCTCTCTGAGTAGTAAATTCTTCTGACATCGTTTTACCCACCCTTTCTATATTTTGGCCTCGTCGTGATAAATCACCCTAACTAACAAGAGACCCTCTAACATTGATAGCAGAAATGTAATCAACAATAAATGTTACAGACACTCTGTTATCCTCGTTTGTGCTGTAGTCTCCCTCGCCCAAACTTAAAGAAGATGGCCACATACCATGAATATTCCAAGCCCGCTGTGAGTTTACATTCCCGTCAGGACCATGGAGTATCACAGTACCAGTAGTCTTGTAATTTCTAGCTAAACCTACGGCACCACCTATGCTCATATTAGTAGGCCTATCAGCAAGATTGCCATCCTCAACATCGGCTTCTGTGGGACTCCATATCTTACGTCTCCAATTGAATAGTCTCTGCAATACAATGCTGTCAAAGTAGTCGGTCACTACTAGGCCGTAAGTACCGTAATCTACAATACCGGCCACCTTCCTAGTTGTGTTCTGATAAGGTATGCTGACTACGGCATTCTCCTCCGTAGGAAACGGGAACGATCTCAGAGACTTTCTTATCGAGTCGTCTGCTGAAGGCGAGCCGGGGCCGTCAGAACCCTGTGTAGGAAATGGAATAATTAACGTAAAGTTGTTGGTCCGCTGAGGCTCGAATTCTCCAAGAGCAGCGGCGATGTGATTAGCAGACAAGAAGTTATTATCTACTTTGGTTGGATCAGTCGGGGTAAATTTGGCACCCATTTTAATTACTCCTTAGATAAAAACTACGCCTCCGTAACAGACACACCACTCTGCGACAAAATTGTAAACTCAAGAGTTATAAACTCCGCAGACTTCGTTGGAACAACAAGAATCCTAGACTTAAACTCATTCCGATCCACAACAGCTGGTGTGTTTATGCTGGCGTCGGTGATGACAGTGAACTGAGTAATTCCCCTCCCAGAACGCACAGTCTCAAGAATCTGAGAAACAACATTGGCGAACGAAGTCCAAGTAATTGGGTCGTTAGGCTCGAAGATGTACTGCTTAGCTACAGGAACTATAGACTTTCTAAGTGTAATCATAAGTCTACGAACATTGATCCTGTCAAGTGCAGTGGGCGCTCTCTGTAAAGTCCGCTGGCCCCACACAACATGCCCAACCCCAGCAAAGTTCACAATAGGGTTGATTGAGTTCCCACCACTATACAAAATGTCTCTTTCTCCCTGTGTTGGGGAGTGCTCTATGCTCAACACATCTCTCAATGTCCCTCTGGAAGTGCCAGCAGGGGCAAACCACGGCTCACCCACAGCGTCATTTCTAGCTATCACCTCAGCTGCATGGCCGGACGGTGGAACAGTGATCTGAGTATTACTAAACTTGTCAAAAACTGTAAGCCACGGCCAGTACAAAGCTGCAAAGGACGAGTCCAGTGAAGAAGTAGGGTCGTTTGCACCACCAAGTGTACCGTTATGCCAACTGATAACATCTGACACATTCAACCCCTGTGTTGAGTCTATTAATGCCAATACATCCCCTCTGGCCTCTGCAAAATCTATTAGAGACTGAACCACTGTGGCATCTGTATAGCCCGGAATTGCCACTATATCTATATCTACAGTGTCAGGATCGGCGAACAATTGAAGCCCAGTTGTTGGTATAGATGGAGGACTGCCTGCTATACCTATTACATCTGCCGCAGTCACTGGTGCGCCGTCGTCTCCACCACTAAGAGACACAGTACCAACCAATAATGTGCTTTCCGCAGCAACGTCAGTGACTGTTATGTACTCACTAACTCCGTTTATCCTAGTGTCAATGTAGTTTGCATCTGCCACATTAGCCGTACCCAAAAGGAGAGAGTCAAAAACCTCGACAATGAAACTATTGAAGAGTATGGTCAACTTACTAGAGCCTGTGGCGGTGCCCAGTGTAACTCTCACCTGCACGCCATCTGCCCAAGTGCCTGTAGAAACTGCTTCCATAGTAACTGAATCCGCAGAGTCTGCTGCATTCCTGAGGGCACCAGTGGAGGACACATCATAACTGGCTACCCTAACAAACCTAAGATCTCTCCCAGTTCTCAGATAGCGGAGAGAGGCAAACAACCCAAGATGATCCACCGTAGGCGTGCCAAAAGTATTGAGCAGGTCGGCCTCGTCAGTAATAATCGTCACCGTATTGACCGGACCCTTGCTGGCAGTACCAACCACAGCAAATGTAGTAGTCCCCGCCGCAGGAGAGTATACGCTTTGATCTTTCTCAATTGCCACAACTCCGGGAGATAGAATAGAAGCCATTTTTAATTTTCCTCTCTCAGCCTACCACAACTAAACATCATCGGTATCCACAGTAATAGTATCCAACAGATCGCCAACCTCTACCAAATCTTCGTCTGTCTCGTGAATGTCCACAGTAATTTTCTCTATGGCACCAAACACTTCTGGTGTGTATGTCAGCCAACCTCGAACCATTAGCCGATGTACCCGCCTAAGAACTCTCTGATCTCGCCCCGGCTCCTTGTTAGAAGTAGCGTCGTCATAACCATTGTAAAATAGAGACACAAGCCTTTCCCCCATAGGAAGCTCGTGAGGCACAAAGAAGTAGTTGATATTATACGGACTAAACCTAAGCATAAGTTGATTTGTAGTGTCGTCCTGATCCATTAACTGTCTTGTCCACACTGAAACTTCATACGTTATATTGATAGGAAGAGGACGCTGCATACCCAAATAAGCCAATAAATTGGTCTTCCTATTAGTTCCTTCCAACTCCCTCCTGAATTTAACCTGTATAAATCTGTCCTGATCCAGCAAAGTAGACACACGATCAATAGTCACAAAGGGGTACGGAATAACCGACTGCGCCTTTTTCTTATTGTCAGACACCTTTTCCTTAACTCTTGCAAAAGCTCTTTCAGGAGTAGCAAATACAATCAACATGGTCCTCGGCTTCTCGGTCTCCCTGTGATAGACCAGCCCGGACAGATAGTTAGCAATAACCCTATCATAGTTGCTGTAGACCTGAACTGTCTGAAATACTGCGGGCATTATCTTATAACCTCATCCATCGTCAAATCACCACTAACCAAGCGATCCACACACACCCTTACAGACATACTGCTTCTGTCCACTGCTCCCTCTAGTACCTTAATGTAGGATTCAGTCTTACGCTGCAATCTACCAAACCATTTCTTTCCCGAATACTCGTTTTTGTGGTCCTCAAGAATCTCACTAACCTGCCTGCAATGCTTGAGAGAGGACACCAAATCACACGGATCCACCGTAACCTTCTCTTCTATTGTACCTATTAGCTCCCCACCTTTAGACGCTCTGGCCTTCTTAAAATCAGACTTCAAGAACCCCCAGTATGCCTCCAAGACTGACCTTTTAAAAACACCCATATCTCAAACACCTAATCCAATTGACCGACAAACCTGTTCATCCACGTCTCTGACCACTTACTTATGTTTTCCTCTATCCACATCTGAACCTTAAACAGTGGACGAATGGCCGGAAGCTGTGTATTTCCAAACTCCAAGACCTGCGTTATGTCATCAGGAAATCCGAAACTCTTGATTTTAGAGTCATCCAGAGTCATCAATATCCCGCCTTCTTTCTCGTTCCAGATAATACAAGACGCATAATTGGAAGCAAACAATCCGGCATTTAAGAGGTATGGAAACTGCCTCTCAGCCTGCTCAGATGGCTCCCACTTGCTAAGACCCTCAAGTATAACCTGACCGAACTTATCCCTAATCATTGGCAGGAGCGCATCCAGACCCTGAAAAAAGGCTGCCTGTAGCTCTTTCTCGCCAAATGACTCAAGAAAATCCGATACCTGATCGTCTGCCGGTTCTAAACCTATTCTCGGCACTGGGTCCAACCGTCTACTTTGTAGCTCTACTGTGGTGTCCGGCCTATTTCAGGACAGACTCTCTACTGTATTATTATACCACCCGCAAACCCAAAGGTAAAAACCTCACCACTATAACTAACCAGACCTAGTGAAAGTCCAAGTTTGACATTGGAGTATCCAGCAATTCTGGTCCGCCTGTAAACTCTGCTGCGTCCGGGCGGTATCTCTCTGCCCTTATCTGGTAGAAGATCGGCACGTCTGTGTTTAGGTACTGAGCCATTCTGTTGACTTCCAGCACATCATACTGAAACTCACCAGAGGCTCCGTAGAAGAACCTGTCTCCTTCTTTGCAACTTAGGATGATTTCAAATGTCTTAGAATCCTGCTCGGCCAGTCCTGCTTCTATGAGGCTAGGTATAGAGGTGTGAACCACTACATTTCTAACCTGCTCCAAGGCCCACTTATTTTGCACATGGGACTCTTCCTCCGGCTGAACAAATCCTCTTAGGAAGGTGCTTTCGCTAAATCTTTTCCACTTGTCGGGCAGTTCCCTGTGAAGCGGATCCGCCTCTTCAGGTGTGGACAACAGCCTCTTATACCCAAGTTTGGGGTAAAATCGCTTTTCTCTCTCATGGATGAATCTATAAAGCGTACCCAAATCCCCAAGTTTTAATAGGGATTCATCATCCAGAGATATGAATTGTCGCTCTTCATCGGCCATGCCTACCTCCTACTAGCCAGTGAACGGTGTTGGATCCTGTGTAGCAACTCCAGCGGTTGTAGTTGTACCCATAGTCCCAAGAATGGAGAGGGCTGATCCAGCAACTACCTCCTGATCTAGTATGGAGGAAGCCTCCCCACCAACCAAGTTTGCCGCCGAGAGTGTGTCTTTGTAGTATACAATATCGTAATCTCCGTCAGTCCACTCAGCGTCCAGAACTATGCTGTCCTTATAGAGACCGGATATGCTGGCATCCTCGCTCAAAGACACCTGACTGTCACCACCTGAAAATGCTGCGAACTCAGATGTGGATGTGTCGAAGTACAGATTGTCGGACACCCTCTGAATTACAGCAAAGATGGTGGCTGAACTTACTGAATGAACTACTCTAAGATTGATATTCGCCACTTTAGTATCTCCTGCCTATGCCGGTGTGTAGACCATCTTGATTCTCGTGTAAAGTATGCTCGCTCCGAGAGCTACGTGTGTCACGAGTACGGTGGCCTCGTCGGCGGGCGCGAGACTGCCAAAGACTCCAGAGATATCATCTGCCAGAAATTCGTTGTTGGTGCCGCTTACTACGTGTGCCACATCGGAGTCCGTGTGCGTCTGAGCGTCCTCGCCGATGCCCGCATTCTCCGATTCGTGATTTATGTTCTTGCTTGTGAAGTCGGAGTTTGGAATACCTATATTAACAAGGCTGACTAGACTTCCGTAATCATCAGGAATGGAGAAAGAGAGACGAGCGTTTCCACTGGCACCTATACTCTTTCCACGGAATTTACCTGAGGTATTGGCTTGTTCCCACTGCGCGTAGAAAATCTTGTTGGCGGGGGTGGTCTCAAGCGCAGCAATTGCCTGAGCGACTCTTTCGGCTGTCCAGATACGGTTTGTAGTTGCTGTACCTGCTTCAGCTTCGGCCTGCCCTATGGTTGCTAATGCAGCGTTAAAGTCTGCATCCGGCGACAGGCTGATATCTTGATCAGGCATAATGATAGAACGAGTGGTCAGAGTAGCTACAGCACCTACATCTATCCTAACCCTCTTTGATCCATCAACTGGGTCCTTGACAATAGCAGTGGTGTCAGCAATGGGGTGTGTATCTCCACCACCTCCGCCACCTATCCCACTATCAGGAGTTCTACGGGCGAGAAGGGTGTTGGACGCAGGGCAATAGAACTCAGCGTACCTATCACTGGTTGTATCGAGAACAATATCATTATCATCAAGAGTACGGAAATTACCTGCCGCATTGTCAATAAAAGTAATGTCATGTGCAGAATTAAAGAGATAGAAAACAACGGTCTCTCCTGAATTCATATTAGAAGTAGTGATATCAGTCACCGTATCTGAAACACCGGAGTTTGGTAGAATAGCATGTTGCTGGTGTGTGGGTATGAGCGTACCATCAGCAGCTACAGTAAGGGTAGCTCCTTCACCTCTCTGCAACCCTCTGGAAACGGACAGTCCCTGAATACCGGCTATTGCTTTGTGTGTCATCTATACGAACCTTTCATCCAACAACCTGTCAATTGCCTTCTCTACAACACCCTCTGTCTTGCTGGGGCGGGGATACAACGGAGGATAGTCCCCACCAATGCGTTCAATACTACCAATAATATCTTCAATATACTGTATAAGGTCTCCTCTGTCTTCGGCTAACGCATCTAGGAACAACTCCACAAAGTCTTCAGGATTCTGCCTTATTTCATCCTCAGCCTTGTCTTCTATGGCCTTAATAAGATTAGGGTGGGCATAGTCCTCCCTAGAGTAATCTTGGTACAAATCTTGCAATACTTTTAACCAAGTCACTTTAGTTCTCCAGCAAACTGTCAATCGCCTTCTCTACAACACTCTCACCCATACGTTCTGTAGCTGCTGCGGCTGATGCTTCAAAATCCTTTTCGTACTTGTCTAACGACTCTCGCGCAAGGACAATAAGATCTTCCTCGTCTAAGCTGTTTAAGTAAATATCTGCCACATCCTCTGGACTTCTCTCAGCGTGGTTTACACCATACTTAAAAATATCCACGAGTAATTCATTGAACAATCTTTTATCGCTGCTAGGAACGTAATCTATATTACCCAGCCTGTCGTCGATGTAGGAACCTATTTTATCAGTCCAATGGATCGGCATCACAATCTCCCTACCACTGTATTATGGGCAGCGGTGGTGTGGTCTTTAATAGTGAAGTCTTGTAAGCAGCCAAATTCGTCTGACCCTCTGCTCTTAGCTCTGCACTGTCCAAGGAAATAATGCCACCCGGTGCGGGTATCCCACCAAACTTCCCACGTATTCTTGCCAAAAGAATCATGGCATTAGCAGTTACTCCGTCCAAAAACATCTGCCGGTGCTCAGATTTTCTCTCATCTATGTCCGCCAAAGTTACTTCCTTACCCCATATGATAGCCAAAGAAATAGGTCCACTCCAAGCATTGACCAGCAACTTCCTAGTTTGTCTGTCGTACACCCAATCTGGCTCAGAGCCTCTTGTCTTTCTGTGCATCTCGAAAAACGATCTCATCTCATGCCACACACCAAACTTGCGGTATGGATAGACCATTCTGTACAAAATAAAGTTAAGATCGTTGATGACCTGTTGGAGGTTTTCTGGACGTATGTAGTCAACCCACAACACCCCCTTTATTTCCTTGCTGGGAGCATCTATTACTACTTCATCAGAAACTTCGGCCACGCCCGTAGTCTGAACTTCCGGCATAGAGTGAAACTGATTGTAGAGGCGTAAAGCATCCTCTACACACAGATCTAACTGTGTGTCAGCAAGCTCAACGTCCATAGAAGGCTCGCCTAGCTTGGTCCTTACATATTGCCTGACACCATCGAGTGTAAAATCCACAAGGCCAACCAATCAATATCTGAAAAGGCCTAAAGCTACTTAGCAGACTTAGTAAAAGTACCCATGGCACCCTTAGCAGGTCTCTGCCACCCGGCCTTGGACTTCTTATCCTTAGCCTCAGCAATCCTTTTATCTTCCTCAGCAATCATCTTGTCGATAACGGCCTTGATTTCCTTATTAGCCATCCTTCACACTCCTCCTACTTATCAACCTTAGGTTTGTGCATCTTAGTAATGTGCATCTTCAAACCTCTGGAAGTTGCAAACGACTTCAGACACACTTCACAAGAAAACACTGGCTTTTCCTCTTCTTCACTTTCGCCACTCTCAGTCTGATCCGCTGTTTCCGGTGGTAACGCAGGCTCTGGATCGGCATCGCCTTTACTAGATTCTTCTGTGGCGGGCGGTGTCTTGTCGAGCTTGGTAGCCGTCCTGTCTACTATCAGGGGAGACTTGTGAGCCATCTGAGTGTGTAGGGCAAGAGATTTGATTCCACCTGTTCTAAATAACCCACACAGCTTACAGGTGTATACTCCATTCTTTCTGGTGTACTGTTTCGTTTCGGTCTCGGTGACTACTCCAAAATCCGTCAGAGAAGGTTCTTCGGTCTTGGTGTCGGGCACAGCCTTAGGAATATCCGGACCGCCCTCTCCAGCTATTGGAACATCCTCCACAACTCTTGTAAGCTGATTCCTGCCACAGAACCTAGAGTACCACCGATCAGTTTGGTATTGACCCGGCCTAAACGCCTGCGGCATTCCACTTCCGCCTTTACCATCTGCGCTCTTGGACGGTAAAAAAACTGTGTAGCTGTTGTTGTTGACGTACTTCTCGATCTTCATGGTCTTAGTTGCCACAACCCCACCCTCCTACCCAAATATACCCACCCGTATTTTATGGCGACTCTAGCGGGATCAGTCAGGGGTAGGCAAACTGACTTTCTCCCAATAACAAAAAGAGCCGCCATTCTTATAATGTTAAGAGTGGGCGAGGTTTGTGTGACCCCACCCACCCAAAGAACGACACACAGACTAGCCGAACGGCCCGCCGGTCTGGGTGATAGAACCAGTAGCATACATTCTGGAGTTGACAACCTTCTGGCCCGCACGCTGCATCATCGCAACACGCGACACCATGTCATCCAGAGTATACACAGGAGTAGTGAACAGCCCCAAATACGGTGCCCAGATGTAACCAGTCTCAAGGATACTGGAACCCTTGTGACCCATCAGGAAGTCCGTAGTGGTGTAAGTCGGGTCCTTATAAATGGTAAAGCGACCAAGCTCACCAATCTTTCGGACACCGGCTGTGTCAGAGGCGGTCTTACCCGTGGGCTTGAAGCGGGAAAGAGTCTCGATCACAGTACACACATCAACACCGGCGACTATCCAGTTACCATCAAATCTCTGGGTAGACGTGAATATGGCATTACCCAGCTGGATAAGGATGTCGTAGAACGACTCCCGGTGAAGAACCCACTGTACGCCAGAGGGCGGAGTACGGTCCCAAGTCACTGAACCTGCCGAAGCAACATCACGGATGTGGCGAATTATCTTGTAGTTGGTTTCCTTGTTAATCTCATTCGCCATGGTCTTTATGATATCGGCCTCAAGGTCGATATTGTGGTACGCCTGTGCGTCCTGCATAGCCTCAACCGACCAGTTGGCACGGAGAGCATACTTACGGACGTTTACAGGTGAGGAGGTCAGCTGGATATCAACTTCCGGGATACCGGCGTTGGCTTCCAGATTGAACTCGAAATTAACCTCAATCGCATCCGCCGCATCAGGAGCACCCGCGAAGGATACAGCAATAGCACCAGTCTGGTAGTTGACCGTGTTGGCTCCACCACCCACATCACCAATAAGAACACCGTTACCATTGTCACTCAGAACCTGCGTACCGTCAGTAACCACAACAGTACCCGGTCGGATCGGAGAAAACGAAAGAGTATTGGTGAACTCAGTTAGTGCACCGTTACCAGTACCAATCACCTCTCCCTCCACAACCTCGTCAGAATAGTGGAAATCCGACGCAGGACCTTGGCGAGAGTCATACATCTTGTTACCCTTAGAGATACTACCCTTACTCGATCCATAAACAATGTCGTAGTAGAACAGCAATCCATGAGGAGCAGCAAGAGGCGTCACCGACACAAGGTCAGCGGCGATCAGGTTGGCGTAGGCAAATCGAATCAGCGGGAAGACAATCTTCTCGTATGACCCAACAGCCAACGTCCGGGTAGACTCGTGCATCTTGCGAATTTCATTGTACGTGTTCTCAAGCAGCTGCGAGACCAGATGGCGGGTCTGGTGATCACTTTCTCCAATACCCGCAAGCCAGTTCACAGGCTTGTCGTAACCATCAATCATGCCACCCTCAAGGTTCTCCCATCTTTCAGAGATAGCCCTGCCGACAGCACGGTTCTCGGCCAGAACAGATCTGGCATCATACTTCTTCATCTTGAACCTCTCAGTATCAGTGCCTACCTACCCATTTCATACAGTCTGTTGCCTAGCCTCTAGGAGACTCTTCCATAGCAATCAGACCATCTATCATTGCATTACCAGACGACTCAGAAAGAACCTTCTCAGTCCCCCGCTTCTTACCACCCAGTCCTGCCCGGCTCTTGGAATCTTCCGTTATGGCAGGCCGACTGGTCTTTTTGCTGGAGGTAGCAGAGGCCTCACTAAGCTGCTTAACTCTCTTGTCAACGGCCTTAGTGGTCTTGCACTCCAAAAGAATGTCAGAGACCTTGGAAAGACCGGCGTTCTCTCGAACCAAAGAACCAACGTAGTTCTTGATTCCGTCCTTCTTACTCCTCTCAACCAGTCCGAGCGCAATGCTCTTACAGGCAGAGTAACGAGCTTCAGCGTATTTTCTTCCATGACGCTCTTCCATCAGGCGCTCAAAGAGACCATCACCAAGCTCCTTGGATACTTCATACCTCTTACGAAGCTCGGCCTCCTTGATCGATGTCTGGGCACCTCTACGACCTCTGGCAGACTCGTAACCGGGGTTGTCAGAGCCTCTGCGCTTCATACCGCGCTTACCCTTCTTACCCATCTTACCCATCTTACCCATCTTGCCACGGCCATAGTCATCGTTACTATAGTCATCACCGTAATCCATCTCACGAATCCTGCGAGACCTGAAAGAGCCTACAGACTCTCCGGGCTGCCTCTGCATGGCATTCTCGCGCACTCTACGGCTTCGGCCACTCCGACTGCGCCTCTCATTCACGTTTTGGTCCTCCAATCCAGCTTTCCGGGTGACGAGAGAAGACTTGAGCTTGCTGTTCTCATTCTTAAGTTCAGCGTACTTCTCTGCCAGACTTGTTATAAGTTCCAGAGCAACCGAATCAGAAGTAGTCTCTTTTTCTGTGTTGCTCTCCGACGTTCCAGTTTCCTTCTTATTATATTCTTTGTCCTTCACGTTGTACCCTTTCTGCCTCAAGGCGTTGGCCAGACGTGAAACTGAGTCCGGGCTGTTGGCGTCATGGCCGTACTGGTCCAAGGTCTTCTCCAACTCGTCTTTGTAAACGTCTCCTGTTTCCTTCTTGCGACTATCGGAGAAAACACCTGCAACTTTCTCCATGCCATCCTCTACGACCAATTGTCCAGACTTGATCCCGGCGATTTTCTCATCCAAGCGCCTTCCACAAGCCAGCAGATCAGTTCTGACATTCTTTGGAGCACTGTTATCTACACCTTCAAGAAGTGTATATACTGAAGCATTCAACTCTACCAATTCTACAAGATCATCCACAGAGCGAACTGCCATAGCAGCGGTCTCAATAAGAGAACCAGACCTCTTCACGGCATCGGATGAACTGATACTCTTAGCACTCTCGGAGATAGGAGTTGGCCTTGCCTCCGATACAGAGGGCTGGTAAACGAAGTCCCATGTATCAAGATCGTAATCTGTCACATCTTCCCAGCCTTCGGGGTTAAGTTTAGTATCTCCCCGTCCTCTTGAAGATACGCCAACCATAACATCCGCTTCATATAGTGCCTGCAAAATCTTTCCATTCGGAGTATTCAATATCAAAGACTCGCCTATAATATAATCTCCGGGATCGGTAACACCATAAGGATTGTCCTGTGTAAGTGTCTCTCTCCATACATTTTCAATAAGGTGACTAACTCTGGGAAGCATCGTATTACCATCGGCGGGGTGCTCAAGTTCTCCCAACACAACCCTGCTCCTAAGACTTTTCATAAAGGGAGAATCTTCAGCAAGGTTGCGATCCCATACCTCATCTCCGTACATCCGATTATTCTCATTCATCTTGTCCACAGCCTGAAATACGCCACGGACCCTTATATGGTTTTTAGTTGGGGTCCCTGTGTCCTCAGACAGCACCATCTTTGTCATCTGAGGAGCATTGGCCTCTGTCATGGTCTTCTTCACTATGCAGTCTCCAATTCGTTGATCAACAGCTGCAACTCCTCTTCTGGAAGTCTGGTGTACTCAACATGTCCACCACTTTGAATCACTGCCATCACAAACCGGAAGTTCCAAATGTAGTCTATAAGAGAGTCAACCTCACCCTCTGTCACCCCAACACGCTTAAGATACGAAGCCATGTCAATTAAGGGCAAGTCATAGCTGTTTGCCGCCTTGAAATCCGTTCCTGAATGAGGCACGAACACTGAGATCCGGCGGCGATACTTGTGTCTCCTAAACAGCAGATGTGTGATCTTGTCCCCGGCTCCTGTACGTAGGGGTGGGAAAGTCACACCTTGCTCATATTCAAACTCTGGTGAAGTCGGAAGCATCTTATTCCCTACTTGTTTACGTTCTGCGGGTTGCTTGGCACATAGCTGGTCAAGATTTCAAGGTATCTCTCCGGCACTCCCGACCAGACACGCTTCCAATAATCCATATTCCCGGATACGTCGGCCTGTTCAATCAGGAGCAGACCCCTCTTAGTAACAAAGGGACCGTTCTCACCTAGCTCAACTACTCTCGACTTTTTACCCTGCTCCACTGCGATCATTTCTCTAATGGTCAGGGCGGCGAGAGTACGGCACTTGTCATCAAACCGAACGACCTGCTTGATGCTTCCAAGACCTTCTACTAAGCTGGACTCGACTACCAGACCCACAGGCAATCCAAGACTGACAAGATCTACATCCTCAAGACCTAGACGCTTTTTGGTGACACCCATGGCATACTCATAAGCTCTATCACCTGAATATCCCTGCTCCTTGGCGGACTTTTTAGAGTCCTCCCAGTAGCGTTCCGCGTCGTTTACTGACTTACCGGCCTTCTTAGCCATCGATGTTAGACTCTTAGGAGGCATTTTATTTCTCCAATTTCACTAAGACCAAGACTACACAGACGACTGAACCGCTCTGGTAGACTGCTCAACGATCTCTATCATCATGTCGGCAATGCCCTGAATCTGGAATCTGAAGAACAAGGCACTAGGTCCAAACACAGCACTGACAGATCGCTGAGCTTGGGGGGCGACAACTACAGACGAATCGGCGGCTAGGTACTGTGCAGTGGTCCAGACAGTACCATTGGCACTCTCCTGAATCCTGAGCGTGGCTTGGTTCTCTCCGCGATTCTTAATCATACAATGGATAGCACGTGCGGGTGCGTCACCCTCAATGGTTGCATCACTGCCCTGATTGGTAGACACAACTGTAACAAAGTCAGTCGCACTGGTTCCACTACCGAAAAACCTCTGCTTATTAGTACTCATTTTTTACTCCTCAGACTCTACAGTCGGTCCTTTTTCTGCCGTCCCGCTACTACGAAACGTTCCCAGATTCTTCCTCTTATCTTTCTTTTTCGTTTTCTTTTCGTCAACACTATCCTCGTCAAGCTGTGTGTAGTCAGGCTCTTCCATACTCCCAGTCAAAACGAGGCGGAGATAATCTAATTCCGTGAATCCTGCTTCGTCCTTTGACTCTGACACCACATACTCAACCGGCTCGGGATTCAGTCCGTGATACTGCCTTAACTGCCATTCCCAGCTTGTAAGCATCATTAACTCCTTAAGTTCCATAACCCAAGTTGCGAGCCACGGGCCGAAATTGGATCAACCGAACAAACGCCGGATCTTCAACTCTTTCGCCAACAACAGTCGGATTCACGTTAATTCGCACGAACTCTCCTCTGGACTTGATCAAGAAAGTCGTAAGAGCTTGCGGAACCAGAGTGACGGAAGCAGCAAGAGCAGTCTCATGTATAGTAATACCTACTGGACTGTAGTTCACTCCATCTCCAGAATCCTCAGCAGTAATATCTATGCTAACATCCGGGGAATTGTTTGTCACAAGAACCGCTGCGCCACTCACATGAATCACATCGTTATTGATCTCAGTCTGCGTAAAGACGAAAGAGTCACGAATGAAAACGCCTTCACGAGTGTCAATTTCAGAGACGGCCGCCACAGAATCACCCTCCTAGAGTGCAGTATTTCCTAGTGTATTTATAACCTCTTTGATGGAAGCGCCGGACTGTGCCTTTTCAAGTGCTCCAGCAGCCCACTTCCTAATGCTCGCAACGGACTCTCCGGCCATTTCTGGCTCCATTGTGTCACCAGTTCCCTTTATTGCAGCAAGCTCGTTAGAACGGGGTGGGATTGGTCCCTCATCAGCCTCAAGGTCGTCACCATCTTCTTCATCCTCGTCCCCAACCTCGGTGTCCTTAACATGCGCCGTAAGCTCAATCTCAGTCCCATCAGTAGGACAAACTAGCGTGGCAGTTTCCAACAGACAGGATATAATCAATTTGTTCTCAAGTACATCCTTACAGGAAGGACACGTAATCTTCATACACTACCCCACAGAAACGTCACCGCCAAAACTCACTGGCTCTTCAGGTTGCTCCACATCTTCCTCATCAGATATATCAGGATCGTCTGAGTCGTCCACAGTAGGCTCGCCTTCGGCAGGCTCCATGGCAATCTCTACAATCCAAGCTGTTTCTTCCCCATCAACGTGCTCTATCTTTACCTCAGAGACAAAATCACCACTCAAGGAGTCAGCAAGGTTCTTCACAACCATCTCATCTGCATGTTCTGAAAAGTGAAGTCTTACTGAATTGCTTGTTATTTCGTGACCAACGAACATATCCAGAAGGTTATTGAGATTTACAAACACCATAGCCCGGTCAAGTAGGCGTCCCGGCTTTGTATCCGGCTCTACTTTCAGAGTGTCTGACCGGTAATCTATCAGCCCATTGTCTTCAGAAGCGCCGTAATTGGCCCCGTACTCCTCCTTGATGTAACTATCGACCAGCCGATCAAAGCTGTCCGTAGAGGAGGCACGCCTAATAAGGGACTCATTACAAGCCGGGCAATCGTAGGGTAAGTTTCTGTTTCCAAGGGAGACGGAGATACCGCAGGAGCCACAATCGGCTTTGGTAGGACGAACACTCTCTTGTGGGTAGACTGTCCTCACATAGTTATTATACCAGCACTAACCTAAAAAATAAAAACCTCACCACTATAACCACAAAATGCTGTACCGAATCAACCCTAACGAAACTAGCCTAGCCTAACATCCAAACTACCTTTACCAAACAAAGACCTGTTTTCCGACATATCCACCAATCTAAACCTTAAATGACCTAAAATCGGATCTAAATATATTTCCTCTATCAAACGTCCATGGCTGGCTGCATCACCCTTGTGCTCTTCATACAATACCTTGATAGCCTCAGAAATGGTTTTGTGAAATCCCAAATCACGTAGATAAGATTCAGAATTTTCTATCCTCAGACCATACAACTGATTGGTAACATCCTCTCTACGACCATCTACTTTAAGTATAGAACTTGACAGGCTACCGTTTTCGGAGAACCGGAGACTCAGCACGTCCCCACACAGCCTGCGATAAATCTGATCGGCGACAGTCATTACAATATCCCCTTCTTCATGGGCTTCCTTCCACGCTGCTTCCTGAAATAATTGCGAATCTCTATCTCTGGACCTCTCTCTGTATCCTTGGGGCGGGGTCTCAGCTTTATAGGATGTATTATTTTGTACCCCCTTTTCTCCAGACCTTTAGGCGTTATGGGCATATTCCAGTAGCAAAAGGTGACTCCCGGATTATAGAGGTCTTTTATCTCCAACCCACATATCCTAGTAAAAATAGACACCAGATGATCGTCAGCTATCTTAGTGTACTTTGAGGCTTCTGCAAACTTGCCCTCAAACATACCCCTTTCCTCCATAGCGGTCAGGAGACTACTTGTAAGCGTCATACAACCTCCCTGCACGCCTTCTCCCGGAATATAGGGTGGAATGGGTACTTTTCCAAATACAGCCTTAAACGTAGGCCTTGTCTTGCCTGTCTTACCGGGCGGTGGCCTTAACTCCTCTATCTCACTGTTTCTAGGCCTGTACTCACTTGCAAACACACCAGACCAATGAGGGTTATTAGGAATGTACTGACCCATCAATCCAATCTTGTAGTCTGTGATATGGTCGAGAATAGCGGCGTCGGCATCTTTATTTATGGCATAGGAGTCGTAATCAAGACTGGTAAAGTGAGAAAAGTCCCATCTCTCCCTCGCCCATTTGATCGTCTCCACCATCAGACCCCACAAGGGAGCGCCCCAACCCCACATTCTGTTTGAGCAATAAACTATATCGGGATCTTTCAATTGGGATTTCAGGCGCTTGGCATAGTCCTTTCGACCATCCACTGCAAAGATTACCTTCGTTCTCTCAGGGTCCACAGACCACATAATGGAATCGTAGGTATCCAAAGTCAGTGCAGGATAGTCGTGGCACCTAATAGCTATGAGCATATCGTATTGCACAATCAGATGTCTCCACCAGGCCTGCTGTTGCTGTTAAGAAACGCACCGAACCTCAACGCCCAGTTTTCAGTATCGGCTTCAGAACCGTAGCGGTCGCCGTCTGTACTTGACTCGTTCTGCTCTCTACAGGAAGAACAAAGCCTATTAAACCTACCTATTGGAGAAAACGGCAGGGAACACTTCAAACAGTCAGGGTCGCGCATCTTTGCCATACTTGTCCTCCTTCTTAAAAGTGTGTGTCCTTACAGAAGTCCATCTTACGATCTTCTCAACCCTGTCCTCACTTCCGAACACGTGGTTTTTACTGTAGGTTTGGGCCACCACATCCGAAGTAACCTCTCCCAACTTAGCTCGACACTCCCTTGCTACCGGACAGGAGAGGCAATAATCTGTACCTTGCCAACCAGACGTGTACCCCCAATGACCTATACAATGCAGCTTTATATGAAGCACATCCTTCTCCCTTATGATACGAACCCCGGAGTCCTGTCCTCTTTAGGTCCTAAGTGAGATAAGAAGTTCTTGCCTTTGGATCTCACTGTAAGAACATCGGGATCACTATTCCACTGTGAGACGTACATCTGTCTCTCGGTTCTAGCAGACTTCAACCACTTCAAAGCCAACTCTGTCTTAATGATGGAGGGCAAAAACATCCAGTGAGCTTTACCAAACTCAAGCTCTTCCTCTACCCCCTTTATCTCTAACGGAATCCACGACATCTTTCTCTTCTTGGGATCGCCTTTATGTTCCGTAACCGCCTTTCTCTTAGCCACATCGCCATCTTTCCACACACCAAACAGCCTGAATATTCCAATGTGCGGATAAGAGTTGAACACCTTATGCACCATGTCAACTGGTATAGGCCTCTTTGTTTCACAATCATTTTGCACGTAGAGAAGATAATCGGCATTGGACAATTCAGCTACTCTCCTAAGCATCGTAGCACAAGTCCAACCACAACCTCTCCTTTCTTTGTTTACAATGGCTGTCTTAACGCCCTTACGTTTCATAAACTTATGTACCTGCATATCTGTTGAGGCGTCGTCGCCGTAGTAAATATCGAAATGTCGCAGGTCGTTAAGCCTAATAAAAGACTCTACAGTTGTCTTCGTATAATGAAAACGGTCGCAGGTTTGAAACGCTACAGCAATCTTCTTGGCCACTAAACACCTCTTAACTTTTGAATCCCGGAGTTCTGTCTTCCTTAGGTCCCATATGAGACAAGAAATTCTTTCCTGCTGGTCTCACTGAAAGGATACCGGGGTTGTACTTCCATTGCTCAAGACACATCTCTTTTTCTGATCTTGCTTTTTTTAGCCATCTTAAAGCTAACTCCGTCCGAATAATGGAAGGAAGAAACATCCAATGAAGGTCGCTAATCTCTAACTTTTCAGAAGACTTACCCACAGCATAGGGTTTCCATATAACTCTTCCATTTCGGTTTCTATCTCCCTTGTGACGCCTGCCTGCTTTTCTTCTACGAACTTCTCCATCCTTCCATACACCGAACAGCCTGAATATTCCAATATCCTTTGAAGAGTTGAATACCTGATGCACTAAGTCAACTGGGATCGGCCTTTCGGATTTACAATCATTCTGTATATAAAGAAGGTAGTCGGCACCAGACATTTCAGCTACTCGATTAAGCATTGACGAGCAAGTTCTGGCACAACCCATTCTCTTCTTGTTTACAACAGCAGTCTTAACTCCCGCCCGCTTCATAAACTTATGTACCTGAAGATCGGTAGAAGCATCATCACCATAATAAAGATCAAAATTGTTTGTACCGTTAATCTTAATAAAAGACTCAACAGTAGTCTTCGTATAATGAAAACGATCACATGTTTGAAATGCTACAGCAATCTTATTGAGCATTAGTAATAAGCTCCATTTTGATCAGGACCCATGTGTAAAACAAAACAGCAATCAGGAGAAGGGCGTGATTCAAACCCATGCTTCTTTACACTATAGTACCACTTTGCATCCTGATGCCACCCCTTGCCCCCGAATCTTGGCACAAGCTCAACAGCCCTCTTTGGAAAAGCCATGTTACAACTCCAAACACTGGCCGCTCCACTAGACTTTCCTCGCAGGCCGTGGCCATCAAAAGTACAGAGATCTTTCAACTGCCTCCACAAATTCTCAGACGGCTTGGGCAACTCCTCTACTTTTGGTATCCAGTACCTTGCACCCACGTAAATTTCTTCCTTTGGCTTAGCCTCTATCTTCAAAGTCCGCTTTCGCATATGAGACTCGCATTCCCAAGTCTTTAATCTACCCTCGAAAATACTCTTGTAAGTCTCTATGTACTTGGGAGAAGGGACACAATCAGAATCCAGTAAAATTATTACATCACCTGTAACCTTTTTCAAGCCTGCTGTTCTAGCGGCTGAGGAGGAGTAGACCCCATCGTACTTTGCATCTGACCTAGCAACCGTAACCTTAAGACGCCCAGAATTTGGTGGCTTCTGCCTACTATCGTCAATGGCCACAATTACCTGATCGGGCTTTACAGTTTGTTGTGCGATTCCATGGAGGACATATGGCCACTCCTTGTACTGATTAAAAAAGCACACGATCAGTGTTGTAGTCATTCTATCGCCAACCAGTCAACAAAATAGCCAGCAGCCCACCCACCCCAAGACCAATAAGCATCCACAAAACCAACTCCACCCAACCACCAAAATGTGTGTCGTCGCTCATAACCAGCCCTCCTTCTTCAAAACAGGGATCGCCACTACCGGATGCCCGCCGCTGTACTCCTGTATATTCTTCATCCTGCGTCCGTGCATCCACTTGGAAAAATGCTTCCTGTTGCCTATCCTGTACTTGTCCTTCAAACGCTTAGACTCCCTCAACCCTTCGTAGTGCATTCCCTTAATTGGTGTGGAGCGTCCCCTAACTTCTGGAAGGTCTCGGTACATCTTACCTTTTATTGACAAGTGATTAGTCGCTATCCAACTACAACCCGGCAAAAGTTTGTAGGGCAGCTTCGTTCCCATGTCATCCTTCTTAACCTCACACTCTTGCAGGTTATAAAAGAAACAGTTGTTATAGTGAACAAGGTAGTCAAACGTATCCCCTTCTTCCTTTATCAGTCTTTTTATTGTGGCGATTTCAGATGAAAAGTAGAAGTGATCACAGTCTACAATCAGTACCCAATCCCCACGTCGCCTGTCAGCCTTCTTCATAGCTAGATTAGAAGTAGCGGCCTGATTGTTACGGTAGTTCTTATCGACTCGTATATTGTCAATCAGAACAGCGTTTCTACTCTTACTACAATACGCTTCAAGCGCCTCTCTTGTGCCATCTGTTGACCTAGCCTCCCAAGCAGGATCCCAGTTGCCCTCAGATATAACTACTGCATCAGCCTCCCAAGCATCGATATGATTCAAAGATGCCTGCAACCAGTCCTTGTTGTCGTTCCAATATCTGGCATGTAGAATTAGTTTACTCATTTTCTTTAAGTTCTTCCTTTGTATGATAGTCGCATAGTAAACCAGCCTCGACATCTATAACGTGAGATGCAACATCCTTACAACCCTCTACTCCGCAAGCTACATGAAGATGTCTGCATTCAGTCAAAGGATGGGAAACAACCACTTCGCCTGACCAAGCGGTACGTTTTACTATTTGATTCATTTCCACTCCCTATCTGTAGCCAGTACATCGAATTTCAACTTGCCACTGTTAGAAAAGTAATCCTTCTTAATCTCTACGCCTCTGTTGTCGTACCAATACTTATAAAATCGTATGCTTTCCAAGACCTTTTCAACATCAGCAACCGGGTCTGGCGATCCTGTCTTCTTGAAAATATGTCCGTGCATGGAAAGAAAGACAGTGGGTCTATTCTTCTTAAGCCAATCGTGTGCCACCGGGAGCGCAAACAACTCTCCGCCCTCGATATCCATCTTTATAAAAGCACAATCAGTAATCTTCATTGATCTTACAAATCTAGGTAAGGTTGTTTGCCTAACATCCCAACCGGTCTTGGACTTTTCCCACAACAAACTAGACATAGAATCATTACCATGCCCATGGAACTTAGCAAACAACTTCACTGTCTTGTGCTCCGCGCCGATGCACATATTTTCTATGTGGGTGTTTGATTGAATTTCAGGGTTTAGACTTAGATTGTGCATAAGCTCTTTATAAGAAGCTGGATCGGGTTCTATACCGTAAGCCTTCCTAGCGAGTTGGGCACCGTAAAGAATAGTAGAACCAATCCAAGAACCTATGTCGATGTAACTCTTATCAGGCTCTATGAAGTAGTCAAATATCTTGTAAGTGTGAGGCTCCCACTTACCGTCCCTAACAGAATTCCAAAGCCAGTGATGGCGTTTAAGATAGGTATGTGCAATGAAAGATTTGTCGTGGACTGTAATAGTACGTGTACTACCCATAACGCGCCCTTTCTACTTTGATACCCAGACAGTTGTTTCCCACACCCCGTTACTGGTTATCGTCTTCTTCCAATTACTAGGAACAATACTGTGGTCATATCGCTTCCTGTCAGAGTTGTCCAGCACCAATACGCCATTCTTCTTAATCAGTTTTTTCACTGCTGTTCTGAGACAGGCGTTCCTAGCCCTGCCATCCACGAGAATAAAGTTAATGTTGTCAGGTACATTCTTTGCCTGTGAGTACTTCTCAAAGAACCTACTACGCCCCTTTCCTACGAACTTCTTGTCCCCTTCTCTGGTCGGCGGTATGACTTGTAGTGACCACTTAGACAGTAACTCAGGGAACTGTTCGACGTATTCTTTTGTTAATGGCCCCCACTTAGAGTCGTGTTCAATTGAAAACAAAAAACCGACCCTTTCCAAAAGCCACTTAGAAGAAGTGCCTGCCCCCCATTCCAACCCCACACCCTTAGATACATGAAACCGTGCAAGAAGGCTCTCCACCAACACTATAGAATCCCTAGTCAACCAAGGCTCCCAAACAGAGCCGGTCAGGTTATGCCCATGTCTTCGCTTCTCTATTAGCGGTTTTACCTTTGTCATTTCTTAAACCCCTTAACACTTTTCAACCCTCTCTGAACAATCTTGGGCAGCTTCCAGTCCACCTTCTCCACTATCCCGTCACCTACATCACCAGTCTGGCCCTTCCAATTATGCCAAACAGTTTTACGATTTATCCTGCCTGCGTCCACTCCGTCCCTCTTAAGATAGAACTCGTGCTTAAGCTCCATCAGTTCTCTAGGAAGCGCGTGGCCAAGATGATAGATAACAGTTTCAGGATGGGCCTTGGTAGGCTTCTTGTTGGTTGAATGTAACAAATTGCCGGTGGCGTCGGCAGGTCTGGTGTGCCAAGTGTACCTGTAACTACCCCTCCACCAAGACCATCTGTAATGCGGGCAGGTAGAACCATAAGGGCTTAACTTCTTACCCCAACGCCTTCCACCTTCCTTGGCCGTATCGTAAACCCAATGCCGACCATCGTGCCAAAAATTAACCCATCTGGGACAGCCCCATGCCACACCGGACTCTATCCAACTATCCAGACCAGTCCAAATCTCATCACCGTCCAGCAAAAGCATGTAGTTACCGCGAGCCTGAGAAGCACACCAAGCTCTCATTTCAGTCTTGTCCTTCCAGATATTTCTGACCTTCAGCACAATCTTCTTGTCGGGATCCGGGAAGGCTCTCAATCTCTCAAGGCTTCCATCATCAATCTGTGAGGCCTTTCCAACTCTGCCATACGCTATGACGATCTGATCCACATGTTTATATATCGACTCCAAAGACTCGGGAACAAATCCCCAATAAGAAATCATGTGGGCTGTAATGGACTTCCTCTGCATGGCGTGGTGAGGTAACAACTCTGATCTCTCAGCTATCTTAGCCATGCCGTATTTTTTCTTTGTGGCTGTCACAGACCTGTTGTCCAATCTTATTTTCTTATTGTGCGCAACCTTTCTAACAGTCTCCCTAAAGGCCTTCTCGTCTGCCCAAGGAACGTATAGCATCCCCCTTCTATCCCCGTACTCCTGTTTCAAAACTGGAAGGTTGTAGACTACCACAGGAGTGCCAGAAGCTAAAGCCTCTCCGGGGACCATCCCAAAACCCTCAAACTTAGACGGAGCAAGAACCATATGGGCACCCCGCATAAGTGAAAACTTCTGAACATCGGTTCCGTCCTTAAAGGCATGTAACTTATGTATTGGTGAAACAGGCACTTTTCGTTTCAACTCTCCAAAAGCCACCAAGTCAAAAGGTATGTCGAGATTGAAGATGGCTGATATAGCTACATGACCCCCCTTATAAGACGGTGCTCTGGCGCTCCACACAGCATACGGCCTGTTCAAATCGTGAAGAGGAAGTTTCTCTGCCTTCTCAAGAGCGTATGTATTAACTGCTGGCTGTAACACGTGTGTCGGAGTTTTTGGACTTCCAAGCCATTTAAGAAGGTACTGTGCGGATAGTTTAGAATTAGCTAAAAGAACGTCAGCCTTGCTTATAACACCTTTAGGTGCCTGCAACTTTCTGGCATACTCCTTGTCATACTCAGCTACCCAGTTAGGTGTTTCAAAACTCATGCAAAAAAAAGGAATATGCGGATTGGCTTCCTTAAACCGCAACGCTGCCTTTCCTTCGTTAAACTTGCTGTCCGTAACTACGATATCCAAGTCCTGCGGTATCTTGTTCTTTCCTCCGATCAATATTTTTAACCTACCACACGGAGGATAATCAGAAGCCCACTTAGGAATCGCATTAGTAACTATAAAAACCTCTGCACCCAAAAGCGCCATTGAAAGAGCATACTGGTACATGTGAATCCTGCCACCAGAATAACCCTTGCTGGTGTACATGAAGACACCGATCCTCTTTGTAACAGCATTTGGAGCAGCAACAAGAGTATCAGATACCGGATAAGTCCCAATAGCAGTGGGAGGCTTATAGGCAGTGCTTTTACGCCTAGCTCTTTCCTGCCTTACCAGTTCAGCAGCATCGTCTATTCTGGAAGCCATCTCATCGCCGACTTCCTCCTCCACCCTTGTCAGCTTATTCTTCTCCCGCCGCTTACCAACCCATCTCGACCACCACGGCTCAAACGATGCTTCTCCAGATCTAAATGTTTTAAGCGGACCTGTTTCACTAGGAAGCATGATTGAGTACGGATTGTAGTTTACGTACTTGAATCTTGTAGGCACTTTAATTACCCTCTTCCGCTGTGATAGGGGCTACTTCAAAGTTTCTGGACTTAGGTCCTTAAGAAGTGGATTGACGTACCGTCCCATGCAGGTCTTACACAGATGGAAGCTGAAACGCTTACTCCTCCCATCCTTGGTCTCGAAGACACCCTTGACTCCTGTAGGGTGGTTGGATTTTATCGGCTTCTCACACTTATCACACGAATACACTACGTCTCTCGCCACAACAACTCCTCCTAAACTGGGTAACTGGTTAGCTCCTTGAACCTACTAATGAACAATTCTTCAGCAGTGACAGGATCGAAGCAGTTTATAAGACAATCCACAAACTCCTCTCCTCTCACATTCCAAGACGTAAATCCTTTCATAAGCTCTCTACCCTCTGATAGAAACACCCTGTGATCAGCTTCCTTTACGCTCTTAGGACAGTCAACGGGCAAACTGTACTTCTTACAAATTTCTTTCATAACCTTAGTTTCCGCGATTCTATATGGAAGTAAGTCCTTGTGGTGTTTGACTGGAGAAGGAAGGTCCCTAAGGTAAGCCTCGGAAGCATCGTGCAACAGACCCCATAAAGCATCGGGTGGGTCACAGAACTGGCTTACTAGCAAGGAATGTTCAGCCACAGAATAAAAATTTTTAGTGTGGCCATTGAATCTACACTCTTGAGACAAGGCATGGGCTATGTCCGCTATTACGATGTCACTTGCTCTGGGATCGAGAGGCCAAAATCTAAGACCTGAATAAGTACCAATCCACGCACTATCACGACTAGGCAATGAAATACCCCCCAAAGATTAGATGCTAACATGAAAACCGGAAAAAGTCAAACCTTTTAGTCCAAATTAACGGAAATTTTCCCGAACTCAAGGCTAGTGTAGCTCTCACCCAGCGCCTTGGCTATCTTGGAAAGTAGTTTCTTGGATGGCTCAAAACCACTACTCTCAACCATAGAAATGCAAGACTGGGTAGTGCCGACTTTCTCCGCCAGATCATTCTGAGTAAGGCCACGAGAAACCCTCAGAAGCCTTATATTACACGCCAGATTACTCATCTATGAACCTCCGAACCTCATTTCCAAACATACTTACCCAAAAAAAGAACATTGAATCTATACCTTACTACGTCGTACCTCCACCATTTTACGTGCTATTCTAGCTATAGTGGCCTGAATATCTAACTCCCGCTCCTTCAGGAAGCTGCCGTACTCGTCCTCATACTCTCTGTAACAGTGGCTGCAAACCTCAGGACACTCATCACTGGACGTAAACTCCGGGTCTCCGCACCCGTGACAGGAGTTGTATAAAACTTCTATCTCTGCCGAGACCTCTTTTAGCCTTCCCATGGGTCGTCTCCTTTTCTTACTGAAACCGACACCATTGCATATGGCTCAATATCCCCAAAAGATTCTACATGGAAACCGTATGCAAACGTACCGTCCTCGAACTTGAAGAAGAACACCCTATTACGCCTGAACTCTTTGGCATCTTCAATCCCTTTACTCACACAGACCATAGGATTATCGTAACCAAACCCGTCTGAATTGTCTGTCATTTCAAATACTCCTCTGCCACGGCCTTAAATAAACCGGCTGCGGCTTTCTCCTTGCGCATGGTGAGTTCTATTTTCTCCAGCACCTTTGTTGGAGCAGCGTTGATAACAGCATGAGCATCCTCTAACAAACTAATATATCCTTCAGTGTAGTGGTCATCATGCAGATTCCTACACAAGCGCCCCCTTGCCTCTGAATCATATCCCTTGGCGTATATCTGCTTCTCCTTCCTACGAATTCTCCTATAAGAAACTTCCTCCTCTTCAATAGTGCGCAACGCTCTTAGTATCTTCTTCTCATCCATCTCAGCCTCCCTATCTACTAAACCCAAAATCCCGCTTCTTGATCTTCGCCATACGACCGCCTTCGTGATGCCAGACAATTCCTTCCATGTCTGCTGTCTCAAGGAACTCTCTTATCTCCTCAAAGGTACGTGGGTTAGAGTCAATCCCTGCCTCCCCGTGACGAATCAAAACCAGCTTATCAAATCCGTCAGGGTTGCTCTGTACCTTGGGTCCGCACAATTCGTAAGTTCCATCAGCCAGAGAAGGTACTTCTATAGAATCCCATGCCTCGAAATGAAGACGTGCTTGTGGATCCTCTCTGGAACACTTGAGCCAGCCATGTCCGCTTCGCTGTAGTGGGTCTCCAGACCAATGAATCCAATCCGCAGGAGCCTCTCCTTTTTTCTCTTTATGATGGAGGCGCTTGTAAAACACACCATTTATAACCGCACAGGAGGTTCCGTCCCACTTGCGTGTTGGTCTGCCCTCACCTTCCAGCACCCACTCACTACCCTCCACAACTTCGTCACGGGCCAAATACTGCTTTCCCTTCTGATCCCGCTCAAAGACAGAGTACATTCTACGCATCGATCTTCTCCTCCACCAGATGTGCGAGGTCTGCCTCGGGATCGAACCATCGGTCCTTGATAATATGTCCGATGGCGGTGATTCCGGAGTTGTATGATGTGCCGGAACGACGGACGCGGATATTCAGACCGACCAGCTTTTCCCAGCGGTCTACTTCTAGCGTGTATAGGACGCATCGGATAAATTCCATCCCGAAGGCATTTCCAAGACGTACATGCGCCCCTTCCCTGTCTGACACGTACTCGTCGAAACCATATCCGCCGAAGGATTGATGCGTGCTATCGAAGTCAATACCGAGGTAGCAGGTTAAGATACCGTGATCTTCCCGCCCCAGCATCGTGTCTGAGATCTTACCGTTTTCCATCTGCTTCATCGTTTTCCTCCTCCACTCGAACCCATACTCCCTCTTGTCTCCTTAGCCCTTCACGCAGAGTACCTGCTTCAACGTGTGCTTGATCTCCACCAACGATGCCTGAGCAGCCATCACGGCGTCAATGTCCTTGTAGGCAGCTGGCGTCTCGTCAATGACGCTCAAGTCCTTACGACACTCCACCCCAGCCGTAGCAGCAATGTGGTCGTCCAGCGTAAACGTCTTCTTTGCCTTGGAACGGCTCATGGCGCGGCCTGCTCCGTGCGAGCACGAATCGAAGCTCTCCGGGTTACCCTTGCCCTCAACGATGAAGGACTTGGTGCCCATCGAACCCGGAATAATTCCCATGACGCCCTTGCGAGCGCACACGGCTCCCTTACGAGTGAGCCACACGTTCTGTCCGTAGTGGTGCTCTCTGGTCGTGTAGTTGTGGTGACAGTTCACCGCAACGTCGTGAGTCAACAGCTTCTCCTGCGGAACTCCACCCTCGCGCTTCAGGGCATCGAAAACCTGAGCAACCATGAGGTCACGGTTGATCTGAGCGAAGTCCTGCGCCCAGTTCATCGCGTAGATATAGTCATCGAAGTGCTGGGTGCCCTCCGGCAAGTACGCCAGATCCTTGTCCGGCAGGTTCACAAAGTGTACCTTCATGTCCTCCTTCGCAAGGGCTATGAAGTACATGCCGATCTTGTTTCCAAGACCACGGCTACCAGAGTGCAACATCAGCCACACACGATCCGACTCATCTAGGCAAATCTCGATGAAGTGGTTACCGCCGCCTAGCGTACCAAGCTGGTGAACATTTGCCTTGTGAAAGACAGTCTTGTGCTTCGCCAGAATGTTGTTGTAGCCTGGCTCCAGCTTGTTGCGCCATATGAGCGCGTTCGCCTTAGGCAGATCTCCATGTGAGAACCCGCCCCGGTTGTGGGAAGAACCCTTGACGGCACCGTGCGGCACAGCCTCCTCGATAGCGAGACGCCACGCCTTCAGGTTGGTCGGGAGGTCGTGAGACGCCAATCCCGTTCGGACGGCGACCATACCGCAACCAATGTCCACACCGACGGCAGCCGGGATGACAGCACCCTTGGTCGGGATCACCGATCCAATGGTAGCACCGCGTCCGAAATGAACGTCAGGCATCACTGCTACGTGCTTGTGAATGAACGGCAGAGCCGCCACATTCTTCAACTGATCCAGAGCTGCCGACTCGATTGGCACGCCCTTCGTCCATGCCTTGATCGGCACGCCACCTTGGTAAACGTCAAAGTCACTCATCGCTATCCTCCACGGGAATCAGGTAGTACTCCTGCGCTATGGTGTCCCCATCTAGTCCAGCAAGAAAGTCATACGCACGTTTTGAATCAGTTACTTCAAGAAGGACAAAACCCTCGTCTTTGCCTGTGAGACTTCCTTTAACGATATGTGCGCGCGCGTCCGGCTTTTCCTCCCGCCGCTTCTCGTACTCGGCGATAACAAGATCCAGAGCATCATGCAATTCTTGCTGCTCCATGTCACACCTGAATGGGAGCACATTTCCGCACACACAATCTCCGCGTTTATGGCGTTCTACTATCCTAGGTACCCCCAAAGCTCTCACCGCCTCAATCGAGTCCCGGAATATATCGCTCATTGGAGTCTCCTTTTTCATTCGGCACGCGCCTTATCCCTGTTTACTTCGGAGATTATCTCCGAAGCCCTAGATATAAATTCCCCAAGCCGACCAACTGCTTTTCTCGTCTTCGGCAAAATAAGGTCAAGTGAATCCGAGATTTCTTTCATTGGGGCAACTACCCAATCCCCATATTCATCTTCCTCAACTCCGGTTCCACCACAGTCAAGGCAGTCTTCGTAGTCTTCCTCAACGGCTATACTGCCAGCACCATTGCAATATCTACATTCCATCCGCGTCTCCTTCCTTGTTTATCTTAAAGTTTATCTTAAAATCCACATCCACTTTGACGCAGCCGGGGTGCGCAGGGCTTTCGCTGAAGTGATGACAAAGACACCAGCAAGGATTACGTTCGCACTGCTCCTGTGCAGTATCATTCTCACTCATCCCCGTCTCCTTCCTCGCCTTCCCACTCGTCGCAGATGCCCAATGTCGGATACTTTATCCAGTTAATTTCTTGTTGTGTCTCGCGGGTGCTGGATTTCTCCAGGCCACAAAAATAAAGAAATTCATCGTACTCTTCCGCGAATATTCTAGTCCGGTGCTTACAATTCGCGCACGCCTTCTGCTCGCGGTAGCTGGCGGGGCGGCTCATGGCGTGGTCTCCTTATCAGCACAATCACACCTAACCAAGCTCACATGACTTAGCAACCACTGCATCTCTTTCAATGGGACAGTAATCATTTCCTGTCCGGGAACTATGCGCCTTACTCTAGTTCCTCCCCACAGCCGATCCAAAGCCCGTTGTTCTATCAAAGCCTTCATCCTACACCTCCTACGCATTTGTCGCGGTCTTCTGCGGCTGCCCTGAAACAACATCCGTAACCTTCCGAATATGCAGGCTCAATTTTGGCTTGTCCGCAATATCGGCATATCGGTGACTGGTAAGAATCGTCAAAGTAGCTCTCCGAGTGGCTCATCACTTACTCTCCTTCTGCACGATATCGTAGCCTTCAAAGGCGCGGTCGCTATCACCGTCACGGGTAATGCTCAACTCTATACTCCCGTCGTTCCCAAACGCTACAGAAAAGCAAAGCGGTCTATGCTCCCACTCAATAATCACACCGCCAATATCTGTCATTGGTACAGCATGAAGTTCTGCAAGGAAATTGTGCGCCGCAGCTACAGCCTCCTCATTTGGCGTTGGTGCACCGTAAGTATCCCAGTTATCCTCAAGCTCCCGCAGAGAATCAATACGTTGTACCAGCCCTTTATTTGCTTCTGCCTCTCTGTCCGCTCTGCACATATCACATGGATGATATTCGCGGTTTCCTCGGATGCCCGGACCATTATCGCCGTAATAGCCTGTATCGTAACAATACTCACACTTCTTCTTCGCGCTCATGGGGCCTCCTTCACCGTACCAAACTTCTACTTATATTATATCACCATTTCTTGAAAACGATAGATATTTCTTAAATTTATTTTACTGACTCTCCTGACGCATTTGCATGATCGACAACCCACGTTCCGCGAAGGGGCGGGGTGATTGACCACGCCTCCAACTCGGACCTCCCTGATGTAGGGCAAAAAGAACGTAGTAGTCCCGTGCCTCAACAGCCCTTGGTTCGTATCGTTTATAGTAGGCCATAGAAACCTTCTTAGCGTAACCTAGTTCCCTGCAATCCTTGTACTCTCCCCCCACACCGCTATCCTTCCAAAAACCCCAAGAAATCTGGAGAGGGCCGGAAGAAAGGCCGTCGTCGCCAGCTGGAGGATTTAGATCACCTCCAGATTCAAGTTGGTGTAGCGCGTAGAAAAACTCATCCACGGGTATTGTCTTCGCCTCAAATCTAGGCAACTCACTGTCTTCAAATGGGTCCTGATCCCCGTACTCAATTGAGCTTGCTACTTCTTCCGAGGGCGCATCGTCTATAAACAGGGCAACAGATATACCAACTACAAACACAGCCACAATAAATATCTCCACAATCTTTTCGGCGACATAATCGACAAGTCTCTTTTTACCACTTCTCACTTGTATCTCCTCCAAACCCTTCGACAGTAATTTACAGTTCATTTTCCTGTTTAACACCTTTGATACACTCCTCTACTATTCGCTTCTCGGCCAGACTCACTTCTCACCTTCTTTTGTAGTGGGAACATACACTGGTCTCCCCATTGGTCTGGTTTTTATTTCACCCCGCAAAGTCTGTCCAACCCTTTCCTCCGCTATCTTGAAATACTCTTTGTCAATCTCACACCCAGCTGCTCTCCTGCCATGTAGAAGTGCGGCCACTAAAGATGAACCTGAACCCATTAAAGGATCAAGAACCAAGTCTCCCTGTCTAGTCATACTAAGCACAAGCCGCTCCACCAACTCTACAGGAAACTGGCACGGGTGATCCGTTTTCTCTATGTGGTTGTACTTAACATTAGGTATCTCCCACACGTCTCCCGGATTCTTGCCCAAGGGATTGCAAGACAGCTGGCCAGCCTTAGGACCCTTGTAATACTTCTTGTTAGGATATTTCTGTGGAACTCTTATGGGATCCAAGTCAAAGTAATAGTCATCTGATTTGGTCATCCACATAATAGTCTCGTACCTTCCTGAGAACCTCTTTTTGCAGTGCAGCCCATGACCAAAGTGCCACACTATCCTGTTCCGCATCTTCAACCCTAATTCCTGCATTATCGGATACAGAAGCAAATCCAGAGGCACAACAGACCCCCTATCCACAAAATTACCTGTCTGCCAACACAGGCTTCCATTGCTACTAAGGCTGTCCACACACTTGGCCAAAACTCTCTTGTGCCATACCAAATACTCCCCCAATGCCACTTTCTTCTCGTATTGCTTTCCAAGATTATACGGAGGAGAAGACACAATCAAATCGGCTTCACCAGAGGGAAAAGAAAAGTCCTCCCAGTCTCCCAAATAGAGATCGACCATATCCCAACTCACTTCTTGCCCGCCTTAGACATATCCAAAATCTCTCCGGTGAGTGGGATCAGAACAAACTGTCCTCCAGACTTCTTGTTAGTATGAAGCAACGCAAGCCATTTCTCGGCGGCTTTTTTACTGTCAAAGAGGTGGGTGTGTAACGGATGAGCCTTCGTATCAGGCCAACACTCCACCAACAAATGTAACTCTCTATTCACTAGACACATCCTCGATCATATGAATTCCTTGGTTAGTTCTGCAATAAGTCTTACCTGTCCTCCATTATGAGCACCAAACATTTCTTTGAAAGGTCTATCTCATCGCTGGTGACAAGAACTGTCGCCATTCGTTCTCCATGATAGTCTATAGGCTTATTAGGATCCGGAGGAATTACTACAGTCATATTGAACCAACAGGGTGGCTGACCGTCGTCATAACCCCATTCCAGACCAATCCCCCCATCCGACGTCCATGTTGCCTGAGGTGCCATCATCTCAAAACCATTCTCTTTGAGGTAAATAGCTGCCTGTGTGCGTAGAAAATCAATAGCTCGCTTGGTAGTCTCTGATGTCGGAGGAGTGTCCTTAATAGAAGGCCACTTACTTATAATCTCTGGAATGCGGCGAATTTTGTTCACCTCTTCCTCAATCTGAGTTATACGTTTCTCGGCCTTATCAGTCATAAGCTCTCCTTCGCTAAGTTAAGTTATTCCACAACTTTTATCACAACGCACCTGCCGGAATTTTTCCAGTAGAGAAGCCGAAAGCCAAGACTCCGCTGCGCTTATCGTCGTCGGTTACTCCTCTTTCAAAAGTCTCTTCCTCCCCAAAGATATCTACTACCATGTAGCCCTCAGGAATATGATCGTACCACTCGTGAGGATACAGATAAAGTTTCCAAGAACCGTCCTTAGCCCCATCCCAAGCCCTTAGACCCATATCTATCAGTATGTCGTGTGGTGCCTTTTTCAACCCATCGAACTCCTCAATGGTCTTGGGGTAGTAATAAACCTTCTTACCATCCTCCCTGTCAAATTGCGGTGTTATGGCACGGACCTCTTCGTAATCACCCACACCAATAGCCCGGCGTATTTGCCTAGCCAATAAATTCTCACTACTGAACTTTAATTCTCCTTCAGGCATCTTGAACCTCCTCTACCCAACAATCGCAAGAATACTCTGATCAGGAACAATCAGATAATCCTCACCGTCAGAAGTAATATCAGTAACTCCGTAGTGAGCAAAGACAACTGTGTCTCCCACCGACACCTCAGGAACTATAAGTGCTCCCTCATTGGTCTGCCTTCCTCTCCCTACAGCCACCGCCACGCCTTCTTTGCGCGTCTCGCTTCCAGCATTAGGAAGTATGATCCCTCCCTTACTAGTCTCCTTAGCATCAGACACCTTAACAATTACGTTACCACCTAATGGTTTAAGATTCATTCTACTGCTCCTTAATCAAAACTACTCCAACCCTCTGGAATTTTTCCAAACACGAATCCGAAAGACAGGCAACCAAACCTCTTGTCGTCATCTGTCAATCCTCTTTTGAAAGGCTCCTCCTCCCCAAAAATATCGGTTACCCTGTAGCCATCAGGAATGTGATCGTACCACTCATATGGATACAGATAAAGTTTCCAAGAACCGTCATCTGCGCCTGCCCACGCTCTTACACCCATGTCCGTCAGTATGTCACGCGGTGCTTTTTTCAAGGCATCGTACTCCTCGACTGACTTTGGATAGTAATAAATTTTCTTTCCGTCTGTCCTGTCAAACTGTGGAGTTATAACACGAACCTCGTCATAATCTCCGGCCCCAATAGCCACCCTTATTTTACTGGCTAGAGCGTTCTCACTACTAAACTTTAGCTCGCCTTCAGACATATACCACCTACTCTACGTAACGTGTACTTTGATACCCTTCTCAGCAAATAAAGCAGACAGGATATCCGCTGTCGTTATGTCTTCTGACAGATCGAACTCGCCTGAGCCTTCCAGATGAATACAACCATAATCATTATCAAACACTATGGATGCACCCCTGAACTTCTTTTCAGCTAAAACACCCAGAAATTCATTTGCGGTTTCTATCTCACGACTTGTTGTTACCTTCATCTTACTCCTCCTCCTCGTATACGTGCCAGACAAACGAGTCCACAAAGCCAGTCCCAAGATAACGAAGTAGCGGCATTTGCTCTTCAGGAATAGGGTGGCCGGTCCCCTTTACAACAATGGTTTTTATTTCCTTTAGATCTGTATCTATGTCCACTTCTGCCCATAGTGCAAGCCACCTACTCTGTTCGTGAACGCAAAGAACAACAGACCCTACAGGCATTGTAACTTGCTGCCTGTCTGTTGTATCTAAACGATACTTATAAACCGCCCGCGTACCCATGACCTTTCTCCTCCTCACTCACCATAACGATAGCGATTCAACAATTTATCTACCCCAATATGAGCCGCCTTCTTGATGTCAGCCGATCCCATGTCCCTGAATGCCTGATCATATATCTCAATCTTCTGTTCTTGATTTCTGTAAATCATCTCCTTCTTCTTAATCTCAAACTCAATTTTACGAGTTCGCTCCTCATTCCTCTTCTTCACTTCTACTGGATCATGCTGCCTACAGTACCCTTTACGACTACGCTTCACACTGCTTTTTCTGGTACACTGTCTTGACTTACCTCTGCCACCAAAGTCACTCACAAAGGAGTCACAGTACCCCTCACGTCTCTCTATCTTTAGAGTCTTGTAGTCTGAACCGTTCATCTGCCTACACCTCCTCAATCGTCACGTTGACCGGGATGCACTCGCCGGGTGGGATATTCTGCATTGACTCTATTGCGCCGAGGAGGTATACAATTTTTTCCTTCTCTATGTGCACAGTGTAATTATCCCCGACTACCTTGCTGGGTGGCTCCGCTCCAAGCCATAATTTTGTAGGCGAAAATGAAACCCACGGAATATCATCGCGTGATATATAACCAACGTGCCTCTCCTTCTTCTTCGCGCTCATGGGGCCTCCTTTGCTTTGCATTTATCAAGCTGCCTCTGTACCTTCTCACAGCCTACGAGCGGGAAGACCGTCTCCTCCCAAAGTACATGGGCTATGAAGTACATATCGGCCTCCGGCCAGAGCTTCCGGGCATGGTCAACACATGCTCGGCATAATCCCTTATTCAGTCCCAACGCTTCTCGTAACCTTCTCAACCCTTCACCGCCTTTCCGAGCTTCACAGTGAGCGTCACGGGGCGCTTCTGGCCGGGTTCAAGGCCGTCGAAGAGAGATAAGAATTCATGCAATTCAGACCCTCGAATTCTGATAACACTAAGACCCTGCTGTGACCATCTCTTTCTCCCTAGTTCTCGGTCTTCGGTATACTCGGTCGGTTCCTCTTTGAACAAAATGCGCCACCCGTACTGTTCCACCGCCGCCCACAGCGTGATTTCGTTAGGCTTGCTCATGCCCTCCACACCTTTCTCAGACTCTTAGGCTCCATCTCTGCCAGTTCAGCAGCCAGTCTGGTAAGCTCTTCATGGTAGCTCATCTCCAAGTGACCGCCTCGCCTGTGACATATCTCGTGTACGATGAGCTTGATACACTCTCTCTGATCATCCAAGAACCCGTCACTTAGATGGCTCCTGTTGTACCTGACTGTCCTCCCTGAAAAGTCGGCGCATGTCGAAGCATCATCAGCCTCTATGAACTTGACAACGACATCCATCTGGGAACACTCCTTGGCTATGAACTTGGTCAGCCTCTCCAGACGAATCATCTTGTCAGTCCAATCGTCCCTAGGAATCAGGTCGAAGTCTGTGTACTCGGTCTTGCCAGCGATCTCCGTGGAGGGCGGCAGGACTCCTTCAGCCTGTCTGATATTCGCCCATGCCAACTTGCTGTACGCCCTACCACCTACAGGAGTGTACCCCATCGATATTGCTCTCTCATTGGCCCTTGGATCTCCCGGTGTAGGAACGAACGCCTTGTCTCCGTACTGCTTGACCACTACCGCTTCAACTGCCTCTGACTCGATCCGCTCGTCCTGCAATCCCTCCTGAACCCAAGCCTCTGCCGAATCATCCTCGGTAATCTCTTCGTGCATGTGGTTAAGGACCTCTGCTCTCAGGTCACGCAGATAAGACGGTCTCACTGAATCCCTGTCGATGGTAAGCGGCACTCTCTGGTTGACGTTGTAGTGCCACTTGTCTCCGGTCTCACAAACAGGTAGGCCCATCTCGTACAGTGTCGGAGTCTCGTCTTCCTCAATCTCTATTACCTCCACCGTAGTCTTTCTGGTAGAGAGTCTCATATCACCGTTCTTGTCTGCGTACTCAGTCTGAAGACTCGCCTCGAAGGTTGTTCCAATCCTACAGACAAGCTCCACCCCATTGAAGTAGGTGTTGATGTGTGAGGATGGAAGGAAGGTCTTGACTGTCTCACGGACCTCCATGAACTCTTCCTTGTTCATCTTGATAGTCGCAGAGAAGATCGATCCTTTGTCTGTTTTCTCCCTGCTGCTTCTCCTGCCATCCTTGTCGAATATCACTGAACCAGTGGTGGTGACTATGCTGGCGTCTTCGCACAGAGCCAGTATCTGCTTCTCCCCAATATTGAAGCGGCCTCTCTTCTCAGGGTCTGTTCTCTTGCGTGTGTTGGAGAAGAGTGTGAATGCGTGGCGAAGATCGTAGAAACCTTCAGGAGCATCGTCACTGACACGAAGCCACACCTTGCCTCGCTGTTTGCCTTCCAGAATCCTCCGCAGGGTTATGGATACTTCTGTAACGTCAGGCTCGTCCCAAGCATTCTGTACAAGCTCACGAACGATGAAAGACTTAGGCCTGTCGGCTACCAGAGCTTTAAGACCGTCACGACTCACATCAAACCACTGAGTTACTGTAGCTTTCATACGTCCTCCTTTCCAATATCCTTAAGCGCAAGCAGGTTCTCTACCGCCTCACAAATCTTCGTGACGTTTGCGTACCTCTTCGCACGTATCTCTGCCTGCTCCATGGACTCGTTGTTGGAGGGGTATACACGGGCGATCATACCTGTCTCGTCGTAAATCGCCCAGTGCTCACATCGGAACCCATCATCCGGTGCGCTCCAGTAGTCTACCTTGCCTACGTACGTACTCACTATCTTCCTCCGTTCGTTTTGTTCGTGTGGCCGGATTCGACACCGACTAATGCTCAGTATTTATCTCCAGCCTTTACAGGTCGAAGCCCTTTATTCCTGAGCCTCCCCGTCCAAAACAGGGCGCGTGTCCTTCCACGCCGCACACGAGTGTTGTACAGCTGCCAACATGCACGGTCCGAAGCTCCATGGAACAACAACCGCCTTCGCAACTGCACAAGAAATCCGCGTGGTCGGGTTCGATACCGACTGGCCCTGCTTCTTTCGCATGGAGGCCATAATGCCTACAGGCCGGGATGTCAATATCCCTGTGTGTCCTTCCACACCGCACGCGGAATCCTTTGACCCACCTTAATCCCTTTCCCCTCTTTCCTTCTCTCATGTCTCTACTTATATTATATCAGCAAATCTCAAAAACGATAGATCTTTATTTAATTTTTTTAGGGTATGTTTGTATACTACGTCAACTCCTAAGGCAAACACACATCAAAATGGCCGCTATGATACACAGAAGCAACTCTGTAGTGCTTATGATCACCTAGCCCTGTCCTTCCAGATATTGGAGTGATGTCCGTAGTATGGGATATCCAATACATGTATATCCGTAAATGTTATCTTTGAGCTAAAGTCGATGTTGTTATCATGTGTGAGATCTCCTATCGCGTTATTAAACTCCGCCAACTGTTTCCTGTCCGCGCAGTCGTAACATATACACCCAAACTTGGCAGTGTCCTCATCCAACAACACAAGCAACTTCCAACCATCATCTATCAACCAAACCTCCTTAATATCTTCCTTGAACGAAAGTCTACCCAAGCGATCCAACACAGACTTGGTTATCCTGTCATGGTCTGTGTTTATTTTCTTCCTGAACTCCACAATCGCTTTTTTAGTACAGTCATCACAAGAGGAAGCGTCGTCCACATGAATCATCTCATTGTAAGGTATCTTCTTTAAACATGTGAGACACGGAATTTTATGTGTTGGCAGCTTTGATTCCATTACTCTATGCTCTCCGTCTTGGACTCAGGGATAGTAAACCTCTCAGACTCCACAACGTAGCACCACTCTCCAAAGGCCTCGTCCCAGACACACCGCTTAACCTCACCCTTATAGTAAACAGCTGGTGTTGATCTGGAATATCCGTGGACCTTCTCACCCAACTTGAACTTTGGCTCCTGATCTGGCAATGCTAAGTACCTCCTCCCCACGAACAGTTATTCACGTCGTACTTACCCACCCCCTCACATAAACTACACCCACCAGAACCACTACAATCCATACAAACACCAGAGCCGAAACACTCCTCACAAACTATTAGCTTAGACTTCTTTTTCTTAGACTTTTTCTTCTTGGCCGGTTTCTTGTCTTTCGACTGCTTCTTAACCTTCTTAACACACTTTTTAGGACGCAGGGCTACTCCTTCTCACCAATTATACTGCGTATCAAATCGTCCACCTTACCAGTGTAGTCACATGAGATCTCGGCATGTTTTATTAGTTTTTTGGCCATGTATAACGAGCTAAGAGACGAACGGAGGTGTCCCTGTATTTCGCCGACATGATGAGACATAGGCATATTTCTCAAACCTATCCCGCCCAACTCCTCAACTTCCTTTCTAACAATATCGTGAACCTCAGTCAGCTTGTCCTCTAGTTTACTCCAATCCTTATCGGGCATCTGTTTTCTCCTTTGTCAGTTTAATCTTATTTCAGTTGTGCCCTTAACAAGTATAGTCCCTTCAGAAACATCCCTCACCTCTATCCGTTCCTCTTGTAGTTTGTCCCTAATCCTATCCGACTCTGCAAAATCCTTGCACTTCCTTGCAACTTCCCTATCTCTGGCTAGTTGTATGTTCTCACCACTAATTTCGTTCCTGTACTTGTCTTGCTCTTGATACGCTGCTGTATGATAAATATTCTGAATATATTTACGTTCTTCATCAGTCATTGGTTTAACACCTATGCTTCTGTACCATTCTATCGTAGCCTTGCTTTTTTTCCACTCGTCGTGGGCACCTACTAAAGGATATTGTAAACCCGTTTGCTTTTCATACCACTCCAAACTTCCTTCTTTTAGCTGTAACATGCACCTAGAACAACCCCAGTTAATTTCTCGTACCCATCCATGCCCCATAAGATGTCCCAGCGTGATAGAGTACCCGCCCGATTTGCTCATCTTACCACCTTCAACACGGGCATTAACAATTTTATCTCTAAGATCAATAGACTTTACTACTGCTCTATTAACATGCACCTTCCAAGATTCCTTATCCTCATCAATAGTATACAAAGTAGATTGTCCACTATTCCCCAGACACATAGAGCAAGTAATAGGAAGAAAATCAACAAGACCATCTGTTAGCTCATCAAGCCTTCCGCGAATCCAGGCAGAAAGTAAGATGGATTCCTTTTCCACTAAAGAAATCAAAAGGTTAAGAACATCCATCACTCTTCTCCGAGGCGTTCTTTAGAAGCCAATTAACCAAGTCCTTGTCTTCTGATTCAACGTACACAACCTCCTTACTCTCAAACTTAATGTCCTTCAACCAGTGAGAGCGGTTCTCTTCAACCCACTTTCTTACATCTTTCAAGACCACACGTGCAACTTCTTCATGTGCCCAAGGTTTGTATTCCTCCTTGATAACCCTAGCCAGATGACGAGCGGCCTCAAGCATAGCTTCTGTAGGTTTGTCAGGACCATCACCTTCAGGATCTCCGTACTCCTCATCTACATATTCTAGTGGATAATCCAATATCCTATGTTCATCGGGAAGGGGTACTTCCATTGGACGATAAGCAGAAAAAACCCAGCTTTCAGGGAATATTTCAGGGTCCATCTGATCTAAAATTTCTTCAATCGCCTCGTCTATAGATGTCGCAGTCAGACGTTCAGTATCCAAATCTCCCCAAATACAATCCTTATGAGAGTCCCAAAACTCCTTAGACGCTGTTTCGTACTCTACTCTTTCTATCTTATTGCTCATCGGCAACCTCCTTCCTCTTCAACTGGATCGGGCTTGTCACTATTCTCCGCTATTGTATCATTTAGAGGAAAAACGCCGTCTTCTAGATATGGTGGAATCGGGCGGGAAGGTCCAACCTCCGGCTTGAATGCAGATGGAATAATGCCTTGCATCTTTAAACCCATGCCTACCGAAACTCCCACAGAATTATCCGTAGACCTCACCTGAATTTCTTGCCCGCAGAGTAAACACTTTAACGTGCCAAGCCAAGCATACCTGTCATCCAGTTTGAAATCGTGGTAAGAACATTCCTCAACCATCATCTGTCTTTCTGAGTGAGAGTCCTACATCTATACCACCAAAAAACTCAGATTTGTGTTCTGGGCACAATAGCTTAGAAGCATATGTAAAATAGGGAGGCTTGTCTGTGAACGTGCTCTCGACAATACAGCCACACTCAAGATTAGAGGTCTGTGTACGATTCATACTTACCCCACCCTTTCTTATATTATATAACCACTACCCCGACTTGTCTAGCCAAAAACCAGAAAACTAGCAAGATATTTTCTCCCTGATAGCCTGTAAGGATTCCTTCTCCAACTGGGATATTCTCTGATAAGACAGGCCAAGTATCCTCCCAACTTCCCTGCACGTCTTGGCCTCCGAATCATCCAACCCAAACCTAAGAGAAAGCACCTTCCTGTATGATGGGAGTAAATCAGACATGGCGTCACTAAGAGCCGACATCCCAAGATCCCTCTCCTCGGACTCTATAACAGTTTCCAAAGTGGACTGCTCTGCAAACCACCTGCTAATGATCAAAGGAATCCTCCTCCCACACAACCCTGTTAAACTCCTCATTCAACAACTGGTTACTGTCTAGTGTCTGATCCCAATCCAATATCCACCTGAATACTTCATCCAGCCTTTTGGTGTCTCTGCTCTCTGCTGGCCCCATGTCCTCAACTTCTTTCAGCCTAACCAGTTCCGCCTCTATGAATCTTACAACTGGCTTAACATTAGGAGTCTCAACCAGAACCGTCTCACTCCCCAGCTTCTTCCACCACACCAACTTCTTAATATTGTCAAGCAGACCCGGATAGGTTTCCCCGTCTATTGTATCTGTCAACTTATCAAACTCAACAGGAACCACTCCCCTATCCTGCTCGATCCACCTGCATGACATGATGGCCCTGAGAACGTACAGACACTTCTTAGCTGAAGGCACCTCTCTCCTAAGAAAGTCCTTGTAGTTGCCGGAAGCCAGATGGAGATAATGATACATGCAGGCTATGGGAGAGTAGTAATCCGGGGTCAGTTCCTTCAACTTCCTATAGGGTCCGCTCCAACCACCATACCTGATTGGGGACGTAAGCCATTCCAAAAGGGGAGGATTTGACTTCTTGAGCAGGTGAAGAGCCTTCTTGATATCCCACCCTACAAACTCTGTGTCGTGTTCTCCCTTCCTCTCGATCACGTCTCTCTTGTTATAGATCGTAAGATACCAGTCTCTCTTGTGAGCGTATATAAACCTGACATCATAGTCGCTGTCTGGTGAGTGAAATCCCCAAATCCTACTACCGGACTCACAGGCATAGAGAATACTGATATCCTTCTCCTCCTCCAGACCCTTAAGATAAGTCTGGATGTATTTCTTAATTTCTGGTGTCACTGTGACCATCGTATGCTCTCCTAACCCTACTTCCAGAACTCGTAATCCCCAAAACCTACACCAGTATCAGTATCTGGATCGTAGTGATCTTGGGCGGAGCGGCTGTCATAATATTCCTTGGTTGTAAATCTCTTTGACTTCTTCCTTGCAGAGGCTTGACCCGACAACTGCTCTCCGAATATCTCTACCAAAACTAGATGCAGTGTCGCTCGCGCCGTAATTCTATCTTTAGCATCCGACCAAGTAGAGATTTCCTTATTCACCTCGGATAAGGCTCTTGTTATTGACGCTTCTGGAACATCTGGTCCAAACTTGTCCGAACGCTCCTCCCCATACTCATAAGCGATATCGGGATTGTGGCTCTCGCTTTCGTAATCCGAATTCACATCACACCTCCCCAGCCAGCACGATTGTGAGCACTAGGACCATTGTAGCGAGCGGGACTCTGACGGGACTCCTCAGCCAAAGGGTACGGAAGACCTGTCTTTCCACACCCGATTCTATCCCTCTCGTTTGAAGCGCCGAGCCGGGCTTCCAAGAAAAGATGACTAGCCTCTTGAAAATCCGTCGTAGTATATGACACCGAATCGACTACTCTGCCCGTCGCGCCAACATCCACTTCGCCAACCTATTGCTTCTCGTCTGGCTTCCGAGTCTAGTACAGAGGCATATTCCTGTGCTTCTGCTTCACATTCGTTGCAACACCCGTTATGCCCCTCTTCTGACGATAAAAGCTGTTGGCCACATTCTTCGCAGTTTGCTTGCCTGTTCGTAGTCGCATGGTCAGGGCATCGATGCACTTCACTTTCGCACTCACTTCTGTCCTCGTGGCAGCAATCTACTAACCGCTTACATTCATCGTAGTAGCACTTAATTGTTGCCATCTTTCAACCCTCCTGTCTAGTACCTTCTCTCATGTCTCTACTTATATTATATCAGCAAATTGGGGAAACGATAGATCTTTCTCAAATTTATTTCGCTTATCTATTCCTCCTCGTCGTAAAAAGCCTCGTTCATCGTTATGGCAAGCCTCATTGCTCTTTCAAATACGTCCCACGCCATACTCGACAGCAGTGCAGCCTGTCCTCTCTCATAGGCGCATTCTTTTGGTAACCCCTCAAAGGCTCTGGCGATCTTCAAGTCAACCTCGCTCCTGTCGTTCCTAAGCTGCCGAGAGATATCTGCCCATTTCATACACTCTTTGTCCCGCGCTTTCTTACTCATTTTCTTCATAACTACCCCTTGTCCGATATCGGCGTATAGTGTGTTGACCGGGTATGGTAGACTACTGTATCATGCCCGGTCTCTTCGGAATGTTTGCGTGCGGCACGGCCCAAATATCCCTTCATTCCATTATCCTGAACCGTCCAACCACATCCATCATAATAATTGCATGCGGTCTCAACATAGGAGCCGCCCAGAGTAGTTTCGATACGATGCTTTTTAGTCTTTGCCATTATCTACTTTCCTCTCTCAGTGGCCTCTTCCGCATGGCGCTCGAAGACGGTCTGCATCGCCGCTTCCACGGTGCGCTCGTTCACCTTTTCGGCCTTGCTTTTTGCTGTTCGGCGGTGGATCTCTGTCATCAATTCACCCGCGTCAAAGTTAGCCATCCTCGTAGCAAGTCTGTAAAGGTCTTCCGCATTCTTGCTTCCCCAAGTTGTCGCCATCCCTGTGCTCCTATTCCAATGATTCCAAAATCTCCGCCAGCGTATCCGAAATTCTCTTTTTACGGTCGGCTTTGTCTTTACCAATCCAGCAGATTCCATCCACAGTAAGCTCGGCCACAAGCGTAGTTAAGTTGATACTCACAACTCCGTTACAATTCTTGCAGGACGCAAACGTATATTCCTCGCCTAGACGGAAATTTCCAAGATGATGATAGTCCCGCTTCGCGGTGGCCTTTGTTTCCTTTTTGAGTTCTACGAGCTTACTCATTTCTTTCTCCCTCTACTTATATTATATCAGCAAATCAGCCAAACGATAGATCTTTCTGAAATTTATTTGTACTATTATGCACTATGTGATTTACGTCAATAAGCTCTCATACGGCAAAAGACATGAAATACCACACAGAATCAGAGAACGCCTCTTAGATAGCTTCTATGTGCCACCACACCTACTCTACAAGGCTCCTCACAAACCCCGCCAGTTCTCCGTACTCGATCCTTGGCCACTCGCAACCTTCGACACTTATTCCATCTCTGGTACTCGTGTAGCCAATGACTTTACACACATCAACAGGGACACTCACCAGCAACTTGTCTCCTGTACCCCTTCTCTCCCACAGCAGATTTAATGAGCCATCCTTACAAGCAATAAACAATGGAACAGGCAAAGCACTCTCGTATTGCTCCTCAACTCTCCCCAGTAATCTGAATGCTCTCTTTCTAACTATCATTGGAACAGCCTTGCCATCTCCTCCACCCCAACCATCTTCAGAAGGCAGCTTGGTCAGAAGGTCCTTACATATTTTATCCGACGAACCGAAATTATGCACTTGCTGTAACTCCAACACCCCCAACCGGAATGGTAAGAGCTTCTTCCTTTGACCAACCCCTGTGAAGACGAGAATGTATTGTAGAAGAAGGGACACCAAATTCCAGCCCCCACTCCACAAACGATTTTCTTTTTCCTTTGTAGGTGAAGTGTCTGACCCTAGCTCCAACAGGGGTAGTCAATGCCTTTTCAACGGACCAGCCCAGCTTATTAAGCCTCTGAGATATTGTAGAACCTGTAAAACCTAGCTCTTTTTCCCAATGACTAACTAGCATGGTCTTGCCTTTAAATGTGATCGGCCTATGCTGACTGTACTTTTCGGGACTCAGCACTTTTTCCAGCGGCCATCCAAAACCTAATCTAGTATGTATAGCTCCAGCACTTATTCCAATTATTTCAGACCACTGTGAAACTGTGGCCGATTGTCCTTTGTGGGTTAGTATCCTACTCCCCAGATTACCCTTATGCTGATATCCATGACGAAATGCCCTGTCAACATTTCCCCATCTCTGGAGTCGTCTACAAAACCCTGATTCAGTTATTCCCAACTGATCTGCCCATTGTTTCTGGGACATAGTTACACCTTTACGAGTAATTAACTTGTAACCATTCTTTGAGGATACGTCCGATCTAAGGCACCCACAGGAACTTGTTGCGCCGTTAAAAAGAGAGTGTCGATTGACCCACTTAGATTTACCACATTTACACAGACACAAATATTCACCACCACCCAACCTGCCTTTTTCTGGAGTCCTGAGCCTGTCACTGAGCACCTTGAGTCTGCCAAACCTCTGCCCTACTTTAGCCCTTTTTAATCCTCTGACGGGCCTTCCTTTTGAATCAATGCGATCCTTGTGACACTTTCTCATGTGCCTAATCTCCTATCCCTTTCTTCTCCTTAGACTTTTCCAAGTGTCTCTCGATCCTGTTACTCCCCTCCCAAAACAGCAGGGATGAAATAAACGCCAACAGAACAAGAGAATCGTAACCCTCTGCGTCAGAACCGAGTAGTGACAAAATAGCAGCCGAGAAAAAAATAAGAGATCCCTGTATGAAAAAAGCCCATCCAACGAAAGCCAGAGCCACGCCTAGATTCCTCAAACAACACCTCCCAATCTTCTCACTTGAAACACCTAACCAACATGCTCACAACATACCAGACAGCCGACAATCCGTCAAGTTCAAAACCCACCCTTCACCACGAACTCCTCTATAAGACCCAAACTAAGCACCTTATTTCCCACATATTCAGCGTGCTGTCTCGAACCGAATTTACGGGACCACCCAGCCTCAGGACGTTTATGCTGCTTCCAGCTTCCCGACACTTTGATCCACAGAATGAAGTTCAACCCTTTACCTCCTTACTGCAAACACATCCACAAGAAGTATGAACTACTTTACCTTTTGATTTGTATGCTTCTTTCCTTTTCTCTTCGTATTCCATTTTACGATCTGCTTCCCTAAGACCATCTAATACCAACCGTTGCCTCTCCTTGCGTATCATAGCTATGTAGTCCGCAAGCTCATCTACCGCACTAAAAAAGTCATTCTTTGCAACGTCCATCGCCTCTCCGAAATGAGCAACCAGAGCCAAAGAAAGCTCTTCTGTGGTGCTCTTTCTTAGTCCATCCGCAATGTGATGCACCTCATTTACATACTTCTCAGCAGGATCCTCCACCTCAAAGATATAAGCAGTGATTACTTTACAATCAGCGTATCTCATCACACATCTCCTTCTCGTATTGCTCTGCCAACTCTGCCTGTACGTCTTCGATCTCATCCTCCAGACGCCGTACTTCCTTCTTGTGGACTACTAATTTTCCCAGCACCTCTTCCCTTAATGCCTCTACTGCTTCCACCCTTGCCTCTGCTATCTCTACCGCCAATGTTGCTTGCCTCACCTCTTCTTCCGGGGCGGCTACCTTTTCTGCGTACTCTAGGTACTTGACAATATCACGGCTGGAGTCCGCCATGAAATATAGAAGCACAAAGTTAAGTGTTATTGATACTAACAACATAGACACCAACAGTATAAACATCTCTCAGTCCTCCTCCCTACTGATCAGCGCAAAAGTTCTCTAAGTCCGGGTGTGCTCTAGCCTGCTCTGGGTCAATCATTGTAGCGGCTGTTGCTACCCCAAACCAGAACATCTTTTTATCCTGCCTAGCATACATCCCCCGCCCAAACTTCTCCTTCTTTGCTTGGGACACTATCTGGTTAATTAGTATGTATCGATCATCACACCTACCTATCATGCTCCCCTCTCTCCTTCCTCGCTTAACAAGTAGGCTGCCTTTACTGCTTGGTAGTCCGGCGTAACTCCTGCCAAATACCCCAAGCTCAGACCGACCACAAGTGCAAGAGCCTCTTGATCAACTCCCTGATTTGAATGTTTTGCACAATTTCCACAATCACACATTTTCACTTCTCCTGTCTTGACCAGCTAGGCAAAGGCGGTTAGCCGATTCTCTTCCTAAGAGTTTCTGCTTCCTTCTCGCGCCTTTGTGTCTGGTCCGGCTGTTCTGTCTTGTATGTAGGTGCTGCTGCCACCTGTTTTAGTGCAGTCTCTCGGCGGCGTCTCTGAGCAACCTTACCTCTGCGTCGATGTGGTATCTTTTTACCTGCTTTCGCCATCACTACGCCTCCTTCTGAATTCTTACTCCATTTAGGAAGACCGCCGCTTTTGGATAACCTCTCTCCCGCAAGTCTTCTCTAAGGCTAATAGCTTCGAGTCGGGCACCCTTATTCCCACCGACTCCGTTACACTTGAAGTGAGGGACAAGGTGCGAATAGTATTCCCGATCTTTTCCTATGCCTGATTTGCTGTATTCGACATCCCAACCTGTCATCGTCTGTCCTCCTAAGCCTATGCCTTTACAACCCCATGCAGTGCGCCCCACACTCACCCCGTTTGCAGTCCGCTACCGCCCAATCATACAGCGACAGGTACGGTGCGTTCGTCTGTGATTTGAGCTTCACGCCAGTTGCTTTTGCCTTCGCCCTCTCCACCTGCATATTGCGGCGTCGGTCGATTTCGGACACCCAGTTCGGCTTCAAGAATAACATCCTTCTGCCCTCCTTAACCGCGCCTACGCGTCAATCGCCATTTCCTTTAGCAATCCCTTTGCGGTGATGTACGCGATATTATGCGCACCCCTTGCCTCCTTCGCGTCCTTCCCGCAATAGATAACCCGCTCGCTTACTGTCTCAACATCCTTGCCCGACTCCTGACTGACAAGGGTAATCCTTAACTGGAAGTGCTTTACCACAACATCTTTCACTTCTGCCTCGATGCCCATCTTACTACCTCCTATCCGGTTTCTTCTCTCATGTCTCTACTTATATTATATCAGCAAATCGGGAAAACGATAGATATTTCTGAAATTTATCTTGAAATATTTATCAGGTTGTTTTAAGGGGGTGGGCAGATTAGGCTTGAGTGTCGATCAAAAAAGCGTTCCATCATTCGAGACAGCCTGCCCACCGCTTTAGCGCGGACAATGGTACGCGATACAAGGGGCGCGCTTTCGTGGAGCCGTGAATCGGCGACTTCGAGCATATCCAATACGCCTTTCTTGAATGCCCGAATATCTTTGTTAAGCTCAATACCGATGCATGATCGACCTTCCGTAGCTGCGGACACCAGAAAGCTCCCGGAGCCGAACGCATTATCGAGCACCACATCGCCCGGCTTTGTGTATGTACGAACGAGATAACGGCCTAGCTCTACCGGCTTTTGTGTCGCATGCCATACTCGCCCTTCCGCTTCCGCAGTCTTGTAGTATACAACATCCGTCGGGTAACGACCGCCTGCACTTTTGACATGGACTGGACTAAAATCACCATAGGAGCCGGTGAGTTGATTTTTACGGACACCTTTATCATAGGCCGCGCCGGGCATCATCTGCGGAGTATATTCCGGCTGCCGAGCATAGAAGACGCACACATCTTCGTGCTTCCGTAAAGGCTGTTTTTTGGCATTCAGGAAATTGGTCGGCTTTGATTTTATCCATGTGATTTTGTACTTAAAGATGGATTCCTGACTAAGAATAACACGCGCAGTGAATAACCCCTGACTCATAAGCGCCACTACACCGTTCGGGCGTAAAATGCGGCGGTAGTGCCGCCAAAGCTCGTCCAGCGGAATGATGCTGTCCCACGAGTTTTGAGTAGTACCGTAAGGTAAATCGCACAGAATCAGGTTGACGGATTCACTGGGGATTTTCGCCATTGCCTGAAGGCAATCGTTCTCAATCAGGAGCGCACCGCATTCCGTGATATTTTTCATATTTTTGGCTTTTCTTAACGTACCCATTCTATACCTTGCTAGCCGGATTTGTATCGGCTTATGGGGTCAGACAGCTAAATCCTTTCTGGCGTGGACTTTGTGTCATATTCCGCATACTCTTGCACAAAGTACACACTTCCGAAGTTATCTCTTAGAATCATTGTATCTCCTCGTCTTCTCCTCAACCAACACCCTTCTAGTAATTTCATATGAAGCTAACTCCTTGAAATTCACATAATCAGGAATGCAAAGAGTGTCGAGTGATATTTCAACATCTGCAAGCCAACTATCCAACTCTTCTGTTGTCCTGTCGCGTATGAATTTAACCATCACAGGATCTTCGTAAAACCCCTGATAAGCCATCACACCACCTCCTCGTACCCAACAATGCGCCCGTTCTCGTCTTTAATAGCTGGCTGTAAGCCGTTGTGTCCCGCTGGTAAATAGATGCTGGACACCTTTGCACACGCAGGTATTCGGCGTCTTAGGCTACGAGGGAACTTCTTACGCCGCATCGCCTGCCAAATATAGACCTCTTCTCGCCAGTCCTTGTTCCTTTTCCAGCCCCGAATCAGCTTATCCGCCCTAATTTGTACGTCAAGGAAATCATCATCTGTCAGTAGAATCTTGTCACCCTTTGTCTCATTGCAGGCTAGACAGGCCATTCTAATATTATCGTGATGATTTTTTCCGCCCTTGGATTTAGGTATCACATGGTCTATGGTTGTTCCCGGACGATCACGACATATCCAACATGGAAGCATTCTGACTCCTAATCCTCATCCTCATCCTCAATAGACTTTACTTTGGTAAGCTCAGAGATATCTCCTGTAAGTTCTTGTGAGTCGGTGTCTGCTGGAACATCTACAATCTCTGACTCTGGCCTTGTCCACGGAAACTCCACAGGAACATGACTATCCCCACTGGTGTATGTGCCACCATCTGGATCTCTGAATATTCGACCGCTAATCCAGTAAGCCTTTCCATCTGCCTCCTTGAATACCTCTGAGTCCCGGTTATTTTGCCAGAGTTTATATTCAGACATGTCGCTCACATTGTTCCATTCGTCATCTTTCCCTGTCAACGGCGAGAGTGGCTTGAATTTGGCAAGCTGATCAAACAGTTCTAGGAGGTAGTACACACTGGATCCACTGTGTCCTTGTTTGGAAAGAACATCCAACAGACTCAACACATTATCGCATATCCACTTCTGCGACTCTTCTTCTCCCGGCCATCCAAGAACCTCAAACTCTCGTAGCGCATGATCCCTAAACTCACCCATTTTACTACTCCTTTTCTAATCAGTGTCCACTTGTACAACACTCTGGCTTCGTACATCCGGTTTCCGTGTATTCACACTCCCCCAGTTTCTCAAGCAAGACCTTCAAAGCCACAACAAGAGAGTGATCCTGATGATTGTTCAATGGCCCCTCAAGCAGACAACCAAGCAGATCCACTTTCTCTGACAGATAGTTCTTCCTCTGCTTCTCTCCCCAAGAGTGCATGTCAGATAGGTTGTCAATTGAGTCTGCTATCTTTATAAAGGCGGCGTCAAAGCTCATGTTTCTAGCGTGGTCAAGCTCTTCTTCTCTACGTTCTGCCTTCGTATATCGCATATCTGAACTTACTTCACGAACTATGTCTGCAATCTCATCGCCAAAGTTGGATAGAATGTCGCTGTAAGATAGGTAGGTATCTTCAATCGTGTCGTGAAGAACAGCAGCTGCAAGCATATTCTCGTCTGTGAATCCGTGTTCTATTAGACGATACTTTACTCGTATTGGATGGGCGATATAGTCTTCGCCACCATCTCTTGTTTGGCCGGAGTGTGCTTCTGCTGCCAACACTATGGCCCTATCAATCTTCTTTCCCATTACACCTACCCCTATCCTGTAGTGTTTAGTGTGGGCCAAAGGGGATGAACCCTCTGCTTGCGTCCGGGGGGCGAACCCCAGAACCCACTGGAGCGCAGGGAGGGAGTCGAACCCTCCGGGCGATCAACCCCGGTGCTCACCATTGAGCCTCCCGCGCACTATTCTTTACTTGGTGGACCCAGCGGGAGTTGAACCCGCGACCGTCTGCTTGCAAGGCAGGTGCTCTACCATCTGAGCTACAGGCCCACAATTTGGTGCAGGGGGAAGGATATGAACCTTCACCGCCGGAGATTATCCGGGGTTCTTATCTTAAACCACCCCTGCATGTATTTGGCACGCCCGACAGGACTCGAACCTGCAACATTCAGATTAGAAATCTAATGCTCTGTCCATTGAGCTACGGACGCACTTACCCACAAAGTTCTGGACTATTCCTTAATCTGAGAATATAATACACGCAACAGCCGCCCAGAAAGGAGTTACATTATGAAAGAACACGCCTACACAGCCGGATTGTTTGACGGAGAAGGAACAGTCACCCCGAGCCACCTACATTCAAGTGACAAATTCCGGTCTCCTGTCGTCTCCGTTTCAAGCACCCCTGAGGAATTACTGACATTTTTAATGTCCACCTATGGTGGCTTTATATCCAAACACAAGGTCTACAAGAAACACCACAAGCAATCTTGGATTTGGATGGCAAAAACCAACCGCGCAATAGAGTTCCTCCAGAAAGTGATCCCCCATCTAAAAGAAAAAGAAAAGATACGAAGAGCGCATCTCATTCTTTCCAAGTACAAATCCGTAACACCAAGAAATGTAAAATACTCAAAAACCAAACTCCAAGCTAAAAAGGAGTTTCAAGAAGAGTTCTTTAATCCCAAAACCCTCTAACAGTTTATTTGGTGGAGGTGGTGGGAATCGAAACCCACGTCCCTAGATCGCAACAGTCCAAGCATCTACGTGTGTACTCTGGCTGATCAAGTCGTCTTGTAGTACGCAGCCGAGCACGTTTCCACAAGACCAACTCTCTAATACTATTACAGGCTACGAGAGTAATCACCTGTAAAGGTCCACAGTGTTGTCGCCCTATGGTCAGCTATGGACACCTGACACATAAAACGGATGGTTGTCTAAGCAGCCATCTTGTAGCTGTTATCTTCAGCATTTATTGTTATTTGAGGAGTTTTAACGAGGCCGCTCCTCAACCTCGACACGCCACTTGAATCACCACAACCCGGTCGAAGCCGGTCACCCCCATTCGATTATAAAAGAACAATACTTTAACTACTTACCTTTGTGAATCTGCTCTGCTGTGAATCTGCTCTGCCAGATCGGCAGCATACCGTCTTATTGCTTTCCTTGCGCCAACGCGTTGGTAGCCTATATCGGACACTGCTCCGCCCATCGCCATTTTTTTGTTGAACTCTCTAGCAGACTCCACACGCAATTCTGTAAGTCTATCCTCCACCAGACTGAAAAACTCGGCAACCAACACAGCCTGATCTATACGCTTCTGAGTGTCTCTAGCAACCATTTCTCCCAGTACGGAGTCTAGCACTGTTGATTCTTTATTCATTACTACTCCTCCTTAAGTATGATCCTCTCTCCAAGCTCTACTTTTCCGCACTGACACTTCATTTAAGTGCCTGGTATCTTGGTAGAGGCACAGAGAATCGAACTCTGACCTGCTGCCTTTAGACCATGCCTCCAAGTTATAACCCAGTCCGAGGCTCCTAAAAGCTGATCGGACTGGGCACAAGTCAAAAAGTGATAGTGGCCAGATTCGACACTGGCTTCCGTGCAGGGTTTCTGGTTCCCTCACGGTCATCACCCCTTCCAGTTTTCGGGTACGCGACCCTTGGGGAATATGCGTGTCCTTCCACGCCGCACTATCAACCAACTCTACTTATATTATATGCGCAAGTCTGGTTTTGTCTAGCTAAAAATAGGATAATCTATAAATTATTTTCAGGGGGTTCTGTAGTGTGACAGCAGACCCTCAACCATTCGATCCATAATGCTTTCAGAAGCCACCAATTCCTGCCAATCCTCGCGTACTTCATCTAAAAACATGTTTACTTTTGTCAGGACTCTATCCATCTCGTCCCCGTAATCTTCATCAAATCTGATAACTATAGACAGGTCAGACTCTCCAGACCTCTCACCCGTCTCAGGATTCATTCCCCCACCCACCTTCTGCGCATGGTCGGAGAGGCGTATGTCCACTGTCTCGTAAATATCGTCTGTCTCGTATGCGGCAGTGATGTAGGCTGAGTCTCCTCCACCTGATACGTAGGTTCTATCAACAGACCAACCTTCTCTGGCCTCTACCGCGTTACTTACAGAAGAAATGTACTCATCAAAAAGACCTCTTCTTTCAGCCCACTCCTCGAACTCCTCTTCCGCAGCTATATCGGTCTTCTCTTCCTCAACCAACTCCTCCCACCTCTCTTCGTACTCTCTGTCCATTTCCGCCGCTTTCTCACTGTCAAGCATTTCCCCCCACTCTTCTTCACCAAACGCTTCTCTGTAAGGATTGCCGTAAAGAGATATGGCATTATCTAAATCCGCCATCTGAGCATCATGCCAAGAGTCTAGCTTCCTATACTCTTCAGCGTAGCCAGCTTCTATCTTCTCTATGGATGTGGGCATTTTGGTGACTCACTAGACTTCTTGTTCAGGAGGTTCTGTGGAGCCGCCTGTGTTCAAATTGCAGCAACCATCAGGAGCTATATTGAACACTGCTCCCTCGTGCCCCAGCTGTGTTTTCAGTATGCTAGTCAGAAGATTGCATACTGAAGAATCCTCGTTGGCATGGTCACAGTTCTTACACGTCACTTCCCCATAGACCAAACCTGAGAACTCCGGCTCGACCATCTTCTTTACTGGATGATCCGGTGGTGCAGCTGGTCCTTTGATGTAGAAGCAACAGGAAGCCTTGTCCGGTACAAACACATCCGGTGCGTGTATGGTGCATCTATCCTTATTCTCCCCCTCCTCCACGTGCATCATACATCGGTTGCCACATTCTTTTTGAGTTCCATCTGGGGGCATGTACACAACGGAGGCAGTAAGATACTCTATTGCCTTTTGGGGGGTGGCAGCATAGTCAGCATCTTCCCTGAGTTCTTTGGGGAATGGATCAAAGTATCTCATAGACTACTCGTCCTCAACATCCTTAGCTCTCTCTGCTTCCTCTCCGCTTCGGGCTTCTTCCTCTGTAGTCAGTATGAGATCCCCAGCTTCCCAAATCCAGACAAGACCTTCATCGGTATGATCCTGCAAAACATCCGTTGCATCGTCAGTCAATTCGTCCACAGTCTCAGGGTAGTATATCTCTTTCTGCTCAGAACTAACCTCATCCATAAGCTCCTCTGACAGGGCTGGATCCCATATCTCTATCATAGCAGACAGCTTCCTTAGAGCATGGTCTACACCCAAAGCTCCGTCTACATACAAACCCTTGTCATCTGAATTAAACGTACGAGCGCCATCGGTTTCTGTTTCACCTTCCTGTTCATTCAGTCTTTCTGGAATTTCGTGGAATGAAGGAGCAGTGCTTGTCCTCAACTTACCCGTTTCGGAATCTAAAAAGTGAGTTGTAACCTCTCCCACACCAGCCTCAAAAGAAGGCCCAGTGTGGACAACTTCTACACCCTTCCGTTTACTAGGCCAATCTGAAAACAGTATGTCCTCTATTTGCTTTCCAGTAGGTATGCCTGTACGCTCTGTGTCTGGTATGGCTCGGCCTGTACTCCTGTCCACAACGTACCAGTAAACCTCTTCTTCGGCTCTCTCCGACATTTCATCCTTTACTTCTTCAAACCCTTTATTATATCCATCATAGTATCCGGCGTCTGTATCGGTTTCATCGTCGTCTGGGCGGTCGAGGGCAGGGACTACCAAACCCGACCTTGCACCTTCTTTTCCATCAATGTATCCTGCCTTAAATCCCTTTTCGTAATCCACCACCTTAAACCAACGATCATCATGATCATAAGCGTAATCATCTTCATCATAGTCGTCTTCGTCTTGCTCTCTCAGCTTACTCTCGCCCATCATTCCATTCAGGTACTCCACAAGCACACTGGCATCTACTTCCCCAGTCTCACCGCTGATAACAACTGGCAGAGTAAACATGTCTTCCTCATCAGTAACACTATCCGGTATGAACTCAAAATGCTCGTTTGGCTCACCCTCGTACTGAAAAGACCTCTCTACATCCCCAAGGTCTGGAAGATCGGCTACCACTGGATTCTCTATCTCTGTATCTTCACCATCCATTGTAGTAAGAACCAGAAGCTGCCCAACAACAGTATCAGGATCCGACATGAAATAGTCACCCCGATCAGACGATACGGGATTGCCTTCCTCATCATACAGAGTGGCGTCGCTATACTTGGCACCTGAAGGCTTCTTCTTCCCACTTACATAGTATTCGTGTATCCAAAACCTCTCAGAGTAGTCTCCCTTACTTATATCCAGATACACACCCTGATACTTGTCAAACTCCCTGTGAGAAACCTCGTAGCCAACCTTCTCTATCTCGGAGGCTATCTTGTCAAACATCTCTTGGTCATAGTCCTGATCAGCCTCTCCAGTCTCGTTCAGTCTACTTTCACCTACATCTTCTACAGACACTATCTCATTCCAGTCAACTCCAGACTCTATGTAACCAATAACAATATTTACAAATCCATCGGCAAAACCTTCGTCGTATGAAGTCAAGTATTCAAACTTCTCGTCTTCGTCAAAATTATATTCCTGAACAGAGCCACTTACAGCTGGGTGCCTATAAAGAATATTAAAGTGGTCAGTCTCAAACCACTCTCGCACCGAGTCATACAGACCATCAACTCCACCCTCTTGGTAAGCGGTCGCATACTCCTCACCATTTAAGCTATTAACCAACCAACTATCTACTCTGGCTGCTCGCTCTCCGTCTGCGTAGGCATCCCTAGAACCCAACTCTTCTGGGTCCAAGGACTCTCTTTCATCTCTCTCATTCAGCTTACTCTCACTCAGACCCTCATCATCTATATGAGATCTTAGAGCATCCATCAGGTCATCTACATCAGCTAGAATGTCTTTGGCCGCTCTCTCAGGCTCAGTAGAAAGCTCATCGTGAAGCTGCAAGGCGCCGCCTCCAGCCACGTAAGGAGACTTCAAATATATGTCATACACCCAATCAGAAACCGTTAGCCAACTACCTCCTATAATCAATTCCCCAGAGATATTCCTACGGTCCCACAACCACTCAATCGTACCCTTCTTCTTATTAGTTCTTCCACGGCCCCTGAGAGAGAATCCACCAGTGCTTACAACTCGACTAATCTGTCTCCTGAGAATGGGCACAACCTCCTGAATGAAATACTGCTCAGAGGTTAGGTCTTCACCCATATCGTTAGTGTATCTCTCGTTCATTTTCTTACTCTCAAAGGGAAGTTCAGTTTGTCCAGCCCGTGTCCCAGCTTCTCTGCTTCTCCTGTACTGCCTTAACTCATCGGCCTCTTCCTCTTCCGGTGACAATTCATCTGTATCCATCCACCCCAAATCCAGTAGAGCAGCACGTATATCAGACTCTTCCATATCAAATTCGCCGGGACCAGTAGACTCCAAAGCCTCTGGATTGTTCTCTGAAAACCACCGATAAACCCCATCCACCCAATCACTAGGCGCATCATCGTTCAACCAGCTTGAGGTAGTAAGAACGTCGATGTACTCCAAACTCTGCTCGGTCTCTATCCTAGACCACTTCTCCTCATCCAGTACAGGATAGTCTTCCAACCTTCCAAAAGTATTCTCTACTTCCTCAGCAGCTTCTGTAGGCTCTCCATCTGCACCCACCACCCTAACAGCGTAGCCATCTATATAACCAGAAGCCCAATGTGAGTGCCTCTGAGATATCACATCAGGATCGTCTCCCTCTGTATATGACTGTAGTATCTCTTCCCAAGATTCTGCATTTGCCAACTCTGCAGCATCGTCAGTATCTCTGGAACTGGTGTAGAATATGAACCAGTTGTCTGCGTCTTCGGGCTGTTCATGCCAAGAGAAGTCACCAAACTCTCTCCAGTTACCCGGCTCTAGTTCTCTCTCCTGTAGGCTGGCTCTCATCTTTGTATTCTCCTCGTCCATCTTTTTAAGGTATTCAAAGTATTTGGCTCTAATAACATCCCACTCAACGTATGGCAAGTCGTACAAATCTTCAGCATTCAGGCCCAAAACTTTTGCAGCACCGTCCTTCATATCCTTTTGATAGATCATTGCTTGGGCTTTGATCTTCTGTCTGAGTGGTTCCAGCTTCTCAAGCTCTCCCACTATGTCATCGATGTCCATGCACACCTCACTTAATTCGCTGCAAGTCCCTGCTTCGTAGTATCCCAGCTTCTGGCTTTCTTTAGAATCCTTTTAGCGTCTAGTATCTGATGCCTCCTAGCACCTACTGATATTCTCCTTCTGTCATCATCGTTTCTGTACCAATACGTGTATTCGGGTATATGCTTAGTCTGACATCCTGTATTAGCCATCACCACAGCCAGTTGAAGATCCGAGGAAGTCTGTATCTCGCCGTCTAGCTTCCTGCTCTTGTTGTACGTACTCATACGGATCCAGATCTCATGTGCCCCTCTCCACCACTTCTTATGAACCAGAGCATCCCACAGGTTTGCTGCACCTCTAGGCAAAGGACTGCTCCAACCATCTCCTCCTGTAGACAGCTTAAACCTGCTCCAAGCATAGCCGAGGCGTGGGTTGTTCAAGAATTCCTGAACCCCTATGCTCAGACTTCGGGGGAGAAGCCGATCATCGGAATCCAGAATAGTGACCAAGGGGGCGGTCACGTGCTCCAGACCAACCCTTGTCGCCTCTGCTACACCTGAATGCTTAATACTCAATAGTGAAATCCTTTTGTCTTTCTTCTGATATCCCTTTACGACTTCGGCTGTCTTGTCTGTTGAGCCGTCGTCTACCACCAATATATGCCAGCGCCAGTAGTCCTGATCAATAACCGACTGTACGGCTTCTCCGATGTAAGCCTCTGTATTATAAGCCGGTATCAGAACAGTGATCATCTAATCCCAACCTACTCTGCCGGGAACCAAGTCGTAGCACCAGTCAGGTAGTATCTACCTGTGTTAATCAGAACGTCTCTGTCATTGGCTCCACCAGATCCTCTCACCCTGATGATATTGGTGGTGTCCTCTTTCTTGACCTCTACCGCAGCACCTCCACCAGCAGGACCCAGATCGAACGTAGCCCCTAGATTGATAAAGGTGGCCCCACCATCCCCAGACTCTTGCAGCCTGATTGTGATGGTGTTGGATGTAAGGTTCTCAAAGAACAGGACCTTTGGAAAACCGTTGGCCTCTCTCAGTGTGAATAGAGTAGCCTCGGCAGAAGGAACGTCGAAAATATCTCCCTGAACAAGCAAACTCATTGGTGTATCTCCTAGTTTATACTACTCCGGCGGGATAAGAGTCGCTCCCGGTTGTTCGTCCTCATCCTCGTCTTCTTCGTCTTCCATCCCCGCTTCCAAGTCAGACAGCGCTTCACGCACATCCTGCTCCATGGCCATATAAGCAGCCAACGTCCGCTGTGCTCTCCAACCACCTTCGGGGTCTGACATTGAGGCTACCTCCCGTTCGTCTGGCTCGTTGCTGGTTGCACTAAGCACTATTTCATTGGCATAGTAGTAGATTATATACTCATTACCATCTACACTTTGTGTTATATATTCCTCTCGCTCATCAGCATTTGAGGGATCGGGATACTCCTCTACAGCTTCTTTAGCAATACTGGACACTGTTCGCCAGTAGTCCTGCTCGCTGCGTTCCTCCTGCTCAGTAATGGGAGTCTCTCCAATTACTTTATCCACTGCCACATCTATTCTATCTCGACTCACAGGTACTCCTCCTAGCTCTTGAACTTCTTACCCAAAGACTTCACAGCCTGCTCATTGGCCTTCTCAAGAATCGAATCAACCACACTCTCAATGTCTCCGTCAAGCACCTTTTCCAAGTCCTCGTCGCTGCACAGAGGAATAAGGGCTGAACTCTCTACCTCAATAAGCTCCCCCTCAAGGTCCTCTATGAGACACTTGTTTCCAAAATGCTCGATTATCCTGCCATAGTCGGTCTGCCCATTGTCCGTGAATAGAACAGTGTCTCCACGACCTAGGGATTCAGGCATCTCCTCATCTTCCAGTTCATCCAAGTCGGCTATGTCCAGTATGTCTTCCTCACCTTCGTCCTCTTCATCTTCCTCATCTTTGTCGTCTTCGTCTTCCTTATCTTCTTTCTCGTCAGCCAACTTAGCCACTACATCCTTAACATCATCCACAGCAGCCTCAAGGTCGGCCACTACATCCTCAGCCTCCTTATCCTCGATCTCAGGCTCTTCCTCTTCATCATCAAGATCCATATCCCCGAATATCTCTTCAGGAGAAATGTCTGTATCTATTCCAATATCAGACAGTTCTATTCCAGTGCCCATATCCTTATCGTCCTTGTCCGGCATGTCCTTAATCTCCTTCTCTGCCCTCTCCTTGACATCTTCTTGATCGGGGTTAGCTTTCTTCTTGTCCATATCCTCTGTATTCTCGCACTCAGGCTTAGTGTCTTTGTTCACTATCTCGTCATCAACACCGGGAGAAAACACACCCTCCGGACCCATAGAAATTCGGCCTTTGATTTCAGAGACCTCTTCCTCCTCGCAGGTCTCTGAAATCTCTTTGGTGTCGGAGTTAGCTGATCTGGTAGCCTGACCCAAAAGACTGCTCAGGGCCATCTTTTCAGACTCGCTCATAGTATCACTCACTGTACTTCCTCCCAATGCCTACTGAATTTGATCGTACTCGTAAACACCTCTAAGCTCAGCCCACACAAACTTACCTTTCGACCTAGCCTCCTTGAAAGCCAACCACACTTCCTCAGGCACTTCAAGGTATTGGTAGATCGATCCATCCTTGAACCCAATAACCAGTGTACCCGCCTCCCAACCAAAACTATGTACGTTGGAAGATACTACAGGAAATCTCCTAATCTTTCTAGGGTCTGCGGGCACTTACTCCATTCCCCCAGATTCCCGATCTTCCTGCCTTTTGTATTCCCAAAATACTTTCCCAATGTAGTCAGCAAGCCGCCTAACACTTTCATCGGAAGCATTTGTGTTTTCCAACACCCTCAAAAACAGTGATGCAGCATCCATAAGATCGTGGTCAACCGCCTTAGTTATCGTATTCACCATATCCAACAATTCGGGCTTTTCCGCCAAACGAAGGTAAATCCAATCTTCCTGAGGAGCTTCCTGTTCTGCTTCCTCCCTCTCAGCCAGCATCCTATCAATTACCTTGTCTATCTTCCTGCTCATTTCACTTTCTCCTATGTAGTCACCTTCAGTATCCCACAGTCCATTACTAACTCCCAAATCAAATAGCATACTGTCGAACTCATCCCTGCTCTTTTCTGAGAATGTGTCCAATTGCCTGTCCAAGTCCCTTCCTTTGCCTGTAAGCTTTGTGTGTCTTCCATAAACTCTCTCTATGTGCTTAACAAAGCTCTCTATTGATTCTCCCGCATAGTCAGGTACATACTTTTCAAATACCTCCGTCGCTCTTTCTTTCCAATCTCCAGCCCCTATGTAGTACTTACGCGAGATACGTTCAGTCTTCTTATCTGGCAGTAATGGGTTGTTTCTCACTGCCTGCTCCACATCATCCACTTCCTCAGCATTCTTAATCTCATCATCGGCCTGCTTCAGTATACCCTTTAGTTCATTCAGCAAACCGTAATAAGCGTATCTTTCACCCAGTTTCCAAATAACAGCGCCCGGCAGCAACTGTTTGTGTCCGTACTTCTCAATCTCAGCCGGGTCTAGCTCACCTCTAAGTGCCGCACTCCTGAACTGTCTAAGCTCATCCCTTGTAGAAACCAGTTCGTGTACATCGTAATCTATCTCTCTAATCTTAGCTCCGGCCTGTGAAGCTAGTTCCGATCTGTCCGATAAAGATAGCTCCATTAGAAAGTTGTAGTCTATCAAGTCTCGTACAAGCTCTGCCCTCGATAGGTCTATCTTTGATATCTGATCCCTGAACGCATCAAGATAATCCTCTACATTTGCTGCTATGTCATAAGGACCCTTAATCCACTCTCCAGTTTCAAGATTCAATATCCCGGTGTACTTGTCGTGACTGAACTCAGAGGTCGGTTCAATATAAGTCTGTATCGGATGGCGAGTGTCCAGAAGCATGTCTCCACGTCTGTTACCCTCTCTGGACAAGTCTCTGGCTGCATCTAATGTCTCCTCATCCAGATCCATAATAAGATGCAAATCTATGTCGGATGTAGGAATCCACTGGAAAGACAGAATGCTGCCAACCAAGTAGACCCCGGCAATGTCACCGAAATCACTGTACGCTGCACTCAATTGTAAAAGAGCATCTTGCACATCTGACCTAAGAAGCCAGCTGTCTCCCTCTCGCTCGAATATATCCAGATCGAGAGTGTCTTGCGTCGGGTCTATTACTGCTTCTGTTTGCCTCGGCACTATTCATTCCTAAGAACCAGACTTACTAGCAAGCTCAACAAACTCAGCAAACTTTTCTTGTGCCCTATCTACGCCATTTTCCGCTAACCAAAGACTACTTCTAATAGAGTCTAGGGTATCATCATGTGGAGTAGCGTCCTTGTATTCATCGATCAGGACATCAACTTCCCCAATTGTATCTTCCAAATCTGTAACCAAAAACGCTAGCTTACTCTCAATTTCTTCAAAGGCCGGATTCCGTGCAGCCACAATATCGCCCCTCTCTCCTATAACCCTTCCAACCGCCTTTTCAATCTCGCCTGTCATGGTGTCTCCCTAATCTAAAGGCTGTATTTCCTGACCAGACTCTAGTGTCTCAAGTGCTTCGTTTGCCCTATCCAGCCACTGATCGTTCTTAGTAAGCCAGTCCCAGAAACCAGTCACAAACTTAGTAGCAGCGTAGTATAGCTTGCCAACGACACCTCTCTCAACCTTTACCCTCTTCGTGATTATCTCTCCCGGTGTCAAATCCCTGCCAGCCTTAATAGCCTTGTCTGTCATAAACTTGACAGCAGCAGTCTCCATGTCCGGCAGCTTATCCTGTATAAAGTTCAGAAGATACTTGTAAGAGGGTTGTATGGACTTCTTCCTGATCTTGGTATCCAGTCGTATGAAGAAGTTATCTATCCTAGCCTTCTGCCCCTCCATCTCCTCAAGTGCTGGAAGTAGGTCTGCATCCAACTGATCAAATCCTTCCTGCGCGTCGGAAAGCATGTCCTGTAATTTGCTTATCTTGTCCTTGGTATCCTTCCACTTTCGAGCCAGAGCCACAAACTGCTTATTGACTTCCTTAGGGTTTATCCACTTAGGATCTTCCGGGGTTATTCTTTCGTTTAGTTTGGATTCCTCATAATCTACATCCCGATCCATTCCCTCAGTCGCATCCAGCCGATCCCACGACCACTGTATATCCTCTATCATAGAATTGATATCATCATAACCAGTGCCGTCATACTGATAACTGGAATTTAGAACTTCGTACCTGTTTAATTCTGATGTGTCGCTATTACTAAAAAAGCTCAACGCAGAGGATCCATCCTCAAATACAGAAGCAACAACATAAAGAGGTATTGCCATTTTAGTAGACGCAGTAGGTATACCAACAGAATGATTCTTGTCGGACCATCTGTACTCTCCGATATCTACCATAGCAGAGTAACTTAGTCCACCTATTCTGGAAGACAAGGCGCCAGCCAAGCCCATAACCTGAGACTGGAGATCTCCCGCGTCTTCTCTCTCACTTAGCTTCTTAAAATCGCTAGGATCGACAGACCATTGAATAACCGGATTACTCTCCCAAGCCTCTTCAGGGGTATCATAACCAAGCCTGCCATGAAGATCGTACATTTCTGAATAGGACTCGAAATCCTCAAAATCGGCATAGTTCTTCCTGAGTCTTCCTTTGCTTGTCTTAGCCTCATCCAGAAGTTCATCTAAGGCCTCATTCACTCTCTTCCTGTAATTAGACGGTATCTCTCCAGCATCTTCTCTCTCTCCCAGATTCAAATCTTCTTTAAGGACTCTCATGTGTTCTCCTATTCCTCTTCCTGTGCAGCGTTGCGGATCTGTACCATCGTGGGCGAGTCATCCGTTACCACGTGGATGGAGAAGTAACCCCTACCCTCCGGCTCCCAGTCACTGTCTTCCTCGCGCACGTTGCCTACATCACCCCTCTCTTCAACCCACTCGGTAACTGCCTCTACATCATCATACTCAACAGCCCAAGCAATGTAGTAATCTCCACCATCGGGAGCCGTACTGCCGGTCTCCCCTACAATTAACGTATCGTGAGTAATCTGCTGCTCGTCTGTGCGCCTGTCATCCACCACCATCTTACCACCCTGCTCGTCATCATCCAGCAAATCATCTATAGCCTCACTCACCCTCTGCTTGTAATTGTCGGGAATCTCTCCAGCATCTTCTTCCTGACCCCTTAGAGCAAATTCAGGATCGGCACCCACTGACACAACGTCCGGCTCCCTAGTGCTTAGGTCTGCAAGCCTGTTCATCTTGTTCTCAACAGCCTTCCAAGCATACGTAGAGAATTCAGTATCCCTGTTCGGGTCCCATCCCTGAGCAGCCTTAATCAGCGCCATATATGCTTCCTGTATCTTATCCTCCATCTCGTAGCTAGGCAAGTAATACTTAGTGGCTACCTTAACCGCCAGACCCATATTGTCAGCCACCAAGTCTCTCTGCTCTGGCGTAAGCGGAACTATCTCAGCATCTATAGGAGCCTCGACTGTAATCTCCCCAGACTCTACCAGTTCACGCACACTCTCAAATAGAGCATAAGTTACTGGGATAGAGTTTGAAACCACCTTCTTGATTAGTGACTGAGTGAACCTGTCTACCTCTTCGTCAGTCTTACCAAACATCTTTCCCAGCTGCTCGTGTTCGGATATGGAGAGAGGTCCAGAGTGTATCCCCAAATCCCTTGCCCTTAGTCCCACTGCTCTCAACTTCTCAGCGTCTGTGGGATCCCCGGACATGTGGTAGTACATAACCTCTGTTCCGTTTTCGTGTATCAAATCACTCCACGTAAACCCGGCAGCATTCAGCTTCTTATGCAGTGCGTCTATATCCTCTTCCTTGATGCTCTCGTAGCTCCCAACAATCCTATCCTCGCACTTGGGGTCTTCCTTGATGGGTGTAGACTTCTTAGACTCTGGAGCTATCTGGTCTACTAGGTCTCTGGGAATGGGGAGTGAGTGATCCAGATACCAACTGAACTCCTTGGGCAGCTTGATTTCTTCCACTAGAGCGTCCGAGATATACTGCCTCTCTTCCTTCTTCTTTTTCTTAGTCTTCTTGGGCTTGGCATAGAAGTAAGAAGGCTTCTGTCCTACCGGCACATCGTATCCGGGGACGGCCGCCGTGGTGGTTATCTCGTCTAACATCTTCTCCATCATGCTATCTTCGGAACCCATTAAGATGCTCCCTGTATAATGAGGTTTATAAGTGCAACCACTCCAGTAGCTATTACAATGATCCCACACGTAATGTATATCATTTTCTTTACATCATGCCTGCCGTCTACGTGGTCTTCAACCGCTTCCTTCGCCGCTTCTTTGCCACTAGCCCTACACTCATTTTCGGCGGCTTTCAATTTGTCCTTTAGGTTCTTTTCATTTAGTGTGAGAGTAGTGCTTATTACCGCCTGCTCTAGCTGAATCTCTCTCACTGTAGCGTCCACTGCCACAATCTTCTCGTCCACTGACTTTATAGCCTTGAGAATATCTGAGCCGTTATCAGGCATATTAGTCAGTATCTCCTTCCGGCAGTTCTATATCATCCCCCACCTCATCTTCATCAACCCCAAGAGGATACTTGCCTTCGTACTTTGAAAAGTCCTCTTTCAGAACCTCTACAATAGAAGCCATCCTAGCCAAGTCAGCCACGATATCATACAAGCCGATCTGAGCCAGTACATCTTTCATGTTTGGTTTGGATATTTCCTTAGCTAAATCCTCTGTAGCTGCGGATATGATGTGAAGATCTGCCATGATGGGACCTAAAGATTCTGGCATAAGTCTACTCCCAGGATAGTCCTGTCCGGGTGGAGGCGGAGAAGGTAGGTCAGTGAGGAGAACCTTCCAACCCGGATCAGGGCCGTAGCTAAGGGAACTACGCGCTAGTCGCTGTAGCTTACACCAACAAGACCGTCTTCGCCAATACCCGGCTCGATGATCTCGGTCGTGTTCTGCTCAATCGGGTGCTCGTAGTTGACAATAACCCTTCCACCAGAATCAGAGAACGCAATCAGGCGGATCCTATTCTCGTTGTTATTCTCATCGAATCGAACACGTCCACCCGGAACAAGCGGAGCAGGCGTGACGGCAGCTGCTATATCTGCCACATCAGACCAAGTAATCCCATCCGCCGACTCCTGTACCTTGAGAAGGATATTGTCCTCATTCTCAACATCGGAGACAATCGTTCCCGACAGCCTGTGGTAGAAGTAGTTGGCATCACCCACGAAGTCTACGGGGCGACCAACCTCAACCCACTTACCAGCAATCAGGCCTACAACCGCGTAACCTCTAGCAAAAGAACTCATCTCAAAACTCCCTCAGCCGTAACTGTTCCCACCCTTATTTTACACTAAATTCCTACATTTCCCGCTACTCTATTATATCCACCCAAAGCCAAAAGGTAAAAACCTCACCACTATAACTGAAAAGTTTTTATTCTTCCAAAGACTCCACAACATCAGGAAGTCTCACAGTGAACTTGTGATGGCCATTCTGGACGCTGTAGGCCACGCAATAGCGATCCCCATACAACAAAGTGGCTGTCTCGTTCAATCCAAGCAAAGCCGCTGTCCTGCTATTGCCTGACAGGGTGTACTCTTCAGAGTGGGATTTTGATATTAGTACAGGAACGTGAGTATTCTTAGATTTGACGACAACATAAGACTCTTCAGGCACGTCTCTAAAGTACCTGATATCCCCTTCTATCCATTTGCAAACAGAGCACTTTCCAGACACAAACCCAGCCCATCTTACCTGCGTCTCGTGTTGTCTCTAATCCCTCTGTTGACATCCTCTATTCTCTTGAGACCATCTATAACCCTGTCAAACTTGAACCAGAGCAGCCCCAGAGCGGCACCCATCTTATTCCAGTCTGTGCCACTTAAAGCCTCAGTGAGTACATCCAGTTCGTCAATCTCCTCGCAGAACTGTGTGCCTTCAACAATAGACTTTGTACTCAGAACCAAGTTCCTAAGTATGTTCAAGTCCTGCCTATCCAAACTCTCTCTGTTAAGAGCTTTGTTAAGGTCTGCCATTAGGGAATCCTCCAGCATCCAAAATCTTCAATGCCTGCCCATCAGCGATCTCTATATCTGAATATGTTGCCTCCCTCACCTTTCTAAGCTCCGCAAGGTTCATTCCCTGTACCGGATGTAGGAAGATTATTTGCTCCATTGTAGTGTGTATGACATCGCTGAACGGGAAGCGAAGGAAAAGCATTTTACCGGTATTCTTATCTACACCAGCTATACGAAGTGGCTTATTCAATGTCACCCATTCTCCACGCTCAGCTGATGGTAGCTTTGTCCCCGGCTTAATGGGCAGCTCAACAATTACATCTCCAATCCCGTTCATACCGATTTGTGCCCACATCGTCTTCTTATCACCATCGTTTACACTCTTTACCATTTTTTAATCCTCCACCCTCTCGGCTACCATGTCATGCCCAATGGTTGGATAGCCAAGACCTTCACAGTATTCGTTCACTTCCTTCATTGTTCCACTGGACATCGCCAGTATAATATCAAAGCACTCTTCTAGTGCTTCGTAAGCGTCACCTAAATTCTCGATTCCATCCATCGTGAATTGCCCTGTGTCTGAGTCTACAATATGATTCAATGAGCCCGCCATCCTACACCTCCTCCTCAGTAAATGCCATACTACTCAGTCCCCACCTGATCGTCTCAACTTAGAGAAAGTTCCCTTTACAGGCAATGACGCATCTCTGAACGCCTCGGTAGCTTCACCCCTGTCATCTACGAAAGAGTCTCCTTTTCTCGCCCGCTCCAATACCCGATCTCCAAACTCCATCTGAGCAACTTCTGCGGCTTCCTTCTTCTTCCTCTCCTCATTCATCCTAGTAGTCTGTCTCTTAATAAGTGCTATCAGAAATATGGAGAAAGGAGTTCCCAACCCAACAAGCAAAGAGGTAAAGGGATTACGCCCCAGCACACCAAAGAAGCCCGTAGCCAAGCCCACAATCCTCATCATAAACTTGGTATTTGATTTGTACGCGCCGATGGATCTCTGTACTTCTTTCGCTGCTAGGGTGTCGTCGTCTGGCCACTCTTTCCTGCTTCTACCGTGTCTTTCTTCTACTGCTGCCATGGACTCATCAGCTACGGATACATGCTTTGCGGCTCCTTCAATATCCCCAGTCGCCAGCTTCTCATGTGCTCTCTTTAGCTGGTTACGTGTGGCTGAGACCATAGCCTTATCCCCACCACCATAAAAGCAGCCGGGAGCAAACACAGCCAACAGGGATACGATCAGTATCTTCTTCAAAACTCTACCACTCCATATGAGACACACACGTACACCCACGCCAGCTTACAGAATATGTGCAAGCACTGATCCGTTCGTGCATCTATTCTACCACCCATCTTGGAATAGTCAATGATCCAGTGCATAAAAGTTTCAGCCAAGAACAGATACCACAACCCTGTAACTAGATAAACCCCACCTCCTTGAATAGTGGCATGGGCAGTCAGCCACCATCTCCACGAAGGGTTTACACTCTCATCTCTCTCAACATCAGGATTCTTGTATTTGGACATGGCCGAACTCTGCAAGGCGAAGTCACAAACACAATGAACAACCAATAGCCAGATAACCATCTCATATATTGGCATCTTATCGAATATCAGCTGTACGGTCACTTTATTTCCTCATGGTAAGGGGGACCGTTCTCTGTGTTGTAGATCCACCTATTGCCCACTAACAGGCGCTGCATACGCCTCCAAAACCAGTTAGGCCCATTACCCGTCCTCCTTCTCATCCTCGACTATCCACGTCCCATCATCCATCTTACACACAGGACAGTACGGTGCCAGCCAAAACTCCAACTTCTTTTGCATCTCTTGTGTAATGACTGGGATTCTCCGGCCCTTCGATGTTGTATAATAACTATTCGCCTTCCTAGCCATCTCCTCCGCTTTGTCCTCTCGCCTCTGTATCTCAGCACGAGTGATCTTCACTGCCTTTGATTTACATGTTGTACAAGACACTCTAACCCCCTTAACCTATATCTCATGTACCTTGCTGTAGTGGGGATCAGCCATCTTTTCCGCATGTCTGAGATCTGAAGCAAGTCCATTCCCTAATTCCTTCTGCCATTGAAGTTGCTTCTTCAGATCTTCAACCTCTTTCTTTAACTTATCTACTTCACTAATCGTTAATTGTCTCTCCTTCAGTTCTTGAATTTCTTTCTTTAGTTTATCTACTTCACTTTCTTTCTCATGTAGCTTTTCAGTAATAGAAAGTTTCTTAGCCTTCTTAGGTGCTCTACCCCGCCTGTCTCTACGTCTAGCCATTAGTCCTCCTCATCGTACTGTCTGCCCTGCTTAGCTTCCTCTACGTCTGTCCATCGCTACTCCACCTTGTGACCAAGCAAACCTTCGTCAGACATCTCAGCCACTAAATCCATAACAACGTGTAAAGGAATGCCCAACTGCTTTGATATCTCATCAACGTACAGGTTAATGAACAGGTCACCATTCTTAGAAACAAGCTCCATGATTTTATTCTTTTTCTCGGCGTCGGTCACTTTATTTCCTCGTCCCCACACTGCGCGTATACGCTCTGATATGCAAAAGCAATACACTCTTTGCATACAAGTACATAGATTTCAGATGGAGATGGATCGTCTTTATCACCTAACTCCTCAAACTCTTTGTCGGAAAGATCATCTCCACAACAACCACAATTCGGCATTACTTCTCTATCCCCTTCTCTTCTCTCTCAAGGATCTGCTTAGATATTTGCAGAACCTCCTTGCGAGATATATATTTCCCAATCCCAATTACGAACAAACCTATCCCCAACCACTTACTACAGAATCTTATAATCCACTCTACAGGCCACACAAGAATTAGTATCAGAGCTATGTAACCAACCAGCACCAACCCTGTCCAGAGGAGCCTACTGGCAAAAGGCTCCTCACCGCTTTCCTCAGACACCTCTCTTGAATCGATATCCTCCAGCCCACCAGTATCTACATTACCACTGTTCACAGAGCCGTCATCCAGATCGGTTCTGTCAGTAGGTCCTGTATCACTAGCTGATTGATCTCTCCTCCCACACGCCACCATCAGGAGCAGAACAATACAGGTCAGAGCTATCAGGTATCTGGTCATCAACTAATTCGCCTTCAGGAACTTCCTAGCCCAATAGAACAGACCCCAACCATTAGGTCCGCCACACAGGTATCCCGACAACCAGATTGGAATACCCACTGTAAAGAGTGTAGAGCCTCCAGCCTTGAGAGAGGTTATCACTCCGGGGATCAGAGCGGCAGTAACTAGAAGTGCAAATAAAGCAAGTCCAGCAGCCGTAGACCTGTACCAACTCTTCCCTGTGTCCAAGGGTTCCTCAGTCGCCCCAAAGAACCACCTTAATCTGACGAACAGGCCGTTGCCTTCAGGACCTGCACATAGATACCCTGCCAGCCAGAACGGTAGAGCCAGTGTCAGGAATACACCCAGACCCAGACCAAGCCCTGTCCATACTCCCGGTACAGCAGCAGCAACCACCAACAGTGAGGCTAAACAGAAACCTGCCAGAGATGTTCTGTACCAACCCGCACCCTTTGTCTCTTTGCTTTCAGCCATTACCTTCTTCCTCCTAACACACTGCCAACCCTTCTTACTCTAACACAACCTTTCCCAATTTTCACTCCTAAACTATATTTGTTATTCATCCTCTTCAGCCTCATCCTCTTCTTCTTCTTTCAGGTGCTGAGCAATCTTCTTATCTATACCATCCATAAGTTCAAGCAGCAAAGTCTCAGCCCTGTCAGTCCAAAATTTCTTGTAAGCAGCTATATCGTCAGGATCGTCAGTGTAGTAACCCCTCTCCTTGTCATAATCCTCCTCAAGAGACATATGCTTGGCAAGGGACTTCCCCAGTTCATCTGCACAGTGTAGGCACAAACAAACCTCCTCAAGTGTAGCTGCACAATGTGAACACAAACAATCCTCTTCAAGTTTAGCTTCCCTGTATGAGTGGCTTTCCTCTGCTGGAACGCCCTTAGCACTACCCATCTCCTTCCAGAACTTCTTTTCGTCTATCATAAATCATCATCCTCAGGGTACGGGATGTTCGGTACTTCTGATGGCGTATCCGCAAGGCGCTGTAACATCTCATCACTGAAGTGCATAATCGGTGGAAGCTCCTGCAATCCAGAAGCCTTGCGCACCTTGTTCTCTTTCTCCAATTCCTCATCACACCTACGACATATGTTACTGTCATTCCTACACACAGGGCATACACTATGTTCACACGCAGGACAGGATTCGTCAACATCAAAAGTGGCACAAATACAACAACCTTTACCATAAGTATCACATACCTTACAGTCTACTGTCTCAGCCATCTGCCGTCGCCTAGTATCCTAATGGTGGAGAGTAACAGAACCCGGTTGGCATCCCGGCTCTCCCCCGCACGCCTCCTAGATATACTGCCCTATAAAGACATACACCCAAACCCCAAGAGTTACACCAACTATACCAAACAGAACCAGTATCACCACAACCAACACACAGCAGAGGAGACAACCTTCAAACTCCCTGTTGTTCTTGTCCCTCACGACTTCCTCTTCTTCTTTGCTGTCATCCTCCCAGACACTCCTGCAAGTAATCTCTTCTTCTCCGCTGCTGTCCCTATACCTATATTCCTTCCACCAAACGTAGGCTGTTGCGCATTACAGTTTGGACACAACATCCTTAGATTTTCCAGCCTGTTGTCGTTAAACACTCCTGAAATGTGATCCAGAATCAGCACGAGTTTCTGCCCCTTCCACTTGGGACGTTGCTTACATATAGCACACTCCTCCTTCAGCAGTCCTTCTTCCAGAACCCTCTTCTTAAGTGTACTCCGTATAACACTTCCTTCAACCAGAAATGTAGAAAGTTCCTGTCGTGCTGATCGGTTACCAACATAGTGGGAAAACTCAATCCCCCACTCTTTAATCTTTCTCTGTATCCTTTTAGAGTTACTTCCGCTCCTTGGAGACAATCCCAAATGTATCAATATATCTCTGTAAGACTGGCTCCTGCCGATCACCTTCTCAACGTCTTCTTTAGTGTAAGTAAGTATTCTAGGCAATTGCAGCCCTCCATCTTCCCTCCCTGAGTAGATGCCTGCCACATTGCCTAACTTACTCCATAAGCAATCTCTTCTCCTGTATCTTGGTAGACTCTTGTGGGGCAGGTGTAGATAGAGTAGTAACTGCACAGCCCGGTCTCGTACATGCCAGAATCACCTGCTCACCATCATCAGCCTTACCAGCAACAACCCACTTGTGCTCTACACACCGACGAGCACCTGAGGAAGGCATCTCTTCTCTTATCACCCTCTTCTCACTCTTAGGGGTGTTGCCTGCTCCTTCTGTTGGTGAGTCAAAACTATCTAGTGTAGTTCCCATTGTACTATATCTCCTGTGCCTTTGTTAAACCGACCCTGCTGGTAAACCCCACCTAGTGGCTCTGGTGGCTACTTGTGGTGTGCCTGTGGACCCTAGGGAAACATCGAAGTATCTGATCTCCTCGCTCTGTCCCCCGCCTTTCATCTTAGCAGTCATCCTACCTCTAAACAATGCAGAAGAATCTCCACTGAAGTCCTTGTCGAAGTCTAAGGATAAGGACTCTATCATCTGCTCGTTGTGCGTGATAATAACACTATGCCTATCCTCCATCACCTTGAAAAACTCTTCCTTCTTCTGGTTTGGTGACAGTTTCTCCTCATCGCTTACTTCTCTGAACGTCTTGAGGATTGCATGTTCCAACAGCTTGAACATGTCCCCAGCTACTTTCCTTTCCATCGGGCCTACTCCTCCTATTAGGATTTGTGGTACACTATTGTATCCAACTTCTCTACCGATTCTATATGGGGATCTGCTTCATACTCAAAGGGTTCATCAGTGCTATTCTCCTCTGAGTCTTCCTTAGCTGTCTTTATACGATCTTTCAACTCAGCAGCCATCCACGACTCTGCGTCCTTGATAGCTTCCACAGCGCCCTCCGAAAGGAAGCTGATATTATCTGTGTCGTAGTCATTACCATCTTTGTCAGTCCACAAGATTTCTACTTCCCACAAGTCCAACTCTATCTCTTTCATTACCTACTCCTTTTCAATAGCCGTAATACGTTATTGTATCCAACTGCCTTAGTGACGACACCCTAGGATTTAGTAGTTCATACTTCTTTGAAACCGGTCCTTGTATCTCTTTGGATTCCCAACGAGCAAGTGTTCGTTCCTTACAATCAGTATCCTCCCAAGTTGAGCCTATCCACGCTTCGGCTGCTTTGATGGCGTCTCTGGAACTACCTGCTAAAAACCTGACAATAGTTACATAATGAACATAAACCCTATCGTCCCTATCATACCAGTCTATCTCTACTTCCCACAGATTAAGAACCACCTCTTTCATTGCCCACCCTCCTTAATTCGATTACTTACGTCATCAATCCTTATTCCACCAACCCCCAAGTCCAGTATCTTTCCTTTCTCAGTAGATCCTTTCTTCATCTCTGTGACTTCAACACCATCTCCCAGACCAATCAAAACCTCAAAGAAGTCAAAAGACATTAGTTCTAGGTCGTAGTCATCAAGAGTTGGTTCTATGCCTTCCTTTCGCAGTTCCTCCAACTCTTCCTCTGGTATGGGCTTCTCCTCCCTCTCCTTAGTTTTCTTCAAATCCTCGTAAAGAGCACGACGATCCTTAATCGTCATGAATGCAAAAACCTTCATCGCCTACTCCTCCTTAATCTCAGACACCTTCTCCAGCTTTGAACGACCTCTAATGGAACGAGCTTTTATAGCGTCTTGTAAAGCTGCCTCCCTTACTTTACTACTTACAACATCATCCTTCAAGGGAGTGCCTGTTACATCCAGCACAGCCAACACTGCCACTAGAACTTCGTCCGACACTTCCCACGCTAATTCTGTCTGTCGGTCAATGCTAATGTATACTCTGCTACTTGCCATCACCTACCTCCTCTGCCAACTTCACTGGGTTTCTTACAGTTCCAGTGGCCGCATCAACCACCCTCTGTGCCCCGTCGTGATCCCCTGCTTCTCCTAGTTTTCTAGCAAGCTGTGAGGCGTAGGCCATTACTTTAACCTTGTCGCCTTTCACAGCCCCATCAATGATCCTAGCTACCTCCATAATGTATTCCACTAATCTACTCCTCTTCCTCTGCTGTCTCGTATTGCTCGGTTAGGAACTCCAGCCTTTCCCTGTAATTCTTTAAGGCTCTCTTGCTCCTCATGCAGTAACTCATATTAGGAAGCTGCCCACCTTTTTCCAGCTTCTCAAGTTCCTTTACCTTATCACGAACTTCCTTTATTGCAAGCTCTAAATCAGACCTTTTCATAGTTAGTAGTAGTCCTTGTATACAGGTCCGTTGTTGCAAATAGCACAAGGCACCACACTATCTCCTTGACACTCTTCGCATCCGTCCCTGTCTTCTATACAGATATCAGGTCCATCCTCGTCATCTTCATTATCCACCATCCAACAGTTTGCAGTATTGTCACAGTCATGCTGCACAAAGCCGTCAACACACAACCAGCACCTCACCCAACCGTCCTTGTCACCAAACTTATACCCACCACAATCATCACACCTACGTATCCCTCTCCCCACACACTTCTCACAGGGATCCGGGGTCATTGAATAATTGTTGTTATCCCCAAGCCCATTACAACTCTCACACCTAACCCATCCCGCCTCAGGCTTATCATATTGTGGGAACAGTTCCTTACGTATTCCCTGAGCTATCTGTTCTTTGATGTGTTCCATGTAGGATGTAGTCACTTGGCAAACCCTTCTTCTATAGTGACTGGTGGTTTCTGTATGAGCTTCTGTATCTCTAGTATCAGACTCTGTTTATTAAGGTCGATATCGTCTTCTGGTCCGGCTTCCTCAGGCTCCCCGTATCGAATAGCCCTGCCTGCCTCATTGTGTCCATAGAAAGTAATCGGCTTGTCTGGCTCTACAGGAATATTCACAAGGAGAACATACCTAAACTCGCTACGGTAATTGTTCATAAGTGTTTCTTCTCTGCCCTTAGGTCTATCCAGCTTGTTCCACCACAAGTCTATGCTTCCACTCGGACAAAGCCTAGGTACTGGAGCATCCATAGTCCTGTGCTTCTCGTCTGTGTATAGCCTTGCCTGTGTACGTAGGAATTCCACAGCCCTTTCGTTTGTCTCTTGTGTACAAGTCTTCCTTCCATCCTCGTCAAGGTATGGCTTTATTTCCTCAAGCTGCATCAGATCACGTATGGCATCTACAGCACTATGTATTTCATCCTGCACTGGTTCGGGTATTTCTCCTGAGCAACTGATACCCTCTGCATCATCACACCCGTACTCACACCCATCCTCACTTACCGAATATTCTGACATAGTTGACTACCCCCTTTGAGACTCTTCTATCCAAAACTTAACTCCCGGAAGGTCTGACTCTTTATCGAACATTCCATCCACCCACGCTTCAATACCAGAAGGAGTACGTGCCCATCTCCAAAAGTCCAGCAAGTGTGCTTTCATTTTGCAGGAAAACACATAATCAGCTGGCAACTCTCCCATGAATTGCTGATAACAAATTCGCTTAAACTCTTCGTCATCTTCTGACATGTCTACTTCTCCCCTTCTCTGTAGATACTATAGCTCTGCCTCGTTCACTTCCTTCCTTGCTATGCGTGAGTCTAGCTCTATCTTCAACAGGCGTATCTCATCCTCTGCCGCTCTCAATGGATGCTTCTCACACACCTTAATATGATCAGTAAGTATCTTGGCCCCGTGTCTTGGAGTATCTGTTGGATAGGCCATTCCACAGTATACACATGTAAGGGTGGTCTCTGGTGGCTTCCCCGGTTCCTCGCCTTCCAAAACCTGTCCGTCCCACCACACACCCGCTCTTCCACAATCAGGACAGCCATTGTAATACCATCCCTCGATAAAGTCCATGCCCTCGTGTACGTCCTGTTCCTGTTTCTTGGCCATGTCTACCTACCCTCCTCTTCCAAAAGGCGATGTATTACACGATCACCGAAATCGTCAACTTTGGGTTCTTTCTGTTCCTCCGCTGTTTGTCTGAAACCAACCATGTCCGCCTCGCGCTCTTCTTCAGTAGCTTCATATCGTTCAAGCACTACCTCATAGAGTTCCACCGCAGACTTAAGAGAAAATAAAGCGTCTGCGTCCCTTAATGAAATCAAAGCCTCTATTGCTTCTTTAGATGACTCTACCAACGAAGGCCGTTCCTTGGGCAGAATGGTATAGTCAAGCGCGAGACCTAGCTTAATAAAGACAGGCCAATGCTCAGACTTAGAATCTATAAGCCATAGCAATCTATTTTTAGCCACCCGAGCAACTTCCCTCAAAAAGCGCTCGTGGATATCTCTTAACAACAAAGGATCCCAAAAACTCTCCATTTTCATTACTCCTCTATTGTAAGTGTTATCTTCTTAACCTCTCCGTTCTTCATATCTGTAAACAGGTCTTTATGTACGCTCCCCAAGTAGTCCCCATCCTCAGTCTCTTCGGAATCAGACTTCCTATACCAAACCAAATGACCCAGACATCCACCCTCTTCACCATAGTCTTCGCACACCCTACTATAAACCTCTACGCTATACAAGCCATATTGTACGCCTGTATCTTCTGGATAATCCTTTCTCGACTCCGCCAGTTCCTCCTCTGCATCCCTCTCACAGGTCACCCACACACTAGAACTGTATATGATACTCTTACTCATTCCACCCATTTCTTAACCTCGTCTTCCTTACGTATGATTTCTTTTATCCTATCAACTATGTGTTCTTCAATTTGTTTCTTTTGTTCCCAAATAAGTTTCTCTAACTCATTCTCTCTCATAATCTCCCCCATAAAATAATCGCGGGTTTCTCTGCGTCGATATAGGACTTTATTATACAGGTCCGGGTTGCTCTCCTTCAAACCCGGCGGAGAGTCTGACATCAACATTAGCTCGTCAGCGTCTGAATCTGGCCGGGTCATCCGTCTTCTCCTGTGGGGTCAGCCTTCTCTTCTACTGGTGGAGATGTGGGGCGTCTACGTTCATCCTCTGCAATAATGGTGGACTTAAACTCTTTCAACCTATTATCTTCTTTAATCAACCACAAGAGCTCTGGTGAATTCTTTATCTCACAACCTTCCGTGGTATACCCTCTTATCAGACTAAAAATGCGATCCGTCACTTCTCTCTGATACTCTTCGGTGGCCTCAATCATCGAAGGAAGAGGCTCATCAGGAGACACCCCAAGATCTTTGTTAGTAACTGTATATTTTAAGCTATGGTCCACTGGTGGAATTGGATTGCCTCTCTCCTCTGCTAACTTCTTCTGAACGTGTTCGATCCAATGGCGAATGGACATAGCATCAACACCACTGTAATCATCATTACGAGTTATAGACAGAGCGTATTCCAAAGCCTCGTCTACCGACACAACCCTTTCATCACTCATGGCCTTTCCCTTTATTTCTTCTGCTCTCTGTAAGATTTCTTTTATGTAGGGTTTTACCTCACCCATCCACTTTTCTGGACGTTCGTACTTCGTATCTTCAACCACTATCTACCTCCCTTTCTTTACGCGCTTACTTTCACGCTTCTCTTCTGCATCCCTCTCTTCTTTAGGAACCCACTCAGGCTGATCCTCTGTACCTATCAAATCGTCTTCGTCCTGCTCCACGAACGATCTGAACCAAGCCGCCTCATTCAGGTCCTGATCCAGTGCTACCTCTTCGTACTTTGCTTCTGTAAGGGTTGGTCGTTTAGGTATCTTCCTGTCCTTCCCACCAACCTCTTGCCTGAGTGACTCCATTACCCTACGTGAGCCATCGAAAGGCAGCTGGTAAGGATGAGTGTTTATATCCTTGAAAGACATACCATCCTTAATCTTCGTTGCTCCTAGAAGCTGGGCCAATGCCTGAGCCTGCACATCCTCACTCATGGCTTGTTCAGCTTCCGCCTCCTTCTTCTTATTCTCGTCTATCTGTAGCTTACCTGTCAAGCTAATTTCCTGACCAACCTTGTGCGCCTCAGGGAATATCAACTCCTCAGGGAATCCACTATACTTCCAGATGTGCTTCAGCCATGCCTGCTTATCTATACCCATCTTCTCTCCAAGCCTCTCCAGTTCTACAAGAGTCTCAGAGCGGGTCTTTATAACCTCTGACTTCTGTAGCTCATCTAGGAAGGAGACAGGGCACATGTGTACCTTGGTTTCATTCTTAGAGTTGTTGACATCAATACCTCTCCAACACAAGTCTATCTGGAACATCATAAGATAACCATTCATCACAGCCTTCTGCACTGACTGGCAAGACCTTCCAAACTGTATGTCCTGCGACTCAAGTGTGCTTCTAGCTGCAAAGCCTGCCTTGGACTCACTAAACCCAAGATAGTCAGGCGGGATCCTAAGTGCTCCATAAAGCCTCTTCCTAAGATACTCTATGTCAGTTATCCTATCAGAGTTGTTTGAGCCTGCTATCTTTTCTACTCGTGAGTTATTACTGTCAGGTCTTGAAGGAATCCATAGGTCCTCTGTTGCTCCAAGAGGGTTTGATTCCTGACGCATAGTTCCGGTAGTAGGATCGTATAGAGTTCTGGTGTGGTAGTTCCTCTTCTGTGTGTTCACGTATTCCACAGCTTCCTCTTGGCCCATCTCACCTACATCAACATAGAACACTAGACGGTCAGGAGCACGTCTCATCCTATAAAGCAGCATCGCCTCTTCCGCTAGTCTAAGCTGTTGAAATATCCTTCTGGCATTCATAAAGAGAGATGTGCCGTATTGCTCGTCTGGCCTCTTACTCAACAGCCTGAACTGAACATAGTCCCATGGAAGTGACATCGACTTCATATCGGGGTGTGCACCTCTACTGAATCCCACAAGCCTGTTAAGACTATCGAAGTGTCTGTGCATTGTGGCTACCGGAGCGGAGGATGTTCCTATAATCTCTCCGGGTGTACCATCCTCTTTCTCAGACTGTAGGATGGACTCGTACTCATTGCCATACATCACAAGAGTTCTGGCTACTGAGGTTACTTTCTCCTCGGTCCTAACAGTCTCAAGGAATTGGTCAGCTAGTTTCTGTATCTCTGGATCGCTTGCTGTCATCCAGATCATCTTACCTGTTGCCATGTCTGTCTGTGTGGCATCCTCTGAGTATAGTGCTGCTGCTGCTCCCACTATGTCATCGATGTCCATGCTGTATAGTTCTTTGTATATCTGAAGCCTGCTGGAAGAAAGCTCCATCCTCTCAGAGTAGTGGTCCCACAGAGGATCCGCTACACCATACGGAGACGGACCCATTCCAGAAAAGTCTCGTTGGTGTTTGGTTCCTGCTGGTGGTGTTCCCGTCCCATAACCAAGTAAGGCCTTCAGACCAATTATCGGCTGTACTCTTTTGATACCTAGAAATGCCACTTGCTATCCTCCTTCACCCAACCCTACTTCTTCCCTTTCTTAGCTCTACGTATCAACCGTCGGAACGAGTCACGAGCACGCTTATCCGCTTCCTTGGATTGCTCACATGTGCAGTTATGTGCGTGTGTAATATCACGTCGAAGCTCTACTTGAAGCCAGAAGCATACCTGACAAACCTTCTTACACAATGCCCCCTCATCTTTAGTTGCAGCCTTCTCCCCACATATTACACACCCACTACGCTTAGCCATTGTATTGTCTCCTACCCGTGCCTAGCCGTCGGTCGTATAGGTGGCTGTGACGTGTTGTATTCCATACGATAGGCGTTTATCATTCTCTTGGCGTTTGTGGCAATGTCCCCCAGACTCTCTATGTTAGTCTCCCAAATAGCTATGAAGCCTCTAGGATCGTTCTTGTCCACCTCGCCCTCGTACATAAACCCCAAGCCGGTGTAGTTGGTAAACTCCTCCATCAACTTCTTCTGTTCCTTGGATGCTGGCATTACTTCACCCCCTTTGCTCTACGAATGAGTGTGTGTAGTTCTTTTTCCAATTTATCTTGGTAATCCCTTATAGTCCACAGTTCTGCCATACCAGCCGCCTGCATAGCATCGTGGGCGTATATGGCAAGTCGCAGAATCTGGCTTTGTGTATCTCCGCAGGGATGGCAAGACTCTGACAGAATGGGTCCTCCCTCAGTCGCAGTCAGCTTATCCCCACACACAAAACACTTGCGCACACTTTTCTTCTTAGCCATTCTATCTACCTCCTTGCTCTACGAATGAGGGAGCGAAATGCCCGCTTCGCCTGAGTCCAATTCACGCCTCCAATGGTCAGCATATTCCACTCGTGTTTATCACAAATGCTACAAACGTCGCCAGCTAGGATGCTTACCGTTGTCGCCTTCTCCCCACACACCAAACACGCACGCTCACTTTTCTTCTTGGTCATTGGCTTGTTCCTTCTTTGCTGCGTCCTTTGCTTCTCTAAGTGACTCCTCCGCAATCATCCTAGCATCGAATGTACTGTCTGACTTCTGACTGTAACTACGCATCTCCCGTTCTGCTGCCATCCATACTGCAATAGCCGCACTAGATTGAGCACAGGAAATCTCATGGAGTCTGTCTATTCTACGCAACTCTGACTCAAGTTCCTCTATACTCTTAGTCATTGTTCTTCTCCACACCTAGATGCTTGTCCCTGCGCGGTGTCTTCCACGCCTCCTTCTCTTTATTCTCCAATATAGCCAGCAAGCTCTGTGAAGTCAGGTCTATGGCATCGCCTGTTCCAGACAATCCCTTAACAGGGTACAGACCATAGTACACAATAGGCTCGTCTTTCTCCTTGAGGCCGGGAAACTCAACCACTAGATAACAACCATCCCTGTCCCACTTTAACTCAATACCTCCATCTGATCCGGCGCGGGCGCTGGCTATGCCTAGGTAACCACTGTAAGGTGAATCCTTGTGATGCGCCTCGGTCTGGTCTTTGAGAAAGCCTATGGCTCTGTCAACTGTCTCCTGAGCAATTGGTTCTGCGCCATCATCATCCCAGTCAGGCTTTAGCTCCAACAGCTTCTCAACATTCGCAATAGAATCAGGAAGGTTCATGGTGTAGGTTAGTAGTTCCTTAGTCTCAGTCATCCCACATCCTCCTTTACTCTCTTGGCTCTCTTGGCTCTACGAATGAGCGCACGCATCTTCCGAGTCCCCCGCGTCCGATCGCAACCATATTCACCATCGCCTACATATACATTCTGTATCGCGTGCATCATCTCCTGCTCAAGATTAAAGCAGTCTTCGCAGACTGGCCTTTTGAGCAAGTAGGGCACGTATGCCGAGATATCTTTCGTGCCGCACACCCAACACTTACGATCACTTTTCTTCTTGGTCATTGGCTTGTTCCTTCAAGTGCATAAGTATATCCGCAAGACAGGATGGGCAGGCATCCTTTGCTTGATAACTCACACAGTCATTGTACCTAATAGTCTCTCTTAACCCTACCGCGATGTAATATTCCGTGCCACCACTATCGCCTGAAAAACTCCACTCCCTCTCGCTCTTATTGTATAAACCGGGCATTACTCCTTCTTCACAGTAATCGCACAGGTATCGTTTGTCAAGCATCCCTTACTTCCCCTTCCTTCTCTTGGCTCTCTCCCTCTTAGCCCGCTTATCTTTATTGATGGCTGACTGGATCGTTCCTTCCAGCTTTGTGACATCTGCCTTAAGAGCGTTTGTGTCATCTACCAATTTGTCAGCGTTTCTTTCTGCTTCACCTATCAAATAACCTAAACAAACTTCTCCAGTGTCGTCTGAGTGCGCTTCGTAATGAGCATCGTACTTATCAACACACCCCGGACACATAAAACTCCCACAGTGTGTACAAAGTAATGATGCTACACGACCACAAACCGCAGACACTCCTAAGCAATGTTTTGTAATAGACATCCTGCCCTCCCTATTCAGATTACCGGTGGAAGCAATTGAGTACGTCCAGATGATCCACTCACTGACGGATGTTTGTCCAGTATTGCTCCCACCACTCCAGCTACCGCATCACACACATCATCCGTTCCGTCAGGCTCTGGGTGGGATGGTCGCTTATCCTCGTTGCTGTTTAGGTCCAGAAGTTCCCTCACTAGAGTAGCATAGTAATAGTAACCTAGCTGTCCGTCAACAAGTAATCTGCGAAAAAGATCATAATCTGAAAGGCTGATGCTTCTGGTGTCTGCCCTAAATCCTGCCTTCTTTAGTATCTGTATGGAATGTCTGCTTTGGTATCCGTCGTAGGTGATGCTGCCGAGCCTATACCCACACTCCCTAAGAAAACGCATGAAGCTGATTATCTCATCCAGATCCACTTCACTACCTGTCGGAGCCTTCACCCTGAGAACCAAGTCCAGTATCACACCCTCCACACCATCCAGCTTTCCCATGTGTCCTACTGCCAACCCCAGAGCATCCTTAGTCAATCCAATGTCTATGTGAACGTATCTGGCTGCCAACCTGTTCAATCTAGGCATCACCTTTGAGTCTATGATCCTTGTCACCGCCTCCTTCTTGAACAACTCCGACAGCTTGGTCCCCATCCCTAGACCCAGATTATGAACCTCATCCACTGTGAAAGGATGGTTGTAGCTTGTTACTGTGCTGTCATGTACGTGGGCTGGTGGGAAGAACTTGCCTACACCATACGTGGCCACCCCTGCCAAGTCTCTTAATGCCTTGTCACAGTTCCTTGCAAACTCTGTCCTGAATCTGGAGTCGTCTGGCACATCCACTACCATGAAGCCTTTGGGTGGTATCTCATCTTCCTCCAATACTCTGGGTGGATGCTTATGGTCCCCCAACACAACTTGAAACTTCTTGTCTGCAAATGTGCCTTTAGGCTTCACATCCCACAGAGCGAACTGAGCTATTCTAGTTATCTTGGCCACCTCTGGTACTCTCTGTGCTTCCTCTATCTGCTTTTCAAGGAATGATGTCGTGTGCTTTCTGGACGATATCAGGATCATAAGTCCCGGCACTCTACCTCCGGGGTGACTGAATCTGGAAATCAGTCTGGTTCTCGCCTCACCATACAACCCCACAGCTTTTGAGATGGTGTCCTTATCCCCACCGGACTTATCTTTCTTGAAGAAGTTAGCCTCGTTCAGGATGAATCCAAACATGTTCTCTCCCAAAGCATGTTCCATTAGTGAACCTGTCTCTACCCTGATATTCTTTGCCGGGAAATGGATGACGCTTGTTCTGGGTAACCGTTGCAAGTTCTTCTTGAAGTATGGCGATCTGTCCGTCCACTCCAACATCTGTTCAAAGCATGTCTCGGCCTTCTGGATCGTGATGTTGAATACCCCAAACACTATTCTGGAGCCTGACATAAGACCATAGAATCTAGCAGGATCCCTTAAGCAGGACAGGCAGTATATCTTGTAGAGTGTAGCTATCGCAGCGGTGGTGTCCTTGCCAATCCCAATAGCTCCTGTGAAGATGAGTGTCGTGACGAGGCTGTCTAGGTCCATGGCATCGTCCAGAAACTTCCTCCAGTTCTCGTGGTAAAGGTCCGTAAACTTTCCCAGATATTCCTCATCCTCTATGAACTGTCTGATTGGTACTGGCTGGCGCTCGTAGTCACCGGCAGACAGTGTTGATATGAAACCCTTAGCTGACCCAACACCGGAGTCCATAAGTGTTTGGATCAGTTTCTTTTCCTTGACTGTGTACTTCTTCTTAATCCTGTGACTCCTTCAACTCCTCTAATATAATCTTTCTTATCACACCACGTACTGCAAACCCCTTGTCCCCCTCATCCAACAATCCTCTTATATCCTCGTAAAGAGTATCCGCAATCCAGTACAACTCATCCACTGAAGTAATCTTGGGATGTCCGTTCGCCGCAGTGCCACCCTGTATGTAGGTTCTTAGAGATAAGTACTTGGCTCCCCACCCACCTTCAAACAATACAATATTCTCAGAGGACTCCAAAATAGTAACCAAGCCAGCTGTACTCTTAAGGTCTACCTTCCTCACTCTGGGTTCAAGCAGACTCATCTTCTTCCCCAGCTTCATCCTCGTCCTCGAATTCTTCTCCTTCTTCCATCATCCTAACAGCTTCAGCAGCAACCACCTTAAGCCTTTCCCTTGCCTTAGGATCCAACCCATCTGAAAACTCCCGCATGTCTACTTCCTTCTCGTCGTCTGGCTTTGATACATTCAATATCTGTATTAGGTTGTTTACCAATGCCTCTGACTTTTCTTCCCCGCTACCTTCCTGAAGTGTGTCTATAGCCCTGACTCTTGTGATCCTAGCGGCGTCCAATGCTCTCAACACCTTCAATAGTTCTGGGAGGTGCATGTCCTTAATCGCCTTGCCTGTTTCATCTCCGAGCAGTTCCTTAAGCCTTTTTGTGACCTTCCTGCTTATAATCCTTATATCTACAAGATCCTGTGATTCCTCCCATGCAGCCTCCTTCATTGCTAGTTTCAGTTTGTAGTCCAGTGTCTTAAGCTCAACCAACATCTCAGGGGGAATGGACTTGCTGATTCTGTCTAGGTCTACTACTGAACCTATATTAGCAAGAAGGTCCTTTACCGTACTGTTCTCTAGTTTGGCAGGTCGTGTGCCGTGCTCCCTAGACTTGTGCCTGCCGATGGCCTGTGGACTGTTTATAACGTAATCACACTGTCCACACTTATATTCCATAGACACGATTCCCTAATCCACTGCTTGTCTTACGTAACACCTTAACAGTAACCGAATTATATAAATAACATACCTATATAGAATCCATACATGAACCATAGACACACTAACTTGTTACTAACTTATCTGTCACGGGTTTTGTCACGTATGTTGTCGTCATTATAGTACGCATCTCCATGTTCCAAGGGACTATTCCCCACCAGTTTTTCCACCTCTTCACACACATCGTAGTATTCCTTTGTGTCTATCTGACGGAATGGACCATAAGTTGTGTGCTCGGAGTCCTTGTAGAAAACAGCGTTGATAATTCTGTCCCCATTTCTGCACACAACTACCCTATCTCCTATAAAAAAATACCCTCCTTCATCCATTTCCCGCAAGCTGATGTAAACGGTAGTTGTCACATCCTCTCCAAAAGACTTTCCATGTGACAGCTTCTTTATGAAACCACCAACCCAATGCTTTCCTAACATCTTCCTTAAACATGACATCTCTGCTATGTATGCTGGGATAACCTCTGTGTACATACGCCCCAGATTATCCTCCAAGACACTCCTTTCAGCTTCTCCAAATGCTTTCTTCATCGACTTCAGACTAGCTGGATCCCACTCAGGAACAGGCTCTGATGTCACTCCAATACACTTGGGAAAACCAGCCTTAAGATCGAAGCCTTCAAGACCACTCACAGCCTTGCCCTCCTTCCCTATCTCTGTACTGCTGCGCTGCGGGTGTTGTCAATTCTCACTTCCTTGTAGTCTTCCCAGTCTTTCAGAGGCTTTCCAGACATCTTCTCTACCTCTGAAACCACCTCCTGATACTCCTCGGTGGCTGCTGCCCTAAACGGATGATCAACTCTGTGCTTTCCATCCTTGACGAAAACGGCTGAAACAACCCTGTCTCTTTCTCTACTTACCCAAAGCTGATCCCCATGAAAGAAGAAACCACCTTCGTCCATTTTCTGTGCGTGGATGTATAGCGTACTAATAATCCCTTTTCCAATAAACGTCACTCTCTTTATCTTGACTCCGTCCTTCCACAATCTGTTTAATATCTTCCTGAGACCATATGTTTCCATAGAGTGCGCCGGAAGAACCTCGGTCTCAAGCTCGAACACTGTCCTGACAAGATCCTCTTTAGAGGTGTTCACTAGCTCCTCCCACCTCTCCCTCTGGTACTCCTTGTCTGAATCAAGACCATGTGCTGACCGTGGTTCTGGAGTAATATCGCACCTAGACCAACTCTTCTTGAATTTCTTTGACAAGCCCATTTCCATTGTCCTACCCTCCTAATCCTCAAAAAACTCATCTCGTAACTCTCCTGCACTCGCGTAGTTATTCCACAGGTCCACTGACTCTTTTTACACTGTTGAAGGATGATGCGTCTATATCTGATGGGCCACACTCTCTACAAAATGTCCAGTACTGTGTCTTTCCGCCCGACGTTGATAAGAAGCTGTCTGTGCATGGCTCTCCCCCACAATCCTTTCTTGGGCATGGCTTTAGATCGTCAGTCATCCTTCTCCCCTGATTCCCTTGCTATACTTTCGGTACGGACCTTCTCGACCACCTCCATGTTTACTGAAAATGCCTCAATCGATTGCTTAAAACCACCCCTATCAAGCTCAGCCAACAGGTTCTGAAGTTCGATAATATGCACCATCTCAGTTACTGTGTCTCTCAATATAGGTGTGCTAATCTCCCCACTTGACATGTTTACGGTAATTGGAACATCCACAGTAGGTACTCTTACGTCGGCAACAGGTGTACTATCTGATGCCGGGTAAATGGCTGCGAAGTCCGGTTGCCTGTTTCTGGTGAATATTAGTAGGGGTAGCTTTTCAACTGTGCGGGCGTCCTTTCTACACTGCTCCCACCACTTGAGGAACCTGACACATCTACCTGACATTATGGCTTCCAGTGTCCACCCCTCCTGATTCTTACACTCTACACTGAAAGGCCAAGCTGATCCATGTGGAGGTATGATATCACCAGTCGCCATCACGGACCCATCATCCACCTGCTTGTCCCACCCTCCTGAGTTAGGTGTACGTCTGAAAGGCTCCCCCCACCATTCACCTAAGATCTTTGCGATCCTACGTTCATACCCGGAGCCTTTCTGCTTGGACCCTTTTCCTCTACTGGCCACGATACCTCCCCCTCTCCCTGTACTTCTTAATCTCGTCTAGGTGTACCTTATCAGAAGTGGACTTAATAAAAGCAGCAACCATGCCAGCAGTATAATTGGGGTCCACAGTTCTTCCCCTTAAATCGTGAAAGGCTATGCTGGAAATATAAGCTGGTGGTTCTACAACTCCCAAATCATCCCAATCCTTATCGTAGACCGTCATCTCTAAAACATCCCCACCATCCACGTCCCCATAAACCTCACCCTCTTTGAACTTTATTACCTTACCTCTCGCCACCAGTTCGAGCAACACATTGGCTATCCCTATATCGAACTCGCTGCCCATTAAATGACCGCCCAGTATGTCTTTGTAATCTTTATCATCCATGCTCTTTCCCCAATATATCTGCGTTACGCCGCTCATTTATAATCTCTCTGGCTTGTCGTCTTTCTAATCCAGCAGCGCCTTCTTGTATTGCTTCACTTCTCTCAGCACCCACAAGATCATAGTGTGGAAACTCTCTCGGCTTGTCTTTGAACATACTGTAACTTGCACCTATCCTATCAGCCAGTACGTGCAGCTTTCCAAGATTGTTCTCCTCAGCTACAAACATGTGACAAGACTTGGTTGGCACACCATCTATCACGTAACCATGGTGCTCTGACTTATCTACGTAAACTGCCATCACTCTCCCCGAAGCATCCTTGCCTTTTCACCCTTGGCCTTGGTCTCAACTACCTTACATACCTGTACCTCAACTATGGCAAAGGTATTGTCCCAAGCACTAAACTTAGTATCATGCCTAATAAACTCCTCAGCCTCCTCCAACGTAGCGAAGGCGTAGCCGTGTCCCTTTTCTCGTTTGCTCCACCTTACCGGCACATCGTCTATTTCTGAATCGAACCCCTCGTAAATGAAGAACAGAGTTTCAGGATGTACAACCATCTACTTCCCCTTCTTACCATTAGCCAGCCTTACAATCTCAGAATAGATAGAAGACAATGCCGCTGACCTATCATCCTCAACAGGACCTGAACTTGCTGGGCCGTTATTACAAAGTTTCTCTGCGGCGTCTGCAAGATCCTTTATCTTCTCTGTCACGGGCCGGTTGTCCTTCTTAGCTGACATGCCTACTTACCTTCCCCAACCAAACAACCCGCACACTTCCAATCACGTATCTCTCTAGGGTGCATTGCACATGTGACTTCACGACCACAAACACTACATTTCAAAAATGAGGTATCCTTATCCCAAACTACACCCTTAAAGTTTATAGCTGGAACTTCGTTAATTTCGTACTCGTACACTACACACCCCCTACACCTTTGGTAATGTTATGTCCTGCTGATGCTGATACTTGCCGCGCCTGTCCCCGTAGGTAACCAAAGGCTTGAATCCCTTAAAAAACAGTATCTGCGATATTCCTTCTCCCGGATATATTGCAGCTGGAAACGGTGTGGTGTTTGATATCTCTATCGTCACAAAGCCTTCCCATCCCGGCTCCAATGGCGTTACGTTCACTATGATACCACATCGTGCATAGGTAGACTTTCCTACACACAGACACATTATATCCTCAGGTATCTTGAAATACTCCACAGACTTGGCCAAAGCAAAGCCGTGTGGTGGAATCAAGAACCTGTCTCCCTGAACAAGCACAGTTTCTTTACGCACCAGAGAATCCCAGAAGTCCTTAGGATCCACGATACCTTCTGGATTCTTTTCCTTGTCCATAACTAGAAACTCATTATCCACTCTCATGTCATAACCAAATGAGGATACACCATAAGAGATAACTCCACCGATATCTTGGTTCTCGGTTACAAAATCCTTCTCTGGAACTGGGCTGATCATGTCATTGTTTACAATCAGATCCACTATAGCTGTGTCATTTAACAGCATTTACTGTACCCTCATTCACCAGACTTGACTCCCCATTCTGCTTCTGTACGATGTAGAAATCCTCGAACTGATCCTTAAGATAGTCGCTGTGTGTGATAAATATTACGTTCCTGCCCTCTTCCTTCCTTAGCTCTCTTAGTAGTTGCATGACCCTCTGTGATCCTGAGATGTCCATGTTGGAACAGGCCTCGTCCATTACCAACAAGTCTATACCAGAAGTGGTCCTTGTCCTAGCTAAATCTTGTAAAGTTAATGCCACGCACAAATCCACCCTCTGCCTCTCCCCACTAGAGTTACCGGCGTATACATCCGCACCGAACCTATTGATAGCCGACACCGTAAAGCTCTCCGCTGATGCTCCTGATTGTAACTGCTTCTGGGTACTGAATACAATCTCTATCTGCTCATCCATCAATATTCGAGAGTATATGCTGGCTCGGTCGTTTAGATAACCCAGCACTGAATCCATGATGAAGCTCTTGAGTCCCTTGTTTCCCCACCCCTCTATCCAGAAATCAATGTACGGAACCTCCTTAGCCAGCTTTTCCAAGTCCAGAACCAGTGTAGCTTCCTCTGTCTGACTGGTCCTAATGCCGTTCTCCAGCTTAGATATGTCGGTCTCCTGAAGGAACTCGGAGCCATACACACTAGACCTTTGAGCCTCCCACATCTTCACGTTATCCTCATGCACCAGTATCTTAGCTAGGTCTGCCTGTACTCCATCAAGCTCCCTTTGTATCTCATTGAAAGCCGACAGACCAGCAGTTCTCTGATCCACTTCCTGAGTTAGCTTCTCTTTGTCTGTCTCCAGTTGTATCATTGAACCCTGTATCTGTGCAATCTCTCTTCCCACTGTCTCGTGCTCTGTTCCGTAAGACTCCCTGCTGGCCTTGAGAGAATCTGGATCGTAGTCTCTCTTACAGTTAGGGCAGGCAGTTTCCATGTTGTCTATCTTTATCTGTAGTGAGTTCATCCTACTGTTTAGCTTGTAGACCTCTGAATTCTTGCCTGATAGGGTTGTACGTATCTCAGCCAGACGAACATTCAAATCACTGACAGAACTCTCCGCTCTCGGTCTTGTCTCCAGCTTGGCAGATAATATGGCCTTCCTACTATCCAAGTCTTCCCTAGCCACTATTCTGTTTTTCAGTGACAGTATTTCAAGACCGATCTCCTCTATCCGGTTCTGCTTGTTGACTTCAAAGTGCTCCCTCTGCTTCAACAGGTCTGACAGCCTTTCCTTAGCCGAACCTATTGAAATAGAAACAGAGTTCTTCTTTGTCTCGGTCTCCTGTATCTTTAGTTCCAGAGCCTCCTTCTGCTTCGTCATGTCTTCCTTGTATCCGCCGAACTCCTCTATCCCTAGAAATCTCTCCAACAGTGCCTTCTTCTCAGTGTCGGATGCAGATGAGAAGTTTAGTGAGTCCTGTCCCAAGATAACAGACTGGCAGAACATATTGAAGTCCAGACCCAACACATCATTGATCAGTGCCTGTGTCTCCCTCTTGTCCTTTGATACGTCCTCTCCGTTGCAGTAGAACCTCAGAGTCCCCAGCTTCTGTGTCTGAGTCCTTACCACTTCGTAGGTTCGATCATTCTTTATGAAAGACACCTTGCCAATGAACCTGTCCTGCCCTCTCCTGATTACGTCCTTGCTTAGAAGACTTCCCCTGACACACCTTCCAAACAGAGTAAAGGCAGGAGCTTCCACGAACAAAGCAGACTTGGCAGACCCATTGGAATCAGCGAAAGACCCGTCAAGGTTCCTGCCCACCACAAGACGTAGTTTCTTTTCGCTTAGATCCAGAGAGGCGGACCCTAAGCTAAAGAAGTTCTCCACCTCTATTTTTAGTAACCTAACAGACATCTATTTCTCCTTCTCAACGAACTTATGATATTCAAGAGAGGCCGACTGCTTGATTGATAATAGTATCGGTGTATGAATGGGTATCAATTCTTCTATCATAGCAGGAGTGGATTTAATCTTCTTTGTGCGCACAGGCCAAGAAGAGCCTACTTGTTTAACGAATGACCTGCGACCAGTCTTGAAACCCTCCTCGATGTTGTTCCTGCTCCATTCATTACGCCTTTTTGATTCTTCAGCCATCCACAATTCGGCTGCATCTACTGCGTCTTTGTAATTATCAGCTAACAACTTAACAGTTTCTGTGTCGTTGTATTCATTGTCCTGCCAGTCTATCTCTGCTTCCCACAGACTCAAATTTATCTTTGTCATTACCTACTCCTCTCTTGTGCATGCTGCCTTAATAGATGTAACCTAAAATCTTTAGAGTCTTCATATTCTTTTTGCTCCGTACAAGGAAAACAAACAGTCTTCCCCCAATATCCTATAAACCACTCCCCACACGTTCCACATCTAGCACTGGAATTACGTATCTCAAAATCTTTATTCTCCTCGCGGAATACTGAATCCATTGGCCCTCTCATCTACCTACTCTCCTCATCCTTAGCCTTGTCCTCGCTCTGTGGGGCTGAGCGATTGTTGCTGCAATCGGCGTCACACCGACAGACCAGGACGCGCGAAGCCTTAGCCTCTCTATATGGACCGAAGATGTCTGGGCGGGTTATTTTAATTACAACAAGTGCTGGTATTACAACTAACCACGACACAACAATAAACGAATACGCAATCTTCTCAAACCAAGTCGATGGCATCATTAGTCTTCTCCTCTCCACCTACGATCATTTCCCCCATATCAACCAGCTTCTTATTGTCCATGTGCTTACCTGCCACTTCCTTCACGTACCCACCTATGTACTCCTTAATATTGATTGTGTCCTTGGACTCCACCTCTAGTCTGTTCTTTGCCCTTAGAGTCCCTTTGTAATTGAACACAAGTCCTTTCACCTCCACACGCTCAAGTGCCCTTCTAATAAGATTCTCTTCACTCTGATCCACCACACCATCCACTCTCACGTAATCGTTTCTGTACTCCTCAAGTGACTCCCCCTTAACAATCTCGGCTTTCAGACTCTCTGCCTTGAATGTTCTAAATCTCGGTGCCTCTATGTCTATAAACTCAAGTTCCAGCTTAGCCACATCCAGAACAGCAAACCCTCCCGGATGCCTTGTCTCCCCAAAATTGTGAGAGAGTAAGCTGCCCACGTACCAGATGTTCTTATCTATGTTCTGCCTCTGATGATAATGTCCCAAGAGAAGCATGTCTACTTTACCGAATATGAAAGAAGGTATGCCAGTGAGCGGAACAAACTCATTGGGTCCTGTGTTGGCTCCTGATATGGCTCGGTGTCCCAGAACAAGCTGTCTCTTGGTTCCCTTGTCAGGTAGCTCCATTCCAGAATTCCAAGCCGTAAACACAGCCTGTACATTGTCCTCATCTATATCAAGACAAGCGTAGTCCTTACCAGTGATAGGGTCCTTCTCTCCAGTAACCACCATCTCCACAGGCAGGCAGCTTAGTATAGTTCTGGAAGAGGCGCTGTCCATGTAGTCGTGGTTGCCTGTAATGATTCGGATCTTGATACCCTTCTCACTATAGTATCTACAAAGTTTACATAGCTCCAAGAACTCTCTGGCTGGCAGCTTACCCTTCACATGAAAGATGTCTCCAAGCCACCACCACTCCTGTATACCTTCCTTAAGACAATGCTCCCCAACTATGCGTAGAGCCTTAAGGACCTCAAGTGATCTGGTGTTCAGGCCCGACTCATCCACACTGGCAAATGCTGTGTGGGGGTGGAGATGTACGTCAGCTACTAAGGCTACTTTCACTACGCTCCCTCCTCAAATGTCTCTAGTAATTTTCGCTTCACCTCTTGCGCGTCCAGAGTTAGCTCGTTGTCATCCGCCAACGCATAGGAGAACCAGAGAGCATCAATATCCTCCTTCACTGTACCTAGTAATTCTTCCACTGTGCGGGCGTGGACATCGATGTTAAGCGACCCACATCTGGCTGTACAAATATCTCCATGTCCTTCGATGGTCAAAGTAAATTTACCCTTGACGACGTGATCGCTCATCCATGCACCGAGTTTCCGAGTGTGACCTTGATAGTAACGGGTCGGTGCTCATTATTTTTCAGGCCACTAAAGCACGCATCTATAACTGGAATATCCCTATCGGACGCAGACATTTTCATTCCCGACAGCCTGCCCTGAGGAGTGATCCAAGACAACCACAGCTTTCCACCTTCCCCCACTTCTGCATCCATTTCCATAGACATCTCAGCTGGCTTGCTCATCACTTCCCTCCTACTCGTAACACAACGCGCACGGAGGCGTCTGGTCAAACGGGGCGGGACAGGCGCGATAACCGCACTGACGCTCCTTGAACGCCCCGGACTCTCGCCTTTCACGTACCTCGTCCAGCGTCGGGTCGCCCTCGACGGCAAGACGCCGCGCCATCGCAGAGACCTGTACTGCTTCCGCCCAGACACGTGGCCATTCTTCGTCCATGAGCGCCTTTGCCAGTTCGCCGACTTCCTCGGTCAAGGCCGTCATCAGCGCGGTGGGTTGTGGAAACTTGATGCGAGCACGCTTTACTTCCTCCTCAATATCCATTGAGAAATTCGCGTCCTTCGTGTATTGGACCATCACTTATACCCCTTACTCACAGACTCTCTACGATAGACTTCTTAAGTTCCTCGTCCTGCTCCAGCATCTCTTTCCACTTACCCCTCTGAAACTTAGTCTCCCCACAAACGTACCAAGCCCCATTACGAATCACACTACCAGCCTCCACAGCCGCAGTAAGCAAAGCTCCTGAGTCGTCGAAGCCATTAAGAAACATGTTGTCGATCTCACACATCTTAAACGGGAAGCTGAACTTGGACTTGTTCACCTTAAACCTGCTGACTATGCCCACAATTTCTTTGTCCTTACCCAACTCAATCTTTCCACACTGAGAAACCCTAACTATCAATGAAGAGTGGAAATCCAACGGGTCCTTAGCCAAGTAGGTTTCAGGAGTTCCATACCCACCAATCTTGGATTTTATCTGACTCACCACAAGAAGTGCGGCTCGTGACTTTCCAAGCAGTGGAGTGATCTTTCTCAAACCCTTAGAGATCGTTCTAGCATGTGCCCCCATCCCCCCCGATTCTGTCATCTCAACAGCCTCTTCGGACCCTGAGGGAGTTCCTCCTATAGAGTCCCACGCAATTAACATCTTAGTGTCCTGCTCTATGGACGCCTTAAGAAGCGAATCTATCCTAACAAACACATCCTCCACAGACAGACCCACCTCCTTGTCGTCTGGAGAGATCATCACAAGAGACTCCGGATCAATACCTATAGCCGTAGCCCTCTCTGGATCGTAGGACCACTCTGTATCGATGAGGACGGCTATTCCACCCTCCTTCTGTACTTCTGCCATGGCGTGTGATATTAACGTAGTCTTTCCCGCCTGTGGCTTTCCTGTTATATTGGTCAGCTTGCCTACAGGAAATCCTGCTGAGCCTATGGTCTTGTTCAGAACTGCCGAGCTTGTTGACACCCACTCCCTTATGTTGTGTGGCGGGAGAGAGTCCATAGTACGAGCGGACCCATGCCCAAACTGCTTCTCAATCCCTGCCACCAGTTCCTGAATGGGTGTCTTCTCTTTTGCCATTACTACGCTCCCTGCTGCATTTCGTGACGCCCTGCATTGATGTTGTCCTTAAGACGAGACTCCCTGAGATCCATCTGGACTAGGTTATATATCATGTCCTTTCTCTGGAAGTAGCCTCTCTCTGCTGCCTTAAGAATTCCTTGGTTCTTGTGAGCATCCGCGTAGGCCTCTCGACCCTTCCTATACTCTGGCTTGAGACGGATTTCCATACCAACCCTTCCTTCTGTCACCTTCTCACCAGCAACGGAAAGCTCCTCACGAACCTGCCTGTCCAAGCTCGCCTCCAGTATATCCTGCTCCAGCCTTGCCCTGTCTACTGCGGCGTCTGCTTCTGCTGCTCTTGCGGCCCAGTAAACATATCTGGAAGGCTGTTCTGAACACTCCTTAGTAAGCTCTGTGGGATTGATCAGAAGGTCGCTCTGAAGGTCCTGTACGTTGGTGCTCTCTGACATGATGCCTACTCCTCCTTTACCTTGTCCTTGTTGTTTTTGTAATATTCCCTACTGTACTCGGCTCGCTTTTCCTTGTTGTTTTTTCGATATTCCTTGCCATACTTCCTCATCTTAGCCCCGTTCTTTTTGTAGTACTCATTGGCGGTCTCTAGTATGTTTTCCCTGTTGTTTTTGTAGTACTCCTTGGCATACTCTAGTATGTTTTCCCTGTTGTTTTTGTAATACTCCTTGTTGTACTCTTTCTGCTTTTTCTTACTATACATTATACCTACTCCTCACCAACTGGATAGTGAATGGATTTGGAATCGTCTCGTGGGAACAACGTACATTCCCGACTTCCATATCCCTCCCACACCACAAGCATACCTGCTTCACGAGCGGCCATCTCAAAGTCACAGTCCGCCCGATTCCTAAGGTTCTCTGAGTATTCAAGCAACAGGACTCCCTCAGTGTGTTTGGTGGCAGACTCCTTAAAAATCTGACACCTCTCCTTCCACGCAGTGTCCAAGCTCCCGGAATTATGCATTTGTCGGTCCTCCAACAAGCACACCCTGTATAAGGCCGGACCTATTCAGTTTTACCTGATGCCGGTTTCCTGCTTCATTGAGAATTGCCAACGATGGTTCTGCTGGTCTTACATCCCCTCCACAAGCGTTTATAGTCTCCCCTATCCTAGTGGCGACTTTGTTGTTCACTTGACCCTTCTCTCTAGTAACCATACCTACCCCCAACCTATCTATCTTCCGGTACCTTGAATCCTTTCAGCCTCAATTTTCCGCTCGAACTCTGTGGCGGAAGGGCATCCGAGTCCCATCCAAGCATCAAGATCATCTTTACTGTATCTCCATTGTTTTCTACTTGTACCCTTCCCCGGCAACGCAACTGCGGGTATTTTCCCCTGCGCCTGAAGCCAACTGAGGTGACGTACGCTCACTCTGAGATATTCACCGGCTTCCGCGGGCGTTATAAAAACGGGTGGGTGGACCTCTAGTTCCTCTGTAATCTCGTTTGTGTTCACAATAATCCTCCTCTTCTTCTGTGCCCAACTTACGTTCTAACTTCTCAAATTCACTCCACCAGTAGGTGCTCCCGGCGGAACTGTTGCCGGAGGTGTGGTCTTATCTACCGGAACGGGGGCCGGAGCCTCGCTTGTATCAGGAGGTGGTGCTGTATTAGACGCCTGCGCCGCTCCGAGATAGGTATTCTTCTGCTCCTCGTAGGACATGGTGTACTTGCTTTTGTAAAGATCTGGCGGATTCTTTGCCGCTTCTTTACACTCCTCAGGAACAGGAGACTGCTTAGGAGAAGCCATCACAGAGTACATGTCGGTGCCCTCGGCAGAGGAGTCGTATGCAATATCTATATTACGACCCTCTTCTATGCTGAACAAGTCACCCCACTCAGAGTTTATCATAAAGGCCGTGAGCTTCTTAACCACTGTAGTAGGGGCGTCCCAACCCTGTATACCTGCCGCGACGTTGTTTAGGTCAATCATGCAGATAGCAAACCTTGACTGAGCACGCATTTCATATGCCTTGTCGGACAGAGACTGAGCATCTTTCTCAGACTTGGTGGTCTTGGCCTCCTCCTGAAGCTCGAAGCACTTGTCACAGACAAAGCAATCCCTCTTGTCATCAGCAGTACATAGCAGTGGACGGCGACTACTTCCAACCTTCCAGTGGTTGAAAACCTCTATCCAAGCCTCTTTGTTATTAGGAGACTTGACTATGCGGATAGTGTTCGTACCGTTCTTGGGCTTCCACCAAGTAAGTTCTCCGCTGCTACTGGACGGTGAGTATCTCTTCGACATAACCTAAAACCTCCCTGACTATAGTTCCTCGATTGTCTACTTATATTATATCAAGAACCCTTGTTTTGTCTAGGTAAAAAACTCACTTTTTCAAAATAAATTCTCCTTCCGGGACTAAGTTATTATGGCTCTTGTCCCCCCAGAACCTACCTATCTCCATCTCTATGGGCAATCTCAACCCATCCATTTCAGGCACTGGTCGAGTCATCTCCTCAACCATTATCTTTATGGCCTCTTCTATCTCATCCTCAGGGACCTCCATGTTCAAGGCGTCGTGGTGGGTTAGAAGAAGCCTTGTTTTCATGTCCTTCAATCTAGCATGTATCCTGATCGTGGCTTTGCTCAGAATATCAGATGTGGGACTTTGAACCCTAAAGTTAGTACACTGCCTAAAAATCCTCTTTGCCGCCCACGAGTCCCTACCCATTGAAGAAACAATACGCGATATCTGCGGGACTCTGCGGCGTCTTCCAAACTCAGACACCACTTCACCAACCTCCTCAGCCGTTTGTTTTATTTCAGAGAACCACCTTTTAACTGCCGGGAGAGCGCCGAAGTAACTGTCTATGTATACCTCAGCCTCAGCCTCGGTGCAGCCAAGTTTGTTGTGTACTCCATAAGAAGTCATGCCGTATATCATCCCAAACCCCAGTGTCTTGGCCGCAGATCTCTCTTTGTCTGTAACCTCTGCAATATCTTTATCAAAGACCTTTGAGGCCAAGTGAGCGTGCATATCCGCGCCTTCCCTAAACAAGGAAAGCATACCAGTGTCCTGTGCAAGGTGGGCCAACACCCTTAACTCGGCTTGGCTATAGTCCGCCATCATCCAGTAACATTTTTCTGGTGCAATGAAGATGGATCTCAAAGCACCATCTTTCTTAATGCTGTGTAGATTTGGTTTAACACAAGACAGCCTGCCAGTACGTGCGCCATAAGCCTTCCAGTTCGGATGTATCCTCCCATCCTCCTTTATAAATCTGTCCAATCCCGTATCGTCATCGTCCTTGTCTCCTTTCAAATATAAATTCATATCGTGCTTTATGTTTGATAGCTCTAAAATACATCCTGCAAGAGTGTGTCCACGAGCCATCAACTCTTCCAACACATCCTTATCCGTTGATCGCAGACCTGTATCAGTTTTCTTAATGACGGGATACTTCAGCTTGTCAAACAGGATAGTTGCCTTCTGCGGATGTGAGTTTATATTGAACTCTGTTCCGGCAAGCGAGTATATCTCCTGCGTCTTTTTTTCAACCTCGATATCCGCCTCTACTTGCAACTTATCTATCTTAGCTACATCAACCAAAACCCCGTCCAGTTCCATCTCATCAAGGACTGCCCCCAAAGGAAGCATAAGATCTCTGTTCAATTCCCACACGTTATCTTTAATGGCCTGTTCTTTTAACCGTCTAGCCACTCTGTATGTTGCGTCTGCGTCTGCTGCTGCGTATTCCCACAACAGATTCTCAGGAGCCTTTGAGTAGTCCAAAGTCTTCTTACCCCTGAACTTTGGCGGTAAGGAGTCTAGCACCATATCCTTGTACGCTGGCATGTCAGTGTAAGCCGAGATCAGAAATTCCAAGCTGTGGTCCTTGGCCTCGTCTACCAAGTGATGCAAGTGCATAGTACAAATCGAGAACTTATCTACCTTTATCCCCAAGGCCTCTCTTAGAAACAACCTGTCAAATGTTCCATTCTGTGCGACGAATGGCAGACCAGATTCAAAGAACTCTTTTAGTATGGCCAATAACTCCCTCTGACTTTCATCACTCCTCAAACGTCTTAGTTCTTTCCCAATCAGTGGTATGACAAAACCACCCTTCTCCATGTGACTTAGAGAGATACACAAAATCTCCTTGGTCCTGTAGTCAAGTCCGTTTGTCTCAAGATCGAATGTTATGTAGTCCGTATAGGTTTCACGTATCCAATCCAACAATTTCTTCACTAATTCTGGTGTGTGGTAAACTTCGTACTTACAGCCCTCAAAACTTGGTACTTTGAAATTAGGATCTGAGGCTACTACTATGGCCTTCTGTATGTCATTACGCAGGTGGTTGTACAATGACCAGTCTCTAAGGATTGCGGCTGGGTGATAGGTGGGTATGGCCATAAAGCTATGCGACCCTATTGTACTCACCAGTTGTTGGCCTCTGTACTTCCCTATCGATCCTCCCTTTGCCACAGCCTTGAAAGCAGAGTTTCCCAAAGGCACGATTACTCTGGGCTTCAGTCTCTCGACCTCTTCTTCCAAATGCTTCCTGCAAGCCTTTATCTCTGGAACTTTGGGCTCTCTATTTTTAGGAGGTCGGCACCTAACAGCGTTTGAGATGAACAGTGTCGATCTATCCACTCCAATATCAGACAAGACACGATCAAGTACGTTGCCTGATTGTCCAACAAAAGGTTTCCCTTCTCTCTCTTCTTCGGCTCCGGGTGCTTCTCCCAATAACATCACACCAGACGACATAGATCCATGGCCGGGGAGGTTGTTACACTTGGATTTTTTATGAAGAACACAATCAGTACATGGTTCCACGTCTACTCCCCCTTGTACAGTCTGTAAGCCCAACTCCTGCCACCACCCAAAGTAGCTGTCGAACCCCGGACCAAAGTATACAACACCCTACGAACCATGGATCCTGACATACCAGTTCTAATCCTAACCTCTTCCTCCAACTCCGCCCTCGTGTACTCTCCCCTTGCCAAACACTCCAGCACAATTTCCTTCGTGACTGACCTTCTCTCCTTCTTAGTCTTCTTATTTTTTCTCTTTACAACTCCACATTTATTTTCACACACCCTTCTGACAAGACACACTTTACACTCTGCATCTGGTTTTGAGTAGAGCTTTCCAAAGCATCTAGGATAGTAAAACTTATTCATACAACTCTGAGATCTCCCGCTGTACTTCCGCTTTGCACACGTCAACCCAATGAGGCCTTATGTTAAAAAGCTCTGCCAGTTCTTTCCTAGTGGAGTACAAAGGGTATGAATCCATCATGTGGTTAAAAGTCTTCCACGCCATAGGAGACAGCCTTTCCCTAAGCACTACCATGTTTTCTTTCATATCAAGCAGTTCTTCATCGTCAGATATGAAAGCGCAGTCAAGACGTTCAGGAGCAGGATCGTATGCCACTGTTCTTCTCCTGAGGGTGTGCTTCTCTATGACTTTCCTCAAATCATTCCTAACAACTATTGCCACCCAAGAAGTGAGCTTTGTTTCACAAGTAGCATCAAACGACTCCATGGCCTTCATCGCAGAAACCATACCCTCCTGACTCAGATCTTCCATAGGGATGTCTGGATATCGCTTCCTAAATGCTGACGCTATCGAGAACACTATCAGCTTCACATCCGATGGCAGGTCCTCACCATAGGGATAGCATTTAGCGTTACTTTTTTTTGTATTCTTCAAACCTAGACAACTCCCCTCTGAAATTGAGTGCCATCTTTCCACCGGCAGTAAACCTAGACTTTAATATACTTACTGTAGTCTTGGCTTCATAGGTGGGCAGAAGTACCATGTCTGCATTCTTACCAATCTCCGACACATTTCCAAGAGCGGGGCTTCTAAACAAAGCAATTATGACCTCTGTGTCCTGCTGTATGGAACTGCTTCCCTTTATATCTCCCAACTTCATCGGTCCTATATAGCCTTGTTTCTTTGGATGCACAACGATCATTATTGTTATATCAAGTTCTGTGGCCAATGTCTTGAATGCCTTTGTAGCCAAACCCACCAACTCGTTCTCTCTGTCTATGTCGCGGCAAAGAAAGTGCAGGTTGTCAAACACCACAAACCTTGTACCTGTTCTGCTGTGCATGTACTTGATCGTATCCACCACCTTCTCAAGAGTCATGTCAGCTTGGTTTCTTACAAAATATGCTGGCAGGTTCTTCAACTTCTCTGAGCAGTCTGCCAGCTGTGTCACTGTTATGTCTTCCTGTTTTGTTTCAAGAACATCACTTATTATTCTTTGAATCAATTGTATAGGTGTCATCTCCACACAGATCATCAAACAAGGAACTCCCTCCTCTGCCAGAAACCTTGATACGTTAAGTGCAAATGTGGTCTTGCCTATACCCGGAGTAGCGGTCAAGGCCACCAGACCCCCCGGCTCCATTGGACCTGCCACCTCCGTCAATTTTTCCCACGGGTACGACAGACTTCCCTCAACAGAGTCTTCCCTCAGATCCAGCCTTTTCCTCAGAAGCTCCTTAGCCGCGTCTGACCAACTTACTATGGCAGACTTCCCTACTGGTGGAGTGCTCTCTATAAGCCTGTTTAGCTGTTCTCCAGTAAACCCAGCCAAGAATACGTCAGTTATGTCCTTGGCTGGTAGCTTTACATTGTAACACCTGCCCACATCCAACCTAATAGCGAGCTTTTTAACCTCTTGCTGTCCTGCTGTGTCATTGTCGAAGAGAAGTATTATTTTATCTTTAGCAGTCAGAGAGTCATAGTGCTCCGGCTGAAAAGACCTCACCCCGCTTGGAACACTGGTCACCTGCAAAAAGCCTTCCTGAACAAGTATTATGGTGTCCAACTCTCCTTCAGTTAAGTATACTACACCATCAGGATCTAGGTTGTCAATATTAAACAAAGGTCGATCATGTCCCGGCAGCCACTTGAATGTCTTTTCCTGTGGTGGTAGGGACCTGAATTTTACATTGACGCAGTGTCCATCCTTGAAATATGGGATCGCTAACCACTTCCCACTAGCCTCTATCTTCACCCCAAGAAAAAACTTTTGTATCGAGTCGTCGTTTATCCGTCTTGCATACAACCACTGCTTAACCTCTTCATCATCCTTAAGCTCTTGGTGCCATTTCATCACATCTTTAGTGGGTACTATTGAATCTTCCTGCTCTTCTATCGTATCCTTTATTTCTGTGACTTCGAGCACATCTCCAAAATGCTGCTTGAGTGTGTAGAGGTTGCCGGATTCTTCACAGTGAGCGGAGTGGCAATAGTACATACCCCGCTCCTGATCTATGTAAAACTTGTTCTCCCTACTACAGAATGGGCACTCATCAAGAACGAATTGACTGTACCCAGAGGACTTAAAGGATACACCCTTAGATTCAAGATACGCCGCGACATCCTGTTTGCCAGGGTTCTTCACGGATTAGCCTTCCGATACCTCAGATATCTCCTCCCCATCCTTAAGGTCGCGTGTGCTGGATGTGAAAGTAGCTCCGCCATCAAAAGAAATCGTATCAACCAACTTCACTACAGGATCCAATGCGGCTCTAAACAAGTCGTCCAATGTAGTGCTACAGGCCTGAGCCACCTTTTCAAGAAGATGGAAGCTGGTGTTGGCCTTATTGTTCTCCAAGTTGCACAGATGATTATACTTACACCCTATCTTCTCAGCCAAGTCCTTACGAGACAACCCAGCACCTTCTCTTGCAAGACTAATCGATTTACCCAAGTTCATCTTCACTCCTCCTCTTATTTATTCTTCCTACCACGAATGATTAGTTTCCTCAGCAAATCACGAACCGTCCTCAGCTGTCTCAACCAAACTTCGGCCTCTTCCAACCCTTCATCTTTTGCAGCGTCGTGGGCACATGCTATCCAGAACAACAACAGCTTCTGAGCTTCTGCACACTCTACGCAGGAAGCCTCAATGATCACACCTACCCTAGCCTTGGCAAATTCATCCAGACCACAAAGATTTCCACACACCCAACACTTCCGCTCACTTTTCTTCTTGGTCATTGGATTGCTCCTTCAAATCGGCTAGTATATCTGCAAGGCATGACGGACAGGCATCCTTAGTGTGATAACTTACGCAGTCATTCTCGTGCCTAACAATCTCATTCACCCTTACCACAATATAGAATTCTGCGCCTGAGCTAGTGCCAGAAAAGCTCCACTCTTTTTCACCCTTGTTGTATGTACCCGGCATCACACCTTCCACGCAGTAATCACACAGATATCGACTATCAAGCATTATTGGATCTCCTACTCCACAACGCAGCTATAATCGCAATGACCACCACTACTGCCAATATCAAGACTACAACAAGTACACCCAGTCCAACGTAAATCCACAGAGGTGACAGAACCCACCACCATGACCAATCTATCTTATCCAACAACTTAAGAGCCACAAAGAGAATCGTAAGCCCGACTGCTAGAAGCCCAGTGCAACTCAAACCCCCGGCCGCAACTTCATTATTGCTATCACTCATTGGAATACTCCTTATGCGCGCGCTTCTGTATCTCTATCATCTCACGGGCTGAGGCTCTACCACCCAAGCTCTCAACATGTGGATGCTTAGCCGCTGTATACATCTGCATCGCGGCAAGTAGAGGAAAGATGCCTATCACAATTCCAAAGAGAAGCGGTGCTATACTGAACTCCTTGGACTCTTTAGAAAAACATAATACACCTACACCGCCGATAATGGCCCCAACTATTATGACACCGACGATGATGAACCAGAACGTGGCCCACATATAATGATAGCTCTGCCACTCCTGTAGTAGCTGTTCTTCACTCATCCGTCTCCCTCCCAATATTCATCTCCACCGTAACCTCCCTCAAGTATCTTGTTGGCGTTCTGGCAGTTCTTGGTCAGGAAATCAAAGGTCAGCTTCCAACCCTTATCCCCTTGCAAGAATTCACTGGTCCTTATCCTGTACCAGAGTGCCTTTCTGTTCTTCTTGTTAAACGGTTCCTCTTCCAACCTTGCTTTCAATTTACCCACCCTGTCTTTGGTGAGCTTTCTAACTGCTGAAAGTCCGGCCTCCTGAGCCACCAGATTCCACTCCTCTACAAACTGATCCATCACTTCACGTGTAACCTCATATGGATCTGAAGGAAGCGGCATACTCTTGAATGTGATGTGGGAGTTTTTCTTTTGAGACCCCAACACCCAAATACTACCATCACTCATGTACAACAGCTGCTTATCAATACATTTTTCCAGCGCCTCGTTTGACTCCTCTTCACTCAAAAAACATCTCTTACCAATGTCCTTTGCCTGAAACCAATCCGGCAATAACTCCCTACGCATGTCTACCGAAGTGATCCAAGCCTGCAAATAGAATAGAAAGGACTTGCTGTCGTCAAGAGCCAAGACCCTAGGATCCGAGTGGAAGGATATCTCTACCAGAGCACAGTCTTGTTTAACCGGAGAAGGCACCTCTAAAACCCCCTTTGCTTGGCCGTATACACCCCTTGCTGGCGTTTTTTCCTCTATCTTGGGTGTTTCTACCCTAATCGATGGTTTAAGCCCTACACCGCCATTCAGTCGTAGTTTGTTAGGGTTCCTATGGCTCTCTTGATGACACGGATAACAGAGCCACTGAACCCTCAACCAGTTTACTTTATCATACCCCTTGTAATGATGGCCATGAATATATGTGGGTGTGTCTGGAAAGAACCCACACTCCTCACACCTATCCGGCTTCTCAAGTGTTCCCCGCATAAGAGCACGACTAACTGTCGCCCTAGCCAATAATCTTAAGGGGTCCTGACTACTCCTCATAAAATCTAAGCAACCCCGTCTTGTGCATCCAATCTGTCATGGCGACCATCGACCCTAGACTTATTACCAAACGATCAGATAAATCCCGTGAGTTCAGTCTAGTCTCTTTTTCTATCAGTTCCATTATTTCTATCTTAAGACATTCTCTTTCCTCCTCTGATAGATTGCAGAACCCGATTACGTGAGTAGGCTGACCCTTCTTGCCGTCCTCAACATCTTTCTGACACAGTGGGCACGATTTAGATACTTGGTCCATTAGAACTCCATTAGAACTTAACAAAAGACTTCTTTATCTATAACTACAAATCCTTAACTGTGATCTTTCCCACTTCAAGAGAGGCGTAATCCTTCTTCCTTTTTTGTGAGTGCCTGAGAAGAACTCGATGGTGTGTGTCCCAAAAATCGTAGACCACCAAGTCCTTACCACCCTTCCGCATGCCTCGCCCCACTCTCTGTATATCTTTGATGGTAGACTTTCCCGCGCAAGCCACAATCACTGCGTCTATGAATGGCGCATCTATCCCCTCATCGAAGATTGAACTGGAAACCAAAACCTTTAGAGATCCGCTTTCAAGGTCCTTCACCGCCTTGCTTCTCTTCTCTGCACTGTCCTTGCTCCAAATGAATCTGCAAATGGAGTTGTCTCCGAAGCGATCCCTTATGCGAGCGTCCAGTTCCTTTCCATGATCTATACGATTCACCAATATAAGTGTAGCCCTATCCTCTTCGACACATTTCTCACAAGCCCTAAACACTGCCTCATTCCTGTCATCGTTCTCTACTATTCCAGTCCTGTACAACGGTATCCAATCCTTGCCGTCTGGAAGCAGGTCACCAGAAATTTTCTCAAACTTAAGGAAGATTATCTCCGGTATGGATAACACCCCATCTTCCGCCGCTTGCTTTGCCGTATAGTCGTAAATCACATCCCCTACAACCCCGATAAGCTTCAGGTTGCTTCCGTCTTTCCTATCGAGAGGTGTTGCTGAAATTCCAAATCTAAACGGTGCCTGACACTCCATAGCGATAGTGTAGAAAGACCTTGAAGCTGCGTGGTGGGCTTCATCAATCACAAGCACCTGAGCATCTGCCAACAGACTCTTTACCCCAGAGGATGCAAATTTCTTGGATTTTTTTAGCGAGGCCAGTGTTTGTACAGTGCATACGGTTACATCTCCTAACTCCTTAGTGCCTCCCCCAAGCTCTCCTATGGTCAACCCCAAGTCCCCAAATCGATTTCTAAACCTCTCTGCTGTTTGTGTCAGTAGATCTTTAGTGTGGGTCAGCCAGATTACAGGGTACATGTTCAAGGCCTTGATCAGAGCTATCATGCACTCTGTCTTTCCGCTTCCCATAATCATTCGTATGACACCACGCCTGTTAAATACAGCAGCTTGTACAGCCTCTATCTGATAGTCTCTTAGTGTCACCCCCTCCAACAGGTCCTCACTAATCACCACCTCACTCACATCAGGGTACTCTCTTTTGTCCTCTATGTCCGGCACTATCCCGTTCTTAGTCAGTATCTCAATCACCAATCCAAGAAGACCCGTAGGAAATTTTCTTGTGTATTCGGACAGAACCCAACTTCTTCTGTAAGTGGACTTGGCCGGATCCTTGGGATTGTAATTCTTAACAACCCAAGAAACCACTGGCTGCAATAGATTTCTCACATACAGAAACGACACCTTGTCCTTAGTGTGAATCTCACTATAGGTATGTGTGACTGTTATCTTAACGTATATGTCGTCTGAGGACACCTACCCACCTTCTCTCTGTGGGGCTGGGCGATTGTTGCTGCAATCGGCGTCACACCGACAGATCACGCCGCCCTTAGCCTTAGCCTCTATCTGAAGGGCTTGTTTATACTTTGGTATTACAACCAGTACTACAAACCATATCACGAATATTGCAACCCACGACAAGATTATTGCAGCCCATATCGCGCCAAAATACCGCTCCACAATGGGCATTCCTACAGTCTCAAACCGAGACAGCATTGATCTTATCCTCCTAATCCTGTGAATCTCTCTTATACAACCGAAATTTCCGGGACTGCTGGCCTTGGCTCCACACATCGAACACCAATCTTCTGACGAACTCGTGTCCATAATTACCTATCCTCTCTCTGTGGGGCTGAGAGATTATTGCTTCAACAAAACCAACAATGATGCTGTATAATAATGATGCTGATGTTCGAAATCTTCTCTAACATCTCGGCGGAAATGTAGCGCAGCATTACTTATCCTCCTAATTAAAAAACGGCATGGGGAGGAGCGCGTCTCCGGCCAGACAGAAACCAGAGATAGGGGATCGCGCATCACTCCCCAAATTATACATGTCTGAACAGTCAGTTAAGCCTGATCGTAGACATACACTTGTTGCATCGGTTACTCTCGCCGAGCACTACCATTGCATTGTACCCAGCAGTCTGAACCACTCGCCTACCAACCTCCGGCAAATCATTTGCAAAGTTGGTGATCATGTTCACCACATCATATGCCGTAGCATCGGTTGGGAGCGTGGGTGCCCTCTCTGCCAGACTGTTAGCATATCTGGACGACAGGAGCTTATCCCTGCTCATGCTGGCCAATGCGTCTGTCGGTGACTCTACCTTTATCTTAGCCAGTTCTACGAATCTGTCAAGGACGGCGAGGGAAGAATTAACAGTCATCCGAACTGCTGTGGCTATGTTACCTACGTAAGAATCCTTGTTCAAGACTCGCTTGGCCAACGTACTCTCACCCATCATCCCATTAGAACACACCTGCCTGTAAACATAAGGAGATACCTCAAAGCCGCCGTTCATATCGACAACAATACCTGCATGAGACAGGTCCTTAACATCTATTTCAGGTGACTTCACATCTTTCAGAAGATACTTGATGGTCAAGGCCTTGCTCTCGAAAGGAATGATGTCCTCCACTTCCTCGCATCTTCCATCAAGAGCATTTGCAATAAGGTCGAATATCTCTAAAGGACTCATCCACGGTGCTCTGGAAACCTGTGAAACGTCCAAGACCGCTTCTGGGGAGTGCATGAGTCTAAGGGTCTTACCTCCGTGGGTTCTCTTGCAGTGCTCCACCATACGATTAACCAGTTCAGGATCGGTTGCAAACTCCTTGATTGTCTTTGGGCTTATCCCCACTAGCTTTTTAAGAGAATCGAATGTCCCCTTGTGCAGTCTCTTATGTGCTCCGTCGGTCAACTTAACAAACGCAGTGTCCTCGTCTCTGATGCTAAGATCCAGATCTGATATCTTTACTTCGTCAGTCCGATATCCAGCAGTTACAAGTACGTCTCTAGCTTCACCCAACTTCATCATTCGCCCTCCTCTGTATGTGGTTACTCTTTAGGGGATTGAATCGGTTGACCAGACCGTACCACCCCCTACGCAGCACCGACAAACCTGTCTTTGAATTTTGGATGGGAATGCCTACCCACCTCTTTGACATTCATTCTCCTTTGGTGTATTAAAATAATCGGGTCTGTATCGTAATGTTGAATACCCCAAACACGATCCTCCTTCTTCAGAAACCACCTTGCCACAGAAATCACAAACGTATCTAGCATCTTGTCCTTTACTCATCCGTCTCCTCTACCTCTGAGAGTCTTCCTAGTCGGCGGGAATTGGTAGAAACGTACCTTGAGTACCATTCCTCACTTGTACCCTCTCCGGGGCGAAAGGTTTTCACACCATCTCCTCTGCTAGGTCCGGCAAGTAGTATAATCGAGTATGGATTGTCGTTTATGTACTTATCAACATCAGCCATTTTCTCTACCCTCTTATTTTCAATAGGGGTGGGGATGCCTACCCACCTCTCGACTCGCATACTTATATTATATCAACAAAAACGGTTTTGTCTAGCAACAAAATCTAAAAATAAAAGTTTTTACAACACGGACTAAGCAGTGATCCTCCACGTAAACTGGAACTGAAAGTCCACAGACTTCTCCTGTGCAGAGGCTAGGGTAATTCTGGCCAGAAGAACCTCGTCATCATTCATCAGGCCTACTTCTTCGATAGGAAATCCATTAGCCTCATCCTCCAGCAAAAAGGCTGTCAACTCCATCGTTCTGCTGTCTGGAAACTCTACTAACGTAATGGCTTTTAGCGGAGTTATCGGTCTCTGAAGGGTGGTGTCTGAAGCAAGCTCTGTCACATCCCCAGTACCAAACTGCATTTGAGATGCAAACTTTCCGTCCCCCACACCTCCAAACAGTTGGGCAAGTTGCGAGGCAGACTGGTTCAGTATGATGTTATCTCCGCTTACTTCCTTAACAATTATTCCAGTCTTGGACTCTATGACTTTTAGCGTTACATGTCCCTTCACGCCGGTTCTCCTTAGAAGAATGTAATAGTCCACTCGATAATAAACTCGAAAGGATCGCTCTTTGTTATCACATCAAACGATCTTCTGGCTGCTAGTGGCGGCGCAACATTCTTGAAGTACAGCCCCACCTCCCTAAAAGCTATCCCGTTAGATTCGTTTTTCTCCAGACGAGCGGTAAACTTAACGGATGAATCTGTAGGAAAGGAGGCGGTGACAGTTTTCAACACATTGCCACTAGAAGGGGGTGTCACTGCCTCATCCGTCACAGCTTCAGCAGTTCCTGAGATTCCCCAAGCCACCCTATCAATCTGCCTAGCATCGAAGTCCTGCCCAGCAAACAGTCTCAGCATCTGAACAAAGAAATTATTAACAAGAAGGTTGTGATCCTCCAAATGAGTAGTCTCTTCCCCAGTCTCTGTATTAAGTACCTTGAACACCACACTGCCACGGGCTTCCATAATTCTCTTTTCCGTCACCTCCATCTTACGAACCTTAGAAAACTCAACTGAAGGTCGCTTAACTTCTCCTACAACCTCCACAACCCTGCCAGATCCAGTCGCTTGGCGCTTCTTCAACACAATCCCACCATCTTGTGGCTTGTGACTCTTCTCATTTATTTCCACAATTATGTTCCCTTCTGGCACAGGTCCATTGTAGTCCCGGAAACCCTCTTAGGCTCCAAAGGATTATGGATGAACTCTCGTACTTTGTCAACTCCTAATTCAGCAATAATGTAAGCAGCGCACTTTACATATAGGAATTTGAAGAAGCACTCAATTGGATCGGCTATCCTGATATCTTTCATATGAGACAGAGATCGCTCCCTACACCCACCTCCACACACATATCTAATAGTACAGTTAGAACATGTCACTCTGCCGTGTACTCTGTTATCAACCCACTTTGACCTTTTTATTTCTGAAATTCCGCCCTCGTGTATGTCTCCAATACCTGTGTTCTGCATCCTATGACAGGCATATACCTTGCCATCTGGTGCCACTGTGAAGTAATTTAGTCCTGCACCGCATTCTGATCCTGCTGGTATTCTGTAAGCAATCCTCTCCAATGCCTTGTTTATAGAGTGCATATGTGTCTTCTTGTCCATTCTAGCCCTAAGTATCCATATCTCAGCACAGGACATATACTCATTCTCAAGCCTGAAATTCTCCTCGTCACTAAAACCCAAACTCCTTTTTTCATTCTCTACACAGCTGTCATTGGTAAAGTCCACAGGCTCTATATCCACATCAGAAGCAAACCCATTCTCAATCAACTCGTTTAGAAAATCCAATCTCTTACTTAGCTCGATGTTGTTTCTTGTATAGGTGGCTCTCAAGGTGACTGCCTCCCCGCACCCAGCATCCTTAAGAAGAGCCAACCCCCTCATCACATCTCTCCAAGTCCCCCTACCACCCATACTAACTCTGTTCTCATCGTGAAGGTTTTCGGGGCCGTCTATTGAGTACACTATTCCAAAACTGTGTTCCTTGAAAAATCTAGCCTTCTCTTTTGTAATCAAGACCCCATTTGTGGTTATGCTAAAGGAGACCCCGGTGGATATGGAGAACTGTTCCTCAAGCCATGGAACAATCTCCTCTATAAGTTCCCAGTTCAACATAGGCTCACCACCAAAGAAGCTGATAGTGACAGGACGCTTAACCTTGATTCCCCTATGACCTGTAAACATTTTCCTTATGGCTTTCTTAGCAGTCTCTACAGACATGTACTTGTTCATCTTGGGATTCATCTGACCATAGGCATGTACAAAACAGTAGCTGCAATTTAGGTTACATGTCATAGCAGCTTGGAGAGTGACCTGTAGCGGAAACGATTTGAATGACGGAGTAAACTGTGGCTCTTGTGTAGAAAGTATAGCCGAGTCTTCTTTACTCTCCAATTCGTAAAGGGCCATACTATGAGTGTCCAATAACAAGTTAAGATCATTTATGGACATACTCTCAAACTGTGGAGATGAGTCCACCGTCGGAGCGTTTCGTATATGATCCCCGTCAAATTTATTAAGTTCCTTTGCCACACAACCCCCTACTGAAATGTAAACGTGGCCTTTGCTAAAACATCTATCCCAGTATATTTCAAATATTCAAACC
>SDBU01000079.1_pt1 | contig 122669 bp, 124 predicted proteins | sample 2277071 | NCBI WGS metagenome assembly SDBU01 (sample SAMN10397929, study PRJNA504765) | marine sediment metagenome | isolation source: marine sediment core GS08_GC12, 126 cmbsf | place: Arctic Ocean: Gakkel Ridge, Loki's castle | collected 2008
TATAGCAGAGGGCGAAGAGTAGGGCGATAATGGCTAAGATAATAGCTAAACCATCCAAGAGAGAAAAGTGGGTTTTAGGCTCAGCTTTGATGTCTAACACGAATATCCCTCCCTTTAAATTAAAATATCTGATGTCTAAAAATTATTCTCGTCTTTTGCGCCTGACTTCTAATTTGAAGATTTTGAAAACTATAATAAGAAAAATTAACGCGCCAATGCCAATGGCCAGATACTTTGTCCAGCCAACTTCCCAAGGCAAAATCCAAATAGAAGTTTTGGCATCAAACTCAATCGAATTTGAGCCATAGTATCCTTTAAGCTCGATAGTGTAGCGGCCTAATGAGAGAGCTCCGTCTGGCTTCCATTCAGTCAGGATTTTAGCAATCGTTTCTGGAAAGACAATCACTGGAGTAAGAGTTATCTCATCAACTTTTTGGCCCCAGATATTGGTAATGGTGATTGTTCCTCTGGGTTTGATAAAGGCTTTGCTGGTATTTGCCATTCTTAGGTACAGTTCGAGGGCTTGCCTTTCACTGTTCTTTTGGGCTTTGAAGCTTTTTACCTCAGCTTTGCTGGTTAAATCTTCATCTTTGACGGTGAGTAAAACTAAGGCATTGGTGCCAGCTAAAGTTTCTACTTTTTTCTCGCCTTTGACATTGACTCCTTGAAAAATAATCATTGCCCAATGAGCACCAGGGATGGCATCTTGAGGAGCACTAATCTTAAATTCAACTTGGGCAGTTTCATTTGGTTTGAGATTAAAGACTGGCTCGTCAACGACAATCCAAGAAGCTAATTTGTGGGCATCATTAACCACATTAGAGAATCTAATCCCGCCATCTTCATCAATAATTTCAAAGTCTAAGACGGCGGTCTGGATCTGCATCTCCTCTTCTTTGAAATTAGTGACTACTGCGGTTTGGGTAACTGGTTCGCCTGGAGCAGCTGATAATTCATAGATCAAGGGAAAACCAGGGACGGCCTGGGCTTGGTCGTCTTGATCTTCTTGGGCTAAAACAGAACTGGAGCAAATAGCGCTGATTAACAAAAACAACAGCGACCAGATTAAAATTGATTTGAATAATTTTTTAGATAGAGATTTAGGCATTTCCCTTCCTTTCTTTTAGACAATAAATATTAACAAAAACCTCTCAATTCTTGTGTTGATTTTCACTCTAATTTTATGTTAACAAGCCAGATATTTTTGTCAAGCTTTAATTATCCCGCCGCCTAAGACCTCCCGCCCCCGGTAAAATACCACGGATTGCCCGGACGTAATTGCCCTTTGTCGCTTTTTGAAAATTACTTTTATTTTATTATCCGGCAGTATTTTGACGCGACAATCCTCTTTTGGATGTCCATAGCGAATTCTTGCCTGGCATTCAAAATTAGTCAAATTGGTCGAATTAGACAAATTGGTCTTTTCAGCTGCCAACTCTTTAGAATATAAATCCTTTTCATGGCCAACGACAACGAGATTCTTTTTCACATCAGTTTTAACCACATAATAGGGCTTCTCATCAGGCGTTTTAGGCTCTAATAACAAACTATGTCTTTGGCCAATGGTATAAAAAACCGCCCCTTCATGCTCGCCTAACGGTTTGCCCCTCAAATCCAATATTTTCCCTTTTTTGATTTTAATGTATTTTTTAAGGAATTCTTGGACTGTGCCAAAAACAAAGCAAATTTCCTGGCTTTCGCGCCTGGCAGCTGTTGGCAACTGCCACTTTTTTGCCATTTTCCTAACTTCAGCTTTTGTATAATCGCCAATCGGAAATAGCAAATGTTTTAACTGCTCTTGTTTTAAAGTCCACAAAAAATAAGATTGATCCTTGAGTTTGTCTTTTGCTTCTAGGAGAATAAAGCGAGGCACCTTCTCTGAAGGTTTTAGCAGCCGAGCGGGCACGGTCTCCGACGTTACGTCGGAGGAGCGAGGCTGCGCGCAAAGCGAGCGAGCACGCTGGGTGAGCGAGCGTCCTGAAAGAGAATGGTGCCGAGCGATAACTCTAACATAATGACCGGTTGCCAAAAACTCAGCTCCCAGCTCTTTGGTCTTTTTCAGCAACTTCCCAAATTTAATAAATTGATTGCATTTTACGCACGGATTCGGGGTCCGACCCGATTTATATTCAGAAATAAAATAATCCACCACCTGTTTTTTAAAGCTCCCTCGAAAATCCAAAACATAAAATGGCATATCTAATTTTTGGGCCACGCGCCGCGCCGCTTCTGCTGCCTCCACCGAACAACACTTATTTTCTTGTTCCTTCTGATTGGGAGGCGTCCAGAATTTCAAAAAAAGGCCGATCGGCCTAAAACCATTCTTTTTTAACAAAGCCGCGGCCACCGAGCTATCAACCCCACCGCTCATCGCCACAACTACCTTTTTTTTCAAAAAACCTCCTACTTGACAGTTATTGCCCCAACAGGACAATTATCTGTTGCCTCGGCAAGATCACATTTTCCTTCTGGATTTTTCACCTTAGATTTTTCGTTCTCTCCAATTTTAAAAACTTCAGGACATAAATTTTCACATGCTCCACAACCAATACATTTTTCTTTATCAATGGTAATTTTTGGCATATAACCCTTTCGTTCACCTAGCTTCTATGTTATAATATCATAGAGAGGAGTAATATGCCAAATGGAAAAAGAAGATCAGGAGGCGGAGGGGGAAAACCAAGTGGAGGATACAGACCCAGTGGAGGGAGAAAATCAGGCGGTGGCGGAAGAAAATCAGGCGGTGGAGGAGGCGGCAGAAAAGTAAATCCTTATGGCTGTATTCTATTTTTCTTGTTTTTTGTCTTAAATTGGCTTCGCCTTAAATTGTAATCCGCTAGCTGGCGGGAAAAGAGTCTAAAAATGCTTAAGATATATTTGGACTATGCAGCAACTGCGCCTGTTCGTCCTCAAATTGCCAAAAAAATAACCCCTTTCCTTGCCGAAAAATTCGGCAACCCTTCCTCTATCCATAGTTTTGGTCGTGAGGCAAGAAAGACAGTGGATGAAGCCCGGGAAAATGTGGCCAAATTTTTAAATTGCCAGCCCGATGAAGTCATTTTCACTTCAGGCGGAACAGAATCAGATAATTTAGCGATCCGGGGGGTACTTGCTGCACATAGCACATGGCAAATGGCAAATAGTAAAAAACGAAAAGCAAAAAACGATAAGCAATATGCTATTAGCCATAAGCCGCACTTGGTTACAAGTGCTATTGAACATCATGCGGTTTTGCATACTTGCGAAAAGCTCGAAAAAGAAAAACTGGCTGAGGTTACCTATTTAGATGTCGACAAAACCGGCCGGGTCAATCCCGAGAATGTTAAAAAAGCGATCAAAAAAAACACTGTTTTAGTCAGTATTATGTACGCCAACAACGAAACCGGCACTATCCAGCCGATCAGAGAAATTGGTAAGATTATTGAGAAAGAAAACAGACAGCACATGGCAAATAGCAAATCGCAAATGAAAAAAAACAATAAGCAATATGCCATAAGCCATTTGCCAATAAGATTCCACACTGATGCTGTTCAAGCTGCCGGCTATCTAAATTGTAATACCAAATATTTACACGTTGATTTGCTCACCTTGTCTGGCCATAAATTGGGCACGCCAAAAGGAATTGGCGCCTTATTTATTAAAAAAGGAACACCTATTGAGCCTCAAATTACTGGCGGCGAGCATGAATATAAAAAAAGAGCCGGCACCGAAAATGTCCCTGGAATCGTTGCTGTGGGTGAAGCTGTCAAACTCGCCAAAAACGGCCGCGAAACAGCTAAAATCAAAAAACTGAGAGATTATCTGGAAAAACAAATCGCTATCAAAATCCCAGATGTTCAAATCAATGGCCATCCAAAAGAACGTTTGCCCAACATTTCCAATCTCAATTTCAAATATGTTGAAGGTGAATCAATTCTGCTGAATTTAGATTTAAAAGGAATTGCCGCCTCCTCAGGTTCTGCCTGTACCTCTGGCTCTTTGGAGCCATCCCATGTTATTATGGCAATATACAATGATCCCCTGAAAGCTCATGGCTCAATTAGATTTAGTTTGGGCTGGGATACCAACAAAAAAGAATTAGATTATGTAATCAAAGTTTTACCTGGCATTATCAAAAAATTAAGGAAAATTTCACCTTATGGCAAGAAATAGTTATTAAGTAGTTATTATGGTGTAAAGATGAAAAAGCACAATTAACAACTATTGATAACACCAGAGGCAAATAACCATGAATAACAACAATCTATATAGCAAAAAAGTGATGGAGCATTTTATGCATCCTAAAAATATCGGTAAAATCAAAAATCCTTCAGGCATAGCCACAATCGGAAATCCAACCTGCGGTGATGTTGCCCGTTACTATATCAAAGTCAAAAGTAAAAAGGAAAAAGGCAAAGAAGTTGAATATATTGATGATATTAAAGTTGAAACTTTAGGCTGCGGGGCTGCGATCGCCACTTCATCAATGGCGACAGAAATGATCAAAGGCAAACCGCTCAAAAAAGCTTTAGAATTAACCAACAAAGCAATTGCTGAAGCTCTAGACGGCTTGCCACCAGTCAAAATGCACTGTTCAATTTTGGCTGAAAAAGGAATCAAAAAAGCAATCGAAAATTATCAACACAAAAAAAAGAAAAAATAAAGGAGCACCAATGCGTTTATCTTACTCTGCAATCAATACTTATCAAAATTGCCCCCTAATGTATAAATTTGGCTATATTGATAAAATGCCCTCAAAGCCAAATGAAAAAATGTGGTTTGGCAGTCATTTACACGAAATTCTCCAATTTATTCTCGATGATCTTTATCATCTGCCCACCCAAGCAGAAACTGTCAGACTTTATGCTGAAAATTTTGACAAATCAATTTTTTCCTCAGAAACAATCGCCCAGAGTTATTTTGAAAATGGCTTAAAAATTATTGAAAAATTTTATCAACAAATAACTGAAGCTATGCCCAAAGTAGTTAGCACTGAAGAAAAATTCGTCCTTCCTTTGGGCAAGCATTACATTTCAGGTATTTTTGATCGGGTTGATAAACTAGCCGATGATCACTTTGAAATTATTGATTACAAAACTGGCCGGATGCCTGACCAACGCAGGATCGATAAAGATCTCCAGTTAACCTTATACGATTGGGCGGCCAAGCAAAAATGGCCTCACTTAAAAGAGGTTAAGCTCTCGCTTTATTTTCCGAGACCAGATTTGAAAATGAGCACCAAAAGGGGAAAAGCTCATCATGAAAAATTAAAAGATATAGTTCACAAAACCGCTGAAAAAATTGAAAAAGAAAAATTTGAACCTAAAGCTGGTCCCCTATGCAACTATTGTAATTTTGCCGAATTTTGCCCTTTGATGAAAGATAAATTCAGAAAAGAAAAACACGATATTGATAAGATTTTAGAAAAATATCTCAAATTAAAAACTCAAGAGGATGAGGCTCGAGAAAAGTCTGAAAGACTAAAACCCCATCTTCATGATTATTTAGATCAAAAAGGGGTGGAGAGATTGTATTCTGACTTAGGTAGTTTGAGTCGTAGAAAAAAATCCTTAACCCATAAGTTGAATAGAAAACCCCGATGAGAAAATCGAAAAAAAATAGTTCTATATCCTAAATAATTTTTCTGCGTTTTGAGTAGTTTTTTTAGCTACTTCAGACATTGGTAGTTTTTTAATTTCGGCGATTTTTTTAGCCACCTCGGGCACAAAAGCTGGTTCGCATCTTTTTATTCCCTTTTGACGTTGGGCAAATGGCGTCATAAATGGACAATCAGTCTCAATCATTATTTTGTCTAAAGAAATTTCCTCAATCACTCGACGCGTCTTTTTAGAAAGGTTATAAGTTACAGATCCAGTAAATGAAATCAAAAAGCCTAAATCTAAAATCTTTTTGGCAAAATCTAAATCGCGGCCAAAGCAATGCATTACCCCTTTGGGTAATTCTTTTTGAGTAGATAAAATTTTTATCAAATCCTCTTCAGCCTCACGACAATGTAAAATTACCGGTTTTTGGAACTCAGTCGCCATTTTTAAAAAACCTTTAAAAACTTTTTCCTGCAATTCCCTTAGGTCTTCGGTTGTCTTTTGCCCCTCCTCTTCCTTATAATCCAAACCAGTTTCGCCAATTGCCACTACTTTTGGATGCCTGGCTAATTTTTTAAACTTCTCGAAATCAAACTCCTCATCGAGAACATGAATCGGATGAAGACTCACAGTGGCAAAAATCCCAGAATATTTCTCAGCTAATTCAATCGTTTTTTGACTACTAGCAAAACGCGTCCCAATATTAATAATCTTTTTCACGCCCGCTTTTTGAGCCCGCAAAATAACAGAATCCAAATCCTTTCCAAAATCTGAAAAATTTAAATGCGCATGAGTATCAATAAACATCAGGCTCCTTGCTTAAAACTCGCCCAAACAATACAAGCTAAAATCACTACTGCGGCCACTATAGTTCTTTTAGCTAACTTTTCTTTAAAAATAAAAAAACAGGCAAAATAGACCAAAATCGGGCTCAAGGTTAAAATCAAAGTCGTATAAACTATTCCAAATTCACTAAAGCCATAAAGCTTCAAAACCATCTGTATTACCCCAGCCGCAGCAGAAACGATAATCAACCCATAACCTTTCAAGCTAATTTTAGAAATTTTTGGCCGATAAAAAATCAGAAAAAAGATAAAAATAATCAAAGTACGAACAAAATATAAACTGGCTGGAGAATAAGCTTTCAATAATAGTTTTTGGAAAATCATCTCCAATGACATTAGAAAAATACAAATAATCAAACCTAAAGAATATTGGCTAAAAACTAAATGCCGCTTCCTAAGATGGGCAAAAATTAAAGCCAAAGAGGCGACCACTGAAGCTTGAATAACAACCCAATTCCTCTCGTCTTCCAAAAATAATCCCGCCAAAAATGTGGTCATTAAGGGCGTTAAAGTGATAATCAACTCAAATTCACTTAAGCTCTCTTTCTGAAGCCCCTTATAATAAAAAATATTCCAAACTATTGCCGTGGCTATCATCATCACAAAAATCAACAAATAAGTATTGGAAAAAGCTAGACCAAAATTTATCTTCCCCAAAAATGGAACAAGAATGGCGGTGAAAAAACACAAGAACAAAAACAAAAATGTCTGGAAAATACCCAATGGAATTTTTTTTCTTGATAGAGCGATTTTGTCAATAATAACACCTGTGGCTCTACCAAGAGCTGACAGAAATAGAAATAAAATCAAATTTCTCCTCCTCTATTTTTTCGGAAACAAAGGTTTAATCTTTAAAGTCTCAACTTGTTTTTTAATTTTACAGCTACTCTGGGGCAAAAATGGCCTCAATGTATTAGCGATTATTAAAATTCTCTCTGTCCACTGATTCAATAATTTTTCTAATTTTTTGGTGTCCTTTTTCGCCAATTCCCAAGGCTCTGTTTTATCAATCTGCTGATTGGTCGAAATAATAATATCCCAGATTTTATCTAAAGCTGTTTTGAATTCTAAATTCTCAATATCTTTTTCCACTCCTTCTAAAGTTTTGCTAGTTTTACGAACAACCTTAACTTTATTTTTCTGGACCATTTTTAAAACCCGCTGGACTAAATTTCCTAAATCATTAGCCAAATCAGCTTCGTAACGCTCTAAAAATTTTTCTTGACTAAAATCTCCGTCAGCGCCAAAAGGAAATTCGCGCAGCAAAAAGTAACGCAAAGCATCAGCTGAATATTTTTTCACCAACTCATTGGGATTAATTACATTACCTAAACTTTTGCTTATTTTCTCCCCATCTACGGTTAAAAAACCATGGGCAAATATTTTTTTAGGCATTGGCATTTTCAAAGCCAAAAGCATTGCCGGCCAAATCACACAATGAAATCTAATAATATCTTTGCCGATCACCTGCAAACCAGCTGGCCAAAAATCTTTGTCTTTGGAGCCGGTCAAATAATTAAATAAGGCATCTATCCAAACATAAATAGTATGCTTTTTATCCCAAGGCAGCCGAATCCCCCACTTGACATGGCTTCTAGAAATAGCAATATCTTTTAATTTTTCATTTTTTAAAAAGCTTAAAACTTCATTGCGCCGGCTTTCTGGCTCAACTTTCATTTTTTCATCTTTAATTAAACTGTAGATTTGATCTTGAAACTTGGAGAGCTGAAAATAATAAACTTCTTCTGAAATTTCTTCACATTCTTTTTTATGAACTGGACAGCGACCTTTTTCCAATTCATTTTCTGTTTTGTATTCTTCGCAGCCAACACAATAAAAACCTTTATAAATGCCTTTGTAAATCACGCCCGCTTTTTGTAATTTTCTTAAAAACTCTTGGACTTTTTTTTCGTGAACAGGATCGGCGGTGCGGACAAAATTATCATAGGAAATGTCAAGGTTTTGCCAAGTTTGTTCGAATTTTTCAGCCATTTGATTGGCAAATTCTTTGGGTGATTTTCCGGCCGCTTTGGCCGCTTTTGCAATCTTTAAACCATGCTCGTCTGTCCCAGTTTGAAATAAAACATCTGCACCTTTTGTCCGCCAATAACGAGCCACCACATCGGCAGCTATCTTTTCATAAGCATGACCAATATGGGGCGAATCATTAACGTAATCAATTGCAGTTGTGATGTAAAATTTTTTAGTCATATTTAACCTCAAATTCTTTAAATTCGCCTTTTGGTTTTTCCCATTTTGTTTCCAGATCAAAAACTTTGGCTGAGTCTGGTCCTTCTTTTAAAAATTCCAAAAAAATTCCTAATCTATTTTCATCTCCCTCGGCAACTATCTGAACTGAACCATCTGGTTCATTTCGAACCCAACCTGTCAATTCCAAGTCCTGGGCCATTTTCCGCGTCGTGTCTCTAAAAAATACCCCCTGCACTTGCCCTGAAATTTTGGCTGTTAATCTTTTTTCAGACATATAACGAATTCTCCTTTTGGTTTGATTTTGGGTAAAACTTGGCTAATCTTGCCTCGATATATGGTTTCAAACTTTTTAGTTAATTCGCGGCAGACAACCACTTTAACATCACCCAATGCAGCTTGCAAATCATTCAAGGTCTTTTCAATTCGATAAGGCGATTCATATATAACAATTGTGCCCGCTGACTTTAACTTATTAGCCAATCCCCGCAATAATGTCTGCCGGCCCTTTTTCTTGGGCAAAAAACCCAAGAATAAAAATTTATTAGCCGGAAAGCCAGAAACAGACAAAGCTGTCACTGCTGCCTGCGCCCCCGGAATCGGAACTACATCTATTTTAGCTTCAACTGCCTTTTTAATCAAGACCTGGCCTGGATCTGCAATCCCTGGCGTGCCCGCATCTGAAGCCAAAACAACATTTAAACCCGATTTTAATTTATCAATTATTAAATCAATTTTCTGCAACTTGGAATGCTGATGGTAAGAAATTAAAGGTTTTCTAATCTCGTATCTGGCCAATAATTTAGCTGTCACCCTGGTATCTTCGCAAGCGATCAAATCTGCTTTTTTCAACACCTCCAAGGCACGAAAGCTTAGGTCTGCCAAATTACCAATCGGTGTTGCCACAATATATAAAATGCCCATTAAACTCCTAACTTATTATCTCTGCAATCTCGCCCCAGATTAAAAACAAATCCAAACCAGCCATAATCACCACCGTTGCCCAGCCGATCAAATTCGTCCAAAAACTATTTGTATATTTGCCCATCACCTTGGGATTATTAGAAACCAAGAGAATTAAAATTAGCAAAGGCGGCACTAAAAATCCCTTAATCACCTGGGAATATATCAGCAATCGTATCGGACTGGCATGAAAAATGGCAATCAGGGCTCCGGCTATCAAAGAACCAATCAAAACAATATAAAAACCAATCGCTTCCTTGGGCAGTCGACTCAATCCCCCCTTCCATTTAAAAGCATCGGCGCTCACATAAGCGGTGGTCGCCGCTATTACCGGAATTGCCAAAAGACCAGATCCTAAAATGCCCAAAGAAAACAAAATAAATGCTCCTTCACCAACAATTGGCTTTAAAGCTGCGGCCGCCTGTTCTGGTGTCTCTAGCATCTGATTTTTGCCAAAAAAAGCATAAGCTGAAGCTAAAACAATAAAATAGAAAATAACCTGCGGATAAACCATACCAGCAATTACTCCTCTTGTTTCTTTTTTCAAATCAGAAACAGATTTTTTATCTTCTACCTCTTGAGTTGCCTGCCAAAATAACATATACGGAGCGATTGTAGTTCCAATTGCGGCTACAGCAATTAAGATCGTTTTTCTGTCAAAAGCCAACTTAGGTATAAAAGTATCCTTTAGAACCTGGGCCCAATCTGGACGGACAAAAAATGCCGCTCCTACATAAAGCAATAATATCGGGGTTAGCAAGAGCAAGAAACGACTCACTGTTCGATAATTTTTTGAAATCAATAAATATGATAAAAGCCCGACAATCGGAATCAACCACCAAAACCAATTGGTATTAGTTAAAAGACCCGCCACCTGCCCCATACCAGCAATATTAGCGCCAATTGTCACTGTGTCGCCAAAGATTAAAATTAAAGCCACCACAATGGCAATTTTCTGACCAAAATTTTCCGCAATTACCTGATTTAATCCCTTTTTTGTGACTATCCCGATTCTCGCTGAGATTTCCTCTAAAACCGCTAGCATTGGAAAGGTGACGATTGGCAACCACAACAAACTCGTACCGGCAAAAGCGCCAACCTGGGTATAAGTGATAATACCAGCCGGATCATTATCAGCGGCGCCAGTAATTATTCCCGCCCTTGAAAAAGTAAAATAATCTTTGATACCTCTTCGTTTTTTGACAAATTTAACTACCACTTTAACTTCATCCTTTACTGAATCTTTAACCATTTTCTCAGTTTTTTTTGCATCCTGATGAAGATTTTTTGCCGCTGAATGAATCTCTTTGCCAACTTTTTTCACCATCTTTTTATTTTGAGCCGTTCTATCATTCTGATTGGAATAATTGGTAGATTTCATGCCACTCCTCTAGAGACAATGTTTCAGCCCTTCTTTCAGAATCAATCCGGGCTCTTTTTAAAATTCTTTTAATTTCGCCGGAGTCCATTCGTAATCCTCCAGCCAATGAATTATGCAACTGTTTTCTCTTTCCAGAAAATCCCGCTTTAACAATTCGAAAAAACTGCCTCTGGGAAATTTTGGAAAATTTTTCTGAAATATTTGTAATTTTAATAATTGCTGAATCAACTTTGGGAACTGGGAAAAAACTCTTAGCTGACACGACCTTAATTAATTTTGGGTCTGAAAAAAATTGGACCGAAACAGACAACAAACTCATATTGCCAGGTTTGGCAGTCATCCTTTCGGCGACTTCTTTTTGGACCATTAAAACCATAAATTTTGGTTTAAACTTGGTTTCCAAAAAATATCTTAAAACTGGCTGGGTGATATAATAAGGCAGATTCGCCACCACCTTGTAATCTTTAATTATTCCCAAGACTTTTTTCAAATCCAAGCCTAAAATATTCTTTTGGACGATTTTTAAATTAACAAAATGACCGCAGGTTTCTTTTAAAACTCTGATCATATTGCGATCCACCTCAACGCCCAAAACCCATCTCGCTTTTTTGCATAATTCTTGAGTTAAAGTACCAACTCCACAACCAACCTCAATCACATAGTCTTTTTTAGACAAATCAGCGGTTTTAATAATTTTTTCCAATACATCCTTAGCAACCAAAAAATTCTGCCCCAATCGCTTTTGGGCCCACAAATGATGCTGAGATAACAATTGTGTCAGCTCGTCTTTGTCAGTCAAATCCACGTTCCCTCACTTCGTTCGGTCAAAGTCAAAACTAAAAACTAAAAAGTAAAAACTTACTTTAAGAGTTTAAAAAAAGCCTCATCCAAGACTTATTATAACTGGAAAGAATTTTTTTGCCAACATCATCTGATTTCTTCAATGCGAACTTTGATCACTCCATCAATATAGGGATTGGCAATCTGGCTAAAAGCATAAAACTCTAAATCAATTACGCGATCTAATCTGGTCGGACCATAATCACCAACAATAGTAATTGCCGATTTGCCATTCGCTAAATTAATAACTCTTAATTTTGTACCCTTTGGATAACGACGACTTGCTGTGCGTAATGGAGAATTAACAAAACTAGCTACGCCGTATTGAACGCTATAAGGTTTAGTACCCTTGCAAATGATTTTATTTTGCGGTTTTGCAAGAATAGTTTCAGATGCCGGCTCTTTACTAACTAACTGCTCATTTTCATAAGTCAATTTAAATAAAACCTCTTTTTCGCCATTTTTGCCTCTTTGACACACCTGAGTTCGACCAATTAGCAAGCTCGAATCATCTTGATAAATAGTCTCGAAAGCGATTGGTAATTTTTCTGTTGATTCTTCTGTTCGCACCCGGACAATGATGATTTTTATATCTGAGGTTAGACTGGCGGTTAAAGTTGGCGAAACCCTATCTAATTCATTAAGTTTAATGTTTTGCTCATCCAACAATTGTTGAACTGTTTCTTTCCAGGTTCTGAATTTTTTAATTGTGCCGCCGTCATTCACAGTCACCGCCGTCGCTCTTCTAATTCTCACCCTTGTTCCGATCCCCAAACTAGGATCTACCAAAACCGAAATTCTATCTTCGGGATAAACTTCTATCCCAATATCGGCAAAAACATCTGTGAGTTCGCTTTCGGCTGACATAAATTGAAACTCAACTCCGTTATCAATAATAATCACCGGTTTTAAAATCTGGGTTTGAGCTCCCAAAACCCGCGGCTCTTTGCTTGTCGCTGCTTTAAATAAAAAAATCGCCGAGATTAAAAATACAAATAGTAAAAATATCTTAAATTTATTCCTGACTAAAAAAGAAAGAATAATTATCTCCTTTACTTCGAGCTTGTCGAGAAGCTCTCTTTTCCGATTCTAACAAAGCCCCAAAATTAGTCAAATCCCGCATCATATAAAAAGGCATCTGTAAAATTTTGACAAGTAAGAAGGATTTTATTGACTTTTATTTTAATCTATAATAAAATATCTGGTAGTGGTAGACAAACCTATCCATAAGGAGAAGATAGAAATGCTAAGTTTCGAGATCGCTGATGATGCTATTAGAGGACTTGTTAAGGATTTACAGACAAATGGTATGCCGAGCCCACAGCCCTTAACAGAAGAATTACTGCGCGGTTTGAGCAAAGAGCAAATTGAAACTCTTAAGAATTTGTCCCATCTTTCTGACCAACAGCAAAGTATCATCCAACCGGATGTTTTCCCCGAAGAAGGGGATGAAGCCTGGAACCTTCGACTAGAGATTCGCACTATATTACAACAAGCGCTAAGACTTGACCTCGTACATTTGAAAATGGTTCAAGATAATTTGGTGTTTTTCGGGGCTTTACCCGATCCCCAGAAAGATTGGAGATACTTCATCTGTCCAGATTTTAAGTATTATTGTTGGCAATGCGGTTCTGAAGTAATGTCAAAAACTGTGTATGTTTCAATCCATTATAAGGAGCTTCGCCCAACTATGGCAGGAGGTGGGGAAGTAGAAACACAAGAAATATGGTATTGCCCACAGTGTGGAGTTGAACCCTCAAGCTATTCCAGTAGAACTGAATCGATTGGAGAATCTTTATCTCGAGAGCAAGGGATCGCAAGATTGTGCTAAGTTGACCGAGCCGTTGTTCGGCTATCTTCGCCCACCAGGGCACAGCGAACAACGGCTTCTTTTTTTATTTATTATCAAATCTTCCTAAAAAGCTTGACAAATAAATTTTGATATGGTAGTATGTAGACGTGTTCGTACATTTACATTCTGAGGTAGGCACGACCTGCCACTCCCACAATCGTGGGCAAAGGAGGAAAAAGTCATGAGACGAAAATGGTTGGATCACAGGGAGGATGCGAAAACCGCATTCGTATTAGTAGCACTGGTGGTGGTTATTGGCGGCGGAATTGGCTATCAATTAGGTTGTTGGTTTAGTGAAATCCAAGCGGCACGGGAAGGATTTCCACAGCTAGCCCAAAAAGCTATGAAACAAGCTAAGCATAGTTCCCCCCTCTTGGCGAAAGTCTTGGGACAGAACCACTTCCTGACTTTGGTTGAAGTGGCCACTCAATCATACCAAGAAAAAGACAAACCAGAAACAATGAAAGCATACGCAGACATGCTATGGGATCTCTCCAACCAAATAGATGATCTTGCTCAAACAGAGAGAATTACTATCCCCGTTAACGATATCGCAGCAATGCAGGCTATATTCGATGATCCAACAAGTAAAGAAAAGTTAGTAGCCCACAATCTTGCTTGGTTTGTATGCGCTAAGCTATGTTTGAAACTGCTTCAGGGAGTCGTCTCGATTCAACTTGAATACAAACCATCTCCTGCTAAACCCAAGGATCGCGGCCGCGCAGTTTTCGTTGCATAAACGGCTTCGGGAGAAAGATTCGATTCCTTAAGAACCAACATCTCAATCGATGTTCCCCACACCGTTGTTCGGCAATCACTTTCTTCACGTTGAGACCCATTCACCTTTTCGGTGGACATCCACAACTTAGTGGAATGCATACGGGTCTCTTTTTTTTATTTAAGGGGATGGGAACAAAGCGAGCGCAGCTGTAAAAAGTGGGTTGCAAGTGCACGACGACCCCGATCACAATCGGGGGAGGAGTAAAGCGCACATCTTTTTACAGTGGGGCGAGCAGAGCTTCATTTAATCTTTTTCAACGGCGCGACCGACAACGACAATTTCTTCACTCCTTTGCCGGCGAAAGCGACTTGAGCAGTGTCACCATCGCCATCAATTTGAACTATCACCCCCTGCCCAAATTTCGAGTGCTCTATTTTATCGCCTTCTTTAAAATCTTCTGTCAGTTTATTATTTTTAAACTTTTTGATTTCATTTGAACTTTGAGCTTTGACATTTGAGCTTTCTATAATCTCCTCCGGAACATCCCCAATAAACCGCGACGGCAGATTAACCTGAATCCCGCCATACAAAAGCCGCGACTTGGCATGAACCATATACAATCTTTTTTTCGCCCGGGTCATTCCCACATAACACAACCGCCGCTCCTCTTCCATTGCCGTCGGCTCCATCAAGCTCTTTGAATGGGGGAAAAGCGCCTCTTCCATCCCGGCCATAAAAACCACCCCAAATTCCAAGCCCTTAGCATTATGAGCGGTCATTAGAGTCACCGCATCTGAGGCGGGATCCCATGTATCAATATCAGCCACCAAAGAGACTTCTTCCAAAAAAGCTGCCAAGCCGTCTAAAGGCGCCAAATCTGAAAAATGCTCAGCCACAGATTTTAATTCCTGAACGTTCTCCCATCGACTCTCACCCTCAATTGTCCCATCCAAAATATAATCCTTGTATTTAGTCGCCTGTAAAATAAAATCAATCAGCTCTAAAACATTTAATTTTTCACCCGCCTCTCTTAAAATCTTTAAGAGCTCTAAAAATCTTAAGACTGACTTTTTCGCCCGCGGATGCAGTGTATCCAAATCTTTAATCTTCTCTTTCAACTGCTCTGGCTCGCCAGAAAACTCAGCCCACAAATTATCAATCTTCTGCCAGCTGACAGGCGTAATCCCCCGAGGCGGCACATTAATAATCCTTTCCACGGCTACTGAATCTTTGAAATTAGCAATCATTCTCAAAAAAGCCAAAATATCTTTGATTTCTTTGCGGCTGTAAAATTTCACCCCGCCAACAATTTTATAAGGCACCCCGTATTTTAAGAAAATCTCTTCCAAAGCCCGGCTCTGGGCATTGGTCCGATACAAGATCACAAAATCCTTGTAGTTTGAAATGGGAAAGGCCGAATCTTTTTTTAAATCCTCAATTTCCCTAATAATAAAATCAGCCTCATCTTTTTCATTTTTGGCATTGTAGATTGTCACTGGCAAGCCATCTTCGTTTTCCGTCCAGAGCTGTTTTTCCTTTCTGACCATATTTTTGGAAATTACCTGATGGGCTGCTTGGAGAATTTTCTTGGTCGAGCGATAATTTTGTTCCAATTTGATTACTTTAGTCTTGGGAAAATCTGATTCAAAATTTAGAATATTGCGAATGTCCGCTCCCCGCCAGCCATAGATCGAATTGTGAACCACTACGCCATCTGCAATATAATTATGATGCTCGTCAGTTGATAAATCATAAATCTCACCCCGGAAATCTTCCGTCTCCGCCTTAATCACTTTATCTTCAACAATTTTCCCTTTTGAATAAATTGGAACTATCATCCCTTTTTTAATATGACTTGCGGGCCAAAAATAAAAAGCTGCGTTTTCACCTGTAACTAATCGCGCCTTTCTTACTACTTCCAAACCCGATTTATTAGCCAACTTTTCAACAAAATTAATAGCATCTTTGTAATGTTTACGCGAAGTCTCAATTCGCCAACTATTGCGATCAGGTCTTACTTTAAACTGTGATAATAATTTATTTTTTAGTTTTTTGTCAGAAGACGTTAATGCGATTCGATGCGCATGCCAACCCTGATTCTCCCAAAAATGATAATCACCAAACAAAACTAAAGTAATCTTTTTTCTATCTTGCTTTTTTTGAGAACTTTTAATAGTAAGATTTTGCGGCCAATGATGCGGATAATCATAAAATAACCCCAAATCTTTAAAAAGATTTTTTGCCCGTTTTTCAGTATCAATTGCTTGATAAAGACGATCAATATGTTTTTGTTTTAATCTCATACTTCTACCTGCATTATGAAAAACCATCGTTGGTAGACCATATTTGGCTGCCAAAAATTGTTCTAAATAATAGGCTGTGGAAATATCATCGCAAACTTCTAATATCCAAATTTTATCTGCTCTTTCCTGATTTGCTCGGACCTGCAAACCAGAGACTACATCTTTGGAACGACGCATACTCCTCACCCCCTGAGTAATTCCAATTCTATATCCCTTATTTTTTCGATACATTAAGTAAACATAATATTGATTCTTAGCGGGTCTTAATTTGCCAAACATCATATGATTTGGAGTAACCTTTATCTGATAACCTTTTTTGGTTTTGATAGTTAAAATCTTGCCAGAATATTTTTTCTTGAAGATCTTTGTCACTTTAGCATAATCGCTTTTTCCATAACCGATAGCGGATTTTATTAAATCGCCCTTTTTAATTTGTTCAATAGGCAATTTCCCTTTTGGACTCTGAATTTTGCTACCTTTTGGTAAACACTGATCAGCATCTCCCACTACGCAAATATTTTTGTATTTTTGGGCTAGCATTTTGACTAAAACGTATTGAGCTCGATTTGTGTCCTGATATTCATCAACCAAAACATATTTAAACCAGCTTTGCCATTTTTTTAAAATCTTGGGATATTTTTGGAATAGCTCAACGGTGCGCATAATCAAATCATCAAAATCTAAACCTTGATTCTGGTCAAGGATTTTTTGATATTCGACATAAACCTTGAGAACGATTTCCTGAAAATGGGTGGTCGCGTATTGAGCGTATTTTTTGGCGTCGATGAGTTCGTTTTTGGCATTGGAAATTATATTTAAAATCAGCTCGGGCGCGTATTGCTTGGGATCGATTTGGAGTTTTTTTAAAGCTTTTTTGATAGCCGTTTTCTGATCGGTTGCATCAAAGATGGCAAAGTTGGATTTGTAGCCTAAAGTTTTAGATTCTTCTCTGAGAATACGAACGCAAATCGAATGAAAGGTGCCTAAAAAGGGAATGATTTTAGCCTTTTCTTTTTCTTCGCGGCCTAATAGTTTTGCCACCCTTGTCCGCATTTCGTCAGCCGCTTTGTTAGTGAAAGTGACGGCCAGGATATTGTATGGCTTGATTTGTTTTTCATAAATTAAAAAGGCGATGCGGTGGGCCAGCACCCGCGTTTTGCCTGAGCCTGCCCCGGCAATTATCAAAACCGGCCCTTCCGTAGCTCGGACCGCTTTTTTCTGTTCTGGATTTAAATTGGCTAAAATTTCTTTCATTGCTTTTCCATTGTAGCTAATTTGGCCCAAAAAATCTACTCTTATTTATTATTGAAATTAAAAAATTAATATAGTATAATATCATTGCCGTTCAATCAGTACATTACAAAAAGGAAGTGATGAAAATGTCCAGCCCCGCCACAACTCCAGAAAAGCCCCAAGAAGACACTGCTGTTAAGCTTAGTACGTCTGATATTGTAAAGATTATATTCGGCTACTCAGAACGACCCCCAAATGGTGCCACATGGCGAATAATCCCAATTCAAGCAATACACACGGCTCTCTTCAATATCAAAGGAGGGTTCCCTGAGTTACTTAAACAGCTTCGCTTTTCTGAACACTCAATCGAACCTCACAGCTTAGGTATCGAGTCGGCGCTCGCCAGCTTTTATGCTGCGGAGATCGCCGGAACTGGCCTCTTTGCTCGTAAGGCGCTTCTTCTTATGCCTGAAAAGATGCGGCAAGCTCTAAGAAAACACATCGAAAATGATTACCCGGACCCGGAGGCATCGGAACAATTTGAGGCACTCGCCCAAGCATTTGACCAAGAAGTTGCAAAATTTGAATCTGAAAACCCACTCTGACTTCTATCTCGCCTTGGCTCGGTGGCCAAACACTACACAATGTGTTTACCTACCGGGCTTCTTTTTTTACCCAAAAAATCGTAAAAATTGTCGAAAGGCTTGACAAAATTTTTGGGCATGCTATACTTTATTATAGTAAAGTGCGAAGCTAAATATATAGGAATCTTATGAAAAAACAGATTAAATGGTCAGAAGACACAGATGCCTTATTTCAAGCTATTCTCAATCTGAAAAGCATTAAAGAGTGTCAGAAATTTTTTAGAGACTTATTAACAGAAAAAGAGATTTTTGAATTTGCAAATAGATGGAAAGTGGCTCAAATGCTTTCTCAGAGGAAAACATATAAAAAGATTGAAAAACAAACTGGAATGAGTTCAACCACTATCGCCCGGATTCATCGTTGGCTAAATAGAGGTACGGGCGGATATAAATTAATGATCAAAAGATTAAAAAAATACAAGTAATTATTTTTTTAAATTCCGCACTTTAGTTGAGTAAAGCGAGGAACATGAAAAATAAAAGAAAATTACAAATAGGAGTGATGGGTTCAGCAGCTGATTTAAAATATGCCAAAAAATTTGAAAAATTAGCTGAAGAGATTGGTTATTGGATTGCTAAGAAAAAAGCAATCTTAGTTTTTGGTGCAGAAAAAGATTATGATTCCCTATCCTCTGCCGCCTGTCGAGGGGCTAAAAAAGCTAATGGATTAACCGTGGGTTTTACTTATGGAAAAGGATTAAATGTGTTTGAAAAAAATACTGATGTAGTTATTGCAACAGGACTCGAAAGGGGCGGTGGCAGAGAATTTAGCTTAGTTTTGAGTTGCGACGCAATTGTTGCTCTTAATGGTGGTTCTGGAACTCTTACAGAAATTGCAATCGCATATCAAGCAAATATACCTGTGGTTGTATTAGAAAATAGTGGCGGCTGGAGTCAAAAATTAGCCAATCAATATTTAGATAAAAGAAAAAGAATAAAAATTGAGATTGCAGCAACGCCTAAAAAAGCAGTGGACAAAGCTATTAAGCTGACTCAAAGGAAATTGAAATGAAAATAAATATTTTTGTTAAATTAAATCATCACGACCAACCCTCTTTTAGAAAGAGATTGGTTGTGTTTTGATATGTTCTCAGAAATTTAAACACTATCAGCCTCTTTCCAAAAGAGGTTTTTTCTTTTGGAAAGGACCTTAACAACTCATATGAGGAGGTTGGAAAAATGCAGTATCTAGTTACGAGCGACGTTCAAGAATTATTGACAAAGTGGGTATCAGATCGAGGCTTTGTTGTGCCTCAAAAGGGGTTCTTCCTACAAATGCAGGGAAGTTTAAAAAAAGAACTTCAACGCTGTCTCCCTGGGGAGGATATCAAATTCCTTTCCTACCTAGAGCTCCGGGAGTTGATCAATAACTGTCTTTCTTTGGCAAGTCTCAATTACCCCTCGATAATCTCTCTTGATGGTGGAGTGTATGTAACAAATCCTGATTTCCGTCTCGACACTTCCCGCATCATTAATGAAAAGAGAGAATTGATAGGCTTGGGCTCTAGAACAACAGAATCCATTGATACTCAAATACAAAAAATCCTTGCACAAGTTCAAGATACTCCAATCGTCCTTGTAGACGAGGGGGCTTACACTGGAGCTGGGATTGCAGAAGTTATTACCATGCTTCAGAACAATTGTATACGTGTTCAAAGCGTTGTTTGGGGTATGGCAACCCTGGAAGCCTACGATTGCGTCAAAGAGCAATTTCCCGAAATTCAGTTAACCCCGGGCTTGCTTTTTGCATCAATTACCGATTGGGTCTGCGAACGAGACTTTTATCCTGGAGTTCCACTCTCAGGAAGACTTGTTGGCAATGAAGACGGATTACCTCTTCTACCCGAAACGGGGGCACCTTATGTATTACCGTTTGGTGATCCCGAAAATTGGGCCTCTATTCCTAAAAGCAGGATAGATAATTTTTCCACCTTCTGCCTTAAGGAAACTATTTCACTCTGGCGAGAAGTTGAAAAATTATCAAATAAAACAGTAAGATGTTGTGATCTCGCCAGAAGACCTATTGGGGCGCCTAATAATGACTCAAGTTTCGTTGAGTATCTTGCGTCGCTCCCGTAAAAACTAGACCGAAAGGTTTATATTAGTAATAAAAACTAATAACAAACCGAGTAGGTCTTTTTTTATTAAAAAATAAAAAGTGAGCAAGCGAATATTAAGTAAAATTATTTAAATTAAAAAAAGCGCCTATTCTATTTGACTTTTGCGCTTGTCTTGTGTTAGAATAGGCGCGGAACTGACCGCCCTGTTAATTTAATTTAGTGGCGCGTTCCGCGCCTTAGGAGGCTGCAGTCTTCTAATTATCCCCGAAAAACCTAATTGGCCCTTCAAAGACGACTGAGTGTCTGCATGCCTTTGGCTTGGAAGGGACAAGAGCCGATCCTTCTCTTGTGCCAATCCTCTACCTTTATGGTAGTTGGCACACCTTAGACAAAGTTTTATTTGTCTGAGGTGCACCAACTACCTTTTTCATCCCCATCTCTCCTTGATACAAATCAGGCAATTGGGAGCCCGAGTTAGCTCGGGATTTTTGTTTTAGAAGGTACTAAATTTTCAACGGAGAACATTTTTTGGACCGGAAGAGTTTGATTTACGATTTGCAGAATCTCTGGAAATAAAAATCCCCCCTTTACATTTTTCTGCGCTGATGCAGTGACTTGTTGTTAACTCTCCAATTAGGAGATTATACTATTATATGATTTATAAATTTTTTTGTCAAGACCTATTGGGGCGCTTTTTAATTTTCTCTTCAAAATGAATTCAAATTTGTTAATTTTCATTTTGATTCTTGCATTTTAATTTTTGATTTTTAAAGTTATCCACAACCCCAAATTTAGAGTTATCCACAGATATTTATCCACAATTACTTTTTCCTTTTCTCAAAATAGATTATCACCCCTATTACTATAATAATTAAAACGCCAAAAAATATTCCCAAAGTAACCAGCCAACCTGAAGCGGCGCCAACCAAATTAGTAAAAAAATGAACTAATCTTTGCCCGGGATTTGTAATATCAAAAATAAATAAAAGCAAAACCGCAAATACAAACCAAAAAACAACTCTCTTAAAAACACCAGGTTTGAAAAGAAAATAATAACTAAACCAAGAACTAATCTTCCCGCCTAAACCCACATCTGGCTTGTCTGATTCAGTTAAATCCAAAATCGCCTGACGATAATATTTGATCGCCTTTCTAATATCTTCTTTTGAAACTTCTTTATTGTATTGCTCAAAAATACTCTCTTTTGTTTCAAGCGCGGTCGCCAATTGATTTAAATCAGAAAACCGACTTTTTGCTTCCCTGATCCGCTCATAAATGTTCTTACCTCGATAGTGCTGATTTTTCAAAATATAATCCAACAACTTATCAGATTCTGCCAAGGCCATACACAAACCAGAAAGAGTCCCCTCTCCTTGATAGTCTTTAATCGTTGTCCAATCAATGGTTGTTTCTTCGAAAAGATCTTTCATTTTTCAATTAACAATTAACAGTAAACAATTAACAATATTTTCTTCGCGCTTTGCTGTTAACTGTTATCTGTTTTAACTGTTACTTGTTAACTTTCTCCTGTCTTTTCTTTTCCAAATTTTTAAATGATAATTGCTCAGGAGCAAAATACAGCTCTACATCACCTGTCGGTCCATTTCGATGTTTTTTAATCATAATATCAGCAATATTTTTTCTGTCTGTTTCTTTCTCGTAATAATCCTCTCGGAAAATAAACATCACTACATCTGAATCCTGTTCTATTGAACCTGAATCTCTTAAATCTGCCAACTGGGGAATATGGTTGGGTCGCATTTCCACCGCTCTCGATAGCTGAGAACAAGTCAAAACCGGAATATTTAATTCCCGCGCTAAAGCCTTTAAAGACCGAGAAATCTCTGAAATCTCTTGAACCCGATTATAATCACGAGACAATGTTCTTCCCTGAACCAACTGCAAATAATCAATCACTATCAAACCTAAATTATGATCTGATTTTAATTTTCTCGCCCTGGTCCTAATTTCCATACTATTTAGAATAGGAGAATCATCAATAAACAAAGGCGCTTCTGATAAAACCCCCATTGCATAACCAATCTTGGGAAAATCAGAATCAGACAATTGACCAGTTCTTAATTTCCAAGAATCAACTCCAGCCCGCGCGCACAACATCCGATCAACTAACTGCTCTTTTGACATTTCCAAAGAGAAAATGCCGACAGGAATTTTTTCCTCAATCGCCACGTGGGCGGCAATATTTAAGGCTAAGGTGGTTTTTCCCATTGCCGGTCTGGAAGCTAAAATAACCAAATCTGCATTCTGCAAACCAGCCAAAAGTTTGTCCAAATCATCAAAACCAGTTGGAATCCCTCTTAATCCTCCTTTTTCTTTGTGCAATTTATCAATCCGATCAAATGTTTCAGACAAAACATCCTTTAATGATATAAACTCCTGTTTTAAATATCTCTGCGTCACATCAAATAAAACTCTCTCTGAATTATCCAAAATCGCATCGACATCATCTTGTTCTTCATAACCTAACTGGGCAATATTTTGACCAGCCTCGATCAGTCTCCTTAAAATCCCTTTTTGGGAAATAATATTAGCATAATGGACAACATGACTGGCGGTTGGCACTGCATTAGCTAAAGAGGCAATATAACTAGCACCGCCTATTTCTTCTAAAATTTTCTCTTTTTCCAAAATATCAGTCAAAGTAACCAAATCAATCGGGGTTTTCTTTTCTGAAAGCCCGACCATCGCTCCATAAATCATCCCGTGAACATCGCGATAAAAATCCTCAGGCGAAATAATATCAACCACTTTATCAGCCGCATTTTTATCAATCAAAAGGCAGCCTAAAAAAGATTTTTCAGCTTCAACATTTTGCGGCGGCAACTTTCCCACCATTCCCGCCACCTGACTCAAATTTTCAGTTGATTTCTTTTTTCTTTTCGCCATGTTCCCTCGCTAATGCTCGGTCAAATTAAAAGTTTAAAATGAGAAGTTAAAAATTTTGCATTTTGATATTTGAATTTTGAACTTTCTATTATTCTCTAAAAACCTCTAAAGTATTTTTTAATAAATCATCCTCAGTCTCTTTCTCTCTATCTTTTAACTTTTTTGAATTGGCCTGGAATATCTGGTCATTGTCTTTGGAAATTTTCTGGCATTCAATAGTATATTCTTTTTTACAAAACTTTGAAATTGTTTTTTCCAAAACATCTTTTTTCTCTTTGATTTTATCAACATATAATTTAAATTTAGTCCCTAAGATTATTTTATCATCTTTTATTTGAAGAGGCACGCACGTTTTTAAAAATGCAGCCAAAGACGAATTTTCGCTTTTCAGGCTTTCCACAATCTTAGGCCATAATTCAAGAATTTTATCCACAGATTTAATATCAGTCTTTTTTATCTTAGGAGATTTCTGCGGTTTTTCTTGTTTTTTCTTTGGGCTCGATTTGGTCTTGGGCAAAATCGGATTATCTTCTTTTATTATTTGGTTTTCTTCGGGTTGAATGATTTCCACAATTGCCATTTCCAAAGCCAATTGTGGCAGAGCAACAATTTTCAAATGTTCCCCAGCATCTGCAAAAACTTTAATCATCTTCATTAATTTTTTTAAACTGGCTGCCTGGGCCCATTGCTGGATTTTTTTCTCCTCAGTCTCTTCTAAGCCCAAACCGCCAATATCAACGCCACTTTTAACCAATAAAGTTTTTCTCAGTTCTTCGATCACAGATTTAATAAATTGGGACAGCTCATATCCTTTTTCAAAAATCGAATTAGCCAATTCCATTGCCTTTTTTACCTCACCTTTAAAAATCAAGTCTAAAAATTTTAAAACCGCTTTTTGAGAAGTCAAGCCTAAAATAAATTCTACATCAGCCAAAGTGATCTTATTTTTACTCAAGACTCTTAATTGATCTAAAAAGCCAATCGCATCGCGCAAAGAACCTTCTGAATTTTGGGCCAACAATTCAGGACCGCCTTTTTCAATCTTTACTTTTTCCTCTTTGGCAATTAGCTCTAAGCGTTCTTTAATTTGTTGATCTGAAATTCTTTTAAAATCAAAGCGCTGGCAGCGGGAAAGAATCGTCGGCGGCACTTTGTGAGCTTCAGTGGTAGCTAAGATAAAAATCGCGTGGGCAGGCGGCTCTTCCAAAGTTTTCAAAAGAGCATTAAAAGCCTCTCGAGTAAGCATGTGAACTTCATCAACGACAAAAACCTTGTATTCAGATTTGGCTGGCGAAAATTTTATTTTCTCAATCAAATTTCTAATTTCATCAACGCCTCGGTGCGAGGCGGCATCAATTTCAAAAACATCCAAAGATCTGCCTTCAATTATCTCACGGCATGATTCACATTTATTACAAGGCTCAAAATGTTTTTTCTGTGGACAATCAACCGCTTTAGCTAACAGACGAGCGACTGTAGTTTTGCCAGTCCCCCTGGGGCCTGAAAAAAGATAGGCATGAGAAATTCGATCCTGCTCCAGAGCTGAGGTTAATGTTTTAATAATCGGTGATTGGCTAACCACCTCGGAAAATTTTTGCGGTCTCCATTTTCGATACAAAGAAATAGGCATAAAAACCCCTCTTTCATCAGTAAACAAGTAACAGTAAGTAATAAGAAATTTTTAAACTCGTTGTTAATTGTTTACTGCTTACTGTTTACTGACTCAATTATATCATAAAAAATTTTGGAAAATATTAAAAGTTTGACAACCAAAAAAATAACTGATAATTTAAAATTAAAGGAAATTGAATTAATTTTGGAGGGGTTTTTTAATGACCAGGAAAGAGCTTATCGGGGAACTGGCCAAAAGCTTAAATATTTCTCAAGGCAAAGCGAAAAAGTTCTTGCAGGCCTTGACTCAAGTTTTAGCTGAAGAATTAAAACAAAATAATAAAGTCACGATCAAAAATCTTGGTAATTTTCAAACAAAAATAAGGGCGGCCAGGAGAATCAAAGGTCCTCAACAAAAAAAAGAATATCAAATTCCAGAAAGAAGGAGGCCGGTTTTTAGCTGTAGCCAGAATCTCAAAAAGAAAATTAGAAAAAAATATATTCCCAATAAAGGAAAGAGTATTCTGATTGAAAAAAAGACTGCTCCGATTGAAAAATTTTCACCAGTCAAACCTATGCCTGCTAAAACTATATCAATTAAACCCGCGCCTCCCAAAGCAATGCCGCCTAAACCTACTCCAGCCAAACCCATTCCAATAAAAAAAGTCGCCAAACCCACACCTGAACCCAAACCTCTGCCCAGACCCAAACCCACCCCAGAACCTGAGCCAAAAAGATCTTTCTTTGGATCTTTATTCGGCAGAAAAAAGCCAAAACCTGAAACAAAAAAAGTTGCCAAACTTATTCCCCAACCTGAACATAGACCGATTATAAGACCAGAGGCAAAACTTAAAGCCAAACCCGCAGCCAAATCTCCAACAAAACCCATAGTAAAGCCCGCTCCAAAACCAGCAGCCCTAAAACCAACTCCGCCCAAATCTGTGCCCCCAAAACCAGCTCCACCAAAACAAGAAGTACCTGCCCTAGAAGCTAAAATCCCAGAAGATATTAGGGCAGTCCGAAAAGATATTATAACAGCTCTAAAACGACCCACTTCAGAAAAAGCGAAAACTCCATATGTTGATTTAAAACAAAAGAAAATTCCCAAAGAAATCTTAGCTAAAATTCCCGAATATATTGCCCGACTCTATCAAGCCATCCCAGTTGAAGAAAAAAAAGGCAAATTAGTCGTGGCCATGGTTGATCCAGAAGATTATCAGGCGATTGAATTTATTAAAAAGAAAGCCGGCAAAGAAATTAAACCTGTTTTGGCAACCCAAGATGATATCGCCCATATCTTAGAGCAATATTCTGGATTAGAAACCGAGATTAAAAAAGAAATCAAAGGCGCCGAAGAACTCGGGAAGAAAGAAAAAGCGGAAAAAGCAGAAGAAGTCAAAGAAGAAGTTGCCAAAGCAGAAGCGCCAACTTCAAGAGCAGTCCACTCTATTTTAAAAAAAGCGGCGATGAACGGCGCCTCAGATATTCATATCGAACCAACTGAAAAGGAGGTCGTAGTCAGATATAGAATTGATGGCGTACTCCAAAAAATTATCACTTTGCCCAAATCAGTCTCGGCAGCGGTGATTGCCCGAATCAAAATTCTCTCCAATATGAGAATTGATGAAACGCGTCTGCCTCAAGATGGTCGCTTTGAATTAGCTTTTGATAATCGAAGAATTGATTTTCGAGTCAGTGTCTTTCCGATTGTTTTTGGCGAAAAAGCAGTGATGAGAATTTTAGACAAATCCAAGGGCATTTTGAGTTTAGAAGAATTAGGAGTCAGGGGCGAAGCTTTTGATGTCTTAAATGAAAGCATTAAAAAAACTCACGGAATGGTTTTGGTAACTGGACCAACCGGCTCGGGCAAAACAACTACTTTATATGCAGTTTTAGATAAATTAAATAAAGTTGGAGTCAATATTATCACTTTAGAAGATCCGGTTGAATATCAAATTAAAGGTATTAATCAAGGACAGGTGAAAGCTGATATTGGTTTTTCATTTGCCAAGGGGTTGCGTTCAATTGTAAGACAGGATCCCGATGTGATCATGGTCGGTGAAATCAGGGATGTGGAAACTGCAGAAATGGCTGTCCACGCCGCTTTAACCGGGCATGTTGTTCTTTCCACCCTTCACACCAACAATGCCGCTGGCGCCGTTCCCAGATTGATTGATATGGGAATTGAACCATTCTTGGTCACTTCATCTGTCAATTCAGTGATTGCCCAAAGATTAACTCGCAAAATCTGTGAAAAGTGCAAAGAAAAAATAAAAGTTTCAGATGAAGTAGTAAAAGAAGTCAGACAAGAAATTGCCAAAATGCCTGAAAAAACCAAAAGCCAAGCAGAGAAAAAAGAATTAGCTTTTTATAAAGGAAAGGGTTGTGATATTTGCAATAATCTTGGCTATAAGGGCAGGGTTGGGATTTTTGAAATATTTACTGTTTCAGATACAATCCAAGAATTGGTTTTAAAAAAATCCTCAGGTGCAACTTTAGAAAAACAAGCAATTGCCGAAGGAATGACAACCATGAAACAAGATGGTATTTTGAAAGTTTTGGATGGCATTACCACCATTGAAGAAGTCTGGCGAGTCACCAGAGAGTAGGAATTTTTATGAAATATACCTATAAAGCAAAAACCGCCGAAGGCAAAGAAAAAATCGGCGAAATAGAAGCGGATAATTTATCAGCCGCCGCCGAAGTATTAAGAAAACAAGATTTCTTTGTCACCTCTTTGGCACCAATCAAAGAAGCTAAAGTCTCCCTTGATTTTTTGAATAAAATTTTCAAAAAGGTCAGCCTCCGAGAGAAAGTTATTTTTACCCAACAATTATCAGTAATGCTCCGATCTGGTTTTCCTTTAGTGCCGGCTTTAAAAATACTTGAAAGACAAACAGAAAACAAGTATTTGGCCCAGACTATCAGTCAAATCGCTGAAGAAGTTAAGGGCGGTGCCACTTTATCTTCATGTTTAGAAAAAAGACCCGATATCTTCCCTTCCATATATACCCAGGTTGCTAAATCAGGTGAAAAATCAGGCAAATTAGCCCAAGTAATGTTAAAGTTGGCTGATGATTTATCTAAAAATTATGACTTGACTTCTAAAATTAAAAGCGCCTTAGTTTATCCCATCTTCATCTTGACGACTTTGGTAGTGGTTATTGTTATAATTATGATTTTTGTCATTCCTCAATTAGAAAACTTATTCAGCGACGTGGGGGCAAGTCTGCCTTTGGCCACCAGAATACTTATCGGAACCTCAAATTTTGTCATCAACTTTTGGTGGATGATTATAATTATCATTGTCGGTTTCTTTTTCTTTTATCAGTGGGTTAAAAAAATCCCTGAAGTCAAAAGCAACATTGATAGTATAAAATTAAAAATTCCCGTTTTTGGTCAGTTGCAAAAAAAGGTATATTTGGCTAGATTCACTCGCACCTTGGCCACACTCACCTCAGCCGGCTTGCCCATATTGGATACTTTTAAGACTCTAACAGAATTGACTGATAATGTTCATTTCCAAGATGATTTAACTCAAGCTGCCCGAAAAATTGAGGCTGGATCACCGATTGGTCAATCTCTCCAAGAAAGTAAAAATTTCCCTCCTTTAGTCTGTGAGATGATTTCAGTTGGCGAAAAAGCAGGCAATTTAGATTATGTTTTAAAAAACTTAGCCAAATTCTTAGAAAGAGATGTCACTTATATGAGTAAAAATTTGACAGTTTTGTTAGAACCGCTTTTAATGATAGTGATGGGAGTTGGTGTTGCTTTTGTCTTGCTGTCTGTCTTGGGTCCAATCTATAATTTAGTTCAGGTAATACAATGAATCAAAAAATGAATCAAAAAGGACTTACCTTGCCTGAAATAATGGTAGTTATCGGGATTATTTTAATTCTTGGGGTTGTTTCGGTGCCAGTATTATCTCGAATAGCTCCTCATTATAGATTAACAGGGGCTTCACGGGAATTAATTTCCGCTCTCCGCGAAAGCCAAAGCCTGGCAGTTACAAAACAATACAATCATATTACCCGTTTTTCTTCAGATGACCAAAGCTATTCAATAATTAGAGTTGTTGATGGAAACGAACAGCTACAAGAAACAATTAATCTTCCTAAGCAGATCACTATTACCAATATCACTTTAACCAATAATCAGGTCATTTTCACTTCTTCGGGCGCCCCCCAAAACTCTGGAACACTCCAATTAAATAATAATTTAGGAGAAACAATAACTATAGAGGTTACTCCCTCGGGCCAAATAAAAATAAAATGAAAAAATCTTCATCGCAAACTACTTACCACAAACTACAAACTACTCATTACAAACTGGGTTTCACTTTAGTTGAAGTCTTGGTAGCTTTATCTGTCTTTGTTATTGCCATTATTGTAATTATCCAATTGTTCCCCGTGGGACTAAAATCCTCCATATCATCTAAACATAAGACTACGGCCGTAAATTTAGTCCAAGCTGGATTAGAAAACGCCAAAGAAACAGCTTATGATGATGTCAGCGGTGAATCCAGAACACGAGTTTCATCAGACCCGACCAACCCTTTTTATAGTTTTGAGAGAGAATCCTCTGTCCAATTCGTCGATACTAATTTAGATATATCCGAAACAGATTTGGGATTAAAAAAAATAATTGTCTCAGTTTTCTGGCAAGAATCAGGACAAGAACAAGAAGTATCTGCAACTTATATTAAAAGTCGATAAAATAAAATGAAAAACTACAAACCACAAATCATAAATCACCCACAAAATAATCAAGGCTTTACTTTAGCAGAATTATTAGTCGCTATCTCTATAGCTCTTCTGCTCTTAGGAGCTTTATACACAGTCTATGCGATAGGCCAGAATTCTTTTAAATACGGCTCGACAAAAATAGAACTAACCCAAAACGCCAAGATTGGCTTAGAGAGAATTAGTCGTGAATTAAGAGAAACAAATCAAATTACCACTGTTCTGCCAACGACCGGAGATGATCCTGAAAATCCGCCAGTTAATGAAATCACCTTTCAAGATGCCAATTCTGTCCAAATTCAATATATTAATTATTACTTGTCAGGCAACGATTTGAATCGTCGCGTTTATCATTATTATGTGGGAGCTGCTCCTGACGAATGGGTGACCTACGACACTCCCGGAGCTGTATCATCTTTGGATAACGAACAGACAATAGCCTCTAATATAGCAAGTTTAGAATTTTATGGTCAAACTGTAATTACAATTAATCTCTCTGCCCAATCAGGTTCAGCATCGATTTATTTGAGCAGTCAGGTTAAACCGAGGAATATATGAAAAATTCACATTTCAAAACTCAAAACTCTCCGATGCTTACGATCGGGGTCCGACAGAATCGTCGGACAAAACCTAAAACTAACTCAGGCTTCGCCTTGGTAACTGTTTTATTTGTGATGATTATACTTTTGGCTGTAGGCACTCTGTTTATCTCAATAGTCTCCTTCACAATCAGAACTACCAAGAATTTTAAAAATTCCACTAAAGCTTTCTATTTAGCCGAGTCGGGAATTGAAAAAGCTATCTGGGAATTAAACCAAACCCAATCAGCTTATACCGGAGAAACAGATACTGCCTTGGATGGCGGAAAATTTACAACTCAGGTTGAAACAGATCCCGCAGATCCCAATAAACGAATCATCACTTCCACTGGATTTTATCCTGAAGATGTCGCTTTCCCTGCCAAACGACAAATTCGAATTTATGCATCAGCTGAATCATCAGAGGAATCGATTGCCTTTCATTATGCTATCCAAATCGGCGATTTAGGCCTTTTAATGTACAGTAACTCTGAAGTTAATGGCAATACTTATTCTAATGGAGATATCACGGGTTACAGTAACACACAAATTAACGGCGACGCCTATGCTGTTGGCACAATTTCCTCACCCAAACCAGTTATTTCTGGAGAAAGGGTGGAAGGAACCGACCCCCAACCCTTACCAACTGTTGATATAGAATTTTGGAAAGAGCAAGCTAACGTTAATGAAGACCCAATTATAGGTGATTACGAAATAAACTCGGGCTCACACACACTTGGTCCTAGAAAAATCGAAGGCAACTTAAGCATAAATAGTAGTGCTATCTTAACAGTAACTGGTCCCCTACATGTTACGGGTAATTTTGAAATGAATTCTAATGGAGAGATGCATCTCGATGAATCTTTCGGCTCCCAAGGAACTGTAGTTGTAGTTGATGGCACTGTCCGAATAGATAGTAATGCCCAAATCTATCCAACTTCGGCAGACCCCAAAGGTTATATATTAGTTGCAACTACTGACACTTCAATGGCTGCAGTTGAACTCAATTCTAATTCCGCCGGGGGAATATTCTATGCTTTGGATGGAGGAATACAAATTAATTCTAATGGACATGCGGTCTCGGTAGTTGGAAAAAAGCTAATTTTAAATAGCAATGCTGTTCTTGATTATGATATTGGATTAGCCAGTTCAATATTCACTTCCGGACCGGGTGGCGCCTGGGTAGAAGAACCCGAAACCTGGGATGAGATTTATTAAAAAATAAAGAACTTTCCATTTGACAAAACAGAAATTAAAAATGATAATGGTTTTGGAGGGGTGTTTTTTATGGCTTTAGAAAAATTTATGAAAATCAAAGGAACTCTGCTTGGTGTCGATATTGGCTATGATTCTGTTAAAATCGTTGCCCTAAGAAAAGCCAATGGAGCTCACTATTTAAGGTCCTCTAATATTGTCGCCATTCCCCCAAAATCGTTGCAGCAAAAATCCGCTGACCTTGATAAAATCGCCGGAGCGATAAATCAGGCCCGAAAAACTGCCAGACCGAGAATCTCTGAAAAATTAACTGTCTCTGGATTGCCAGAGTCAAAAGTCTTTACCAAAATCATCCAAGTGCCCCAAATGACAGACAAGGAATTACAAATCGCTGTTCCCAATGAAGCAGCCCGCCATATTCCTCTTTCTCCAGATGAAATATATTTAGATTGGCGAAAACTTGGGGCAAGCGGTAAAAATAGTTTTGATGTTTTGGTTATAGCTGCGCCTAAATTCTTAGTTGAAAACTATATCATTCTCTTTAAAAAAGTGGGTTTAGACTTAATTGCCATCGAGACCAAAGGTATTGCTGCCTCCAGATCGATTATCAGAAAAGATGAAAAAGAAACGATTATTATTTTAGATATCGGTGCTGAAGCGACTGGTATTAGTATTTCTGACTTCGGGATTATTAAATTTTCTTATACTATCCCCCATGGAGGCAACACTCAGACCAAAAGCATTGCCGCTACCTTAAAAATTACCAACGAAGAAGCAGAAAAATTAAAAAGAAAAATCGGTTTTAAAAAAGATGAACAACCCGAATTAATCAAAGCTATGCAACCGGTAATGAACGATATTTTGGAAGAAATGAATAATGCCATAAAATTTTATGAAAGCCGGACCAAACCTCCCCGAAAAATCGCCAAAATTAGAATTTGCGGAGGAGGCGCTTTAACTCCCAACATTGCTCCATATGTAGCTGAGGCTTGCGGAAAAAAAACCAATATTGCCAATCCATTCATTAACGTGGTCGAGAGAAGTTGGCGCAAACTCCCCAAAGAAAATATCCTAAGATTTACCACCGCCGTCGGCTTGGCTTTAAGAGAGAGGTATTAATGTTGCAAATTAATTTGCTGCCCCCGACAGAAAAAGAGAAAATCGTCTCGAAAAGAACTAGTTTATATGTTAATTCCTTAGTTGTTCCGATTATCATTTTGGTTATTATTATTGCCGGCTCTTTATTTCTAACAACTCAATATTTAGCATCGAAAAATCGATCCCTAGAATCGCAAGTCCAGGAACAAATTTCCCAACAAGATCAATTTTCTGAAACTGAAGAACAAATAAACGAATTCAATGAAATCTCTGATTTAATTAACCAATTATCTCAATATAAAATTGATTGGCCTGATATTTTACATGATTTGGCCGACCAAACTCCCCAAACTTTGCAAATTACCAAATTTTATATTGATGCCAAAGATGACGCTAAAGTCAAAATTTCCGGCTTTGCCGGCAGTTATAGGGCGGTTATGCTTTTTAAGGAAAAATTAGAAGCCTCTAAACAATTCAAAAATTCCACCTTTGAAAATGGCAGTACCACTGAAGGTGGGATGGTTAATTTTGAATTAACCGTTGAATTAGAAATCGCCAAAATTCCTGTCCCTGCCACCAAAAAACAAAACCAAGAGAAAGAATAAAAATAATGAAAAAATTTGCCAATAAAAAGACAATTTTAACCCTGATTATCCTTGTTTTAATAATCGCCGCGGTTATCTATTTTGGTATTGTGCCTTTGGCCCAAAAATCAGCTTCACTATATAAAAACAACAAAGACAAAACAGCCCAATTAACCCAATTAGAAGAAGAAATTGACAATCTTAAGAATTTAGAAAAAACTCTCAGAAAAGAAAAATCAAAAATCGAAAAAACCCTAAATTACCTGCCCAAAAAAGATGTTACCAACTTTGTCACTCAGACCGAAGCTTTAGCCGGCACCACTGGCAATAGCCTAAAATCAGTTGAATTCAAGGAAGAGAAAACTCCTTTAGTCTCTGTTGATAGCACCAAAGAAAAACTTTTTGAAATCATTATTGGGGGGAATTTTACCTCAATCAATGGTTTCCTTGGCGGCTTAAATAAATTAACCCAATTCAATAATGTCTATAATGTTTCAATAGATGTTTCAGACGAAGGGGCTTTGGCCACAATCACGGGTGGAATTTATACCAGAAAGGATGAATAAATGAAAGAAAAAAAATTAGACATACCAGAAGGAGTAAATCCAGTTGCAAACCAAAAACCAGCGCCAAAAACTGTTCAACCTCCAGTTCAAAAAACAATCCCAAAATCCCCTCCAGCTAAAACTCGAAAAAAATCTTCCGGTTTTCTGGGATTCTTAATATTTTTAGTCATCTTAATTCTATTGGGTTATTTTGGCTACAAAGCCTATCTATTAATTCAATATCAACCCCAAATCGCTGAAGAAAAAATCGAACTCCAAACCACTAAAGAATTACAAAGAATCCAGGCTACCACCCAATTTACCAATCCGGTCTCAACATCAGAACCCACTGGTCGCGACGATCCCTTGGCACCGTTTTAATAGATAATGCAAAGATCAAAGCGACAATTTAAAATTAAAAATGAGTTAAATAATTTTGAATTTTGAATTTTTTAGTACTCTACTGTGGTTCCTAAATTAACCACTTCAACCCAGGTTGAGCCTCGAGAAAATTCGATCTCTTTCCCCGCTGAATCATAAAATTTATTTCTACTTGTGGCCGTAGCTTTTTTCCATGTCCCCAAGCTTGCTTTACCATCAACAAAAATCACCGCATCACCTGAACCAATATTACCCACATCAACCCGACCATCAGCTCTCTTCGTAATCTGGGCAAACTGAACCACAACATTTTTCACTTTAATTGGCTCTCCAGTCTCAAGATCTTTATCTAAAACCCCGGCTATTTTTCGAGTCCAATCATTTGTATTGCTATTATAAACATATTCCACCAAATAAGAGGCAGAAGAAAAATGAATCTTTACACTGGCCGACTCTGGTCGGTCTGCTTTTTTGGCATCATCTTTAAATTTCCATTCTACAAAATCAGATTTTTTCAAATCATATTTTTTGCTCTCAGCATATTGTCTTAATTTCTCAATCGAAGTATATAAATTATGGGGCGAGGATCGAGCCGAAGAGCGCCAAAAATAATTCTGGACATGTTTTAAATCCAAAACCCCATCTTGTTGAATTCGAACCAAGCTATCAGGCGAACCACCGGCATGAACATAAAAAGCTTTCAACTCTTGGACCCAATCCAAATAATAAATCCGTGATGATCTAACCGGCCCAATCACATCCGCGGTCTGACATTCATAAAAAGCCAAAAATCGAGTAATCCCACCTTCAGTCACCACCTCATAAACTAAATCCGCTTTGTCTAGGCCAGATTGGGGTCGGGCGACACTATTATTCTCTATCATTATTCCAAAAGGTCTTGTATCGGCTACCTCTTGAGTTACATAAACTCCAGTCAAAGGACAAACCGCCTCTGGCTTTTTCTCGCTTTCACCCACAGAATAATCGCCAGGCGTTATCAAAGGAAGAATATATATCCCATAAGCAAAAAGACCACCTAAAACTATTAATAGTATTAACAAGATAATTTTCGTCTTTTTTGAAAGTGGTCTTTTCAAAAACTGGGCAATTTTCCCCTTTTGCGGCTTTTCAGCTTGTTCAGAAACTTTTGTTTGATCTTTTTTTATTTCTTCCATTTTGTTTTACTCTTCAGTTTTTGTTTTTGATTTGGCTAACACTTCTTCGATTTTTTTGATTACTTCACCAGGCATAGTTTCAGATTTTATCAAATAATCATCAGCACCTGACATTAAACTTTTCACCCTGGTCTGATCTTGGATTAAAACCGTCAGAATAATTACCGGGACACCCTTGGTAGCTGAATTCTTTTTCATTTTTTCTAAAACATCCAAACCATTAATTTTAGGCATCATAATATCAAGCAATATCATATCTGGCTTTTCTTGTTCCAAAATTTTTAAGGCTTCTTCTCCATTAGCCGCCAATAAAACTCGATAACCGCCTGCCTCTAATCGAACCTGATACATGTCTCTTAAAGTTAAATCATCTTCGGCAATTAATATTGTCGCCTTAGCTTCTGCCATTTTTGCCCTCCATAGTTTTATCATATTTCATCATTTTAAAATGTCAAGTCCAATTTGCAAGTTTTCAATTTTCAATAATCAATTTTCTCCGATGCTTCGATCGGAGTCCGACAGAATCGTCGGACAAACTGCTTGGAATTTGATGCTTATCTTAATAATTTCTCAAGTTCAGTCCGACTAATTTCGGCTATTTTTAATATATTATTCAAAGTTCCTGGGCGAATAATTTTATGATTGGGAATGATAATTGTTTTTCTGGTTGGTTTTAATTTTCTTAATTTAATGTGGCTTCCTTTCTGTTTAACAATATAAAACCCTACTTTTTGTAGGGCTTTAATTAGTTTTTTGCCTGAGATATGAGGAAGCTTTGTCATTATCCCTCTTTATCATTTCATTATACTTCTACTGGAACGATAAACTCTTTCACTGGCTGTTCTGGCAATTTTTCATCTTCTAAATATAATTCAATTGCTTCTTGAATATTTTTTAAAGCTTCTTCAAAAGTATCACCTTGGGAAAAACAACCAGGCAAAGAAGGAACTGAAACCGAATATCCTCCATCTTTTTCTTGCTCAAAGAGAACTGAAAACTTTTTGATTTTCATTTTAATCTCCTAATTAATTTAAGCTATTTTAATGATAACAAAAAGCCCTAAAAAATTCAACTTCGTGATTTCCGAATTTGTTTAGACATTCGTCATCCGTCATATTCGTCATCCGGATTCCGCCTATTCTATATCTCCCTCGCCGGGCCTTTTGCCAGCGGTTTTATCTGAATATGTATTGACGTGACCATTTGAAGAAGATTTTGGGCATTGATTTATTTTTTTTGATATCTCCAGATGCCTGCCTCTGTCAATACCCAAACTAATTTATCTGTCACTGCTATTTTCTCAGGAAATTGACTTGAAATCTTCGATATATATATAATTTCCCGGTTATTATTTTCCTCATTATATAAAATAACTTTCCCTTCAGAAACAAATCCTTTTATATTAATAAGCCAAATTTCATTTTTCATTTTTAATGCATAACTCAATTCATCTGATCCACCAAATTCAAAATTTTTATCAATCCATTCAAAATTATCATCATTACAGCCCCAAATTCCCAATCCGGAAATCGAAATTATCACCTGATTGTCCTGTTTATCGAGAATATTATTAAAATTAATTTGACCTTTTGCAATTTCGCCTTTATCTGCTATTTTGGGATAATTAATTTCAGTTATCTTATCATCACCCTTTTCAAATACAAAAAGCTTCTTTTCAGCTCTTTTAATTCTCCAAACTTTATCTCCGTCTACAAAAATATCCACTCCAAAGGCATTTTGATAAGATCCACTAATCTTCCTTAACCACTCTTTTTCATCCTTATAGATCTCCCAACTGTTTTTATCCATATCATATTGCCAGAAACCGTCCCAACCCTCACCCCACAAAAGGTGGTCTCCAAAATTCTCTAAACTAAACGGCGCTGGGGCATCTTCTGGAACTTTAATTTCTGACATCTTTTCACCCTTAATCTGAAACCGATACAACCCAAAAAAACTCTCTCCTTTGGGTTTCTCATCCATCCATCCTTTTGTCTCAGTAAACCAAATATCTTTTAAGCTACCATCCTCTTCCGTAATAGCAAGAATTTCTGAATTCTTTAAGATATCTTTTGAGATATCCAATGGATTCCAACTATTCTGTTTGGCATCGAAAATTATTAAATTATCTAAATCTTCAAATAATACTTGATTTTGGCTAAAGGCCTTAATATCAATAACTGTCCATTCCGGCTCAAATTTTAAAAGTTCCCCCCATTTTCTATCTTGAGTATTGTAGGGCAAAAATCCATCTCTTTTAATGAAAAAAATCTCATCACCTCTCTGATAACCATCTTTAACCCCCCTCTGGCCTTCAATATCTGGTTCGATAATTTCTTCATGATTATTTCTCAAATCGATCCTAACTAAATCAGTTTTGTCGGAATTTTTCCGAGTGAACCAGAGAAAAGGTTGATTAAAAGATAGATAGTTAAAATCATAATATTCAGCATTTTCTTTATTAGAAATCTTATCCCACTCGTCACTTACATTATTATATTTGAAAATTGCCTGATTGCTAAAAGCTAAAATATTATTATCATCTCCAACTAATCGGTTTAGTGATAAAAGTTCAGTCTGAAAACCACTTTCCTCATCATAGATAGTCCATTTTCTTTCTTTAAAATGATATCTTAAAATTCCACCTATTCTCTCAGAATATTCATACTTAAAAATGGCCCAAAGGTCACTGGAAGTTGTAAAAATAGAGTACACCTTACCAACACGGGTATTATTTACTTCATTAAATCCCTTCCAAATATCACTTTTTGTATCATATCTATAGATACCTTGACTGGATCCAAGCCAAATAACATTAGGGGCATCTTTCTCTTTTTCGGAATCGATAATACCATAAGGGCGGAAGAAGGGTAAATCAATCCTCCCCTTATTCCTAGTACGATGTAGGTTTCCTGCAATGGTAGAAATTGGTTCATTGGAAAAAAGATCAAATTCATCAGCAGACACATTAGAATCTTTTTCAGAAAAATATTCCATCTCGTCTGTCTTAATGTTTAACCTACTTAACCCTCCATCCGAACCCATGTATAGAAAATCTTCCACCAATGTAAGAGTTTTGATATCGTTATTTCTTAAACCAACAGAAGAGTTATAAATCTTCTTTGTCCCATCTTGAATATTCCAATATATTAATCCACCCTTGCAAGCAATCCATAATTCATTATTGTTGAAAATAATATCATTCATCGAAGAAATATGAGGGGAATAGGTCCATAATATGGAATCCTCCAGAGATGAACTAAGTTTCTTGCTTGGTTCTTCTTCAATTATATCTATTCTTTTCTTATTGAGATAATTCTGATACAATTTTGCTACAATACCTAAAAAGACCACTATACCCAAGAGGATCAATAAAAATAAACGAAGCTTCTTGGAATCTACATGCAATTTTTTAAAATTTAATCTAATTGGAAATTTTAATTTTTTCATTTCGCCTCCTTTTTTTAAAATTCCTTCTCCGGCCCCTTTGCCATAGGTTTTCCTCGGATTTCATCTTTGCCGATCTTGCCATCTTTGTCCTGTTTTAAAACCTGGGCATTTTTAGCCAAAGGCAGAGAAAAGGCAAAATCAGAGCCTTTCCCTTTTTCTGAATCCACCCAAATCCGACCATTATGCAATTCAATCAAAGATTTTGAAATATAAAGCCCCAGCCCAGTCCCCTGAATATTGGAAACTGACCATCCTTCACCCCGATAAAATCTTCTAAAAAGATTTGGCAATTCTTCTTGGGGAATACCAATACCAGTATCTTTGACATGGACAACAACTTGCTCAGACCCAATAATTCCTTTGCTTTTAGCGGCCGCAAATTGGGGAAGCATTTCTTTAGCTTTTTCCGCTTCTTGCCTAGCTTCTTGTTCTAATTTTGCGACTTCTTCTTTAATTTGTTCTTTAGCTAGTATCTCCAATTTAATGATGACCCCGCCCGTTTTAGTAAACTTGATGCCATTACCAATCAAATTTGTTAGGACCTCCTTTACTTGATCTGAATCAGCAAAAACTTTGGGCAGTTTTTCGGTTGGCTTTTCAAATCTTAAATAAAGATGGTGTTTGTCAGCCTGAATCGCTAATTCCTTAACCACAGTTTCTGTTATTGCGGCAATATCGCAGGGTTTTTTGTCAACTAAAAGCCTACCTTCTTCGATTCGGGAAATGTTAAGTAAATCAGCAATAAGGCGAGCCAGCCGTTTCGAAGAACCATACATTCTCTGGAGAAAATCTTTTAATTTATGATTTTTGATGGGGATAATTTTTTCATCGAGAATCATTGAGAGGTAACCTTCGATCGCCGCCACTGGAGTGAGTAGGTCGTGACTCGCGATGGAAACAAATTCCGATTTCATCTTATCTAATTTCTTCAAATGCTTGTTAGCCTTTTCCAATTCTTTGGTTAATTTTTCCACTTCTTTTCTGCGTTCGATTTCTTGAATAACAGATTTGATAAGCAAATAACCAAAATAGACCATCAAGATTAAAAATAGCCCCCTGATTAAACCTTCGGTTAATGTTTTAGAAAGAAGGGTTTGGATAAGAAGAATAAGGACGATTAAAGCGGTAATTGTCTCTGTGGCAATGATTTTGATATTGAAAAGACGATGTTTAAGAATAGCTATGGCAATAAAAACCACCCAAATAATAACAGAGCCAGAACCAAGCCAAATAAATTTAAAATTACCAAACCAAGGCAGAAACATATTAAAAATTGTCCCCAGCGCGAAGGAAATTAATGTACCCGTTATCACAAAACCGATTTGTTTTCTTTTAAATCCTCTTGCAGGAAAAAATTTAGAAAATAGATTATAATAGCCCCACATAAAGATAAATAAAAATACAACATTGTAAAAACTATTTGTTAAAGGATCTAGTATAACTTTCTTTGATTGTAGGGAATGATCAAAATACGCTCCTTCAATTAACAAATTGGGCGCAAAAACAAGTATAGAAAAAAATACTACCGAGAACCATATTGCAGTTTTCTCTATAAATGAAAGTTTTCTTTTGCAATCTGGAAAAATAATTGAAAAATATAAAAAGAAAGGTGCAATGAGGGCTGCACCAATATAAATAAATTTTGTTGCTAGATCCTCAATTATAAAATTATCTGAAATCCAAAAAAGAGCGTTACCCAAAACCCAAAAGAATGGAGGAATTATGAGTAAGAAAAAAACTCTATTAATCCTTCTTTTGGGATCGCATGAAAGCACTAATAAACCCAGTCCAAAAATTATGATACTGACAAAAAATAAAATTAATGTCCTTATATCCATCTTTAGCCCCTCTTTAACTATTCTATATTTTTATTACAAAAAAGCAAAGTTAAATAAAAACACCGCTTGTCACATTTTTGGGGCATGAGACAACAAAATCCCCAGAAGAACAAGCGGTGTCAAGAAAGTGATGGAGAAAATTCCTACTTGGTTATTCGAAATTGCACAACATCTTTCAGCCCATCAGGAGTTCTGATTTTTTCCAACTCTCCTTCTTGCTTAAAACCAACTCCTTCATGAACATGGATAGCCCTCGTATTATTAACTAATACCCTTGCATAAACACTGCTAAGTCCCAATTGGTTAAAAGCAAAATCAAGGAGAAGCTCCAAGGCCTCTGTGCCATAACCTTTATTTCGATTCTCCTCTGATCCAATCCCAAATCCATATTCAGCTTCATTATTCCCGAAATCTACTTCCTGGAACCCAATATTACCAATATGAACCTTCTTGCTCCCCACTCCTTGAATCCAAATAGAAAAAATTATCGTGTCGCGTCTAGTCCAAAGAGTCAAAGCCCAGTTTTGATTATCAGCGCTGAGGATCGGTTTAAAGAAACGACGTATCTGGTTATCAAAAAGCCATCTTATAATCCGAAACATATCAAAAAGGCGCAAAGGACGAAGAGTAACACGCTCACCTCTAAGTTCAGGGGGTATCTTTATCCGGCTTTCTGTGGTCTCAGTCGTCACCGTCAATCACCTCTTTCGGGTTAGTTTCCTTGCCAGCCGCGGCTGGACTGGAATAGATTGTCAACGTACTTAGCCAAAGTAGCAAAGCCACCTTAACTACACAAAATTCTATCAAAAAACTCCAAAAAAGTCAAGCGGAAATTGCCCAAAAATAAAAAAGCGGGAAGTTGCTCCAAATCATATCAATGTTTGGCTAGCAGCCACCCGCTAAATCTTTATACACCCCCCAATGGTTCCATTACTTAGTAACCAATTTAGCTCTGATTGAGTGAAGAAAAGTGATGCCTCTTTCCGAAACATTTCCTCGCCCGCGCCGTGTATCACGTTTTCCATGGCTGATCTTCCAAATTGATGCCGTATCGTGCTTTTTTCTGCCCGCATTGGCTCATAATGTCCAACGAGATCGTTGAGTCTGGCAATTGCGTCATCGCCTTTCACAATAAAAACTATACAATCACCAGACAGAGAGAATTCCAGAAATTCCTCATAATAACTTTCGGTTAAGAGTGGAGTCCAAATAATATCTACTTCCTTCCTGGTTAACCTCACGCGCTTGATAGCCACGATTTCTAATCCAACAGCTTCAATCGTTGCAAGTACCTCTTTTTCGATGCCCCTTTTGAGACAATCAGGTTTCAAAAGGCCAAATGAGTAGTTCGCCACGCCCATCACCTCTTTTCTTTCGGTATTTCTCAATTTTTAAAAAATTTCCCCCTTATTCACCATTACAAAAACCTTCTTATGGATTGGCGATTTTTTTCTATGCCATTAAGGTTTTTGTTTTTCAACCGGTAGTCTAATTCCCAAACTGCTGATTTATTGCTATCATATCTTAATTTCTTTATGGCATCCTCACAACTAAGCCATAGATGTTCGGTATGTTCATCGCTAAGCTTTAGTTTCCTTGAAGGTAATTCAACGCCAAAGGCAAATTCAGGAATCATAATAATTTTCTTTCCCCATATTAATCCATGAATATTTACGGCCGGTATAGTAGTTATAGATGCCAATTTAATGTAATGTGACTTTTTATTAATCGATGCCTCCTCATATGCTTCTCTTCTCATAGTTTTAATGGGTTTTTCGTTCCCTTCGCCTCCCCCCGCGATAAATTGCCAAATATTCATATCTTTTCTTTTAAATATTGCGTAATAATATTTTTTCCCTTCCTTTACAAAAGGAAGTATTAAAACTTGATGTGGCGCCCTTATTGATTTGATGATTTGCGGTTTATGTTTTTTTAAGGCACAAAATGGATCAACTGCATTAATATCTTTATACTCCGACAGGGCCCTAGCCCTACAGCCGCCTCGACATTTTTCATACTCCGAGCAACTATTGCATGTTTTATTGCCATTTAATTTTACTATATTTCTGGCTTTAACCCAAAGATCTGAAAAACTCTCATTTCTAATATTTCCCACTTTAAAATTATCACCGAAAAAAATACAGGAATAGAAATCCCCTATTTGAGTAATCCAGCAGACTTCTTTACCGCAATGACATCCAAAATCCTGGTGAACCATGCCCTTCCCTGGAAGATTTATTTTAATTCTAGATTCTCCGGGAAGATCTAATTCAATTTTAGATTTAAGATCCTGAGTGTTTTCAAGAAAATGGATATATTTATCTTGACTAATCAATAAATCCTGATTATCTTTTGCTCTACCAAGCAAAAGAATCGGAGTAAATCTAATAACGTCTAATGATAATTTTTCGGCAAGTTTTATTAATTCTTTGTATTCATTAATATTTAAACTATTAATAGTGACCCTCATAGCAAGGGTGGCTGTTTGACAATATTTTCTCAATATTTTAATTTTGTTGATTGCTCTTCTAAAATTTCCCTTTCTCCTGACTTGATCGTGGGTTTTTTCTAAACCATCAATACCTATAGTTATTGTTTTTAAATTTAATTCATTGAATTTCTTTGCTATCTCTTTATGAATTAACAAACCATTGGTTACAATTGAAACGGCAATAAAATTTTTTCTTGCATATTTAATTACCCGAAATAAATCATTTCTTAAGAGGGGCTCGCCCCCACCAATTGTCAAAAAGAAAGTTCCGGCACTCCTCATTTGATCGATTAGGTTAAAAAGTTCTTTGGTTGTTAATTCGTTTGAATCAGAATCGCCTGAATCGCTAAAACAATGCTTACACCTTAAATTACACTTTTTAGTAATATTAAGAGAAACTCTCAGAGGAAAACTTAAACTATCACTTTTTTTATTTTTAATATAAACAACATCCGATGTTAATAATTCTTTTTTAATTAGATCATTTTTAAGTTTATTGAAGCTGGGACTATTTTTATAATTATCAGAAAGTATTTTTTTAATGAAAATAGTGGAATCTTTATCAAAAAAATATTCTTTCTGATCTTTAGCATTATAAATCCTAGAACCAAAAAATTCTTCGTGAAAAAATATTTTATGCTTTAATAATTCCATATTCTAATCCGTACGATCTAACCAATTTGGTCACTATATTAATATTATTTCTTTTTCTGCTCAGATTCTATCAAAAATCTTAAAAATTGTCAAGCTTTTAGCAAAATTATGACACAAGAATAGAAATTTGGTAAAAATATAATAAATTAATCTCAAATATAAATCAAATTTTTAATAAAAATTTAAAAAAACTTGATAAGTCATGATTAATTTTAATATAATAAATTAGTCAGAGTTCCCAAAATATTAATGAATGACTTCAGAGTCAGCACTAGCATGCAACAGGTTTATCCAAAGAAAAGTCGGGCCTCTAAAATCTCTCAGAGCAAGCATTCTGTTAGCTGCCGGAAAGCACCTTTAAAAAGGAGAGAGCTTGCAAAGATGACTAAATGGAAATAAAAGTTTCGTTGCTCCTTTTCCTCAATGTAACATTCGAAAAGTTCTATTTAAACACATCACAGCTCGAATCCAAAAGCATCTATAGTTTTGAGCGTTTAGGCTCAAATTCAATCTAGAACCAAAGCTTAAACGCTCTTTCTTTTTAAATAACTCAATTTGTATTATAATTAATTCTAGGAAAAACAATGCAAAATATCAATAAATGGCTCCGAGAAGGAAAACAAACAAAAATCACTCCCCTGATTAAAAAAATCACCTCCCAAATCCCAGGTGAAAATTTTAATTTTATTATTAATTTAATCTCCTGGATAAATAATAATCTCAACAAAAAACCACATAACAAGAAAAATTTTAGAAAAAGAACGGCTAATCAAATTTTAAATGATAAATATACAACGGGCTGTACTGATGTAGGGCTAATATTTGTTGTCATCTGTCGCTGTAAAAAAATTCCGACTAAATATATTGAAACAGTGAGAAAAGAATGGCTACTTAAAAATCAAGGTGAAGAAGGTGGCCATATCTTTGCCGAGATTTATATTAACAAAAAATGGTACTTAATAGATCCAACCAAAGGAATTATTTTTACCAAAATATTTTATAAACCTTATTTGCTCTACAAATATGGCCTAGACTCCTGGGATCTTGGAATAAAAAGTTACAAAGATTGGTGTGAAAAAATGTCCGAATTCAAACAAAGGATTAAATAGATCTAAAAATCTCCAAAAAAGTCAAGCGGAATTGCTCAAAAAGAAAAAATGTAATAAAAAAAGGCCGAGCGGCTTAACTACTATGCCAAACCACTCGGCGAAAATATCCCCACAAAATCAAGGGGCATCTAATACATTCTCTATTATAGAATCAACTAACTTGTCTGAAAGCTCATAAGCTAATTGCTTGCGGGCACCAACGGCCCATTGGAACAACTCGTCCTCATTCCCATAAAACAGGACAGCTTTCTCTCTTTTAACCTGATATTTGTCGCTATAGAGAGACTTGCCTGAACCTACATCGATAACATCAACCGTAAGGGTTGTTGTTACCCGTGCTTTTTCGCGTAGAAGGTGTTTAGTCACACGAATAATCACCGGTTCAAATTTGATGGAACACAAGATATCCGCTCCCCAGGCTGAGACAATATTAGTTACTTTTTCTTGTGAATCACCCATAAACTGCTCAGTGTAGGAACTGAAACTATCAGCAGAAACTAGATTGAATTTCCCCAATTCGATCAGGGAACGCTGAAATTTCTCAAGTACATAATCACGAAAAACAAGAGACTCTTTAACTCGCGAAGCTGAAATGACCCAGAGGGGTCTCTGAGAAACAACTTCACAATCAGCAGTTGCGGCTCTGGCAAAAATCCCTGGTCTCGCAGTAGTCACAAGCATTTCATCTAAAAGTTTCAGATCATGAGCATCCAAGGCGCTCCCTCGAATTGCCTCCATCACCCGTTTTGCCAGGCTGCTCATGCATAATTTTTGCAACTCTCGTCTATCTCTTGATGGGGTTAGAATATCAGGCAACTTCTCCCAGGTAATATCAGCCAGATTTAAGAGGCTCAAAGAGGAACCTGAGACCTCAATCGGCTCATAAACAAACCCGACCAGAGGATCTCCTATCCAAACTTTAGCCTTAGCCGAAATTATCGGATTCCCCTTCCTATCATAATCAGTTTTGTAATCAAACACCCCAACAATAACCATCCAACCAACTGGGGGTAGATTCTCAGTTGGAAAACTAAACCGGGTAAGGTGTTCCGAGGTCAAAGCCGAAGGCGATATACCGTCCTCAAGGCAAATTATTTTAGAGGTATCGGCTTTTTCACCAGCAAAGTAGCCCAACAATTCCCTGGTCTGATACCGATCAAAGCGGATATCCTTATAGCCATAATTATCCATTTGGACTGGCCGAATCAGAATAACATCTGGACGCTTCATAACTTTATGCAACCATGTCCGCAACAAGTCACCCATCTCTCCATATGGATTCAGTTCAAAGGCCCGACGAAAGTGCTCAACTGCTTTCTCCCGTGCCTTTGGATCTGTTCCCGCCTTCATTGCGTAAATTCTGGCTAACCAGAAATGTGTTTCACAGATCCCGTCATCTATGACCAACGCCTCTTTCAGCAGTAATTGGGCAGTGCTAAAATCTCCCCGATTAAAAACATCAACGGCGGCAACTGTCTTCTCAAGAGCTTTCTCCCTTTTTGTAATATCTACTGCATCCAAAGAGCTACCCAAGAAAACAGTCAAACAAATCATCAACGCTATGCTTCTGCCGTAATGCATCTTGATCGCCTCCCTTGAGATTACTTCGGCAAACCTATAGGAGTAATTTTCTCACTCATCAGGCTCATCCTGTAAGAAAGTAATATTGTACTAACAAGTTCATCAAGTCGGTCACTGTCCATAACTGCTCCGCGCAGCGCTCGAGCGACCTTCCCAAAACATTCTCGGGTACCCCCTGAAGAATTATCCGCCACAATACAAAAGCCGAAAACTTTGTTTTCCAAACCCTTATTGGCGATTCTCTGCAGCATTAATTCCTGATCTCTTTTTTGGGGAGCATCACCGATAAGTATTACTACATGAACAGCATTTTCGCGCCATCCACTTCCAGGAAAATCTGCCTTAACTGCAGCCTCCAAACCATCAAAAACATCCTCGGGCATATCAATAGCTCCACCATACAAACTGATTTTGTTAATATACCCAATAGCAGTAGTAACGTCAGAAGTAAAATCAGTACAATCGACATGTTGCAAACTATCCCCCCTATCTCCGTAGGTAACAACAGCTAGTCTCAAATCATCTATCGCCTTAGAGACCTGCCGAACAGTCTCAGACGCCTGTTGTTTGGCCTTAGCGATATCATCTCCCATACTCGTCGTGTGGTCAATCACTAAAACCAAATCTAACACTTTAGGAAATGCCAGTGGATCGTAGGGCAAAGTAGTGAATCGAAAAGCGCGTACCCCCCTAATTGACATTCCATTAAGACTTCTCAATTTAGGGGTAAGAATTATACGATATTGGGTGTAACCTTTCCTGTGCCAATTCTTCCAGCGAAGAGTTTTCCCTTCAACTGACCATTCGGGATTTAAAGAAGGAGTAGGAAGTCCTGATTCTCCGATAATTTCCATCAATTCTGACTCCCCAACAAGATAGGCCCCTTCACCTACTGAAGCAGGATCGATTGGAAAATTAAACCCAATCACAATTTCCGAATCGGACGGGACATTAATCGCCCTATCTTGAGGGCTTATCGATTCCACCACTAATCTACAGTAAATGAAATCAATGTTTTTATTCGGGCTGACTTTTCGATTGTAGATCCTTTCATCCAAATGCCAATTACTATCCCAGACTTCAAAGCTACCATCATCTAATAATTTAGTGACTAAGGCAACATGTCCTGTCCCGGGCACCGCGGATAGATTCCAAACAGCAATCGCACCTTTCTCGGACCTTTTTCCTGTTTTGAAACCAGCATTCTGGTAATGTCCGAGCCACTGCCAGGCATTGCCCCGACCTCTTGGAACTGGGAAAGGATTATGATTCGTGACCGCTCTTGCAAACCAAGTGCATTGGCCATTATCATACCAGTTTTTTTGATCGGGGAAAACTTTCCCGCCAATTTTTGAAAATTCATCTTTCCATGCCTGCTCATCTGGATCATAAGGACCCTTTAAATCGGCTCCGCTTGCAGCTAAACTCGATAGAACAAAAAGACTCAACAATATCCAGATATTCCAGACTTCCCAGATTCGCATTCATCTCACCCCTTTTCAGGATTTGCGTTTTTTAGGATGTTAACGTGCTTGCTTTCAAAATAACATAAATTGAGTCAAAAAACAATAATAAAAAAGCGAAGTCTCGAAAGACCCCGCTTTCTTTTTTTATCTTTCAACTAGTACGGAAATATTATTCTGCTTTACCGATTCTGAACATTTTGGTACCGCATGATGGGCAAGTTCCGGTTGTTGCCGGTTTACCATTCTTCATGGTAATCTGCTGAGGATTTTGCATCTCTTGCTTCTTGCGGCATTTTACACAATAACCTTCTGGCATCTGTCCCCCTTTCCAAGGGTTTTTCTCAAAATGGGTAATAACTACTTAAAACTGGCGTAAAAGGATTTTCAACCCCCATCAAGAGAAATATTTCGACCTTTTTTAGCTTTGCTTAGTTTCAATTCTCATTATAGTATAGGGCCTGAGCCTGTCAAGCGTAAAAACAATTTTCTCCCAAATTTAGCTTCAATTTAGCTCATTTTCGGTTGCAAAAACTGGTACCGCCACCGGGATTTGAACCCGGGTTTCCAGCTTGAGAAGCTGACGTCCTAGGCCAAGCTAGACGATGGCGGCGCAAGCCTTCCAGGATTAATTTTAGCATAAAGAACGCCTCGCTTCAACAAAAAAACAAAAACCCCAAACAGAATTAATCAGTCAAATATTATCAAATCTGTTTGAAGCTTGTTCGCTAACTAACCTATTTGCTAAAAAGTGAAAATCGTTTTTTGAAGATTGGTAGCTTCGGCTTGAATTTTGTTAGACAATTCTTCCAGTTGGTTTCCTTCATCATCGCTTAAAATATCATTCCTGACTTCCTCTGTTACAGGCGCAGTAATTTTTTCTATATCACTTATTGTTGAACCAAATTGGCCAGATAACTCAGCAATTTCGCTGGTTTGATTATTTTCAAGATAAGTTATTGCCTGTTCCAAAACTTTAGAAAAATCTTCCAAAATGGCAATGAATTCCTGATTAGACTTTTCAATTGAAGGCGTAGTCCCAGCCTCTTGAAGGGTTTTAATATTTGCTTCAATAGTTGAGTTAACCTGTTTTAATTCCTCAGCCAGAGCGACTGGCGCCGTAGATACAAGACTACTAATAGCTTCTATGTCTTTGGCCACTTTTTCTATAGACTCCAAGTAACCCACAATAACCAAAGCATCTTGGGCCGCTTGTTTGCCTAAAGTATAATACTGCTCCAAATCAGCTTTAAGCTGGCCGGTCTTTTTGGTCTGGCCCATAGAATTGATTTGCGTCAAAGCCGAGTCACAATCATTTTCAATATTAGTATAATATGTTTTTAACTCTGGGATGTTATCAATATCCACATCCGCTTGGCTAGGATCTAAAATTTGATCCGGCTTCCATTTCTCTTGGCTGGCTTTCAAAAGCTCCTCTGCATTTTTAGCGACCGCTTTAGTTTTAATGCCGCCGTAAAATCCATAACCCAAAACTCCAACGGCAATAATAGCCACAACTATCAAAACCCAGGTTAATTTTTTCAATTTCCCTCCTTTAATATTTTTTTATAAATTTGAATTAACGCCAGAAGCTAAGGCTTTTAAGACATTTAGCAATCTAATCGTTTGATCGCCGCCTGTGTCGGCCCAAGCGGCATCAACTACATTTAAGAAATTCTGATCTCCGGTTGTCTGGACCAATTGACGACCTTGCTGGAATTCTGCCTCTGTCCAATTATCCATTCCGTTATGAGTTTCTATTAAACCGATTAAATAAGACAAACTGTCCATATAGGCCTTGACTGTCTTTAACTTTGCGCTAGAGGCCGTTACTTGATCCTCAAGACTCTTTTTCTCATTTTCTAAATCGGTTTTTTGTTTTTCGAGTTTTTCAACTTCTTTTTGCAAATCTTCAGCCGCTGTTTCTAATTGCTGTTCCAGCGCCTCTTTTTCTGCCTCTTTTTCGGTTTGCAGGCTTTTGTAATCATTGTGCTTTGCGTAATACAAATAGCCCAAGGTTCCGGCTGCCAAGAAAAACACGATCGCCAGAACCAACATTAAAATAAAAACCTTTTTGCATTTTGCCGGATCATTGACAAATTGCATTGCCCCTCCTTTGTCTCGAGCTACGTCAAGAAATTTTTTATATTAAAAATAATTGAGTTTTTTAAAAATCACTAAGAAACAATTTTACTAAAAACTGCTAACTTATTTTTCTATTGATTTTTTCTATAACATTCTCGACAATAAATTTTTCGATTTGCATCGGGCTGAAAAGGAAGTTCCTTGATGTCAGCTCCGCAATCAGCACATTTAATGCCTTTGTCGGAAACATCAATCATCTTTCTTTGTGGCCGATCTTGTTGTGAAAATTCTGCCATCAGATTTTACCTTTCTATTTTTTTACTTTTACTCATTTTCAATATTAATCTAACTAAAAGTGGTTGTCAAATTTTGGTTACCGAAGTCCAACCAACTCAAACTTTTTCTATGAAAAAAGAAAATATTATAAGATAAAATTCGGCAAGCGGTACGAAGCAAAAACCAAATCAAAATACTAACAGTTTTTGGAATAATAAAAAATAGCGAAAAGTCTAGATGCCTGAGTTAAATTTGTATTTCAGGATTATTTACATTGAGAACAAAATGATTAACTTTTCCTCCGCAAAATTTTTGAACTAACCTACTTAATTCTCCGATGATTCTTTCAACCTTTTCTTCTGTCGTGGGCGGAAGCCCTTCAACAACTAAAGTTACATTTTTTGTTCCTTCTATTATTTTTGATTTATCGCATTCTCTCCAATTCCATCTTCTACACAAGACTTCTTTTTCATCAACATAAACTACTTCTCCTTCTTTTGGGTTTTTTGTTTCTTCGGAATTGAGTTCGGTAAATGATTCGTTTCCTTGGGCAAATTTTAGTGTAATATCACCATTAACTTTATCTATGTCATCTCCGCCAACAGGAATAATGTATTTTATTGAGATGTAATTATATATGTCTACGATTTTATTAATATGTCTAATTTCAATTCCCCGTAGAATCATTCTATAAAGATTCTCTACAGAACACTTGTATTTCTTTGGCTTTGCTCCAAATGAAGAATATGCTTTTCTCCAAGCATCAATTTTCGGGTTTCGTGATAATGTTTCTGTATTAAAATTTGATCTAATTTCTTTTTCCTTCTCTCTGATCAAATTTATGATTTCCTCACTCGTTCCTTCGTTGTCAATTGCTTCTACGATAACAATTCCCATATTTAAGCCGGGGAATCTTCCAAAAATTTTGCTATCAATCTTGAATTTCATATTCACTGTCTTTCAGCTGCCGGGGTAGGATTCGAACCTACGCTACGAGATCCAGAATCTCGCGTCCTACCACTAGACGACCCGGCAATGTTTTTATAATTCCCCAATTGCCTTTTTCAGTCGCGCCAAACTCTCTGTTTTGCCTAAAATATTTAACAATTCTGTCGGAGATGGACTCTGTTCAGCCCCAGACAAAGCCGCCCTGACTGGCCAAAAAACATCACCATTGGTTAACCGATTGTCCCCAACAACATCATTTAAAGTATTATTCAATGAATTAATGCTAGTCCAAGCAATAGTCGAAGTTTCTTGCAAAGCTTTGATTGTCTGCTCAAGTCCCCTTTTTGTTTTAACTAAATCAGATTTTTTAAAAATTAAAATCTTCTTGGCAGGCATTTTATAATTAAAGAAAAATTCACCCATCTTTCGAACATCACTTAGCTTGACAATTCTTGTTTGTAAGGCCTTGGTTAAATCTAAAGTGTCTTTATTGGTTTTGGGATAAAATCCAGACCTAAGCATTTTATCTAATTCCTCTAAAGGCATTTTTCGAATGTAGGAGCCATTTATAAAATCTAATTTCTTCAAATCAAAAATCGCCGCCGATTTCTGGACTTTTGCCAAATCAAATTCGCTAATCAATTCTTTCATACTCAAAATTTGCTTATCTTCTTTTGGCGCCCAGCCTAACAAAGCCAAAAAATTAATTATCGCCTCAGGCAAATAGCCATCCTCGCGATATTTGGAAATATCAATTTCAGCCGAGCGCTTACTCATCTTGGTTCGATCTGGATTTAGAATCAAAGGAATGTGGGCATAGTTGGGCGTTTTAAATCCCAAAGCTTTTTGCAAAACAACATGCAATGGAGTATTGGGCAAATGATCATCGCCGCGAATAATGTGGCTAATTTTCATCTCAGCATCATCAACCACTACTGCCAAATGATAAGTGGGAATGCCGTCGCTCCGCATCAAAACCGTATCAGACACCAAACCGGCAATTTGACCATGGATTAAATCTTTGGCAATGTTTTTTACCAAATACGATTTTTGGTCTTTTTTACCCTGGCCTTCTTTTTTAAAAATCCTGGCTTTTTCTTTATAATTGATTTTTAATTTATCCAAAGTATTTTTAGCTTTAAATAAAATCGCCCCTTCAGTTTTTTCTGCAAAACCCTTTTTCACCAGTTCTTGAACCGCTTTTTTGTATTGGGCTAATCTTTGCATTTGATAATAAGGTTTCCCATCCCAATCCAATCCCAGCCATTGCAAATCTTGGCTGATTTTCTTTTCAAATTTTTTGGTAGAGCGAGATTTATCTGTATCTTCAAAGCGCAAAATAAACTCGCCTTTTTGCTGCCGAGCAAACAAAAAATTAAACAAAGCTGTCCTGGCTGTGCCAATATGCAATGGCCCAGTCGGCGACGGCGCCAGTCTGACTCTTATTTTACTCATTATTACTCCTCATCAATATTATACCCAATTTAGCGTAAATAAAAAAGAGCCGAAGCTCGAAAATAGTAATCAGTGAGTGGTTTGTAGTGAGTAGGAAATCTACAAACTAGTTACTACCAACTACAAACTATCTTATCACTGCATTTCTGATCAAATCAATATTTTCCACCCGGCGGTTTTTGCTCATCACGATTCCCACGACATCTATCCGCCAGGTGTCTTTCAGATCACGATTTTGCAAATACTGCATTGCCATTCTCATTATCTTATTCTGTTTTTTAAAATTAACCGCCTCCTGCGGCAAACCAAAACTCCGCGAGGAACGCGTCTTAACCTCAACAAAAACAATAATATCCCCCTCTTTGGCTACAATATCCAGCTCGCCTAATTTGGTTTTATAATTCCTATCTAAAATTTGATATCCCTGTTTCATTAAATAATTAACCGCAATTTTCTCGCCCCAATCTCCCAAGCTGGGTTTTTTAAAAGGCAAAACATTCATGAAAACTCCCTAACTTTTTAGCTTTCTGATTGGTCGATAATCCCGATGAATCTCACAAGGACCATATTTGGCCAAAATCTTTTGATGTTCTTGGGTTCCATAACCCTTATTTTTATGAAATTTATATTGCCAAAATTTCCGGCCAAGCTGACGCATCATTTTATCCCGGGCCACCTTGGCAATAATCGAAGCGGCCGCAATCGAAGCGCACAACAGATCTCCTTTAATAATCGCTTTTTGGGCAATACTAAAATCAGAAATTCTCTGGCCATCAATTAAGATAAAATCAGGTTTAATGCTTAGATCTTTTAAGGCTAACAGATAAGTTCTCTGTAAAGCTTGGCTGAGCCCTATTTTATTAATCTCATCAGCTTCTATTAGTCCAATTCCAATCTGTGCGGTTGATTTTTTAATTTTGCGGGCCAACTGTTCCCGCTCTTTTTGGGTCAATAATTTAGAATCTCGAATCTTATAAAGTCTTTTATTTTGAGGCAATTTAACTGCCGCCGCCACTAAAGGTCCGGCCCAAGAACCGCGGCCGACCTCATCAATGCCAACAACATTTTTAAATCCCTGCTGCCTCAAATATTCTTCATGATTTATCTTGGGAATCCTCAGTCTTTTGCTTAGCTTGAGCTTTCTGCCCCTTTTCTTTTGATTCATCTTTGGCCTTCTTTTCTTTTTCCTGCCCCTCTGCTTTCTCTGGTTCCCTTTCTGCTTTTTCTTTTTGCTCTTTTCCTTTTTCCGTTTTTTCTTTGGCAACTTCTTTATCCTGAGCTTGTCGAAGGACTTCTTCTTTTTCCTGATCGGCTAAAAATTTGATCACATCTTCGGCCACACCCTTTTCTTTTAATCTGCCTGCTTTGCCTTTTTTCTCTCTCAGATAATATAATTTTGCCCTTTTTACTTTTGAACTTTTAGAAATCTTAATTTTGGTGATTGATGGCAAATGTAGAGGGTAAGTTCTTTCTACTCCCACGCCTAAACTAATCCTCCTCACCGTAAAGGTTTTTTTAGAGCCCGCGCCTCTGATTCTGATAATCGTGCCTTTGAAAACCTGGGTTCTTTTTTTGCCTGCCTCTTCGATTTCCTGATACACAGAAACAATATCGCCAGGTTTGATTTTTGGCCTTTTTTTAAGTTGTTCTTTTTCCAATTCTTGAATTTGATTCATATTTATTCCTCTTGTCTCTTAAGATTATATAGGAAAAATTTTTATTTAGCAATAATTAATAAAAAAAGGGGGGCGAAACGATGTGGATGATTAATAAGACAGAAATAGGGAATAATCCCTACAAAAGACTCGTTTTTTCGTCCCCCACGGACTGATAAGAATGATGATGGCAGGCGAAGCGGTAAAGCTTCACCCTTAATTAGCTCGCGCGAGCCAATTCGTTACGTATTACTAGATACCCCTTGAAGATACCCCTTGTGTACCACCCAATGCGCTTCGTCGATATAATTCCTCGCTCTCGCTCAACTCTTGCGCTCGCCGCTTTTGCTCTTCTCTCCACTCTTGCGGCGTAGTATCTTCAATCAAGATACACTCAGCAGTATTGGACTCGAGGACAATCGTCCCTTCTCCCAGGTGTACCCTTGATAAAGGTGTATCCCCCTTGACCAGATCCTTCCCTAGTTGCCTGGCGCACATGGCGACGATCAGACAAGCTCCGCAATCCTCTCCAATGAAGCCATTGTTAAGGATTTCTGGGTCATAGGCTATGAATTGCCCATAATGAGAAATACGGAAGCTTTCGCCTATCGGGATATCCCCGATCCCAAAGTCAACAACCCCTACTGAAACTCTGCCCCCTTTGATCGAGTCGGATCCCTCAACTATCAGCCTTAGCCCACCTTGATCTTCCCGAACGGAGCAACCCCACTCACGAGCGTGAACACCAAAGCTCCGTACTACTTGTGGTAGCTGCTGCAATGTTGCTTCTGCTTTCGACATTTTCTTTTCCCCTCCCAGAGGAATTGAACGTCAGTTATTACGTTGCTTCTGCAGCTACAGCTACGACTAGCCATTTCTTAGGCACCCACAAGCATAAACATCATCCTTTTCGGTTATAATAAGGTACTTGCTTTGAATTATATCAAATGGAAAAAATTTGTCAAGCCCCACCTCAAATCTATCTAACTTGAACACTCTCAGAGGACAATAAATTTTTGAGTTCATCCAACAATCCGGGACAAATTTCCACCTTGCTTTTGATTTTAACTTTTTTAAACCCTCCGTCCTGAGGCAAAAGCAAAACCACCGTTCCCTCACCGACAAATTTAAGCAAAACCTTTTTTAGCTTCGTCAACATTTCTTTTGTCCCGACTTTAGGAATTTTTAAATATAGGCTCTCAGATCCAGCCCTGGCAACATTTTCTTCAGATGGTTCTCTTTCTTTCCCCTCTTCTCCTTCCAAACTCATTTGCGAACCAACCTCTCTCACTTTATCAGCCAACACCTTTAGTTGGCCATCTCTTAAATTGACTTTTCCAGAAACCAAAACCACATTGTCCTGACGCCAAATGCTGGGATTTTCAGCCAGCAACCCAGGAAAGACCAAAATCTCCACCGAAGTGGTCTTATCTTCCAAAGTGGCAAAAACCATTGGGTCGCCCTTTTTAGTAATAATCTTTTGAACTTTGGTAATCATTCCCCCGACTTTTATTCTTCTGCCGTCATGATCATTATTTAATTTTGAAATTGGCGTCGAATTTTGATCTAAATATTTGGCAAATTCCTTTAAAGGATGGCCCGAAATATATACTCCCAGCAATTCTCTTTCCCAAGATAGCCTCTGTCTTTCGTCGACTTTTTCTATTTCTGGCAAATCCAGCTCGCCAGCAAAATCAGCCCCAGTAGTATCAAACAAAGCCACTTGACCTGACCGATCTCTTTTTTGCAATTGATTAGCATATTTCAAAATTGCTTCCACGCCAATCAGCATCTGACCCCTCTCGCCAAAAGCATCCAAAGCTCCAGATTTGGCTAAGCTCCCTAAAACTTTTTTATTAACCTGACTAAAATCAACTTTCTTGCAAAAATCTTCTAAATCTTTAAATGAACCGCCCTTTTTGCGCCCCTCAACAATGGCAGCAATCGCCCCAGTGCCGACATTTTTAACCGCCCCTAAACCAAATCTAATATCGCCATTTTCTAAAACGGTAAAATTCTCAAAACTCTCGTTAACATCAGCCGGCAATATGGAAAGTCCCATTCTCTGAGATTCAGTTACCTCAATAGTAATTCGATCAATATTATTCTGATCCGAAGTCAGCAAAGCGGCCATAAATTCTGACGGATAATGGGCTTTTAGAAAAGCTGTCCAATAAGCAATCAGGCCATAGCAGGCAGCGTGAGATTTATTAAATCCATATTGGGCAAAAGGCTCAATAAAATCCCAAACTTTCTTGGCGATTTTTTTATCTACTTTGTTTTTAACGGCGCCATTGATAAATTTTTCCTGTTGTTCTGAGAGTAATTTTTTAATTTTTTTCCCAACTGCTTTTCTTAAAATGTCGGCTTCACCATAAGTAAAACCAGCCAACTCCCGGGCAATTTCTAAAACTTGCTCTTGAGTAACAATTACACCATAAGTCCTTTCTAAAATTGGCTTTAATGTCGGATGAAGATAAGTGATTTTTTTGCGGCCGTGTTTGCCGTCAATAAAATCAGGGATCGATTCCATCGGACCCGGTCGATACAGAGCAACCATAGAAATAATATCTTCAAAATTGCTTGGCTTGAGCTCTTTTAAATAACGCTTCATCCCCTCAGATTCCAATTGAAACACACCAGTGGTTTCTCCACGCGACAAAAGGGAAAAAGTCAGCAAATCATCCTCAGGAATCTCGTCTAAATTAATTTTTTTATTCTGGGTTTTGGCAATAATTTTAATCGCATTTTGAATAATTGAAAGGTTAGCCAAGCCCAAAATATCCATTTTCAACAAACCCATTTCCTCCAAGTCATACATCGAATATTGAGTCAAAGAGCTTAATTCGCCTTTGGTTGCTTTCTGCAAAGGCAGATAATTTGTCAAAGCCTTATCGCCAATAACCACGCCTGCCGCATGAGTAGAAGCATGACGGACAACTCCTTCTAATTTTTTCGCCAAATCGATTAACTTTTTCACCTGGGGATCTTTTTGATAATCGTCTCTCAATTCTGGCACCTTTCGCAGGGATTGCTCTAAATTCATATTAAAAGGAATCATCTTGGCAATCCGATCAACAAAAGAATAGCCCAAACCTAAAGCCCGGCCACAATCTCTAGTCGCATTTCTGGCCGCCATTGTCCCAAAAGTAACAATCTGGGCGACTTTATCTTCGCCATATTTTTCAACCATATACTGGATAACCTCGCCTCGCCTGTCATCGGCAAAATCCAAATCAATATCTGGCATGGAAATTCTCTCTGGATTCAAAAACCGCTCAAAGAGCAAATTGTGTTTTATTGGATCAATATCAGTGATTTTTAGAACATAGGCTACTAAACTGCCAGCCGCCGAACCTCTGCCTGGACCGACAAAAATTTCTTGATCTTTGGCCCAATTGACAATGTCGGCAACGATCAAAAAATAAGAGGCAAAGCCGGTTTTTTCAATCACTCCCAATTCGTATTCCAAGCGCTCAACCAGCTCTTTTTCTTCTTCCTTCTCCGATGCTTGCGATCGGAGCTCCGACCCCGCAGGGTGTCGGAGTTTACTTTTTATCCCATATCTCTCAGCTAAACCATCAAAAGCCAATTTTTTTAAATATTCTTCTCGACTTAAATTCTCAGGCGGCCTAAAATCAGGCAAAATTGAATCAGCAAACTCAATTTCTAAATTACACTGGTCAGCAATTTTCTGAGTATTTTCAATCGCCTCGGGAGTATCGGCAAAAGCTTTTTCCATCTGGGCTTGGGTTTTTAAACTAAAATCATCGTTCAGCATCGAAATTCGATCTTTATCTTCAACCGTTTTGTTGGTCTGGACACAAAGCAAAATATCCTGCGCCTCAGCATCCCCTGGATCGACATAATGGACATCAGAAGTGGCGACCAGCGGAATCGCAGTTTCAGCCGCCAATTTTTTTAGACCTTTGTTGGCTTTCTTTTGATCATTAATGTTGGGATGATCCTGCATTTCTAAATAAAAATTTCCTTTACCAAAAATCTCTTCGTAATCCTTGGCTGTTTTTAGGGCTGCTTTAAAATTGTCAGATAGCAACAATCTTGGAATTTCTCCTTGCAAACAAGCCGACAGAGCAATTAAGCCCTCTGAATGTTTTTTCAATAATTCTTTGTCGATTCTGGGTTTGTAGTAATAGCCTTGAAGATGGGCGGCAGTAACCAATTGGATTAAATTCAAATATCCTTTCCTATTTTTTGCCAAAACAGCCAAATGATAAGGAGCAGTATCTATTTTGCCAGTTTTGTCTGTCATTCTTCGGGGAGCAATATATAACTCGCAGCCAATAATGGGTTTAACTCCCGCCTTTTTAGCTTTTCGATAGAATTCGATTACGCCGTACATATTGCCATGATCGGTGATAGCCAAAGCATCCATTGCTAAAATTTTTGCCTTTTCCAGCAATTGATCAATTTTCCCTAAACCATCTAACAAGGAATAATGAGTGTGGACATGCAAATGAGTAAAATTAGGCATAGAAAAACCTTTCCAATAAAAAATTTCCACTTTTCTTTAGTTTATCAAAAACAAAAATGCCCGCCAATATTGACAAGGAATAATTTTTTGCTTATAATAAGAACAGTAAACAGTCAACAACAAACAGTTAACAATAAAATTGAAACCATTTACTGTTACTTATTAACTGTTAACTTCTAACTGCGACTGAAAGGAACGAATATGGCTCATACAAAAGCTAAAGGCTCAACCCGTCTGGGTAGGGACTCTGAATCTAAAAGATTAGGGGTAAAAATATTTGGCGGGCAAAAGGCGCAGCCTGGCGCTATTATAATTAGACAAAAAGGCACCAAATTCCATCCAGGCACGAATGTCGGCTGCGGCAAAGACCGAACCATTTTTGCCAAAACATCAGGCAAAGTTGTTTTTGCTAAAATTGCCAAACCAACATTTTCTGGCAAAAATAAAAAAAGAGTCTTAGTTTCTGTTCAACCAGAAAAATAACTCCACAAACTACTCATCATCTTCTATCTTAGGCGCCCTAGGAATATATTTTTTAGGGTGTTTTATTTTTTTATCAGGGCCTTTTTTGGATTCTTTTTCTTCTTGCTCTTCTGAGGCGATTTCTGAAACCATTTGACTGACTTTTTTCTGGATATCTTTAGCGCGTGAAACATTTTTTAAAATGATTGGCTTTGGCGCACCATAAGATTGCAAAACCACATCACCAAAATTAAAAGCCGCCGAAGCCGCTCCGGTAACTTCGCAAGTTACAGTATGAATATTAGCCAGATCAACTTCGGTCACTTTTTTGGCAAATAAACTCTTCTGTTCTTCCCTGATAACTCTTTGATCAGTCATATAATATTTCGATTTAGCCCAAATAATATAAGTGATAATAAAATATGTCAGCCCCAAGGCTGCCCAGGCAAAAAAAGCGATCGTAAAATAGATTGAAGCGCCCAAAAATCTTAAAACAATAAAAACCGCCACCAAACCCAAAAATACTTTTGCCGCCGGCAAAAGCAAAAAATACCAATGCTTGCCAGCTGAGACAATTATTTTTTCATTTGCCCTTTTTTCAGGAAACTCTTGTTCCCCTTCCTCCATGAAAACTCCTTTAGAACTCTACAATCCGCCTAAAAATGGCAACAACATTCCCATTGCCACAATTATCGTAATTATGATTAAAATCCATTTTTGTAATTTTTTCTTCTGTTCTGGCTTCATTTCTAATTTCTACTTTCTAATTTCTTATTTCGTCTCCATTCTACCACAACTAAAATCACTGCCAAGGCCATCATCAATCCCAGCAAACACATTAAAGCGATAAATTTTTCCCGAGTCCCAGATAACAAAGCCACCACTCCAAAAACAGCTACCAACAACCAAATCGCCAAAACCGCCTGCCTCTGATTTAAGCCGACAGCCAAAAAGCGATGATGTAAATGTTTTTTATCAGCCAAAAACGGCGACCTTTTTGCCAAGAGTCGGCGGCCAATCACCCACAATCCATCCAAAATCGGAAAGCCCAAAACCAAAAGCGAAGTGGCAACTTTTCCTCCAGAAACGACCGCCAAAACTGCAATCATATAACCTAAAAACATGCTCCCAGAATCGCCCATAAAAATCTTGGCTGGATAAAAATTCTGTGGTAAAAATCCAGCCACCGCTCCAGCTAAAATAATACACAAAATAGCGGTATGTATCTGGCTCACGTCTGGCGCCAAACTTAAAGAAAATAAAGTCAAAAAAGCGATAAAAGAAACTCCAGCCGCCAAGCCGTCTAAACCATCGAGAAAATTCAAAACATTAATCATCAAAACAATCCAGAAAATGATAAATAAATCTGACAAAACCACAAAGTGATAAGTCTGTCCCCAAAGCTGAAAAGGAATCTGCCATTGGTCTAAATGAACTAAAACTCCGCCCAAAGGATTTCTAATATATTCTATTTCAATTCCAGAAGCAATCACTATTAAAGCGGCAATAATCTGCCAAGCTAATTTTGTCAGAGGCGAAAGGCCTTTAATATCATCTATTACCCCCACCACAACTAAAATCACCGCGCCCAACAAAACTCCAAAAAGGCGCTTGTCCACAAATCCTGAAAACCAAAACCAATCAGAAAAACGGATCAGCTCGGGTCGCCAGATCAAAAAGACCAAAATTAAAATAAAAAAGCTGGCAAAAAAAGCCAAGCCGCCTAATCTGGGCGTGGGCCGGCCGTGGACCTTGCGCGGAGCTGGCCAATCATAAATTTTCCATTTAATGGCCAATTTTTTGACAATAAGGGTAAAAATAAAGGCCAAAATTGCCGCTGCCAAAAATGACCAAATATATATTGAATAATTCATAATCTATTACAAAATTATTTTTTACTTTTTATCCTGCCCCAATCTCGGCTATAAAAAACCCCTTCTGTGACTAAACCATAATCTAAAACCTCGTCTGGCTTAAACCAAAGTTTGATTTCTTTTTCCGCTTCTTTAACTGAACCCGAGGCGTGAACCAAAGTATGAATCGCTCTTTCAATTCCATCCGCCAACTCATAGGATTCAAGGCTATAATCGCCCCTGATTGAACCTATATCTGCTACTAATGGATTAGTGGCGCCGGCAGTTTTTCGGCCCAAAGCAATCGCGTGCGGCCCCTCCCAAATCATCAACAATAATGGTCTATTGGCTAAATGATCAACTAATCTTTTCCGAGTTCTTTTTGCCAATTCAATCGGACTGCCAGGCGGCTCAATCCCTTGATCTTTATAATTCTGCCAGGTTTTTGTCCCAGAAGAAACATACCATTCTTTATCATCAGGATAATGTTTGCCAACCTGCTTTTCGTCTGGAGCAACTAATTTGCAACCGACCAATTTTAAACCCCGCCTTTCAAATTTTGAAATCAACTCACCTATAATATGGCGTTGAATCGATTCTGGTTTAATAATAATCAAGGTTTTTTCTTTGTTAGTAAATTTCTTTTCAGGTTTTCCCATTTAGCCTCCTCGAATATTTTTAATTAAATTTTAATATCTTTTTAATTTTATTCTCACTTTTATCTGGGCCAATTACCGCTAAATTCAGACCAGAACCCGTAAATAACTCTTCAGCCACGTCTCTAATATCCTTTGCGCTCACTTTATCAATCTCTTTAAAAATCTCGTCAGGCGTCCGCGTTTTTTTCTCTAATAATTCCTGCAAACTAATTAACCGAGCCAAAGCAAAAGAATCTTCAATCTCCAAAGTAATACCACCTTTCAAAAACTCCTTGGCTTTTTGGAGCTCTTTTTGGCCAACTGGCTTTGATTTCAATTTCTCCAATTCCTTTAAAATCACCGAGATAGTTTTAACCGCTTTTTGATGCTCTACCCCGGCTTGGACTTGCAAATAGCCGCAGTCTTTATATGTCTGAACCTGACTTTTAATATAATAGGCTAGACCTCGTTTTTCTCTAACTTGTTCAAAAAGCCGGCTGCTCATACCCCCGCCCAGCAAAGCGGATAAAACCTCTAAAATATATCTTTTCCGATGATCAGCCGGATAGCCCCTCGCGCCCAAGCAAAAATGGGTTTGCTCGGTCTTTTGTTTTTTAATCGCTATTTGCGACTCTTTCTGTCTCTCGATTATTTTTTTAAAAGTGGCTACTTTTTCAGCTGGAGCAAATTTAAAATAATCAGGCACTGCTTTGATCAAATCTTTAGCCTCGCCTATAGCGCCGGCAAGACATACTATTATATTATCAGCCGTGTATAAACTGGTAATATAACCTTTCAAACTTTCCGGACTAATATTTAAAACTGTATCTTTAGAACCAACAATATCTCTACCCAAAGGATGGCCATTATACAAAACCTGCTCAAAAAGTTCCTGAACATATATCAATGGTGTATCATTGCGCATATTTATTTCTTGAATTATCACTCCCTTTTCTTTTTTAATGTCTTGAGGTCTAAATAAATGATTTTGGAGCATATCAGCTAAAACATCCATTGCTATCTCTAAATGCTTTTTAGAAACTTTAATATAAAATCCAGTAAATTCTTTGGAAGTAAAAGCATTCATTTCCCCGCCCACGCCATCGATCTCCGAGGCAATGGCGATTTGAGAAGGCCGCTTTTTTGTTCCTTTAAAAAATATGTGTTCAGCAAAATGGGAAATGCCGGCGATCTGAGCTTTTTCATTACGCGAACCTGCTTTGACCAAAACCAAAACCGTAATCACATCTGTACCTTTAACTGGAATTGTTAGTAATCTCAAACCATTTTTTAGAACTGTTTTTTTGAACATTAAATCTCCTTGTTTTTGCTTTTATAATTATATCACTTTTATATTGAAATGAAAATTGTAATAAAAAAAGAGGTGGCAGTGCGCTTTGACGCGCTTGAGGTTAGCCACCTCGTAATAGTTAGGGTTCGATAGATGGGGATTCTGGCTCAGCATCTGATGATGCGATTTCGGCATAAACATTCACGTAGGTTACTTTGCCGTCCTGAAACTGGACACGATAGAGAATAGTAACATTTGCATCTTGAAAAATTCTCTCACCAGTCCCAATAGACCCCTCAATATCCACAAAACGTAGTATCATACCGGCTTTTTCCAAATCTTTCACTCTGGTACCAATCATTAATCCAGGACGATCTTCAGGAGATGCTTTCTTGATTTTCTCGGCGAGAGATTCTTGGACTTCTTCTTGAGGTGAACCTGGAGTACCCCCCAACACAGATTCTACTTGGGCAACCGGCTGTTTTACCTTCGGAGCAAACACTGGCCAAGCCGCTACAACCACTGCCACCACCAACGCTAACAACAAAGCATATTCTACTGTAGTCATACCTCTCCTGTTACTAAACGCTTTCATCACTCATCACTTCCTTTTCTTGGATTTGCACTGCGCACGACTACTCAGTTTCCTGAGTCTTTCGAAATTGTGATTTGGCAGACTTTGGACCCTGGGTCAGATTTTGCTTCAAAGTCAACTGTATCTCCAGGAGATATCTTAGCCTCAGTCAAAGCCCGCATTAACATTTCACGAAACATTGCTCCATGTTCCACCCTAAACACAATTCCCTTTTTATCCATCGATACCAACATTTTCCTTGCCTCCTTTTCATTCGTTTTTAACAACTTAAGGTGCTCTCAAAGCTGTGTAGCCTTTGATTATACCTAATATATCAAACGAAAAAATATTTGTCAATAGCAAGTCTACGAATTACAAATAATTACAAATGTACGAATATTATTTAAGGATTTAGCGGGTGCGAAGGTACCTTCTCTGAAGGTTTTAGCAGCCGAGCGGGCATGGTTCGAGCGAGCGAACACGCTGGGGGAGCGAGCGTCCTGAAGAGAAGTGTACCGAGCAGACCCTGCTAAATTTTACTTCTTACTTTTTCGCTTTGAATTTTTCACATGTCTCCAAATCCACCAAGCAAGGCCAGCTAAAATCAACACGCCAATCACCCAATCAAAGCCATGAAAATATTTCCTCAAACCTTCCCAATTCTCACCCAACTTCAAACCAAGCCAAGCCAGCACCAAACACCAAGGCAGAGAGCCCAAAAAACTATAAAGCGAAAACCTGACAAAATTCATCTTAGAAATCCCGGCTGGAAAAGAAATATAAGTTCGGACCACAGGCAAAAGCCGGGCAATAAAAACTGTTGCATCGCCATATTTTTTGAACCATCTGTCTACTAAATCCAAATCATGATGGGAAATCAAGATATACTTGCCATATTTTTCAATCAAGGGCCGACCGCCATAATATCCCAACCAATATGACAAAACCGAGCCTACCAAACAACCCAAAGCGCCATAAAATCCCACCCACCACAAACTAAACTGACCCTCAAAAACTAAATAGCCAGAAAAGGGCATAATAATTTCAGACGGCAAAGGAATATTGGCAGATTCTACAGCCATCAACAAAACAATCCCGCTATAACCCAAACGAGAAATAACCATTATAATAAAAGCAGAAGCTACCGCCAAAATTTTTCCCACTATTCCCATCTATCCTCCTATTTCTATTTATCCTCCAATTTTATAACCAAAACCATAAAGCACGATCGCGGTGACACAAATCGCGATCAGCGCTCCAAATAATACCTGCTCTGGGGTATGTTTTTTTCGGTGAACCCTGGCCCAAGCCAAAGGCACCCACAAGAAAAACAAAGGCCAATATTTGTCACCAAACAAAACAATGCAAATAAAAATCAAATTGGCAAAAAGTGCCGAGTGAATACTGATCTTCCAGAAAAGGGTGATAACAAAAAGTATAGTGGCATTAAGAGCATAAGCTAAAGTGACTGCCAAAATTGGCGTTGCCACTCCATAATAATATAAAACTACCACTCCAACCAAAGCTGATACAGCCGAAATTAAAAAAGGTATTTTTCGATCCTTATGATTTGAAAGGTGGATATCAGAAACTTTCTTTTCTTCTACCAACCAAAAAATGTAGCTAGCCGGTATTATTGCAATAAAGAAAAGATTAATTAGAATCCAGGGCAGAAATTCTCTCAAACTATCAGCATAGATAAAAGAAATAATCAAAATAAATAATACACTGACCAAGTAGGGGCTAAAAGCTACCGAAATTAAAAAAGCGGCGCCATCAAGTATTGCCGCTTTGAAGCCCTTTTCTTCTTTTATTTTTTTTAGTTGTTTCAGTCTGCTCATGCCAACCTTATTTTTTTCGTCCAGCCGATCATAGGTTCAAAAATTTTATCCAGGGGTTTTTGCAAATACCAAATCAAAACAGCGGCCAAAAAACCAATAACAAATCCGGCCACAATATCGGCTGGATAATGAACCCCAACAATAATCCTGGTCACCGAAATAACCACAGACAAGATAAATATTCCCACCCCTAATTTCTTATAACCCAAAAGCCAGAAGGCGAAAGCCAAAGCAAACAAAAAAGCTGAGTGGTCTGAGGGAAAAGAACGATTGGGTCGATGAAATAAAACTTCTTCCACATTAGCCTGGGCGACAAATGGTCGGGCCCGATACCAAATCGCCCCAATTAAATTGCAAAAAAACAACCAAGCCAATATTCCGGCGGCTGTCGCTTTTAAAGCGACCTTTTTTGAATCTTTGGACCAAAACCAGACAACAATTAAAATCACTGGTATAGCGTAAATTAAATACACTGCCAAAAAAATCAGGATTTTATCTTGCCAGTGATTTTGGCCTGTTATTTGATAAAAGTATTGAAATAGGCTGTGATCTAAATTTTTGACGATTTCCATAGTATAGTTTCCTCGACTCAATTTTACCATATTTGAATTTAAGAGTAAATGAGTGTAGAATAGTTTTAAAGGAGTTTTTATGAGGGTTTCAGATTTAGTTGTCGATTTTTTAGAATATTGTGAAATTGAAAAAGGTCATAGCCAGATGACGGTCCAAAACTATGATCTTTATCTGCGAAGATTTCTAGAATTTGCTGGCGATATTACCCCAGCTAAAATTACTCAAGATTCGATTAGCAAATTCCGATTACAGCTTAATCGAATGAAAGATAAACAGGACAGAACTTTGGGCAAAAAAACCCAAAATTATCATTTGATTGCTTTGAGGTCTTTTTTGAAATATTTAGCCAGAAGAAATATTAAAAGTCTAGCGCCTGAAAAAATTGAATTAGCCTCAATCGAAGAAAGACAAGTTTCATTTTTAGAACCTGGGGAGCTAACAAAACTTTTTGAAGCCACCAACACTGAAAAAAATGATTTGATCCGATTACGGGACCGGGCGATTTTGGAGACTTTATTTTCTACGGGTCTGCGAGTTTCAGAATTAGTCAGCTTGAATCAGAAAAACGTTAATTTGGATCAGGGTGAATTTTCAATTACGGGCAAGGGCGGCAAGAGCCGGGTGGTTTTTTTATCAGAAGCGGCGACCGCCCGATTAAAAGAATATTTAAATAAAAGGCGAGATAATTCACCGGCCTTGTTTATCCGCCATCGCGCCCAGAAAAAAGCTGATGAAGACATTTCTCAGGAGTTTGAAGAATTTTCTCATTTGACGCCGCGGACGATTCAGAGGATTATTCAAAAATATACCACCAGAGCCGGAATTGGCAAAAAAGTAACGCCGCATGTTTTACGCCATTCATTTGCCACGGATTTGCTTCGTTCTGGAGCTGACCTGCGCAGCGTCCAATCAATGTTAGGCCATACGTCGGTGACGACCACCCAAGTTTATACCCACGTCACAGATAAACATTTAAAGGAAGCCCATGAAAAATATCACGGGAAAAGTGAGAAAAAACTCGAAGCCCGAAATTCGAAATCCGAAACAAATTCGAATTATCAAAATAATAATGACAAAAACAAAAAGTCAATAAAAAAAGAGGTGGCCGATGATGCTAAGGCATCAGATTGAGATTGACCACCTCAAAGTTGTGGAAAAAGTTGGATCAGATAATAAGGAAAGTTGCATATAGTATCGTTCCTGTGCCGATTACAATTGGCAATGCTAGTAGCGCACCAACCAATCATCTCCTTTGCAGAAATCTTCTCTAGAAGGTTTTCAATGAGAACCGATAATATTAAGTCGGGAAGTCTCATTAACAACCACGCCAACTTCAAGTCACCTATTGCTTTTTTTGCGGATCATACTTGTCCTGGCCCTACTCAGCTTCATCACCCCCCTAGTGGTACTTTACCAAGAATGGCACCAATCACAATCAATATTAGTGTCCCAAGTAGATTAATCAACTCCCAATCAACATTTATCCTGCCAACTGCTACATTTATTCTTGGCATCTTTGCACCTCCTGTTATGGGTTTACTGGAAAAATTTCCAGCCAAAGAGTGGGAAAAGCAATGAATGCCGCTACTACTGCCGCGGGGAAAATAAGAGGCGAAACGATTATTAATTTTTCTTTCCAACTCATTGTATCTAATTTATCATACCATTCTTTCACTTGCCGCCATCTAGCTTCCTGCCGCCACTCAGCTTCCAGTATCTATTTCACCCTCTTTCTGTTAAGTTGCAAATTGCTTGAAAATCAATTCCATAATATTCCAAAAAAATAAAAAAGTCAATTAAAAAGCAGGATAATAGCAAAGAGAAATGATTTAGGAAGAATAGTTCATTCAAGGGTCCCCATCGTGGACGCTGCCTGCCCTGAATTTATTGAAGGGCTAGGACCTGTTTCTAAAAGATAAAATAATAAATATATTTTATTAGGATAAGATTAATCAATAAATTTAAATGTTGAAAGCATATTATTATGGATCTCATCAGTGCTTAAATAAGAAATAATATAGTTCCCATTTTGATAGCTAATAAAAATGTAATCGAAATCGATTCCGATAGCTGTCGAAGCTATCATTCTAGTGGCTGGGTATCCGTTAAAAACAAAATCTTCTTGGCTCATGATTTTTGAACCTGTTTCTGGATCGGCAGAATTATAATCATCTATAAACTGCTGTAAGCTTTGCGAGCTTACCTCTATCGTAACTGAAGCTCCTCCCTCTGGTTGATCTTGTCTCCACCTTGAAGAACTAATCCAAACCTTGGTTGGTTTTGCTTCATTTACTTTCCAATCTGACGGATATTTAATATAATATCCGTAATTTACATTATTATACGTTTTCCAGCCTGAAATATCTATATCTTCAGGTTCAGAAGTCTCTGCAACTGGAAGCAAAAACTCCAGCTCTTTATCAGATGCATTTTCAGGTTTAGAAATTTCCACAGACGGGATGGTGGCGCTTAACTCTTTGTTAATCTTTGAGGAATAATAAAAAATCCCTGCAGCTGTCCCGGCGGCCACCAAGAAGATGATTAAAAGAGGAATCCATTTGTTTTTTAGATTAAATTTCATATCAATTCTCATTTTACAACTTTTATCTATTCTTTCAACCTCCACTTTGAATTATATCACAAAAAACCAAAAAATCCCAGTTGAAAAGGTGGGAATTCGCATTCAATTTTGCTAAAATAAAGCTGAGGTAAACATACTATCACTCTCAATTGGGACAGCGGGAACACAGCCATACCTTTTGAACTCAAAATAAAGTTACCACCAATAAACAAATATTTGTAAAAATATAAAATTGCTTTATAATAAAGTTAGAGGGGATGAAAAAAACAAAAAACTACAAATTATTTTCTATAGTTCTGACAATTGTTTTAATGATACTTTTGTCCTTACTTTTTATATTTTCAAATCATCGTTTAAATAAACAGGCTAGAGCTGCTCTTACTAGTCTTGATATGTCTGCCTTACCAGCAAGAGTTGCTCAAAACTCATCACAGACTGTTACCGTGACTGCTCATGAAGCAGGAGTAATATTTGAAGATTATGGCGGTGCGGTCCATTTTTCCTCAACTGATCCTTCGGCGAGTCTTCCTTCTGATTATACTTTTAAAAATGGCGCTAAAGAAAAAGCTATTTCTATTAACGGCTGGAATGAAGAACTCCAAGCTCATGATTATAATAATGTAACTGATAAACTTCTAAATAACGGGGTTCTCAATGCCTATTTAGGAGTTTTCGAAACTACAGCTACAGGCACAGCTTCCGGTAACCTTTTTTGTGAAAATGATTTTGCTTTTGGCGGCGTAACTTCAGATGATTATTATGATTTAAATGATTTTATTACTTCAGCTTCGGGTAAAGGAATTGACACTTATGCCTGGATAACTATTTTTGGTCCAGAGCAAACTTTAGATATTGACGGAGATGGACGATTGGAGTACACCTGGGTTGATCCAGCCTCTACTGAACATTTAACTTTTATTAATAATCTTGTTTCTCATCTTCTAACTAACTATGCGGGACTTAAGGGGGTTGTTATTGACTATATCCGCTATGCTGATGCGCCTAATGTAAATGTAAACGACGGCGATAATATTGATGAAGCAGAGTATCGTGTTTATAAGGATAGCGGAACCTATGAAGATTATACTGGTAATTTTGCACCGGACAATGCCACTACCATAATCTCTAATGTTGTTCAATCAATCGCCGCCCAAGTGCACACATTCGGTGGCAAAGAAATTGCAGCAGAAACTTACTCCACTCATAGTCAATCATCATATGATAACTGGATAAAACCAAATTTGGGTCAAGATTATGCTTTAATGGCTGCGAATATTGATTTTATCGTCCCCCTTGCTTACCATATTGGATGGCATACTCCTGATTGGGTGGCTCAAGTGGTTGATTTTGTTTATTCTAAAGTTAACCCGGCAAATCCGGGATGTTTAATTTGGCCTAAAATTCAAAGCTGGCAGTCAGGAAAAAGCATTGAATGGCCAGGGCCAGGGGCAATTGAGGAAACGGTTGAACCAATAGATTATGCAAAAGTGGGTGGTTTGGGTTTTTATGTCTACGATCATACTTCAGATGATGAGTGGACTGAAATTAAAGATTGCTTTGATGACAATGGAACCAAAACATTCACGGCCGATATAACTTTTAATCAAGCGGGTACTTTTGATCTTCAGGTTGAAGATGCATTAGCTGGTATTTCAGATAGTCAATCAGGCATAGAGAGTTTTTCTGGTCATCCAAATGGCGCACTTATTAAAACTCCAACTTCTCCTGCTGTTTATTTTATTAAGGATGGATATCGTTCTTGGGTTCCGTCTCGTAATGTTTTTAACTCGCGCTTTAAATGGAATCAAATAGTTAAGGTTACTTCAACAGAATTAAATAAATACCTGACTCATCCCACCGAATCTATTCTCCGTTTTCGCGAAGGAACTCTTTTCCGACTAGGCTCAACTCCTGCTGTTTATGTTGTTGGAGGGGGTGAAAAAAGATGGATTGATTCTTCGGCAACTTTCACGGGCAAAGGATACAAGTGGTCCAATATTTTAATTGCCGAAAGTCAATCAATACTTGATGCCCACCCAAATGGTCCAACTTTAACCTCGGGCTCTAATTTACCTAATGGTACTTTAACAAAAACCAGTTCAAGTTCGGCGGTTTATGTTTTAAATGGAGGCGAAAGAAGACATGTCCTTTCTCCAACGGTTTTATTAAGCCAGTTCCGTTGGCAAGATATAGTTCATATATCAGATGGGGTAATGAACTCATATCCAATTGGTAGGCGCTATCATTATCGAAATGGTAGCATTGTAAAGGGCCCATCAGGTTCCGCTATCTTTTTTATTGACAGTGAGAAAAAACGGCATTTTTCATCAGCTTCAGTTTATCTAGGGCTCGGCTATTTCTGGGATGATTATGTGATTGCTGAATCTTCTAGTATTTTAGATTATCATATTTCGGGAGATTCGATATAATTCTCTCTAAAATAAATCTTAGGCCCACGCCTAAATAAAAAATCCCACCTAAAAAGGTATAGATTCAAGCTTATTTCTGCTAAAATAAAGCTGAGGTAAACATGCCATCACTTTCTATCGGCATTTCAGGATTAGCCAACGTAGGAAAATCAACCCTATTTAACGCTTTAACAAAAGAAGCCAAGGCGGATGTTTCTAATTATCCGTTTTGTACTATTGAACCTAATGTGGGCATTGTAGAAGTGCCAGATACTCGTTTAGATAAACTCCAAAAAATTTTAAAAGTGCCTAAAAAAATCCCGGCGCCAATAAAGTTTGTTGATATTGCCGGATTAGTAAAAGGCGCCCATAAAGGCGAGGGCTTGGGCAATCAATTTTTAGCCCATATTCGAGAAACTGATGTAATTGTTTTAGCCCTAAGAACTTTCACAGATTCCGAAATCGCCACTCCACTCAAGACCATCAACCCCGAAGAAGAATTCGCAACCATCAAAACTGAATTGATTTTAAAAGATTTAGAAACTGTGGATAATAGATTAAAAAGTATCGCTAAGGAAATTAAAGCTGGCGACAAATTAGCCAATCAGCAATCAGCCGCATTAAACAAAATCAGAAAAATTTTAGACCAAAATAAATTAGCCCAGGATGCTGGCCTGCCTGGAAAAGAAAAACACTTGATTTTAGATTTAAATTTGTTAACCCTAAAACCGCTTTTGATAGTTTTAAATTGCTCAGACAATGATCTTAAAAATCCGCCCTTTATAAAACAATTACCAGAAGAAAGGCAAATTGAGATTTCTGGCAAAATGGAAGCAGAATTGGCTGAATTTTCGCCACAAGAACAAAAAGATTTTCTCAAAAGTTTAGGCCTGGCTGAACCCGGCTTAAACCGCCTAATCCGCGCCTGTTTTCATTCGCTAAATTTAATTTCTTTTTACACTTTCACTCCAGATTTAGTTCAAGCCTGGCCAATTCCCAAAAACACAAAAGCTCAAAAAGCGGCTGCCATTGTCCACACCGATTTTGCCAAAAAATTTATCAAAGCTGAAGTTTTGTCTTTTCAAGATTTAAAAAATGCCGGCTCAATTGATGCCGCTAAAACCAAAGGTCTGGTCCGAATCGAAGGAAAAAATTATCAAATCTCAGACGGCGACATTGTCAAATTTATGATATAAAGTTGATTTTTGAAACCATCTCTGCTATAATCCAAGAGCAAAATAAATTTAGGAGAATAAATGGAAAAATATGAATTAACGATTATTATTTCAGAAAAAACCTCAGATGATGAGCTGCCAAAAGTTTCTCAGAAAATCCAAAAAACAATCCAAGCAAAATCAGGAAAAATTGAATCAGAGGAAACTTTGGGTAGAAAAAAGTTAGCCTATCAGATTGAAAAAGATCAATTTGGAACTTTTTTAGTTTTTCAATTAAGCTGTGAAAAAGATGATTTAAAATCATTAACTTTAAGCTTAAATAAGACACCGGAAATTTTAAGATTTATGATTAGCAAGCTGAGAGTGCAGAAAATAGAAAAACCAAAAAAAGCCAAAATTAAATCCCGACGCCAAGGGGTCGGGACTCCGACCGAAGCGTCGAAGAAGACAAAAATCGAGGCCAAAAAACCAACCGAAAAGCCGGCTCCAAAAAAAGCAAAAACGGCCACTAAAAAAGTTATCAAAAAAGAAAAAAAACCGGCTAAACCAAAAATTACTAAAGAAATTGAATCAGAAACCAAAAGGTTGAAAAAATTAGATGAAGAATTGGGCAAGATTTTAGACACGGAATAAATATAAAGTGGGGAGCTTTCAATGCGAGATTTCAACAAAGCAATTATTATGGGGAATCTGACCCGAGATCCAGAAATGCGCTTCACGCCAAATGGCCAAGCGGTCTGCTCCTTTGGAGTGGCCACCAATCGAAGATGGAATGATACTTCTGGCAATCCACAAGAAGCGGTTGAATTTCATAATATTGTCGCTTGGGGAAAATTAGCAGAAATCACCAACCAAATTCTCTATAAAGGCAGGAAAGTCTTGATTGAAGGTCGATTGCAAACCCGCAGCTGGGAAGGTCAAGATGGAGTCAAAAGAACCAAAACCGAAATTGTCGCCGAAAATTTTTCCGCTATCGGTCCGGCTGGATCAAAGGGAACAGAATCTACGGAAACTGCCATGGAAACTTCAGCTGGAAAAAACGCCAAAGAACCAGAGTTAGAAGAAGTGATTGAAGAAGTAGGAAAAGAAACAAAAGAAAAACCAAAAGAGGAAAAACCTGGAGCCAAAAAAGAGACTAAAACCAAAGAAACAAAGGATGAAACCAAAAAAGATAAAAACGACGAAATTGATTTAGACGATATCCCATTTTAACCAAAAGGAATAAAAATGAATACAGAACGTAAAAGAGCTTGTTATTTTTGCAAAAACAAAAACATTCAAATAGATTATAAAGATGTTTCTACGCTCAAGAGATATCTTAGTTTTAATGGCCGGATTCAACCCAGAAAAAAAACCGGCAATTGCCCAAAACACCAAAAAAGAGTCGCTAAATCTATCAAACAATCCAGACAATTAGGACTCGTAGGATATGTGAAAAGTTAAAAAGGGATTTTATGTTTATCCAAATCGCCAGCCTGCTTAGCCAACCAGTTTATTGCCTTGAAAGCAACTCTGCTGTTGGCAGGATGAGTGATGTTGTTGTCGATCCTCAGGACGGACAAATTATCGCTTTTTCAATCTCGACTACTTTTTTGGGAGCTATGAAAGTTTTAAGTGTCAAAGATATTATCGCCGCGAAAGCGGATTTTTTATTAGTCCAAAAAGAAACCGCTTTAGTGGAGCCTAACGAGATTGTCAAAGTAACAGAAATACTAAAAGAGAATATTAAGGTTTTTGGCAATTGGGCCAGAACAGATAAGGGGGCTTGGATAGGAAAAGTTGAAGATTTATTAATTGACACAGAAACTTTTTTTATAACTAAATATTATATTCAAGGCACTAGCTTTGGTTTTCGGCTGACGCCATTTTTGGGAACTTTTAAAGAAAATAGAATTATTCCGGCGGCAAATATTGTTAAAATTACTCCTAAGGCAATTATTATTAAAGGAGAATCTAAAATTAAAGAAAAGGAAAAAGTCAAAGCAACCGTGCCGGAACCAGCCTAAAATGAATTTTACTCAACAAGTGTGGCAAAAAATTAAACAAATTCCAAGAGGAAAAGTGACGAACTATTCTAAAATTGCTCGTTCTCTTGGAAAACCTAAAGCTGTCCGAGCCGTTGGCACAGCTTGCGCTAAAAATCGAGACCCAAAAATCCCTTGTCATCGAGTGATTAGAAAAGATGGTTCAGTCGGCAACTACAATCAAGGGCAAAATAAAAAAATTAAACTCTTAAAAAAAGAAGGCGTGAAAATTATTAAGAACAAAATTCCGCCTTCTTTTTATTGCAGATTTTAGATCTATTTACATTCCCATTCCAGGCATTCCCATTCCTGGAGCGCCGGCGCCAGGCATTGCCGGACCTGCAGAATCACCTTTTTCTTCAGGAATATCAGTCACGGCCGCTTCAGTGGTTAAAAACATTCCCGCCGAAGAAGCAGCGTTTTGCAAGCCAGAACGGGTCACTTTAACTGGATCAACAATTCCCGCTCTAATCATATTAACGACTCTATTTGCTTCCGCATCATAGCCTAAATTTTTCTCCAAAGCCTGTTTTTCCTCTTTGAGATTTGCCGCCACAACCGCGCCATCTTCTTTGCCGGAATTATTAACGATTTGTCGTAAAGGCTCTTCAATCGCTCGGGCAACAATGCTAATACCAGCTGCTACTCCTTCAGCCTGTCTTGGCGAACCTGGAGCGCTCTTTTTCAAAACTCTCCCAGCCAACAATAAAGCCGCGCCACCGCCAGAAACAATTCCTTCTTCGATCGCAGCTTTAGTGGCAGCCACCGCATTTTCTATTTTTAATTTTTTGTAATTTAACTCAGCTTCCGTAGCAGCGCCAACTTTAATCACGCCCACGCCACCTGACAATTTTGCCAATCTCTCCTGCAATTTTTCTTTATCAAACTCTGAATCGGATTTTTCCATTTCTGATTTAATCTGCTCAATTCGTTCTTTAATCTGGCCCGCTTTTCCTTTGCCTTGAACTACGGTTGTGTTATCTTTATCAGCAATCACTTTTCGAGCTTGGCCTAACATTGATGTTTGGACTTTATCTAATTTCAAACCTAAATCTTCAGAAATCACCTGGCCGCCAGTCAAAACAGCAATATCTGACAACATTTCTTTTTTCTTATCACCGTAACCTGGGGCTTTAACAGCCAAAGCATTAAATACGCCCCTGATTTTATTAACCACTAAAGTGGCCAATGCTTCACCCTCAACATCTTCAGCAATAATTACCAAATCCTTTTTGCCAGCCTGAATCATTTTCTCAATCAAGGGCACAATTTGATCAACTGAAGAAATTTTCTGGTCAGTAATTAAAATATAAGGATTTTCAAAAACCGATTCCATCCGGGCGGTATCAGTAATCATATAAGGGGAAACAAAACCCTGATCAAACTGCATTCCTTCCACCACTTCTTTGTCAACGCCCAGGGTCTGTGATTCTTCAACAGTTATCACGCCGTCTTTCCCCACTTTATCAATAATCTCAGCTAAAAGTGCGCCAACTTCGTCATCTTCAGCCGCAATAGCCGCCACATGGGCAATTTCTTCTTTGGTCTTGATTTGCTTGGCATCTTTTTCAAGCTGTTCAATAACTAAGCTGACTGCTTTGTCAATTCCTCTTTTAACCCCATTAGGATTGACGCCCATAGATACATACTTTAGACCTTCATTAATCATTGCTTGACCCAAAACAACGGCCGTGGTTGTACCATCACCAGCCGAGTCTTTGGTTTTTTCCGCCACTTCTTTCATTAGCTCAGCGCCCATGTTTTCAAATTTATCTTTGAGTTCGATTTCTTTGGCAATTGAAACGCCATCATTGGTCACTGTAGGCGCACCAAAACCTTTGTCTAAAACGACATTTTTACCTTTTGGCCCTAATGTAACTTTAACTGTATCAGCTAATGTGTTTGCCCCTTTTTTCAATGAACTTCTGGCTTTCTCATTAAATTTTATTTTCTTCGCCATTTAGGCTCCTTTCTTATTTTACTATTGCCAAAATATCTTTGGCTTCTAAGATAATTACTTTTTGACCTGAAATTTCAATCTCATCGCCGCCAAATTTTGAATACAAAACTTTGTTGCCCACTTTTACTTCGGGTCTGACAAATTTGCCGCCAACGTATTTCCCTTTACCTACGGCAATCACTTTTCCCTGTTGGGGTTTTTCTTTTTCCACAGAATCAGGCAGAACCACTCCGCCTTTTGATTTTTGTTCAACTTCCTCGGGCTCAACAACCACCCGATCATACAACGGTTCTAAATTTATTTTCTTCGCCATTTTTCTCCTCCGATTAATTAACCTCTTTATTGCTATATTGACCGTCTTTAAAATTATAAACAATTAAAATAAAAAAAGCAAGACCTTGTTGTTTAAAGATAGCATATAGCGACTAATCATGTCAAGCTCTAACTTGATTTATCTTTTATTCGCCGGGCTGGCAAGTATCTGTACCCAAAGTAAAAGAATCTTTAGTTGACAACTGCTCCACTTCCAATTTGTATGCGCTGCCATTTGTACTGCAGTATGTGTAGTGATAACTTGATGATGGCTCCTGGGGTTCTGAATCAAGATAATCTACGCCTATCAATTCTGAAGACATTTCAGAAAAAGAATCTGTAACTGGATATTTCATAGTATTACCACGATGCATCTCCAAAGGGGGTTGCAGTGAATTTAGATCTGAAGCGACTCGTGCATCAAAGCCTTTACTTCTTGATTCACCTAATGACCCAATGGTAAGTACCGAAAGTAGTATTATCGGAACCACTATCACCATAATCAAAATCCCTAAAATTGTAATAATCCATTTTACTGTCTTGCTCCAATTAGTGATGAACCACATCAAAATTAAACCTATTATTGGAAAAATGATCAGCAGAATAATTGTTAACGCACTTTTCCAGGTTTCAGTTTTTTGAGGAGCGGGTTGTGATTGTTCAGGCTGTTGTTGGGCAGGCGGAACACTTGGTGGCGCATTTGGCGGTGTTTGGGGTGGTTGACTTGGTGGACCCCCTGATTTCTGATCTTCTCCAAATGGGTAGCGACTTGGTTTAACTGGCGGCGTTGGCGGCGTTGAAGGCTCTGATGACTGCCCTTGATTGGGTTGTTCTTGTTCCATTTTATTCCTCCTTTAATTATTAATCATATTTTTATTTTACCATATTTTAGCTCTATTTAAATCTTATCCCAAGTCTTTAAAAATAACTTTTTGCCTCGTAAAACATTTTCAAGCGGAAAAAGTTCTAAAATAAAAGGACCAAAATATTTGGCTTTCCGAAATTCAAGAAATAATTTCTTAAAATCAATATTTCCTTCGCCAATGTTTATATGATTATCTTGAGTGCCATTATTATCATGGATATGTATATTCGCAACATAGCCTTTAACTTTTTTAAAATATTCCACAGGTTTTATTTTTGTAGTATTAGAATGTCCAACATCTAATGTTGCCTTTAGGCCTTTGATTTTTTTCAAAACATTCAAAAAATCTTCTAATTCAACGCAGGCCAAATTTGGATAAGCATTAAAGTTTTCTAAACAAATAGTCACCTGATAGGGTTTGGCAAAATTAACAATCGTTCTAAGATTTTTTATTAAAGAATCATAAACTAAAGCGGGAATTTCTTTATAGCCAGGATGAATTGTTAATCTATCAGCGCCAACCTTGTGAGTAAAAATTACGCTCTTTTTTAAATATTGAATTACGGCTTTATTAACTTCAGGGATTAAAGCGCCAGTGGGTAGATAATAAGGAGTATGGATATCCAGTTTAATTTTATTTTTCCCAGATATTTTAATGATTTTTTTAATTGTTCTTTCTGATAGATCATAATTTTGTGGCCAATCTAAATCAATCGAAAACCAATCAAAATTATTTTTTACAGCAAAATCTAAATCATCCAAAATATTTTTAGTTTTCAATTGTGCCATAAATCCAAGCTCTGGTTTTTTCATAATCACACTCCTTTTATAATTTTATTATATCTCTTTTCGAATTCTTTAAAATAGGATTCGCGCATATCTTTGGCGTGGAGCTTGAGCATATTGTTTTCAGCTAATGTAGTTGAGGTTTCCCAGGAATTTTCTGGCTGGGCCCAGGTATGCTTTTTATGATAGCGACCAAGTTTGGCATTTAACCAATCGCCCCAGCTGCCGCCGAGCAAAAACTCACCTGTTTTTTGCAGCCGCGATCGCAGCTCCTCGGGATAACTTTTCAAAGGATAATTTGGAAAATAATGATAAGCCCACAAATTGGCTCGCCTAAACCTAGGCCATAGACTAAATCCGGCCAAAGGCTTTATTTTCAAAAACCAAAAAAGCAGATAAATATCCTCTACTTCTTCCAAGGCAATCTTTTTAATTTTCAAATGGCTCTCGGCAATAAAAAATCCACAGCAAATTTGACCAGCCTGTTTAGTCCTGGTTTTCTTCAAACCAAATACCCACAACACCACTATCACCAAGGTTCGACAAATCCACAACCTCTTGGGAGCTGTAACAATAAAAAAATCAATATCCGAACTTTCTTGGCAATTATTAAAGGAAAGGCTGTTAATGGCTGCCACCATTCGGACAAAAGGAACTCGCTTTAAAATTGCGGCCGCTCTTTTGGCTTTTTGCCAATATTTTTGAGAAACCTTGCGGCGCTGTTGATGAATACACAGAATTTTCCTCCGCCCTTTTAAAAAATACCAGCCGTCTTGGTGTTCGATGATTTTCTTTTTTAATAGGCCGGTCAGGGTTTTTCCAAAATCAGATTTGGCAATTTTAAATTTAAATGCCGATTCTGCCAATTCCTCATCTTTTAAAGGCACCTGAAAAATATCAAAAAAAGCCAAAGGTATTAAAATCGATTTTTCTTTTTTAGTTAATCTCATATTTCCCTATCTTAATTATATCATTAAAAAAAGAGCCGAGTTCTGCTGTTGTGGGCATAGAACCCGGCTCATGAAAATGACACGATGGTTACTGTTCTGAAGCGGGAGACTCCTAATCAGGAGTAAAAATAATCTCCCGATGAGTTGCATGCATTACAAGCCTACCGGCCTGCATTAATCTTCTAAGTGACTCAAGTACTTCATCATCCTTTATTTGCATTGATGATGTAGTATCATCCTGCCCATGTTCTTGTTCGAGCCACTCACAGATTGTCTTGAAAACCCCCAGTGTTGCATTGTCTATCGCCTCCATAACCGCCTCCATAACCTCAGCATCAACTTCCTCTTGAGGCATTTTCCGGGTTTCGCTTTTCCGTGCCATCTTGTTTCACCTCCTTTTTGGGTGGGTATAGAGCCCGGCTCATGTGTGGTCAGCGGTATTGTCCAGGAAATGGGAAAAATCTCATTCTATATCTTGGGCATTTTCTCCAAGAATGACTCGTACTCCGCTTGGCTTTAGCGTGGGTTCAACCTGAAGAACACCCTGGGCTCTCAGTCTATCAAACGATCTTGATACTTCCTCTGGCTCTATCGCTATTACTTCTGAAACTGAGATTCCCCCTCCTGCGCAGGGCGCAATAAGCAGGCTCTCTCCTGACCAAAGTGCCTCACAAAGCTGTTCCAACAATTCACTAACATTATCCCAATCTCCTGGATGATGAAGTCGCCCGTCTTTTATTATCCCTAAGACTAATTCATCAACTTGATCTTTTGTCAGTTTGTCGGAAAGACTCAGTCTTGTGACAATCGCTCTGTTCGCCATCCTGTTTCACCTCTTTAAGGTTCAAGATTTCTTCCTCTTTGGAAGATTAATATCATTCTAACAAAGCCCTAATTAATTGTCAATAGGAGAACTTAACTTTACAAATAATGTCTTATTATGTTAATTTAAAGATAAGGAAGGAATCAAATGAAAATCTTCTCAGGCGTCCAGCCTTCAGGGGCAATCCATATTGGCAATTATGTTGGCGCCATCAAACAATTTGTTGAACTCCAAAAAGACTATGATTGCATCTATTCAATTGTCGATTATCATGCCATTACCGTAGATTATGATCCTAAAAAAATGCCCCAACAAATTTTAGATGCGGCTTTGGATTATTTAGCCTGCGGTATTGATCCAAAAAAATCAATTCTCTTTGTCCAATCCGACCGGCCCGAACACGCAGAATTAGCTTGGCTGTTAAATAGCATCACCCCAGTTGGCGATCTCCAAAGAATGACCCAATTCAAAGAAAAGTCGGAAAAAGAAAAAGAAGTCAAAGCTGGGCTTTTAAATTATCCAATTTTAATGACGGCTGATATTTTGATTTACAAAGCTGACAAAGTTCCAGTTGGCGAAGACCAAGTTCAGCATATTGAATTAGCCAGAAAAATTGCCAGAAGATTTAATAATAAATTTGGCCAGACTTTTCCAGAACCTGAAGCGATGATTAGAAAAGGGGCAAGAATTTTAGGGCTTGATGGAAAAGGCAAAATGGCAAAATCAAATTCGCCCTCAACATATATTGCCTTAGCAGATAGACCAGAAGTTATTAGAGAGAAAATTTCATCCGCTGTCACAGATAAGGGAACAGAACCTGAAATTTCTCCTGGTTCGCAAAATCTTTTCACTTTGTTGGAAATTTTTGCTGGACCAGATGTTGCCACGAAATTTTTAGACCAACGCAAAAAGAAAACTATCAAATATTCAGAACTAAAACCTATCTTAGCTGAAGCGATTATTAAAGAATTAGAACCAATACAAAAAAAGCGCTCAGAATTAGCCAAAGATCCAGAACAGGTCAAAAAGATCTTAGCCGAGGGCGCGGAAAAACTAAAACCTCAAGCTCAAGAAACAATCGCCGAAGTAAAATCAAAAATGGGCCTTAAATTAAAGTAAAAACTTTTTCCTTTTTATTTGTGGTTTTGCCTTTTTACTTTTAACTTTTGAGCTTTTTAATTATTTCGTCTCTTTTTTCTTCCATTAATTTTTTAGAACCGGCCTCAACATTTAATCTCAATAAAGGCTCCGTGTTGCTTTTTCTTATGTTAAACCACCAATCTTTATATTCTACAGTTATCCCATCAAGATGAGAGATTTTACCATCAGAAAATTCTTTTTCAAACTCTTTTATTTTTTTATCTTTATCTTCAACCTCTAAATTGATTTCGTCTGTTTTGTAATATCTTATTAGAGGTTTCACAAGTTCAGAAAGAGATTTTCTTTTTTTACAAATTATATTCATCAATTTAATTGCAGAAAACAAACCATCATCCATACAAAAGTTATCCTTAAACATAATATGCCCTGTAATTTCTCCTGCTAAAGCTCCACCTTCTTTTACTAACTTCTCTTTATAAAAAGGATTTCCGACCCTCATCATAACTCCTTTTCCAGCATTTTCTTTAATGGCATCCCTTACAGCCCGGCTAAATCTCAGGTCGTAATAGACTCTTTTATCAGAGCTCTTTTTTAATTCTTCTTCTACTAAAACTCCAACAATAAACTCAGTTAAAACAACCTCTCCATTTTCATCCACAAAAAAACATCTGTCAGCATCGCCGTCAAAGAAAACTCCTAAGTCAGCTTTTTCTTTTTTTACCCTTTTCTGCAAAGCCCTTAGATTTGCAATATCATGCGGATTAGGAAGGTGGTTTGGAAAAGAATCATCTGGCTCTTCATACATTGGAATTACTTCAATATCCAGCTTTTCAAAAACTGGTTTTGCAGAAATAGCCCCAACGCCGTTTCCATAATCAACAACGACTTTTAATCCCTTAATGTTTTCTGCGAAACTTAAGACATGGTTTACATAGTTTTTTAGAATATCTTTTTTAGTAATTTTTCCTTTTTTTTCTTTTTTAAATTTATTTTTATTAAAAAATTTTTCGATTTCTTTTAAGCCCGTTTCCTCGCTTAACTGAAGTCCCTTTTTCCCATCAATTTTAAATCCATTATATTCACCAGGGTTATGCGAAGCAGAAATCATGATTCCAGCATCATGACCGTATTTTGCAACACTAACATGGAGCATTGGTGTTGTACACATTCCAATATCCACAACATTACAGCCCTGGTCTGTTACGCCTTTTGCAAGAGCTTTAAACAATTTTGGTCCGCTTTTTCTCATATCCCTTCCAATTACTAAATTTTTACATTTCAAAAAACTGACAACTGCTCTTCCAATTTTGTATGCAACCTCTTCATTAATCTGCTTCGGATAAATTCCCCGAATATCATAAGCCTTAAAAATTAAAGAATCAACCTTCATTTTCCTCCTAACTTAATCTTTAAAGTAAATCTATCATACAATTAAAAATTCCAAAATTCAAAGATGGCAAAGGCCAAATAAATCACCAGCAATAAAATAGCCGTTACTTGACCCAAGGCTTTTTTGGTATTTACCGCGATTAATAAAGTTATAAAAATTAAAACCAGAGCGATTACCCCTTTTATAAGAAAAGTAAAATCAGAAATTATAATCGGCGAAATTACCGCTGTCAAGCCCAAAACTAAACTGGCGTTCATAACCGTACTGCCCAGCAAATTTCCCAAAGTCATTTCCCTCTTTTCCGCCACGGTCATCACCGAAAAAACCAGCTCAGGCAAAGAAGTACCCAAAGCAATCAAAAACAAACTGACTAAAATTATGGGAATCTGCAAATCCAAAGCCACCATAGTTCCATAAACAACTACATAATTAGCAGAAACTATCAAGCCAATCACAGCCACTAAGAAAATTACTAAGTTTAAGGCGCAGCCTTTTAAAAAATGATTTTCTTCAACTTCGGCAATTTTATGAAAAATTCTCTTTTCCTGAAAAAGAAAATATAAATAGATGGCAAAAACCGCCAACAATATTAGGCCATCGATTTTACTTAGGATGCCGTCGACAATTAATGCAAAAGGTAAAAGACCTATGACAGCCGCGTGCCAAAAATCATTCCGAATCGCTTTAGTTTTAATCTTGATTTTTTTAACCAGCAAAACACTGATACCCAAAATCAAACTCAAATTAACAATATTAGAACCTAAAACATTGCCCAATGAAATAATCGGCTCGTTTCTCATCGCCGCCGAAATACCAATAAAAAGCTCGGGGATGGAAGTGGCAAAAGCCATTAAAATAAAACTAATCACAAAAAAGCTAATTTTCAGAGAAACAGAAAATTTGGTCAAACTTCTCACCACCCAGCTGCCGCTGTAAACCAAAACCCCAATGGCGATCAAAAAAAAGATGATATTTAAAATCAATTAACCCTCCCTGATTAGACTATTCCCCTTCTGGTTTTTGTTCTTCTTCGGGCTTTTGTTCTTCGTCTGGCGCCGGTGCGCCTGCTTCCACGGCTGGGTTGGGAAATAAAGCCGGTGATTTAAATCTGCTTTTAAAAGTATCGGTTCTAACTAATTTGCCATTTTCAAAAACAGTTCTATTAAAGATGGTCGCCATTGAACCATCTGGATTTGAATATAAAATCTCGGGCTTGCTTACCTCAGCTGTCCGGCCACCTTTTGTCCCATAAAAAGCAAAAACTAATTTTGAACCTGCAGCCCGCGTTTGAATTAAAATCCAATTGCCGGTATCATTTTTAAATTTCAAATCAGGCCAGGGCTGGTAAACAGTCGCGTCAACACCAGGACCATAAGGCCAATCATAATATTTAACCCGATAAGCATGTGGTCTTCTTTCTAAAATGGGTAAACCAGCCAACAAGCCCGCCCTAAAAGCAGTAGTAGAAACCTGGCATAGGCCGCCGCCATATTCTGGAATAGTCTTGCGTTCTTTGATCACCAATTCAGGCAAATAGCCAGTTTCAGGTCCAACCGGTCCTAAATTCTCGTTAAAAGAAAAAACTCCGCCCGGTTTAATTAATACGCCATTAAATTTCAAAGCGCCTATTTTAATATTATGGATTCGATTGCGCGGCGATCCGGCATAAGAAGAAGTCCCTTCAGAAATTAATTCCACAATTCCCAGACTGGCTAAATTGTTTTCTCTCACTTCTGGAACAGTGGTGGTAATTTTAATCGTCACTTTTCTGTATGAATCGCTTTTTAAGGCTGTTTGAAGATCTACAAATAATTTTTCTCGATCAATTGCTCTGCCAACCACAGATGGGGAAACGACTTTCAAACCGCCGCCAGAAAATGACAAAGTGGCATTTTGAGGGGCGACATCGATTTGACCGGCAATGCTGTCAACATATTGATTGATTTTACCCTCATCCAGCTGAGTTTTTAAAGTATATTCGGAGCTGCTGATAAAACTAGGGCCGGTAAGATTTTGTCCAGTTTTAATCCCCAAAACTTTATTTTTGGGCATTTCCACAAAACGAATCCAGGAAGCAATAGATGATGGAAAAATAGTAAATCTCTTATCTTTATAAACCACCAAAAGTTTTTCGGAAATCATCCTCTCAGCTTCCTGGCGAGCCAACAGAGTATCTCCTTTTTCAAGGGAGGGAAAAGCGATCACTTGAGGCAAATCAAGAGAGCCGGTTTTAAAATTACCAATCGCTTCTTTGACCCGAAATTCCAAAACTGGTTCTTCTAATCTTTTTCCAATAGAAGAGGGGGTCTCGACAATTTGCTCATCTTCAAATTTTAGGCCGGCATTTTGAAAAGGAACGTTAACTTTTTCTGCAATGGGATCAGCAAAGGCTGACCATTTTTCTTGGTTAAAATTAACTGCCGCGGTAATCCTGATTGGCTTGAAGATTAATCTTAATCTAACCAAACCGGCTATAAGAAAATTCTGACTATGGCCAACATTAGATAAAGACTGAGAAGTTTTTTGAAGATCAAATTTAGCTTCCACATCTTTAGGTTTTAATTCAAACTCATTCTCTTTGGAGGTTAAATCTAAAAACGCTTCATCCAAATATTCTTTTGATTTTTGAGTTAAAATTTTTTCAGCTGCTTGAGGTTTTTTATTTCCCAAATCAATATCACCAACCCAAACATTAGGATAAATCGTCCCAGCCAATGCAATATTTGAAACAACGCAGAAAAGGAAAAAAATCACAAAAACAGAAAATATAGATCCAGCGATCAAGAGCTGTTTTCTGCTTGGTTGAAAAGGCTGGGAAATTCTTTTTTCTAATTTAGTCAAAATCGCCGATTTTTCCTTGGCCGACTTTTTCCGTTTTGTCTGTTTAATTGCATCAACTTGCTTTTTCATTATTCACCTTTTAATATCTCATTTAAAATTTCTTTGGCCTGGGCTTTTTGGGATTGGGCAGCTTCTGATTCTGATTTTAATTCTAATCTAACCTTGGTTCCCTTTTCAGCTCCTGAAGGCAAATTATCCCGCGACCAGGAAATTTCCTGATTATCATCAGTTCTTAATACCACAAAATTTCCCTCGATCTTCTCAATTTTTGCCGAGAGCCAATTGGCCATAATAATTCCTCAATTAAAATTTAGCACAAGATGATAAAATTTACAAAAACCTGGCAATCAATAGTGCCACGATTGACATTAACTTAATTAAAATATTCAATGAGGGCCCAGACGTATCTTTAAATGGATCACCAACTGTGTCGCCAACCACGGCTGCTTTATGAGCATTAGAACCTTTGCCGCCTAAATTGCCAGCTTCAATATATTTTTTGGCATTATCCCAAGCCCCGCCAGCATTGGCCATCATCACCGCCATTAAAAATCCTGTTGCAATTGCTCCAACTAACAAACCGCCTAAAGCCTCGGCCCCTAAAATAAAGCCAGTTAAAATTGGAATCAAAACCGCCAGCAAACTGGGCAAAATCATTTGCCTTAAAGCAACCGAAGTGCTAATCGCCACGCATTTTTGATAATCTGGTTTGGCTTTGCCCGCCATCAAGCCGGGAATTTCTTTAAATTGCCTTCTTACTTCTTCAACAATTTTAATGGCAGCTTCACCCACCGCTTTCATGGTCATTGAAGAAAAAATAAAAGGCATTACCGCGCCGATCAGCAAACCAACCATTACTTTTGGGGCGATTACATCAATAACCGAAAGATTAACAATTTGAGTGTAACCGGCAAAAAGCGCCAAAGCGGTTAGAACTGCCGAGCCTATAGCAAAACCTTTTCCAATCGCTGCCGTGGTATTGCCCACTGCATCCAATTCTTCAGCTCGCTTGCGCACCTGATCGCCCACGTCCGCCATCTCAGCAATTCCAGCCGCATTATCTGCCACTGGACCATAAGTATCAGCCGCCAAAGTCATTCCTAAAGTCGATAACATTCCCACCGCGGCAATGGCAATTCCAAATAAACCCAAAAACCAAAAAGCTAACAAAATCGCCACCGATATAGTCAAAACCGGAATCACCGTAGAGATCATTCCCACGGCCAAGCCAGAAATAATATTCGGACCAGCCCCTGTTTGGGCTGACTCAGCAATTGATTTGGCTGGCTTGTTTTTCTCTGAAGTATAATATTGAGTTGACAAACCAATAATCACCCCGGCAAGCAAACCCGTGACTGTAGCGTAAAAAATGCCTAAATCGCCCAGAAAATATTTCACTGCCACAAAAGATAAAATAACCATTAAAATTGTCGAAACTGCCACGCCTTTGTTTAAAGCTGAATGGGCGCCTGATTTGGAAACCCGGACAAATAAAGTTCCTAAAATAGAAGAGACAAGTCCCACGCCAGCCAAAATTAGAGGAATTGCCAAACCTTTTCCATGAGCAAAAACCGCCACTCCCAAAATCATTGCCACAACAATGCTATCAACATAGCTCTCATATAAATCCGCTCCCATACCCGCTACATCACCAACATTGTCGCCAACATTATCAGCGATCACGGCTGGATTTCTGGGATCGTCTTCGGGAATCCCAGCTTCAACTTTACCCACCATATCAGCGCCAACATCAGCCGCTTTAGTATAAATGCCGCCGCCAACCCGGGCAAAAAGAGCCACCAAAGAACCGCCAAATCCCAAAGCAATCAAAGCGTCCACATCTTTAAATAAAAGATAAAAACCAACCACCACTAAAAGTCCAAAACTGACCACCAGCAAACCCATTACCGCGCCAGAACGAAAAGCAATTTGTAGGGCTTGGGCAAGGCTGGATTTGGCTGCCTGAGTGGTCCTAACATTTGCCCTGACAGAAATGTTCATCCCAATATATCCTGAGAGAATTGAAAAGATGGCGCCGATCAAAAATCCTAAAGCAGACCTGATGCCCATTAACCAAAATAAAATAATAAAAATAAGAATGCCGATTATGGCAATTGTCCGATACTGCTTGCCCAAAAATGCTGATGCGCCTTCTTGAATGGCTTTGGCCACCTCTCGCATTTTATCGCTACCTTCAGGTTTCTTCAAAATCCAGAAAATTAAATAGATTCCATAAATGATACCAAGCGCTGCCACTATAGCGGCAAATAAAATTGATTTTTGTTCTAACATAGAAACTCCTGAATAAATTAAAAACATTTTCTGCTTCTGAGGAAATTTTAACAGATTATTGCTGAAAATAAAAGAGGGGCAACTTTAACTTTTTCAAGAAAAGTCGCCCCTAATTAGGACCAAATATCAAACACCTACACTTCGAGAAACGCCACGGCAGCACCATAGTGGCCATTTGCACGAGCAAACCCATCGGCACTTAACCTGAGCTTACCATCATCGATGTAGAAATATGGACAGCGGCGCCACTCATCCTCACATTCATCAAGGCAGTCAATGAAGAGATGCTCATAAGCGGTGAGGCGACCTGGCATAGCAAGAAGCAGGTAACTAACCTGGGTTAAGCCTAATGGAAGCTGCTGACGATAAAGCGCTTCCCGTCCAGCATTTCGCGGACTGTAGCCAGCATAGAAATTGCCGAATGAAATTGGCAATACCAGACAATCACCAGGTGTTTCCGCTTCAAGCCTTGTGAGAATCCTTCTCGTCTCAGCATGGATACGGATGTATCGATCGGTAATTTCGCCCCGCTCTTGTCGGTAGCTACCAAACTCCCGGCTCTGGCCGATAAGACCAATGGCGTGCACAACAAGTCGGCTGTAGCCCGACCAGTAGGGATCAGAGATACCGCAGACTCTGCCCAGAGCGGAAAGCTTAGGAATCAAGGCTAAGCCATCAGCGCCTTCAGGAACAATCGCTTTACTGGCCTTTTCGCTATAGCTCAAATCGAGTCCTGGCAAAACTATGCCTATTCTTTTGGCTTGTGCAGAAAGGTCTGGTACATTCCATCCTTTCGGATAGTAGTGCGTCTGATCTCTTCGTTCTTTCGCGTAGGGATTGTCCTCATTCGCCAGTCGACGAATAATAGGAGCAATCTCCCCCTGGAATTCACCACCCTGTTCGATGAGAAACTGGGCACCATCGTCACTGATACCACTCTGACGGATTGCATCCCGTATCAAATCAGCAATCCTTACCAATTTTTCTTCACTCGGCGTGATCAGTTGGTTCACCGTCATCACCTTCCTTGCGTTTTTGCCCGCCGGCAGTTTTCCCCGATTAATCGGGGTTTGTATAGGTACTCTTCAAGGTTAATTGAGGCTAAACCTCGAATTAGCCCCAGTATACTATATGCCCACAAAAAAGTCAAGCTTTTTAACCCGACTTTTTAAAATTTGATGATTATTGGTGCTTGTTATTTGATTGGTAATTAGTGATTGATCATTGAGATTTAAGATTTATGCTCTTATATACTTTCAACGTTTGGCTTGCCATTTTTTCAAAACTATATTTTTTGACTTGGACAAAACCTTTTTTTCGCATTTGCTTTTGCAATTTCAAATCGTCAACAACTTTAATTATACTTTCAGCAATTTCATTAATTTTCTTAGGATTAAAATATTCAGTTGCCGATCCCAAAACTTCAGGCAAAGATGAAACATCAGAGACCAACACCGGCGTGCCACAAGCGGCAGCTTCCAGGGGCGGCAAACCAAAACCCTCATAAAGAGAGGGCAAGACAAAAGCTGTTGCCGCATTATACCATAAAGGCAACTCATTATCTGGAATAAATCCCGGACAAATAATATCTTTTTTAAAACGGCTCTTTTTAATTTTATTATTCAGCTCTGAATATTCTGGATCAGGTTTGCCGCCAATCACTAATTGAAAATCTGTTTTAGCCCTTCGTTTAGCAATCTCAAAAGCTCTAACTAATCTAACCAAATTTTTATGGGGCCGCCACTGGCCAACATAGAGCAAAAAGGGCTTTTTCAATTTTTTCTCTTTTTTAAATTTAGTGATTTTAGCAGCGGGGAGAATTTTAAATCCTTGAGGAACACCCCCCTCATGAATAACTAAAACTTTTTTATATGGAACATTAAAAGTTTTTAAAATATCTTTTTTAGTACTTTCAGAAGGACAAAGAATTTTTTCAGCTTTTGAAACAGCCTTTCTCATAACTAATTTCATTGCCCATTGATGAAAAAAAGTTTTGCCACGTCGAGTGGGATAGAAAAACAAAGTCAAATCATGAATTGTTACTATAAATTTTCCAGTCCAAAAAATGGGATGATTAAAACTCAAAAAATGGATAAAATCAAGTTTAATTTTTGACAATTCCAGAGGCAATTTTACCTGCTCAGCAATCGAATAATGGGGCGAGGTCACAGAAACTAAGGTTAAATTTTTCGTTGCCAAGTCACATTTTTCAAATTCTTGGGGCAGCAAAAATAAAAAATACTCATTCTTTTTATCTATTTTTAATAAGTTTTCAACTAATTCCCTTGAATATCTAGCCAACCCAGCCGCCTCTTGGGACCAAAACCTGCCATCCAAACCGATTTTCATTTGCGCCTCTTTCTTGATTTTGATTTTCTCTTTGGATTTTTCTCAACCCCCAACAAGGCAATATGTTTAACAATCTCTGAAATCTGAAATTCGATTTGATTTATTTTAAGATAAAGACGGAACATTAAATAAAGGACTATTAAAATTGCCAAAAACAAAGCCAATTCAACCCCTCTGCCCAGACCAAAACCGATAAAACTAGCAATCCCATCAGCGATATAAGCCTGACTGACCATCCCGATAATTCCCGCCCAAAGCAAAAACCAAAATGAAAACCAACCAAAAGTTATTTCTTTTTTTCTGAATTTAACAAAAATACTATAAAGGGTTAAAAGACCAATAATCCAAACTAAAATTCTAATAATCACCTAAACCTCACCGCGATTAATCTAATTAATGTTTTTATCCCTTGTTTAAAGCTTTGCCCCTTAGATAAAGAATATTTAGTATACACAGTAGAAATCGGGACTTCAACTAATTTTAAATTATTTTTTTTAATCTCGCGTATCATTTCAGAACAAATTTCCATTTTATTAGAATGAAGTTCCATTTTTTCTAAAGTTTCCCTTGATAAACCTCGAAAACCTGATTGAGAATCTGAAACATTAAATCTAAAAAATAGAAAGGTAAATAAATTGCCCACCCTGTTGGCCAACTTCCGACTGAAAGGCATTTTCCTGGAACCAAATTTTCTTTTACCAATCACGATATCAGCTTTTTTGTTTACTATTGGTTTGAATATTTTTGGAATTTCACTTACCCTATGCTGCAAATCAGCATCCATAGTTATTATAGTTTTAGCTTTATTTTCTAAAACATATTCAAAGCCAGTTCGCCAAGCAGCTCCAACGCCCCGATTAATAATATGCCTTAAAACAACCACTCTTGCTTTTTGAGCTATCTGACTAGTCTTATCAGTGGAACAATCATCAACCACCACAATATTTCTGTAACCTCCAGATTTAAGCTTTACCAAAAGCTTACCAATTGTTTTTTCTTCATTAAAAGCGGGGATAATAATAAATAAACCTTTTTTCATAAGGCACCTTTGCCTCTAAACTATATCAAAAAATTTCCCATTTGACAATCCTAGTAATTTTAGGATAGAATTAGAGACAATAATAAATATAATACAGAAAGGATGACGGGTGAAAAAAATTGGCATTATTGGTTTTGGTTATGTTGGTAAGGGAATGAAAAGATTTCTCGAAAATCATTATAAAATTAAGATTTACGATCCAACTTATTCCAAATCGAATTCTAAGCGAGAAATTAATCAATGCGACCTGGCTATAATATCTGTTCCCACCCCAATGAAAAAAGATAAAAGCTGTGACACCTCTATCGTAGAAGGAGCTGTTGCTTGGCTAAAAACACCAGTAATTTGGATTAGGTCAACAGTTGCCCCGGGCACCACAGAATATCTAAAGAAAAAATATAAAAAAAGAATTGTCTTTAGCCCTGAATATTTAGGAGTAGGTAGTTATTGGACGCCTTATAAATTTCATGAAGCTGAGGAAGAGATGCCCTATACTGTTTTGGGAGGAGATAGAAAAGATACTCAATATATTCTTGACTTAATTGCTCCCATTATGGGTCCTGTCAAAGAATATCGTCAAACAGATGCCACCACAGCCGAAGTAACCAAATATATGGAAAATACTTTTTTTGGAGTCAAAGTTACCTTTGTCAATGAAATGTATGATATTTGTGAAAAATTAGGAGTCGACTTTTATGAAGCAAGGGACCTTTGGCTACTAGATCCCAGAATCAACCCTATGCATACAATGGTTTTCAAAAACTCGAGAGGATTTGGGGGGAAATGCTGGCCAAAAGACATAAATGCCCTAACTCAAGCATCCATCAAGGCGGGTTATAAACCCGAGCTCCTTTTGCAAATACTAAAATCTAATGAAAAATTCCGAAGGAAGAATAAAGAAAAAAAATAAATTTATCTTAAAGTTCTAATCTAAAAAATATTGGGGATATAAATGAAAATTACTATTATTGGCACAGGATATGTGGGCCTGACAACAGGCGTGGCTTTAGCTTATTTAGGCCATAAGATTATTTGTGTTGATAAAAAAAGAGCAAAGATTGAAAAACTTAAAAAAGGCATTGTCTCAATTTATGAACCCGGGATTGATAATTTTTTAAAAAAATACAAAAAGAATATTAAGTTCACGACTGGATTAAAAAATGCTATTCAAAAAAGTAAAGTAATTTTCATTTGCGTTGGCACGCCCTCAAAAAAAGATGGGGATATTGATACAACCTATTTCAAAAAAGCTATCAAAGGCATTGCTAGAAATATTAAAAACTATAAAGTCATTGTTAATAAAAGCACCGTTCCTGTAGGAATGGGTGATTGGACAAAAAAGGAAATCAAAAAATACTATCAGGGAAATTTCTCAGTGGTTTCTAGCCCTGAGTTTTTAAGAGAAGGCTCGGCTTTAAAAGATTTCCTAGAAGCTGATAGGATTGTTTTAGGCGTCGAGGATGAAAAAGCAAAAGAGATTATGTTCGATATTTATTCCTCAATTAAAGCACCTAAGATAACAACAGATATCAAAAGTGCTGAAATGATAAAATACGCTGCTAATGCTTTTTTAGCAACAAAAATCTCTTTTATTAATGAGATTGCAAATATTTGTGAACGTGTTAATGCGGATGTGAAAAATGTTGCCAAAGGCATTGGTTTGGACAAAAGGATTGGACCTAAATTCTTAAACGCTGGGATTGGTTATGGGGGAAGTTGTTTTCCAAAGGATATTGAAGGTCTAATCCATATTGCTAATCATAATAGATATAATTTTAAACTTTTAAATGCAGTGACAGAAGTTATAAAAATCAAAAAGAAATATTTATTAAAAAGATTAAAAAAATTTTAAAGAAAATAAAGGGAAAAACTGTTTGTGTTTGGGGCCTCGCCTTTAAACCTAATACTGATGATATAAGAAAATCTCCAGCAATTGAAATCATTAAAAAGCTACAAAAAGAAAATATTTTAATCAAAGCCTATGACCCTCAAGGAATAAAAAATGCCAAAAAGCAGCTCAAAAAAAAGAATATTAAATTTTGCAATAATCCCTACAAAGCAGCAAAAAAAGCTGATGTTTTGGTTTTAGCCACTGAATGGCCCGAATTTTCTGAGCTCGACATGAAAAAGGTTAAAAACTTAATGCACAACCCCTTCTTTTTAGATGGTCGAAATCAGTTTGAACCAGAAGAAATGAAAAAAATAGGATTTATATATCAAAGCATTGGAAGATAAATGAGAAAACCATCAAGCTCAGGTGAAAATCTTTCTAAAAAGGTTATTAGGGGGGGATTTTGGGTATTCGCCCTTCGAATAGTACAACAGGTTTTTGGTATCATTAGATTAATCGTTTTGGCTCGTCTCTTGGCTCCTTCTGACTTTGGTTTATTAGGAATCGCCCTATTAACGATGGCCGCACTAGAAACTTTTTCTCAAACAGGTTTCCAAGAAGCCCTAATACAAAAAAAGGAGAAGACAAAGGATTACCTTAATTCTGCCTGGACAGTTCTGATTTTGCGCAGCTTTGTTTTATTTGCAATCCTTTATCTTATTGCCCCTTATGCTGCTATTTTCTTTAAGGTGCCTCAAGCCAAATTTATAATTCAAGTTGTCGGGCTCTCAGTCCTTTTCCAAGGTTTTACCAATATCGGGGTTATTTATTTTCAAAAAGAACTGAAATTTAATAAACAATTCATCTATCAGATTAGCGGAACTCTGGTCGATTTTATTGTAACAATCTCAGCTGCTTTGATATTAAAAAATGTTTGGGCTCTTGTATTTGGTTTATTGGCCGGAAATATAGTAAGATTTGTCGTAAGCTATTTCGTCCACCCATATAGACCTCGCTTGACCTCAAATCTAAAAAAGGCGAAAGAACTTTTTGGTTTTGGAAAATGGATTTTAGGTTCAACCATACTGACATTCTTACTGGTTCAGGGTGATGATATTCTTGTCGGAAAGCTACTTGGAATTGCTATGTTGGGGCTTTATCAGATGGCTTACAGAATGTCAAATATGCCAGCAACAGAAATATCTCATCTTATTGCAACAGTAACATTCCCCGCCTATTCTAAATTACAAGATAATCTTCTTAGATTAAAGGAGGCATACCTTAAGGTCTTACAACTTACTGCATTCTTATCTATCCCAATAGCAGGCTTAATATTTATATTAGCTCCTGACTTTACAAAAATATTTTTGGGAGAAAAGTGGATGCCAATGGTTTCAACAATGCAAGTCTTGGCTTTTTATGGTATGCTAAGGGCAATTGGGGCAACTACGGGGTCTGTATTTCTGGCCATTGGGAAACCAGGAATAAGTACAAAAATAAAATTTGGGGCATTAATTTTATTAGCTGTGGTGATATATCCCCTTACAAAAAAATGGGGAATAATGGGGACAGCCATAGCCGTGACTTCCTTTGCTCTAATTTTTTGCAATTTAGCTGTTATTATTACCTCTATGATATTAAAATTAAATTATAAACAGCTTATTACAGCTGTTTTTTATCCTTTTATTATGACATTTATTATGGTTATTATTATCTCTATCTTGAAAAACTATGTACTGCATGACATTACTTTGATAAATTTTATTACATTGGGATTTGTCGGTTTATTTGTTTATTTAATATGGGCATATCTTTTTGATTTATTTTTTAATTACGGGTGTCGACAACTCATTTATGAACAAATCAAAGCTTTATTTCGAAAATAAGGAGTTAACAAAATGAACAACAAGTTTGAACCGGTGATATTTGCTGAATCAAACGCAGACTTTTATGATTTGGAATATTTCATATCCATGGAATATAGGTATTTTTCAGGAGCTCATGGCTCAAGAATAAGAAATATTCTTTCTACAATTGGTGAGGTAAAAGCCCTACGTTGTTTAGATATTGGCTGCGGAGGAGCCTATTTCACAAATGAATTACATAAAAAAGGGGCGAATATTATTGGTATAGATTATTCCAAACATGCTATTAGATTTGGGAAAACTCGTTATCCGCACCTTGACCTTCGTGTTAATTCTGCATATAAGTTAAATTCATTCGATCCCCATTCTTTTGATTTGATAACTCTGATTGATGTAATTGAACATATAAACAATCATCACAAATTATTGTCAGAAATTTATAGGATATTAAAAGATAATGGACGATTGGTTATATCTACTGATATTGAAAACTGCCCATGGAGCAAACCACCATTTTCAAAATTAATAAATTGGCTCTTACATTTTTCAGCAGAAGGAAAGGCTTTTTTACTAATTAAAAAAGTAGAAGCTTATCGTAAACAATTTAAAAACTATCATGCGTCGCATATTTCACCATTAACATATGAAAGAATAGAAGAACTTCTTGGATCTGAAAATTTTAAAATCATTAATCATCGTATTTATCCTATAGTAGAAGTTCCACTGAGAGATATTTTTTTGAAATTATTCCCTAAAAGATATAGGGGAGATCACCAATGTATTACTGCTAAGAAAATCAGATGATGAATATAATGCGGGCTGCTCTGTCCTTATGCCCGAAGGCCAAGAGGGCAAGGAATAAAGAAATACTTAGACAAGAGCCTAAAAAACACGAAAGGTTATATGAGTAGTAATAGCAAGTATGTTAAAAAACTCAAGAAGGAATCCAAAAAAATAGGTACTTGGGGCCATCTATTCAAAGCAAGATTGGATGCAATTGTTAAATATGCTGACAACCAAATTCTTGATATTGGTTGCTCAAATGGAACTTATGTCCGCTATTTGTGCCAAAGAGGCTACGATGCTTATGGCTGCGATCTTCTCCCTAATAAACAATGGCAAGGTAAGTTTAAAAAACGCTTCAAGGTCGGCAACATCCTCGCTCTTCCTTATCAAGATAACTCTTTTGATACAGTAGTTGCCTTTGAGGTTTTGGAACATCTAAGCGATGTTAATTCTGCTTTAAGGGAGATGTTTCGAATCAGCAGGAAAAATGTTATCATATCTGTTCCCAATTGCTCTCAACCACCTATTTTTCAACAATCAGGATTAGCTTTCCATCATTGGATAGACCGAACTCATAAACAATTTTTTACAGAAAATAGCCTGAAAGAAACTCTTCGAAGAAATAAATTTAGGATAGTCCATTTTGAATACATTAACCCTGTAATCCCAGAATTTTTATTTTTATCTGGCTGGCATCTGCCCATAATGATCACTAAATTTATTGGACAATTGGCTAATAAAATTCCATTCAGAAAAAAATATTATATGACCTTATTGGTAATAGCATCTAAAAACGAAAAAAGGAAATGATGATGAAAATTTTAGTGGTAACCCCTACTTTTCTACCTGTCGTCGGAGGAGCAGAATTAGGTATTTATGAAATATACAACAGATTAGGCAAACATCATGACATACGCATCCTAACCCCAGAATTTCCTCAGAAAATAATCTCTCGACAAGGAGTTAAGGATAAATACTTTAGCAAAAAAAATTTAAAGGTTCGTCGCTTCAAGGATAGATTCAACTTGGCTAAAATGCGCGGGCAAAGAATTCTCGGAAGGCTTATTCCTCCTCTTTCCATTTCATATATCTGGCCTGTTTTCAGTCAAATCAAAAAATTCCATCCTGATGTTATTAATTTTCATTATGTTGTCCCCGGAGGATTATCTCTAATAATGGTAAAGAAGCTAACAAAAATCCCAATTGTCCTCTCTTTAATTAGCCGGGCAGACGTATTGAAAAATATAAATCCATACTTTAAAAAACATCCTTCTTATTTTTCAGCTATTCTTAAATCTGTCTCTTGTATAGCACCTATTTCTCCATATTATTCAGGTGAAATCCTCAAAAATATACCGACTAAAATAATCCCTTATGGGGTAGACACCAAACGATTCTCTCCTGGAATAAGTGGAGAAAAAAATAAAAATAGATTAAAGATAGACAAGAATAAAATCATTCTATTTACCTTGCAGCGCTTAGTGAAAGTAAAAAGGATCGATATTTTAATTAAAAGTTTAGAATATATATTAAAGACAAATAAAAATGTTCTTTTGGTCATCGGAGGAAAGGGGCCTGAGGAAAATTCCTTAAAAGATTTAGCTAAAAAAATAGGATTGTATGATAATATAATGTTTGCCGGCTATATTCCTGAAAAAGATCTCCCTAAATATTTCGCTATGTCTGATATATTCGTTTTCTCCTCTATTAATGAAACTTTTGGGATTATATTCCCTCAAGCCATGGCTTCTGGAAAACCAATCGTGGCAATTAATTCAACAGCTATACCTAAAGTGGTTGACAATGGTTTGAACGGGACATTAGTGGGCTCCTTAAAGCCTAAACAATTTGCAAAAGCAGTGGTTAAATTAATGAATGATAAAAATCTTATGAAAAAATATTCTCAAAATGGAAGAAAAAAAGCAGTCGAGAAATATGACTGGGATATTATCGCCCAACAATATGAACAGGTATTTCAAAATTTAATAAAAAGGAAAAAATAATGAAAATAAGCTTTATAGAGCCACATCTTAAAACATACGGCGGTATTAGAAGGATAATAGAACTTTCCAACCGGCTTACTAAAAGGGGTCATAATGTTACTATCTTTCATTCTGACGGAAGCCCTTGTAAATGGATGAAATGTATTGCAAAAATCAAAAGTTATGACAAAGTGCTTAAAGAAAAGCACGATGTTGTTATCTTTAACGATCCGAATCCTATCGACCATGAATTGGCCAAGAAAGCTAAGGCCAAACTAAAAGTATTCTATGTTCTTGCATTATATAAAAGAACCCTACTAAAAGGCTTTAATCCTAAAATTTATCTCCCCTGGAATAAAAATATGCTCTATCTTAAAAAATCTCTTCAGTCTCCTTATTTAAAACTGGTAAATTCTACTTGGATGCATTATTGGCTGAAAAAAAATATGGGAATTGATTCAAAAATTTTGATAGGTGGAGTAAACCGTAAAATGTTTCATCCAGTTAAAGTGAAAAAGGGAGCTGGGAAAATTCGAATTTTATATTCAGGGGATCCGCGAGAAAGGAAGGGGGCTGAAACAGTATTAAAGGCAATAGAAATAGTAAAAAAGAAAGAACCAAGAATAATCTTAGACACTTATCATAACAAAGGAATACCCCAAGAGAAAATGGCTGAGAAATATTGCTCAGCTGATATATTTGTCGATGGACAATGGTATGCAGGCTGGAATAATCCAGTTGCAGAAGCAATGGCTTGTAAGATTCCTGTGGTTTGTACAGATATTGGGGGAGTGGGAGATTTTGCTTTTGATAAAAAAACTGCTTTATTGGTACCCATTGAAGACCCCAAGGCTATGGCATCTACTATTCTTAAATTGATCAGAAGCAGAAGATTAAGAAAGAAATTACGAGAAAATGCTTACCGCCATATCAAACAGTTTAACTGGGATAAAAGCGCAAAAAAACTCGAAGAAATTCTCACTTCTGAATTAAAAAAAAATAGTTTCAAAGGATCCTAATATTGGCCCGAGGGATGATATTTTAAATCTAATTCCCAAAAATACTAATAAAATATTAGATGTAGGTTGCAGTATCGGAACGCTTGGAGAACGAATTAAACAAAAAAAGATGTTGAAATCACGGGCATTGAAATAGATAAACGAATGGCTAAAGTTGCCAAAAAAAAATTAGACAAAGTAATTATACGAGATATTGAAAAAATTAATCTAAAAAATTATTTCTCCCATAATTATTTTGATTGTATAATTTTTGCAGATATTTTAGAGCATTTAAAGAATCCTTGGTTTTTATTGAAAAATACTACAAATTTCCTTAACACGAATGGGGTCATAATTGCCAGTATTCCAAATATACGACATTTTAGTATTATAACCGATCTCTTTTTAAAAGGATATTGGCCTTATCGAGAGAGGGGGATTTGTGATCGAACCCATCTGAGATTCTTTGCTCTTAGGAATATTAAAGGAATGTTTCGGGACGCAGGATTAAAAATTACTAAAATAGAAAGAAATTATAGAATTATCGAGAAGCCCCACAAATTTAATATATTTTCTAAATATCTTACCCTTCCTCTATTTAAGGATTTTTTTACATTCCAGTATCTAATTGTCGCTGAGAAAGCCAGGAGAAAAAAATGAAAATTTCAATTTTAACACCCGATTTATCGCATAATTGCTTAGGTAGGGCTTGGCTGTTGGGAAAAATACTACAAAGACATTATGAAATAGAAATTATAGGGCCCGCATCCACAGGATATGTATGGCCGCCCTTAGCTGATGAAAAAGTAAATTATAAGATCATTAAAGCAAATTCACCTTTGCAGCTTTTATTGAATAAAAAAAAGATATTAGATGAAATAGACGGGGATGTAATTTATGCTTCAAAACCCCGAACAGCTAGTCTTGCCATTGGAGTGTTAAAAAATAAAAGAGATAAAACACCTCTAATATTAGATATTGATGATTGGGAATTGGGTCTCTTTTTGGGAAGACGGGATACTTTCATTAAAAAAATTAAAAGCTTATTGGAGGATAGCCTACTCTTTTTTATGGATTTGAGTTCATACTGGAGAATTCTGGCTGAAGAAAAACAGATAAAATTGGCTGACCAAATTACTGTCTCCAATCATTTTTTGCAAGCAAAATATGGGGGAACAATAATCTGGCACGCCAGAGATACAGAAAGCTTTGATCCTAAAAAATTTAATAAAGATTCTATAAGAAAAAAATACAAAATAGGTAAAAACAAAAAAATTGTAATGTTCTTTGGCACTCCAAGGCCACATAAAGGAATTGAAAACTTAATAAAGGCCGTCTCTATTAAAAAGGAAAATGTTGTCTTAGTTCTGGTGGGAATAGACAAAAATGAACATTCTCAAAATTTAGTCAAAATGGGTAAAACAATCTTGAAAAAAAGATTTAAATCATATGGTCTCCAATCTTTCAATAAGATTCCGGAATTTCTAACAATAGCCGATTTAATAGTAATACCCCAAAGAAAAACTGCCTCGACTGTGGGACAAGTTCCAGCAAAAATTTTCGATGCTATGGCGATGGCTAAACCAATTATTGCCACTAAAGTTTCTGATCTTCCAGAAATCTTAGATGGCTGTGGATGGTTGGTTGAGCCAGAAAAACCAAAACAATTAGCGAAAACTATCCAATATGTTTTGAATAATCCTCAAAAAGCTGATAAAATGGGTCGGGAAGCTCGCCAAAAATGTATTAAAAAATATAGCTGGAATGCAATGGAAAAATTATTAGTGGGGGTATTTAAAAAATATGAATAAATTGCAACAGGGCACAAAAACTTTAAAATGGCTCTGGCAGGGACAGGTATTTATTAAATCAAGAATATTATGGCATGCCTTGTCGCCTATAAAAATAAAAGGATATAAAAAACTTATTCCGCTTTTTTCAAACAAAAAAGGCATCCGAATGGGGGGCGATCTCAATACTAAAGAATTTCAGAAATGTTTATCATATTCTAAAAAAATTATAGATGTTAATATTTTGTCGGAATATATGGGAAAACCGACTAATGCAGACTATTTGACTGATGCTACTAATTTGTCTTTTGCTAAAAACAATGAATTTGATTTTGTTTGCTCATCGAATCTTCTTGAACATATCTCAAATCCTATTAAAGCTTTATATGAATGGAAGCGTGTCATTAAAAAGGGTGGTTTTATATATTGCGGGGTCCCTGACAAAAGATTTACTTTTGATCATAGAAGACAAAGAACTGCCCTAAGTCATTTAATAGATGACTACCAAAAGGATGTTAGCCGAGACGATAAAACTCATATTCAAGATCTTGTCGATAATTGGGATGAGAAACTAGATTCATGGTGGGATAACAAACAACAACTCCTTAAACATATTAATGAAAATCCATTATCAGGAATACACCACCATGTTTGGATGAAAGATAATATTATAGAATTATTTAAATATGTTAATCTAAAAATAATTTATTCGGAAATTAAAGGCAATACAATTCATGTAATTGGAGAAAAATGAAAATAACTTTTATTCTTTCCAGTATTCGGATATCAGGAGGGGTAAAATCCACTTTCGAGTTAGCTAACCGACTACAAAATAAAGGACATGATGTTTCAGTAATACATCCCCTAATGCCATGTTTTCCTGAACGAAAATGGTATGATTTTCAATACGTAGCTTATGATATTTTTAGAACCTTTTGTAATTTTTACTATGGAAGAGAGGTAAAATGGTTCAACTTAAAAACAAAATTAATAATGACTCCTAGCCTCAATGAAAGATGGATTCCAAAAGGAGATATCATAGTCGCTACTTGGTGGGTAAATGTTTATGATGTTAACAAATACCCAAAAGAAAAAGGTGAAAAGTTTCATTTTATCCGGCATTATGAAACCTGGGGCGGACCTGAAGATTTAGTCAATAAAAGTTATAGGCTTCCTTTTCATAAAATAGTCACTTCCACTTGGTTAAAAAATCTTATCGAAAAAAAATTTAATCTTTCTGTTGATGGTCCTGTATTAAATGCTATTGATCTTAATCTCTTTTATAAAAAAAGACGAGGCTTTAATTGCCGTCAACCAAAACGTATAGGAATACTTTATAGAAAAACAGGGTGGAAAGGAATGAAAGATGGGCTTAAAGCTTTTAGGATGGCGGAAAAAAAACATCCCGATATTCAATTAGTCTTATTTGGAGATAAACCGAATCAAGAAGATGCAAAAATTATAGAAAAAATAAAAAAAGTTGAATTTCAGGAATGGCCTTATAAAGAAAAACTACGAAAAATATATGAGTCTTTAGACATTTTTGTTTTTCCAAGCCATATGGAAGGTTTTGGCAATCCCCCAATGGAAGCTATGGCCTGCGGAGTAGCCTGTGTAACCACAAAAGTCGGTGGGGTACCAGATTATGCTATAGCAGGAAAAACTGCATTAGTATCGCCACCTAAAAAACCAAGACTCCTAGCCAATAATATAATTCAATTATTGGAAAACGAAAAAAAACGAAAGCAAATAGCCAAAAAGGGCTATAATTATATTAAAAGGTTTACCTGGGAAGAAAGCGCCGATCAATTAGAAAAAATATTTGAAAAATATAAATAATTCCTTATTAATCCAAAAAATTCTCAGTTATGAAAAAAATTTTATTTATTTCCAGGGGTGGGAACCACCCCTCAGGCAGATTTCGAATAGAACAATATCTTCCTTATTTTAAAAAACAAGGGAATAAGTTTTTGATTTTAAATTTACCCCCTTATAATTTTTGGAAATCATCCATGTCATTTTGGGAAAAAGTAAATTTTGCAACCGGTTTAGTCCTCAATATTTTATCTAAACTACTTATTCTTCCCCTTCTTCCTTTTTATGACATAGTTTTTATTCAAAGAGGAGCTTTGCTGGGAATTATTTTATCTATTGAAAAATTATATTTCTTACTCAACAAAAAAGTAATCCTTGACTTTGATGATACCATTCCACCCGAAGAAACAGATCAAAGTAACTGGTTAAAAAAAATAATGTTGGACCAAAATAGAACTGACCAAATGATTAAAAGGGCGAGATGTATCATTGTTGGAAATAAATATCTAGCTCAATATGCCAAAAAACTAAATAAAAAAGTAATAATACTCTCGACTCCCGTAGAAACGAAAAATTTTAGACCAAGAGAAAATAGAAAGATAAAAAAACAAATTACCATTGGTTGGGTGGGAACGAGTAGCAATTTAAAATATTTAGAGGCTCTTTTGCCCGTTCTTCAAAAAATAGAAAAAATATTCAAAAATGTAGAAATAATAACTATTTGTGACGAGCAATCAAAGATTTTAACTCAGCATTTAAAAAGATATCGCCATATTCTTTGGAACAAGGAAGAAGAAATTAAAAATTTTCACCGCATTGATATCGGTATAATGCCCTTAGTTGAAAATGAATGGACTAAGGGCAAATGTGGGTTTAAGCTACTTCAATATATGGCTTGCGGCATTCCTACCGTTGCCTCCCCTGTAGGAATCAACAAAAAAATTATCCGGGATGGTTTTAACGGATTTCTAGCCAAGGAAAATGAAGAGTGGTTTAAGAAACTTTCATTTCTTATAAAAAATAAAAAAACAAGGGAAAAAAATGCGAAAGCCGCCAGGAAAACAGTTTGTCAAAGCTATTCAACGGCTAAAAATTTTGAAAAACTAAAAAAGATAATTGATAGCCCCTAAAGTACTTTCCAAATAATCACTTTGTTTTTATCATAAACTTTCTCAAAATACTCTGGATTTTGATCAAACTTTTTTAAATTAGCTCCATAAAAATTGATTTTTTTCCACCACTCTCTCTGTCCATATAAACAAGTAAATTTATCCTGAGAATAGAGAATATATATTGGTCTTTTTTCATCTAGCCGTTCTTCTTCTATTACAGAAATTATTTTTTTTGTTTTTTGATATTTTTTATAGGTTCTTGAAAGCTTTTTCATCTCGTCATTATCAGAATTTGGGGGAATTAAAACAATCTGATTTAAATCTTCTCTCAGAGTAGCCTCTAAAGACTCTCTTTCCGATAAATAATATTTTTTTTGAGAAATATACTCTGGTAGAGACTCTAAAAGGTTTAAATCTTCCTCTATATTATTCTTTTTGAAAAATTTCTCTGGGGGTTTAGCAAACAACCTTTCAGAAAAATATGAAACCATAGGAGAATTACCACTCTGGGTAACAATCACTGCCTCTTTAGGCAAGTTTTTTTTAATAAATTGAACTGCCTCATATTCTTTTTGAGTAGTCCAACCCTGCTTAGCATAAGTTATCCCCCAAGAGACTAAAAATGAAATTAAAAGTAAAAAAATAACTCCCCAAGATAAAATTTTTTCAGGAAAAGCTTTGGAAATATTTTTTAATAATATTGGGATAAAAAAGGCTAAAGACAAAGAAGCAAAAAGCCAAGCTCGATCTGGCAAAAAAACTAGGCCAATTCTTGGAAAAAATTCAGCAATTAAAAAGAAAGCCAAAAAACTTACTAAATACAACCAATTATTTTTCAAATCCCAATCAATTTTCACTTTTTTGATTATTACTGTTAAGGCTAAAATTGGTAAAACAATACCCAAATTATATCCGTAATAATAAATCCAAGTGTACCCTGGCCAACCCATTCGATTGCCATCAATATTTATGTAATTATTAATGAACCATAAATCTAATTTAGGATGCAGCATTATCCGCCAAAAAGGTTTAAGCAAATTTCCCACCTGTTTTATAATCCCCAAGTCCCTTAACCAAGGATAAAAACCTATTAATGCAAATAAAACAATCAAAAAGGTTTCTAGGGGGTGTTTTTTAATTTGCGGCCAAAGGAAAACTATCAAAGATAATAAAACAAATAATACCGGGAAGATAAAAAATTGATGAATTTTGATACCTAAAAAACTCACCGCCAGTAGCAACAAAAACCAATAGATATCTTTGACTCCTTTACTTTTTAATAAATTTGTTGCTAAATATAGAACAATGGGCAAAGATATTAAAAATAAAGATTGTGGTCGAAAGATAAGAATTTCTAAAATAATCACGGGAAAAAGCATAAAGCCCAAATTAGCGAGAAGCTGTAAAAGCTTAGTTTTTAATAAAGGTTGAGAAATTTGATAAAATACTACTACTAAAGAACCTGCCAAAAGAGGTAAAAATATTTTAAAAAGCCAGTAAAGGGAAATTTTAGTTAAAAATGAAAAACTATAAGAAAAAACATGAAATAAAAACCGTGGCTCCTTTTCTAAAAATTCTCCCCGATCAATTAAATCCTGTATTTTTATTAAATAATGATAGGGGTCAACTTCGGGAATATAATGATAAAGTAGAAAATGTATTCCCATTATTGTAAAAAAAATCCCAAGAGCCCACCAAAAAACTTTATGTTTCTTATAAGGGGGGATTTTTAAATCTGTAGGTTTAAACTTTCTCCAAATATAAAAACCAAAAAATAAAACAAAAGAGAAAAGCCACCAAACCCCAAAACCTAATAGGGTTATTTTTTCATCTGCTAATCTGCCTTGCCATAAAGAGAAAATGTAAATAAATGTCGGAGTCAAAGTTAAGGAAAAAAGAAAAGACCATAAAAATATTTTCGCGGTTTTCTGCCTATTGCGAGTAATTTGTTCTAAGATTAAGGCTAAATTTAGCCCTGGGAGGAAAAATACTAAAAACCCCAATATATACAAAAAATAAGGAAAATTCCAAAAACTCAAAAGGAAACTAATTGTATAAGCCGTTACTAATATTAAATTCAAATAAATTATTTTGCGCATTTTTCCATCTCCGAGCAAAACTTTTTAGAAACTTTCTGCCAACTAAATTTTTCTCGAATTTTCTTTTGAGCAGCCAACCCAAGTTTCTTTTTTGAGATATTATTTTTAATCAAAATACTCCTTAAACCAAAGTTCCAACCAAAGCAAAGCCCAAATCCTGGCTCCATGATTAAATTTTTTGGTCTCATGCTCTTTAAATAATTTTTTTAACTCTTCTTGTTTAAAAATATTTCTTTTAATTGCTTTTTTGCTAAGAATAATTTCTTTGGAGAATTTATTAAGATCTTCCCTTATCCATTTATCAATTGGTATTGAAAACCCTTGTTTTCTTTTAAAAAGAACTTGGCTTGGTAGAAAATCTTTTAGAGCTTTTTTGAATATATATTTATTTTGATTATTTTTAATTTTTAAAGAAGCAGGAATTTTAGCGGTTAATTCAAGAAATTCATGATCCAAGAGAGGAGATCTTCCCTCTAAGGCACTTGCCATAGAAGCGATATCAACTTTAACTAAAAGGTCTTCAGGAAGATAAGTTTGAATGCCAAAATTTAAAACCCGATCCAGTAAATCTAAATTTTGATTAAAATATTCTTTAGCTTTTTTATATGAAGAACTAAAAATTAATTTTTTAAAATCTTCAGATAATAACTTTTGTTTCATTTTTTCAGTAAAATAGGTGCTTGAAAAAAAATCAAAATACATTTTATGTCCTTGATTAGAAAAAGAATTCAAAAGAACATAAAATCTATGCCTTAAAGTAGGCTCTGGAAAAAATTCCCCCAAAAAAGAACTTTTTTTAAGTATTTTTCTAAATATTGGGGAAATTTTATTGGCAAATAACCAGGCATTATACAGACTGTAACCTGCAAAATTTTCATCTCCACCATCACCATTTAAAGCCACGGTAACCTGCTTTTTAGTCTGTTCTGAAATATAATAAGTAGGCAGAGCAGAAGAATCAGCATAAGGTTCTTCATAAAAATAAACTAATTTCGGTAAAATTTCAGCTGCCTTAGGCTTAACAATAAATTCTGTATGATCTGTTTTAAATTTTTTAGCTATTATTTTAGCATAAGACAACTCATTAAAAGCTGCTTCTTCAAATCCAACTGAAAAAGTTTTTACAGGTTTTTTAGAAAATTGAGACATCAAACCCACTATTGCGCTTGAGTCTATTCCTCCTGACAAAAGCGCTCCCAAGGGTACATCAGAAATCATCCGGATTCTAACACATTCTTTTAATTTATCCATTATTTTTTGGCACCATTCTTCTTCAGAAAAATTCTCTTTTTGGGAAAAAGCTAACTTCCAATATTTTTTTATTTTTACTTTTCCTTTCTGGCAAACTAAATAATGAGCAGGTGGAAGCTTTTTAATCCCCTTAAAACCAGTTAAGGGCGCTGGGACGTACTGAAAGCTTAAATAATTATAAATGGCCTCAAAATCAGGCTCCTTTTCTACCCGAGGATCTTTTAGAATTGACTTTAACTCAGAAGCAAAGATAATAAATTTATCAGTTAAATAATATTTCAAGGGTTTCTTGCCCACTCTATCTCTGGCTAAAAAAAGTTTTTTATTTTTTTTGTCCCAAAGAGCAAAAGCAAAGAATCCTCTTAAGTACTTTAAGCAATTTTCCCCGTAATCCTCATAAAGATGAATAATAACTTCTGTGTCTGAATGGGATTTAAATTTATGTCCTCTTTTTTTTAATTTTGATCTCAGCTCTAGAAAATTATAAATTTCTCCATTATAAATCAATACAACGCTCTTGTCTTCATTAAACATTGGCTGATGGCCGGTCGGCGAGAGATCAACAATAGCTAATCGCCGATGACCAAGTCCAATATTGTTATCGATATAAATTCCTCCATCATCAGGACCTCGGTGAACGATCTCTTGATTCATTTTTTCAATTAACGCCCGGGGAACTTTTTCTTGATTAAAATTTAATTTTCCAACAATTCCACACATATTCACTCTCCTTTATATCGCTAAATTTTGATTGATTAATAGACCCTGCATCATGACTTTTCTTTTTTAAATCCCTTGAATAAATTTATCATTTTTTGAGAAATTATTTGCCAATTAAAATCTTTCTCGATTTTTTCCTGCGCCTTATGGCCCAGTTTTCTTCTTAAATTAGGATTTTCAACCAAAGACATTAATTTTTTTTTCAATTCTTTTTTATTCCCAGCTTTGAATAATATACCAGTCTCCTTGTCTTTAATTAAAACTTTCACTCCTCCAACATTAGAAGCTAAACAGCATAACCCCACTGCCATCGCCTCCATTAACGCATTGGGTAGCCCTTCTGCATAAGATGGCAGAACAAAAATATCCATTGTTTTTAGAATTGAATAGACATCATTACGATGTCCTAAGAAAATTACCTGTTTATTTTGATATTTTTTAACAATTTCTTCTTTACCTTTTATATCCCCAACAAAATAAAATTTAATATTTCTCTTTTGGGGGCAAACTTTTTTTGCTACTTCCAATAAATCATAGTAACCTTTTATTGATTCGAGTCTGCCAACATAGACAAGCCTAACTTCTTGTTTTTTAATCAGTATGTCTTTTGCTAGTTTAGCTTTTTTAATTTCATTCAAATCGACGCCATTATGAATAACAGAATAGTTAAGTTTATATTCTTTTGCCACATTAATCAATCCTTCATGAAGTAGGATAACCTTATTGCTAATTTTCAACAAAAATAAACCAATTGTCCTAGCATAAATTATCATAATTATCTTAATAAAATTATTTTTAGGAAACCAATTAATTCCCGGAAAGGTATCGATTTGAGTAAAAACCTTTTTGCCTAAAATTCTAAGCCATAAAATAGAAAAAGAAGTAAAAAACATATGCTTATTGACTAAGAATACATCTGGTTTCTCTTTTTTAATTACTTTCCATAAATGCCATAAAAGACCAGGAACTAAAGAATAGTTAACTGGATCTGGAAAAAAAATATCCCTTATCCGATAAATGGTCAAATTTGGATTTAACTTTTCGCGATAAGGTCTCCCCGTTGTTAAGACTACCACTTTATTTTTTTTAGACAAATACAAAGCAGTTTTATAGCCACTGATCATCCACCTATGTTTCTCGAAAAAATATGGCAGGATCATTAATATCTTCATCTCTCCCCCAAAATTTTCTCATAAATAAACAATACTAATTTTGTTTCTATTAAAATTATCAAGAAAATACCCACTGCGCCCAAACCAATTACTAAGGGTAAAGGTAAATTAAACTCTAAAAACCAAACAAAAGGCGAGGGTAAAATTTGGAATAAAAATAACCCAAAAGTTCCGCCTGCTATTGAAAAAATTAATTTCTCTTTTAATTTTAATTCAATAAAGAAAATTAAACCAGCCAAAACTGCGATTATTAAAAAAATATAATTTTTCAGAAAAATTGAAGGCCAAAAATAAGCCAATGGCAGATAAATTAAAATTGTCATCGCTAAAACTTTTTTCATTTTTGTCATTTGGAATTTGGATTTTGTCATTTAACTTTATATATCCTTACTCTTTCTTTTTTGTAAACTTGCTCGAAAAACTGAGGAACATTTTCTATAGTAGGATTTTCGGCCTGAATGCTGGAAAAATAAATATAATCTATTTTATGGTTTTTAACAAATTGCCGCACTTGTTCAATTTTAGCCTTTGGAGAAAAAATTATACTTGAATCGATTAAATTTCTCTCAGCTATTGGTCTTAACCAAGCCCCCCATTTGTGTTGAGCGACGAATTTAGCATTGGGTGGTGAATTTTCCCGAATCCAGGAAAAAGCCTCTTTGTCCTGCTCTGGAAGCATTGCCTGTGCTGAAGAATCTTTAATTTGCCATAAAGTAATTGATTTGTTAGCTAAATAATTAGGCATAACTAAGAGAAAAATAAAAAAACTGGTCAAAAAATACTTTCCTATCTTGAATGGAAAAACAACTTTGGACGGAAAAACAGCATTAATCAGGCCAAATAACCCAAATCCAGTCAAAATAGCAATCGCTATTCCAAAATAAGGATAAAATCTAAAAGGAATGAAATTAATGCCAAAATAATGATTCAAAGAAAGCAATAATCCTATACCCAAAAGCAAAATCAAAAACTTGACCTCCTTTTTTTCCCACATTCCTACCGCTCTAATTGCCCCACCAAAAGCCACCAGGTAAAGCAATATTCTTCTCTTATCTACTTCGCTAATAATTGCCTTCAAAGTGCGAACACCACCCTGCAAATGAGGAAAAGTTAAAATTTGATTAAACTTTTCTGGTTTCAGCCAGTAAAAAACCGTTCCCAATAAAATCATCAAAGAAATAATTTTTAAAAAGAAAAATCTCTCCTTTTTCTGGCCAGTTATTAAAATCAGAATCCCATACAAAATAAAAACCAGAAACATTACCAAAAAAGATAGGGGATGGGAAAAAAAGAGTAGAAAAAAGAAAATCAAAAATCCCCAAATATTTCGTTTAACCAAAAAGTAGGCTGAAAGACAAAAAACAAACACCCCCCAAACTTCAGCTAATAATCCAATCCTAAGCATATCATTAATCCATCGAAAGCAGGCAAAAAAGATGGCTGCTGTTATCCCTATTCGCCAATCTTTAAAAATTCCAAAGGCTAAAAGCCCTACCCCCAAAGAAGCTAAAAAAGAATAAAAACAAATTGTTAAAACAAAAGAATGAGGCCAGGAGGTAGAAAAAATTTTATGAAATAAAACAAAAAGAGCCAGGGGAATAGGATAAATGTTGCTTCTTAATACTTGGGAGTAAAAATTTTTTTCTAAACCTTGTCCATTGGCAATATGAACAGCTGCATCATCACCGATTGGAAAATCGGTCAAAAATGCATAATAAAAAGAAATAAAGAAAATGACAATCAAGCCCCCCAAAATTAAAGCTATCTTTTGCCAGGAATATTTATTCATTTATTTTTCCTTATTTCCCCACTTTTTTTAAAATTAGATCCAGCTCTTGTTAAAACAATCTCCTGAATGGATACCAGCAATCCCATTAAAAACCAAATATAAATAATATATAAAGTGGAAAAGAAATTATACTGGACTAAAATTCCGAACAAAGCAGCGCTTCCTCCTATAATAAAGGCAGATAAAAACGGATTTGTGGTTATTTTATAAGCTCGCCAGGAACGGACAAAAAGAATAATTAAAAACAAAACAAAAGCAGCCAATCCTAAAATTCCATTTTCAGCCAAAATCTCTAAATACTGATTATTTACCGTCTGTTGTTCTGATTCGGGTAATAATTCCATAGGATGATTATCATAATATGAGCCAAAATTCCCAGGGCCAATACCAAAAACCGGATGTTCTTTAAAGGCCTGAGAAGCTATTTTAAATGTCATTAACCGGTGGGCGGTAGAAAAACCTTGTTGTTCGGGTCTTTTAGCAACCTCTCCGCCATGTTCAACGAAATTAGTCAATGCCTGGCTGCCAGCCACCCTAATCATGCCAAAAGCAATCAAGCAAGAAGTAGCCAAAATCAATAATAAAAGCAAAATTTTCCTCCATTTAAAAATCTCCTTAAAGGAAAAAACAATCAAAACTATACCGGCTGAAAATATTGCCAAATAAGCTCCCCGAGAAATTGTAAGAATAAAAACAATTAAAAAAATTATCAGCAAAGGAATAAAAAGTTTTGTCTTTATCTGTTTTTTCAGCCACAAACCGACAAGCAAACAAATTGGAATTAGCAGAAAATTTGCCATCAACAATGGCTCAAGAAAGGTTGCGTGAACTCTTGGAAAACCAAAAATTTTTAAAGTGTAATGCTCCTGAAGAATTGTCCATTTTAAAGAAATTCCTCCCAAATCAGCAAAATACTGCCAAAAAGCAAACAAACAAATAATAAAGCTCCCCCAAATAATAACCAAACTTATTTTCTGGATATTTTTTTGACCAATTCGAACATTAGACAAAACAAGAAAAAGAACAAAACAAAAAGAAATTAATAAAAATACCTCTATACTTCTAAAAGATAGATTGAGCAGCAAAGCAATTAAATTTACTAACCAAAAAGCAAATAAGATTTGATAGAGCAGCTTAGGTCGAAACTTGATCTTTTTAATCTTAGCTATTTTGAAATTCTGCCAAAACCAAGCCAGAATAAGACTTAAACCAAAAATAAAACTGACTTTCAGGGTAAGCCCTGAAACTTCAAATGTTGGAAAGCGTTCAAAAAATAAACTGGCTGCCAAAATCAATACCCCAGCTTCTAATCTCTTTGACCAAAAAAATCCCAATAGAATTGCCAAAACCAATATTAAAATTAAGACTAAAGATAAATTTTGCAAATTATAAAAATAAAACCAGCCAAAACCAAAAAAGATTAAAAGGCAAGCTAAAATCAACCAATTTCTTTTTTCTAAAATTTTTTCCATTTATTTCCTCTATTATTAAATCTAAGCACTATTAAGCTATTATAAAAAATTAATTATAATTTTGCAACTCCTGCCACAATTTTATTAATTTTTGGGTTGATTTTTCCCAAGAAAAATTTCTAGCTCGCCTCATTCCGATTTGCAATTTTGTTTTTCTATTTTTCCCATTTTCCAATGCCCTTGTTAAAATTTTGGCTATCTCTTTTGTTTTCTGAGGATTAACGTAAAAAGCTCCTTGACCAGCTGCCTCTGGCATTGAAGAAACCGAAGAAGTCATTACAGGCGTACCACAATTCAAACTTTCCAAAATTGGCAAGCCAAAGCCTTCCCACAAAGAGGGAAAAACAAATAAAGTCGCTCCTGAATACAAAATAGGCATCTCTTCTTTTTTAACATATCCTAAAAATTTCACTTTTCTCTTTAATTTCAATTCCTTTACCTTCTTAAAAACTTCTTGCCAATACCATCCCTTCTTGCCAACAATAATTAGAGAATATTTTTTAAAAAGCGGGGGGGGTAGTTCAGCAAAGGCTGAAATTAATTTTTTGAAATTTTTTCTGGGTTCGATTGTGCCTACCGCCAAAATATATGGCTGAGAAATTTTATATTTTCGGCAAGTCTTTTTGACCTGTACTTGACTAGTTCGTTTAAATGAAGAGGCAATGGCCGGATAAAGAACTTTGATCTTGTTCTTTTTAACAAAGGGGAAGTAGCCAACCAAGTCTTTTTTTGTACTCTTAGAAATAGCGATAATCATTCTGGTTTTTTTTAAAATTCTCGCCAAGAGTAATTTCTCCAAAATTTTAGCCTTCAACAATGCCTTAAAATTTAATTTAAAAACAGCCAAATCATAAATTACTGGAATCGTCTTTTTGGGATAAAGAAAAGGTAAAATATAAGAAGTGGGGGATAAAACAATATCAACTCCTTCACCAATAATATTGAGAATAATTCGAAAATGCCATAGAAAACTGGGCCAACAAAATCTTCTAATTTGAAAATTAGCTGGAAATTCCTCTTTAATTTTATTTTTTGTATATAGAAAATAAACATTCTTGTGATCTATTTTGGCTAAGTTTTTAATTAATTGGAGGGTATATTCTCCCTTTCCCGCTTTTTGTGGCTCAAAAGCTTCTCGTGCATCAATCGCGATTTTCAAGGGGGCTTTTTTGCCTTTTTCTTTTTTCAAAACTCGAGCGCCATTTTTAAAAGCCTGGAAAGGTAATTTTAAAGCCGATAATCTACCCCTTCCATGCCAAAACATACAGACTAAAATTGGCCTTAATTTTCTGGCAAAAAAGCAAGGCAGATATTTTTTGGGAAAGAATTTGAGAAAAAAATAAATCTCATTTCTAAAAAAGGAAAAATACCAATCGAGTTTTTTCTCAGCTCTGGTACCGCCTGTTTTCCAAGCCAAATGAATTGCCTTAGCCTTAGGTTCAAAAATAATTTTATAGCCCGCCAATCTTAACCTTAAAGAAAGATCGCTCTCTTCTCGCATTGCTGAACCAATATAATTTTCATCAAAACCTTCAATCTCCTCTAAAACTGACTTTCTAAAAGATGCATAGCCACCCCGAACAGAATCGGCTTCTCCTTTAATAATAGAAAAACTATTCGGCAAAACAGCCCCGGTTTTTGTGATTACCTCAGCTTTACCCAAAGTATGATAATTGGGATCTTTTTCTAAAATTTCTCGACTGGTTACAGCGCCGACCCGAGGATTTTGAAAATTTCGACAATGGGCTCTAATCAATCCTGGCAGAACAATTGAATCATCATCCAAAAATAAGACTATTTCTCCTTTGGTTTTCCTCCAGCCATAATTTTTGGCAGCTGAGGTGCTTTTCTTTTTAAAATAAAAATACTTAATCTTTGGATTTTGAACGATAATTTTTTTTAAAAAGGTGGGATAAGATTCAGTTTGATCAACAATAATAATTTCTAAAATATCTTTTTTCTGCTTTAAAAGCGCCTTCAAATTTCTAATCAAAACCTTTTGGCGATTGTAGGTAGGAATTACAACTGAAATTTTCATCATAAATATTCTCTCTAAGATTCTATCTCTACTTTTGGCTTTAATCCTAAATGAGTCAATTTCTTCTTGATTCCAACAATTGATTTGGCAAGAAAAGGTGAAATCTCTAAAATTTTTAGAATCAAATCAACTTTATAGCCACGATGCTTTTTATTCACTGATTTGTACAATCGCTCAGCAATCTTAAATTCCCCATTAATCAGATGGCAATTTGCTTTTCTAATTAAATAAATCTCATAATTCTGCTGGGCAATTTTTCTTTCCTTTTTGGTTAAATCGTCACGAGATAAAACTTTTTGATATAAATAAACCAAATCATCAACCAATTTCGGGCTTGAAAAAGATAAACTCTCAAGATGATATCGCCACTTAACCAATGGCTTTGATATAAATTTAATCTGAGAATCCTTAGCTAATCGGAGCCATAAATCATAATCATCGGCAATTTTTAATTTTTCATCCAAAAAACCATTTTTTCTAAAAAAACCTTTCCTAACCAAACCCACTGAACTGGTCACTATAAAATTTCCTTTAATCAATCTTTCGGAAATTTTTTCCGGCATTATTCTAAAATTCTTTGCCCAATTTTTACCAATATTTTTTTTACTTGTCTCATTATATATAAAACAATTACAGATAACTGCATCAATTTTTGGAGTTGATCCCTCAATTAACTTTAACTGACTTTCTATTTTCTTTGGTAAAAATAAATCATCCTGGTCCAAAAAAGCAATATATTTACCCTTGGCTTTTTTAATACCTCTATTTTTGGGAATAGCTGGGCAACCACTATTCGCTTGATAAAAATAATGTATCCGCTGATCGTCTAAAGATTGGATTCTTTGTCGTGACCGATCAGTCGAACCATCATCTACAACAATTATCTCAAAATCTTGAAAAGTCTGATTCAAAACTGATTTTAGGGTTTGCTTAATATATTTTTCTCCATTATATACTGGGATAATAACCGAAACTTTGGCCATTGTTTCTCCCTAATTTAAAAAATGCTCTCGTAGAGAACATTATATCAAAAATAAAGGATTTAATAAACCATTAGGCTAACAAAAAACTAGATAGCTTAATATTACATATTAGGACCGGTGGGATAACGACTAAGAAAACTCAAATCAGAGATCAAGATTTCGTTCCATTTAAAGCCAAGTTCCTCAAAACGATCTCTACTTGGTATCCGTCTTTTTTGACCATTATCGTCAAGATAATAAACCGCTCGAGAATTATAAGATTTAATTAAAGGCCCTATACGAGAACTGGTTTTTTTGCTTTTCAACCAATTATCAGAAACTTCATGAACTTCCTCCCAATCAAAACCAAATCGATCAAAATAATCCCTACTAGGAATATGTCTTTTAGTTCCTCCCACAATTAAATAAACCGCGGCATCAGATCCCTGAGCCAACAAATAATATATTGGGGAACTGGTCTCAATATTATTAAGGGTAGTATCTGATATCGTCCTGACCTTTCTCCATGACAAACCTAAAGCTGAAAATGTATAGCTACTTGAGATCCATCTTTTGACCCCATTTCCAACCAGATAAACGGCTTTGCCCGAACCTCTAAGTAAACCGCAAAGATTATCCGAATCAAATAAATCAATGAATTTTTTCAAATCTCTAGAAAGAGTTTGTATTGATTTGCTGGGATACAAAACACCCAAAGTACCAAAATCAGGAATCCATTCCTTTTGACCTGAATGAATCGCCCAAACCGCACGATAACCCGAAACTCTAACCAAAAGACTATTAGGATAGCCATTTACTACTGGGGGGGATAAAGGATCAATCTTCATCCCAGAAAAACATTCATTAAGGATCTCTAAGTTGGGAATATGCAACTTCTTTCCTGATTGAAGTAGATAGATTTCAGGACTACCATCATTTTTCTGAATTAAAGAAAAGCCTCCTGTGTGACCAAACCAACTTCCAAAAATTTTCCAGAAATTATAATTGCCATTATAAATATGGGGGGTATAAATATATAAAACTTTAGTTGCCCTAGAAAGGGGCCTAATCAATACTCCATCTATCCAAAGTGGGCTTAGATCAACCTGATTATGGCGGTTTCCAAGATTCCAGGTGGCATAAGCAATCTGCTGACCAGGCCCGCCAAAATCAATTGCCCGTTGCCTGGCTGTTGTTTCATTATAGCCATGGCTAGCCATTATTTCATTAAATCCATAAAATACTGGCCAAGCCCTGCAAATACCACTAATACTTGAACTGGTTATTGAGCTTGATTCTCTTTGCATTAAAACCATCATTGCCCGAGGATTGATCCCGTGATCCCGGCCTTCTTTGGCAAGAAGAACAGACATTTTCATACCATAAAGTTTTTCACCAGTAATATCGTTGAATTGACGAACACTGACATGCCCTACTCGCTCATTTCCAACCCCATCGCGGTAAAAAAAAGGAACATCAATATATTCTGGAATAGTATAATTAGCAAAAGCCGAGCCCCTACTTTGCAAAAAACTTTCTATCTGTGATGCAGACATACTGCCAGAATTTGTAAAATCATGATCAGAAATTAAAAGATTAGGATTAAAGCTTGCCGCTTTGACTGTTTTGGGAAAAATTAATATCACCAAAACAAAAGCACAAATTCCCAAAATTAGAAACAAAATTTTTCTCATCCGCGCTCCTCCTCAGAATGAGGCGTAATATACAAAATATCCAAACTATTTTGCAAATCAGAATTTCCCGGATTCTTATTTAAACCATTTTTTAATACTTGTTCTGCTTTTTCTCTTTGATTTTGACTGGCATAAAGCTGGGCTAAATCCAAATAAGCGGTTATATTATGCGGATCTGAATTGATCACTTTTTCATATTGAGCAATAGCTAAATCAATTTTCTCCCAATCTCGATAGGTATTGCCCAAAGCAAGTAAAACATCAGAATTTTCAGGTTCTCTTGTCAAAATATCTTTATAAGCATTTTCAGCTTCTTGATAGTTTTTGGCTTGATAAGAGTTCATCGCTTGTTCAAAAAGTTCTTTAGTGGAAGCTGACTTAAAATCTATTTCTTTTGCAGGTTCAGACTCAGGACTTGATTCTTTGCTTTTACTTCCTAAAATATCTTGGTCAGAACTTTGAATATCAGAATTAGATCTTGAGGGTTTAAGGCAAAACCAACCCAAAATTCCCAGAGCAAACAATAAAATAATCCCCAGGACCAATCCGATATTTTTCTTATTTCTCATTGTCCTCCTCAGAATTCCCTCTATCTTATTTTTATTATATCATTTTAAATTTATTTTCTCAAGTGGATAAATTCAAGCATAATCTTTTAAAGATACCCCTTGAAGGCTGAGCAAAAATCCACAAAAAACACCTTTAATCGCCGTAAAACAAGAATATATTTTCCCTAAAAGCCAAGGACTCAAAAAATATAATACAAAATTAAAAATAGCTTTGGGACTTTTACGATTATATTTAAAACCTTTTAAAAAAAGCTGACGAGCCGCCGAGTATTTTCCTTTTCTCAAAAGCTCATTAGACTTAGCCCAATGATAACCCTTTTTATAATTCAGGTAAATTCTTTTTTTAGCTTGACGAATTTTTCTTTTCTCAGTCCGGCTAAAGTCAGGCCGCTTCAATAATTGATCATAAATTTTAGCCGTATTTTGATACATATTTTTAAATTTTCTAGATTGGGCTTCGGGATGAATGCGATAAATGGCTAAATTTTTTCTAACCGCTTCAAATCTATATCCATATTCAGCCACCCTTAACCACATTTCATGATCATCAGTTCCCACAAAATCTTCTTTCAAAAAACCCAATTTATCAAAAGCCTCTTTTCTTAAAAGAACTGTCAGGGTAGGAATAAAATTCTCTTTAACTAATTGATTAAAAATATCTTTTGCGGAAATGGCGCTATTAATACCCAATATAGAATGGAAAAAACCAATCAGCCTGCCTTCATTTAATAAAAAAGAGCCGCAAAAAACTAAACCGACCTTGGGTTTTTTATCTAAAATCTTCACCTGTTCTGCTAATTTTTGAGGTAACCATAAATCATCTTGATCTAAAAAAGCAATATATTTTCCTTTGGCAGCCTTAATTCCAGTGTTGCGAGCCGCGGCAGTTCCTTTATTCTTTTGATGAATATATCTGATTTTTTTACCATAAGTTTTTAAAATCTCTTTTGTTTTATCCTGAGAACCATCGTCAATTGTAATCACCTCAAAACCTTTAAAGCTTTGATTAAAAACAGAAGATAGGGTTTTTTTAATATATTTTTCTCCATTATATACTGGGATAATAATTGAAACTTTAGGCATCTTGAAATCTCCTGATTATTTTTTAAAAATAAAAGATTTTCCTTGTTTAAAAAATCGTTTTAATCTTTTAATAAAAGCTCTATAAACTCTCTTGGCCAACCTCTTGTATAAGTATAAACCTCCGGGTTGACTGGCTCCCGCCTCCTGCCAATATAAATCAACTAATTTGCTTTTTGGAAAATAAGATTTTAAAAAAAGAGTGGAACGAGATAAAAAGCCGCAACTTGTACAGATAAATTTATTATTGCGCCTATGTTTTTCAAAAACCCTTAACTGATACTTTAAAAGGTTTTGAATATTAGTTCTTGGGGTGTTGTGGTGGATAAATAATGGGATTGTATAGACTTTTAAATTAAGAAGTTGTACTCCCAAACAATAGTCTACGCCATAACAATGCCAACTATCAAAATTTTTTTGATCAAATTTTAATTTTGCAAATACTTTCTTTGGAATAATCAGTAAGCACTCATCCAGAGTTTGGGCCAGCTGGGGCTTTTTAAAGGGACCTCCCCAAGATTCCCCACCATCATCGATATGGCCAATTCCCTTGTTTTTAAAATTTAGTCCAGCTACACCAGCTATCCCTGTATCTGGAAGACTATCTAATATCTCTTGGGCTTTCTTTAGCCAATCCTTACCTTCCAAAATAACATCTTGGTGAATAAAAGCTAAAAATTTCCCTTTTGCCTTTTGACCACCAAAATTCAAAGCAGCCGCCGCTGATTTAAATTTCCCATTCCTATTGTCCAAGGAAATCAATTCATAAACAACATTCTGATCTCTTAGGCTTTTCAAAAGATTATTCTTCAAGATATCTTTATTATTATAAACACAAATCACTGAAATCATTTGACCTCTTTTTTAAAAAATCTTATCGTCTTAAAGCCGCCAAATCTTCTTTTTTTATTCCCTTAAAAAGATAAAGCAAGAAAAAATAGATTATCAATAAAATCAAGATAATCCCAGAAGTTAACAAAAACTCCTGCCAAATAGGAAGATCATAAAAAGCGCTCTGCCAAAAAATAAAATTTGATTTTTGACTAAGGATTAGAAGGCCAGCCGTTCCCGCTCCGGCTAATAAAGCTTTGGGTAAAATATTAAACGAAGGAACTAAGTTCGTGTGTTTCCGAATTAAATAATAATAAATTATGCAAAGCAGAAACTGACCCAAAGCAGTAATGGTCGCTGAACCTAAGAAAGAGTAATATGGAATAAAGATGATGTTGGCGGCAATATTAGCAACAGTAAAAGTCAAAACAGGAATGATTAAGAATTTTTGCTTGTGGGCCGAAGTTAAAACAATAGCGGTTAGGGCTCCCCAAAAGTGTGGCAAAAAAGAAATTGAAAGTATCCTTAAGACTAAAACAGACTGAGCAAATTGACTGCCTCCGACAATATCAATAATCTGGGGGGCAAGAAAAAAACCGATGAGCATAAATAGTAGGCTTGAAATGGTTAAAAAATTAAAAGATTTTTGAAACATTCTTCTTGTTTTCTGACGGTTTAAGATAATATTTTTGGAAATTACCGGATATATTAAGCCGACAAAAAGAATGGGAAAAGCAATAACAATCTCCAAAAATCTATAAGCTACACCATAAATGCCGACTGCCTCAGAGTTGGAAAAATGACTTATTGATTCAATAGCAACCCTTTCAAGCGGCAAGAGCGAGAGAATAACAGTATCAATTTTGTAATAAATGGTCCACAAAATCCCGGCAATGGCCAAAGGGAGAGCTGCTTTTAAAAGTTTTTTCCAAAGAGAAGTTTGAAATTGAGGAATGATTTTTAGGTACTGACTAGCCAAAAGAAAATTAATAAAAAAGTTTAAAGCAAAACCTAAAGATGCCGCCCCAACAATATAAAGTAATCCTACTCCTTGCTTGATAAACCAAATCACCAAAATTAAAGTAAAAGCTCTTCCCACCACTTCGGCTAAAGCTGCCTTGTCAGCCCTCAAATAAAACTGAAAAATACCAACTAAAACCTGATTTAAAAGCATAAAAAAGATACCACCAGAAAAAATAACAATTCCTAATTTAACTTCATAAGGATAGTTTAAGAAAAAAGCCACTAGGCAAGCCAAAGCCAAAGCGGCAATTGCGGTAAAAATCCTCAAACCAATTACATTACCAACGATTTTTTCTTTTTCTTTGGGATGCTGGGAAATCTCCCGCACCATTATCATATAAAGGCCAAGTTCTGCCAAAACCGCAAACAGCCCAAGATAGGCGATAATCGTATTATAATTTCCATATCCAGACACGCCCAAATATCTGGTGATCAATATCACGATCACCAAAGAACAACCTAAATAAATAATTTTACCAATCGCCTGAGTGAGAGTATTGTAAGCAATTTTTCTAGTTAATGACATAATTAAGCCTCTGGTAAATTATACTGGTTTGAAAAACGAATATCAATGATATTTACTAATAAGGAAGAATAAATCAAGAATAAAGAATAGAAATAGGGGAGCTTCACTTCTCGCTTTACAAAAAAAAGGGGGGCATTGCGCCCAGTTGAATAAATTTTAAATTATTGCTGTTTAAAATTATTTTTCTCTTTTTAGATATTCCCGAAGGCCTTTTCGCCAATCCGACAAACTAATCCCCAATCTCTCAATCTTTTCCTTTGAAAGAATCGAGTATTTTGGCCTTGGCGCGGCATCGGGTTTAATTTGCTGCCACTCTTTGGAAGTTATTGGGATAATTTTTGTTTTGAGTTTTTTGATATCGATAATTTCCTTGGCAAACTGACACCATGAACACTTTCCAAAATTAGTCATATGATAAATTCCAAAAGCTGGCCCTTTTTGACTCAATTGCCAAATCGCCTCAGCCAAATCCAAAGCATATGTGGGCGAACCGATTTGGTCATCAATGACCCTCAATTCTTTTTTCTCTTGAGCCAATTTTAATATTGTTTGAACAAAATTCTTACCTTCTCCATAAAGCCAAGCTGTCCTGACAATATAATAATTTTTTAAAGTTTTCTGTACCTGTTTCTCACCTGCCAACTTAGAAGCACCATAAACTGACAAGGGACGGGGTTTATCTGTTTCTTTATAGGGATTCTTTTTTTGCCCATCAAAGATATAATCTGTGGAGATATAAACTAAAACAGCTTTGGGTTTTTGACAACTTTCAGCAATATTTTTTGTTCCTTGCTCATTGACCCGAAAAGCTGTTTTGGGATCTGATTCTGAACCATCAACATCAGTAAAAGCGGCTGCATGAATGACAATCTTAGGTTTTATTTTTTGAAAAAAATCCTCGACTGTTTTTTTATCAGTAATATCTAAATCATCCTTATCAATAAAAATCGCCTTGCTTTTAGGCAAAATTTTCCTCAATGCCCTGCCCAATTGTCCATTACATCCAGTTACTAAAATCATAATTTGAGTCCTCTTTTAATATAATTAGCGATATAGCTTTTCCGCTTCTGCTTTGCGTTTTTTCCACCAGAGGGGATTTTGACGATACCACAAAACAGTTTTAGTAAAGAGTTTTTTAACATCCTTTGATGGCTGCCAACCGAGCCGTCTTATTTTCTGCGAGAAAAGAGAATACCTAAAGTCGTGCTGCGGCCGGGGATCAGGCACAAATTCAATCCATTTTTTGGGATCTATTCCCATTGCCTGACAAAGAATTCGGGCAACATCACGGTTTTTAATTTCTGGTTTATTGTTAGCCGCAATATCATAAACTTGACCAATTTTACCCTTGGCAATCATAAGCTCGATTGCCCGACAGCAATCTTCAACATAGAGCCAATCACGCACCTGCGACCCCTTTCCCCACACTGGCATCTTTTCACCACAAAAAACATTAGTAATATAACGAGGCAAGGCTTTTTCCGGATGTTGACGGGGACCAAAATTATTTGTTGGCCTGACAACAATAACTGGTGCTCCTGTTTTAGCATACTGACGAGCTAATTTGTCAGCCTGGGCTTTTGATTTCGGATAATCAGCTTTTAAAAAACGATAACGCCGGTCAGCATCATCTTCCTTAAAAAAACCTCTTTTAATTGAACCATAAATTTCATCAGTCGAAATATGAATAAACTTTTTAATTTTAACTTTTTTAGCCGCTTCGAGTAGCATCCGCGTTCCCTCAACATTAGTTTTGTAAAAAATTTCTGGGTGCTTTTCGGCACGAGTATTATGACTTTCAGCTGCAAAATGAACCACTATCTCAACATCTCCCATTATTTCTGTTACTAATTTTTTGTCACAGATATCACTTTTAATGAACTTGATTTTTTGCCGCACTCCTTTGAGATTATCAAGCCCACCGGCATAGGTTATCTTATCCAAAACCACAACCTTATCTTTGGGATGCTTTTTAATCCAAAAGTGAACAAAATTGGAGCCAATAAAGCCGGCTCCGCCTGTGATTAAAATTTTCATCGATTTTTTGTCTCCCAATCAAAGCCTATTTTAGGATCATCGTGAGAAATTCTTTCTTCATCTGGTTTTTGAGAATTATAAGTCTCAGAAGTATAGTAGACCAATATCGCCGATTCTGGTCCCAAAACCCG